>Ga0116129_1000005_pt1 | contig 165056 bp, 162 predicted proteins | sample June2015DPH_17_2_FD_89732 | JGI IMG/M metagenome (GOLD analysis project Ga0116129, IMG submission 89732) | Peatland microbial communities from SPRUCE experiment site at the Marcell Experimental Forest, Minnesota, USA - June2015DPH_17_10 | ecosystem: Environmental > Terrestrial > Soil >... | reverse complement strand
TGATTTGCCCGTCGTGCCAATTCGCCGCAGCGTTCTCACTTGCGACGTCGGGCAAATCACGGGCAGTTTTCCGCGCGTCTCCTGCCCGCCTGAGGGGCGTTTCGCGATCGTCACAAAACGTGGGGCGGGAGATGCGGTGGACGCGAAGGCGCCGAAAGACGAACGGCGCCTTTGCGGACGGCGAAGTCGTGGCGTCCTGATATCTCGACGCTGGTATCAACCGGCCGATGATGCTGAAGCATCACGGCGGGGATGGTGGCAAGAAAGCCCGATCACCAGGGAGACCACGAAGGAAACCGTTAAAACCATTGCGCGGGGAATGCCGGGTGACACCGGTGTGACCGTGGTGACTTTGCTTACGTGCTTTCTTTATTTGCACGTAAGGCCGCGGGCGCAACGGGCGCCCGGCATTCCCTGCGCCCTCTGTCTTTCGGAGGGACTAACTGTTTTGCAAAACCCGGGCGTAGTGGCGTCGCGGGAGTGCTTGATCTTTTTCGGTGTCATCGCCCGGCTCGACCGGGCGATCCAGTATTCCAGAGACTCCCGCGCTCAACTGCAATGCCTCTGGAATACTGGATGCCCCGCCTGCGCGGGGCATGACCGAGGATGGCTGTTTGACATATGAATCGACGCATTCGCACTGCCACTGTCGAGACTTCCCCCGTCAACCCCGCGGTAACCTGTTTTATTTACACTCCGCAAACCATAGGCCCTGGGTATGGGGGCCGGCATGCGCGGGCGGTTCCATGTTGCGTTTCAAGATCCTGGCCTCGGCTGTTCCTCTTCTCGTCGCCGCCTTATTCGCGCGCGGCGGCCTCTCGCCGGGTCCACACCCCTGCATCGCCATATCAAACACATCGGTGGAGATCGCCATCCTGCCCTGGCAGGCCGACCTCCATGTCGCCTTCACCGATGATCCGCACGCCGCGACCGTGCGGGTGCAGATCGCCGATAGCGCGGAAGCGGCCGACTTTGCCTTGGTCGACGACGCCGACACGCTCGAGCCCGGCGCCTGTGAGGTCAACCCCGCGACGCGCGCCATCTCGATTTCGGAAACAGCCGCGAAGGGCATGCCCGTCATCTATCTCTCGCATGAAGGCCCGGCGGATTACCGGATCTTCGTCCGCTCGAAGATTTTCAGCCAGCGCGATGCCGCCGCGCTTGTCGTCGGCGCCGGCATCGCCGGACACTCGCAGGACGCAGCTTCGCTCTGAGGCTGTCCTCGCCTTAACTTCTCATCAACCATGTTCGCACGCCGCTGATGGAACCGGAGTGCCCTCAAGCACTTCGCAAGGTGGTACGCGGCATCTTCATCGCCAAATAAGCGAAACGAAAAATCCTTTTGGTGATCGGCGATGGGGCGGATGAACCGGATCAAATTGCACCTGCGCCGTTTCTCCCGGCGTCATCCGTGGATCACCTGGACCGTTCGTTCGTTTATGATCTTCTCGGCGGCCTTCGGTGGCGCCTATGGCTTCATCTCCGGCAGCCGGTCGGAACATTCAGGCTACGACCCCAACAATTTCGCGATCGGCGCGAGCTTCCTGTTTGCGATCGCGTGCCTGGCGCTCGCGACCGTCAGCATGCGGCTGCGTTTCCTGCGCAAGAAGATGCGCAAGATCGCGCTGCATAACGAGGCTTTGGCCGACCGCAATTGGGAATTGCAGGAAGCCGAAGATCGCGCGCGCAGCCTGTTCGAGCAGCAGGGCGACCTGATCGTGCTGCGCGACGCCGGCGGCCAGATCACCTTCGTCAACGACGCCTATTGCGAACTGGCCCGCAAGCAGAGCATTGAGCTGATCGGAAGCCGCTTTCAGTTCACCGTGCTTGAACAGGGCGAGAGCGCGATCGAATCCAATGGCACCCGGATTCACGACCAGCGAATCGAAACCGTGCTGGGCCCGCGCTGGATCGCCTGGCGCGAGGCGCTGGTTCGCTTCGATGCCGGCGCGCCCGCTGAAATGCAATGCGTCGGCCGTGACGTCACCGATCGCACCGAAACCGAGCGCGCGCTGTCTGAGGCCCGCGACCAGGCCGATGCCGCCAACCGCGCCAAGTCGCGTTTCCTTGCGATGGCAAGCCACGAGATCCGCACGCCGTTGAACGGCATCATCGGCATGAGCGGCCTGTTGCTCGATACGACGTTGACGCCGGAGCAGATGACCTATGCCAAGGCGGTGAAGACGTCAGGCGACGCACTGCTCGCGCTGATCGAGGAACTGCTTGATTATTCCAAGATCGAGGCCGGCAAGATCGATCTGGCATCGCGCCCCTTCGCGCTCGCGGCCCTGATCGAGGACATCACCGAACTGCTGGCGCCGCGCGCGCAGGCGCGCAAACTCGAAATCGCGGCCTATGTCGACGAGCGCCTGCCGGCGCAGGTGACCGGCGATGCCGCGCGGCTGCGGCAGGTGCTGCTCAACCTCGCCGGCAATGCGATCAAGTTCACCTCGACCGGCGGCGTGGCGCTGATCGTCGAGCCCGGCATCTGGCCCAATGAAATCTCGTTCCAGGTGCGCGATACCGGCATCGGCATCGCGCCCGAGGCGCAGGCGCGCATCTTCCGCGAATTCGAACAGGCGGATGAGCGCATCGCCCGAAGCTATGGCGGCACCGGATTGGGGTTGAGCATTTCCGAGCGCATCGTCAAGCGCATGGGCGGCCGTATCGCGCTGGAAAGCGAACCCGGCAAGGGCTCGACCTTCGAGGTGAGCATTCCCCTCGCCGCAAGCCTCAACACCGCTCCAGCTTTTACCGGTCCCGATCTCGGCGGCCGTTCGGTGATGCTGGTGGCGCCGCAGACGATCGAGGCGTCGCTGATCGCGCGGCGGCTGGAACGCTGGGGTGGCCAGACCTGTGTCGTTTCCGATCCCGATGTCGCGCGCGCGCTGTTGCCGGAGCGGAGCTGGCACGCGGTTCTGCTCGACCACGCGCTCGGCACAAAAGAAGTCGAAGCGCTGGCGGAAGCGGCACAAGCCTTCGCCCCGCAACGGATCGTGTTGCTTACGCCTGCCACGCGGCAGGAACTGCAATCGGCCGCCGCTTCCGCGCTGACCGGCTATCTGGTCAAACCGTTGCGCGCCGCTTCGCTGGCGGCCCGCCTTGCCAGCCCGCCCGAGGTCGCCGCGCCAAATCTTGTCGAATTGAGCCTGGCCGACGAAGCTATTGCCGAACCCGCGGAGACCGCCGAGGCCACACCTTCCATCTTGCGCGGCCTGTCGGTGCTGGTGGCTGAAGACAACGAGATCAACGCGCTGTTGATGCGCTCGCTCTTGACGAAACTCGGACATCAGGTGGTCATCGCGACCCATGGCGAGGCCGCGCTGGAATCATGGCTGGCCGCAAAATCCGCCGGCACGCCTTACGATCTGGTGCTGATGGATATCCAGATGCCGGGCCTCGACGGCATTGAAGCCACCAAACGCATCCGCGCGAATGAATCCACAGGGTCCGGCAGACGGACTCCGATCCTCGCGCTGACGGCCAATACGCTGGTGGAAGATCGCTATGCCTGCTTTGAAGCGGGCATGGACGGGTTTCTGGTCAAGCCGCTCGACCGCGACAAGCTCATTGAAGCGCTCGCCCGGCTTGGCGCCACACCGCATCTGGTGGCCTAGCGCAAAGCTGCCCGTCTTCCGGTACGCTTGACAGCGGCGGCTGATTCCATCGACCTTTACGGAAACAATGAAGGTCATGGGAGGACTCGATGCGCGCCAGGTTTTTGCGGCTTTGTTTCTTGTTGGTATCGGCATTTCTGGCGGCCTGCTTGTCCACTTTCCCTCCCGTGAGCGCCCAAGAGCCAAAACTTGAGAGCGCCGACACCATGATCCCGTCGGGGGACCCCGGCATTCAATTGTTCGTGCGCAACAAACATCTCGCCGGCCGCGAGAACTCGCCTGACAGGATCTTACTCTTTGTGCATGGCGCGACCTATCCGGCGGAAACCGCTTTCGACCTGCCGATCGAGGGCCTGTCGATGATGGACCTAATCGCGATGCGCGGTTACGACGTCTATCTCGTCGATGTCAGGGGCTATGGCCATTCCACACGGCCTCCCGAGATGAGCCAGCCGCCGGAAGCCAACAAGCCGATCGTGTCGACCAGGGTCGCCGCCCACGATCTCGGCGCTGCCGTCGATTACATCCTGCACAAGCGCAAGGTGAGCAAGATCAACCTGATGGGCTGGTCGTGGGGCACCTCGATTGCCGGCTCCTATGCCAGCGAGCACAACGACAAGATCGAGAAGCTCGTGCTGTACGCGCCGCAATGGATTCGCAACGAACCGGCCACGCCGACAGCGACGCCGCTTGGCGCTTACCGGCTGGTGTCGAAGGATTCCGCGAAAGCGCGCTGGCTGAAGGGCGTGGCGGAAGACAAACAGGCCGACCTAATTCCGCCGGACGTGTTCGAGGCCTGGGCAACGGCGACCTGGGCGACCGATCCTGAAGCTTCAAAACAAAATCCGCCGATGCTGCGCGCGCCGAATGGCGTGATGGAGGACAGCGCGAACACCTATGGCGCCGGCAAGGCGCTCTACGATCCCGGCAAGATCACGGTGCCGACGCTGCTACTCCACGCCGAGTGGGATGCGGATCTTCCGAGCTATCAGGCGCAAGCCTATTTCGCGCAACTCAAGAACACGCCCTACAAGCGGCTGATCGAGCTCAGCGAAGGAACGCATACGGTGATGCTGGAAAAGAACCGCATGCAGTTCTTCCACGAACTGATGGGATTCCTCGACGAGGAAAGACCGCTTGCGCTGAAGTAAGGAAAATCAAAGCCGGCGCAACGCCACGGTTTCGACGACGTGGTCGGCGCCCTTCTTGAGGATCAGCGTCGCGCGCGGCCGCGTCGGCAAGATGTTGTCTTCGAGGTTGGCGAGATTGGTGCGCTCCCAGATCGCGATCGCGGTCGCGGTCGCTTCTTCGTCGGACAGCGGCGCGTAGCGGTGGAAATAAGACCTCGGGTCATGGAAAGCGGTGTCACGAAGCGCCAGAAAGCGGCGCACATACCAGTCGCGAAGCACCGGTTCTTCCGCGTCGATATAGACGGAGAAATCGAAGAAGTCCGACACGACAGGCACCGCCTTGCCGTCGCGCGGCAGCCGGCCGGTCTGGAGCACGTTGACGCCCTCGACGATCAGAATGTCCGGCCGATCGACCTCGTTCCACTCGTTGGGAATGATGTCATAGGTCAGATGCGAATAGACCGGCGCCCGCACCCGTCCCCGTCCGGCCTTGATGTCGCTCAGGAACGACAACAACGTCGGCAGGTCGTAGCTTTCGGGAAAGCCCTTCTTCTGCATCAGGCCTTGCCGTTCAAGCACAGCATTCGGAAACAGGAAACCGTCGGTCGTCACGAGATCGACCTTCGGCCGCGGCGACCAGCGCGCCAACAGCGCTTGCAGCACGCGTGCGGTGGTGGATTTGCCGACCGCGACCGATCCGGCCACGCCGATGATGTAGGGCATCTTGCGGTCCTGGATGCCGAGAAAGCGTCGCTGAGCGACATAGAGCCGCTGCATGGCATCGACGTAGATCGACAACAATCGCGACAGCGGCAGATAGATCTCTTCGACCTCCATGAGATCGAGCCGGTCATGCACCGAACGGAGCTTTGCGATCTCGCTCGCTTCGAGCGTCATCGGCATACCATCGCGCAGGCGCGCCCACTGCTCCCGGGAAAATATCCGGTAGGGGTTATACTGCTGTTCAGGTGCCCGAATATCCATGAAGCCGCCTATGATGGTCAGTCGCCCTTGCGCCCGGCCTTCTCCTCAAGCCCGGACATGCCGGTGCGCTGCCCCAGCGCGGCCTCGACTTCGTCAAGCCTGACCCCACGGCACTTCAACAGCACGAGCAAATGAAACAACACATCCGCGCTCTCTGCGATGAGACGGTCGCGGTCATTGCCCACCGCGGCGATCACGGTTTCCACCGCCTCCTCGCCGAACTTCTTGGCGCAGTGCTCTGCGCCCTTGTCCAGAAGCTTGCGGGTATAGGAAGCCTCGCCGCCCGATGCGGCGCGGGCGTCGATAATATCGACGAGGTCGGGAAGCGAAAAATGCGACATCACTTTAAACTCAACTTCAAACTCAAAGGCGCCCGGCGTCATCAGCGCCAATTGCCCCTGACATGTAGCACTTCTGTCACAAAGAGTCGTCAGGGATCGAGCCGCATGGCCAAGCCGGCGCGGGCCATGTGGTCCTTGGCCTGGCGGATGGTAAATTCGCCAAAATGGAAGATCGAGGCGGCCAGGACGGCAGTCGCATGTCCTTCGCGGATGCCATCGACCAGATGGTCGAGATTGCCGACGCCGCCGGAGGCGATGACCGGAACGCCGACGCTGTCGGCGATGGCGCGCGTCAGCGGCAGATCGAATCCCTGGCGGGTGCCGTCCCGGTCCATCGAGGTCAGCAGGATTTCGCCGGCGCCAAGCGAGACCACTTCCTGGGCATATTCGATGGCATCGATCCCGGTGGAATTTCGCCCGCCATGGGTGAAGATTTCCCAGCGGTCCGAGCCGCCGCGTTTCACCCGTTTGGCATCGATGGCAACCACGATGCATTGGTCGCCGAATTTTTCGGCCGCTTCCTTGACGAACTCGCGCCGGCTGACGGCGGTCGAGTTGATCGAGACCTTGTCGGCGCCGAATCTCAACAACGTCTTGATGTCGTCGACCGTACGCACGCCGCCGCCGACGGTGAGCGGCATGAAGCAGGCCTCCGCCGTGCGCCGCACCACGTCCAGCATGATGCCGCGGTTTTCGTGGGTCGCGGTAATGTCGAGAAAGCAAAGCTCGTCGGCGCCGGCGGCGTCATACGCGATGGCCGCTTCGACGGGATCGCCGGCGTCGCGCAAATCGACGAAGTTGATGCCTTTGACCACCCGGCCATCCTTCACATCGAGACAGGGGATCACGCGGACCTTGAACATGGAATCTCCTAAGCCACTTCGCGCCCGCTGCGGATCAGCGCCAGCGCAGCGGCAGGATCGAGACGGCCGTCATAGAGCGCGCGGCCGACGATGGCCCCGGCCAACTTCCTCGCGCGCGGCGCGAGCAGCGCCTTCACGTCGTCGATCGAGGCAAATCCGCCGGACGCGATGACGGGAATGGAAATGCTGCTCGCAAGCTCAATGGTGGCATCGAGGTTGAGGCCTTTCAGCAGGCCGTCGCGCGCAATATCCGTAAAGATGATCGCAGCAACGCCGGCATCTTCGAACCGCTGCGCGATATCGAGCGCGGTCACCTCCGACGTCGCGGCCCAACCCTCGACCGCGACCTTGCCGTCGCGCGCATCGAGACCCACGGCGACGCGGCCGGGGAATTTCCTGGCGGCGCTCTTGACCAACTCGGGATCGCGCACGGCCGCCGTGCCGATGATGACGCGCGTAATTCCCTTGGCGAGCCAGGATTCGATCGTCTTCAGATCGCGGATGCCGCCGCCAAGTTGCACCGGCATGGTGACCTTGGCGAGCATCGCCTCAACCGCGGTCGCGTTGACGGGCTTTCCGGCAAAGGCGCCATCGAGATCGACCACGTGCAGATATTCGAACCCTTGCGCGGCGAACTGCGAGGCTTGCGCCGCCGGATCAAGATTGAACACGGTAGCGCGCGCCATGTCGCCTTGTTCGAGGCGCACACATTGCCCGTTCTTCAGATCAATGGCGGGAAAAAGAATCACGGCTTCCACTTCAAGAAATTCGAGATCAGAGCGAGCCCAAGGCGCTGGCTCTTCTCGGGGTGGAATTGCGTTCCAATCATGGTGTCGCGGCCGACGATCGCGGTCACCGGCCCGCCATAGTCGGCGCGTGCCAGCACATCCGCCTCATTGGCGGCGTTGAGGTGATAGGAATGCACGAAATAGGCATGGCGACCTTTCGCGCCGAGCGGCAAACGTTCCAACACGGTGTGTTCGCGCACCGGATCGAGTGTGTTCCATCCCATATGCGGAATCTTCAAGCTTTCGTCGCGCGGCGAAATCTTTTCGACATCGCCGGCGATCCAGTTGAAGCCATCGGTCGTGACGTATTCCTTGCCGCGAGTTGCCATCAACTGCATGCCGACACAAATGCCGAAAAACGGCCGCGCTTTGTGCCGCACGGCTTCCGTCAAGGCATCGACCATGCCGTCGAGCGCATCGAGGCCAGCCCGGCAATCGGCGAAGGCGCCGACACCGGGCAGCACGATCCGGTCGGCGCGAAAAACCACGTCCGGATCGCGTGTAACGACGATCTTGTCCGGAGTTTCCGTGCCGCGGCTGGCACGCTCGAATGCTTTCGCCGCCGAGTGCAGGTTGCCGGAGCCGTAATCGACGATCGCAACACTCACCGCGGCGCCCCCGGTTCCGGAAACAGACCGATGATCTCGTCCCGCGGCGGAGGCGACGGCGGCCGGGAAAAGGCCTGGCCAGGCACCTCCCGTGTCGGCGGCGGACCGCCGCGATCAACCGCCATCTGGTCGTTGGTTGTCAGGCGTTGTCTGGCGGTCCAACGATCGAAGAAGCGGCGCTCGGCGGCCTCCTCATCGTCGGCGACGACAATGTCGAGCTGCCGCCATTTGCGCCGCGACAGCGTCCATCGCTGCAAGCTCGCCGACTCAAATCCCAATAGCAACGCCAGCAACGCATCGACGAGAAAGACTGTGCCGCCGTCCACGCCAAGCCGGGTCATCGCAATATCGATCACCGTCATCAGCACGATCCAGCCGAGCAGAGCGAGCCAAAGACGGTGCCAGGCGAGCCAGACCACGCCGAAGATGGCAGCCCACACATGAAATCCGTCTCGAACGAAGGCAAAGCGATCGGTCGCGCGAAAATCCATGTTGCTCGCCACAGGGGCATGAACCGTATAGACCGGCATGATCACTCTCCGCCGAAAACAAGATCAGCCGCCGAGCTGACCCTTGGTGGATGGCACTTCGCCCGCCGCACGCGGGTCAATGGCAACCGCCGCCCGCAGCGCGCGCGCCAGGCCCTTGAAACAGGACTCGGCGATATGATGGCTATTCTCGCCATATAGGGTTTCGACGTGCAAAGTCACCCCGGCATTGATCGCGAAAGCATTGAACCATTCGCGCACCAGCTCGGTATCAAACTGACCGACCTTGTCGCGCGGGAACTCGACCTTGAACACCAGCACCGGCCGGCCGGAAATATCGATCACGACCCGCGACAGGGTCTCGTCCATCGGCATATGGACACTGGCGTAGCGGGTAATGCCGGCCATGCTGCCCAGCGCCTGTTTCACCGCCTGACCCAGCGCAATGCCGACATCTTCGGTCGTGTGGTGATGATCGATATGGAGATCACCGACCGCCTTCACGGTGATGTCGATGCGGGAATGGCGGGCCAACAGATCAAGCATATGGTCGAAGAAGCCGATTCCGGTGGCGACGTTGGACACGCCGGTCCCATCGAGATTGACGATCACCTCGATGTCGGTCTCTTTCGTCTTGCGCTTGATGGTGGCGCTGCGCATGAAATACTTCCTTTGGAGGGCCAAACCATTGGCCGAAAACGCGGTTCTTTTAACAGGCCGCTCCCGGCTTCGCCACTGCGGGATACCATTTTGGCGGTCCAAGTTAAGCCTATGGTGACCGGAATCCGGCCCAGCGGATGGCGCCGAGTTGTAACCGGGCGCGCGCGCCCCTAAATCTGGCGTCAGCGAGAGGTATTTAATGCAAGCATCAGCCCATGAGACGCCGGTTTGGCACGGCACCACCATTTTGACGGTCCGCAAGGGCGGCAGGGTCGTGATCGGCGGCGACGGCCAGGTCTCGATCGGCCAGACCGTCATCAAATCCAACGCCAAAAAGGTCCGCAAACTGGGCAAGGGCGACGTGATCGGCGGTTTCGCCGGCGCCACGGCGGACGCCTTTACGTTATTTGAGCGGCTGGAAAGCAAGCTCGAGCAATATCCGGGACAACTCACCCGCGCTGCCGTCGAACTCGCCAAGGACTGGCGGACCGACCGCTATTTGCGGCGGCTGGAAGCGATGATGATCGTCGCCGACAAGGACGTGTCCCTGGTTCTGACCGGCACCGGCGACGTGCTGGAGCCGGAGGCCGGCGTGATGGCGATCGGCTCGGGCGGCAATTATGCCTTGGCAGCGGCGCGCGCTTTGATCGATACCGACAAGGACGCCGAGACCATCGTGCGCCGATCGCTCGATATTGCTGCGGATATTTGCGTCTACACCAACCGCAATGTTACCATCGAAACACTGCAAGGCTGAGTTTGGCGCCGGATGGTGTCTTCTTCCTGATGACGGCAGCAGTCTTGGTGCTGATCCGACTTACCTGATTTCGGGACGCCTGCATCGATGACTGCAAATGATCTTCTGATGAAGGGTGTTGAGCAGGGCATCATCACCGAAGAACAGGCCCGCAGGCTGCGCGAGCTAGAGGCCATAAGGGAGCCACTCGAATCGCCGGCTTCTCCGGACGACGAACAGCTTCGCTTCCTCACCGGCTTCAGCGATATCTTCGTCACCATCGGTCTCGCGCTGTTCCTTGGCGCAACCGGATATTTTGCCCTGCAATTCGGCGGCAAGGTTGGTATGTGGATCGCCGTCGCTATTGCGGCATGGCTGCTCGCCGAGTTCTTCACCCGGATGCGGCGGATGGCCTTGCCCAGCATCGTTCTTCTGATCGTGTTCGCGTTCTCCGTTTTCACCGGCGCTGGCAATTTATTGGGAGCCGGCGTGATCGGGCCCAGACCGAGCCTGATTGGCAACTTGTTCGGCCTCGATCCCGGACGCCCCACCGTGCTGGCGGCCGCCGCCCTCATAACCGTGCTGCTGACAGCGGTGCATTATTGGCGTTTTCGAGTCCCTATTACGATTGCTGCGGGCTGCGCCGCGTTGACGGGGGCGATTTTTGCCTTGATTTACGGGCTGGTTCCAGAGCTATCCGTTATTGCGAACAACACCGTGATATTCGTTTGCGGCGTTGCCATTTTCGCACTGGCGATGCGGTTCGATATGACCGATCCCGAACGGCTCACGCGACGAACCGACATTGCCTTCTGGCTTCATCTGCTTGCGGCACCCCTGATTGTTCACTCGTTGACCCTGGGAATAACGGGAGCAGGCGCCACCAAACTCAGCCCAGCATCGGCTGTCGCTATCATGGTTGTGTTTCTTGTCCTGAGTTTCGTTGCGGTCCCGATCGATCGCAGAGCAATGTTGGTATCCGGACTTTCTTACGCGGGATTGGCTTTTTGGACGTTGATTCGCCAAGCCGGCCTCTCCGACATGACAACTCCGCTCACGATCTTCGCCCTCGGCGCGTTCGTGTTGTTGCTAAGCGCGGGCTGGCGACCGATCCGCGCTGTCGTTCTAACCACCGCTCCATCGGCGCTTGTTCGCCGTCTCCCCAAAGCAAGTTTATCCGCGTAATGATGTGCCTATGACCGACTTTTCTCCCCGTGAAATCGTCTCCGAACCCGACCGATTCATTGTCGGCCAGGCATGATGGCCTACGCGTTCCGCCCGATGTCAGCCAGCGACCTGCCGACGATCAGGCGATGGCTGGAGGCGCCCCACGTCAGCGAATGGTGGCATGATCCGGCTGAACAGCTTGAACTCGTGAGCGGCGATCTCGATCATCCCGACATGGCGCAATTCATCGTCGCGGCGGATGGAAAAGAATTCGCCTATCTGCAGTGCTACAACTTGAGCGCCTGGAATTCCGGCTTCGACCCGCAACCCGAAGGCACCCGCGGGCTCGATCAATTCATCGGCGAAGCTGACATGATTGGATGTGGTCATGGCTCGGCGTTTGTCCGCGCCTTTGCCGACCGGTTGCTGGCTTCCGGAACGCCGCGTGTCGTGACGGATCCCGATCCTGTGAATAAGCGGGCGGTCCGGGCCTATGAAAAAGCCGGATTTCATCGTGACCGCCTCGTTGAAACACCCGATGGGACGGCGCTGCTGATGGTCCGTGATCCCTGATGCCATCGTTAAAAACGCCGCTTGTACCCGCTGCATTTTGGACCTAGCTAAAAGCCATGACCGACTTTTCTCCCCGTGAAATCGTCTCCGAACTCGACCGCTTTATCGTTGGCCAGACCGATGCCAAACGTGCGGTATCCATCGCCTTGCGCAACCGTTGGCGGCGCCAGCAGCTTGCCGAAGGCCTTCGCGAGGAAGTGCTACCGAAAAATATCCTGATGATCGGGCCGACCGGCGTCGGCAAGACCGAGATCGCGCGACGCCTGGCGAAACTGGCGGGCGCACCCTTCATCAAGGTCGAAGCCACGAAATTCACCGAGGTCGGCTATGTCGGCCGCGATGTCGAGCAGATCGTTCGCGATCTGGTCGAAGTCGCGATCGCGCAAACCCGCGAGCGAAAGCGCAAGGACGTCCAGGCGAGAGCGCAACTTGCCGCCGAGGAGCGCGTGCTTGATGCGCTGGTCGGTACCAATTCAAGTGCGGCGACACGCGATTCCTTTCGCAAGAAACTGCGCGCCGGCGAACTTAACGACAAGGAAATCGAGATCGAGACACAGTCCTCGGGTGGAATGCCGATGTTTGAAATTCCAGGCATGCCGGGCGCGCAGATGGGCGCGATCTCGATCGGCGATATATTCGGCAAGATGGGCGGCCGCACCAAGACCCGCCGGCTGACGGTCGAAGCTTCTCACGAAACCCTCGTCAACGAAGAGTCGGACAAGTTGCTCGACACCGATCAGTTGGTGCTTGAAGCGATCGCGGCGGTCGAGAACAACGGCATCGTGTTCCTCGACGAGATCGACAAGATCTGCGTGCGTGACGGCCGCACCGGCGGTGACGTGTCGCGCGAAGGCGTGCAGCGCGATCTGTTGCCGCTGATCGAAGGCACCACGGTGTCGACCAAGCACGGCGCCGTGAAGACCGATCATATCCTCTTCATCGCTTCCGGCGCCTTCCATATCGCCAAACCGTCGGACCTGCTGCCAGAGCTACAGGGACGGCTGCCGATCCGCGTCGAACTGGAAGCGCTCACCCGCAATGATATGCGCCGGATCCTGACTGAGCCCGAGGCCTCGCTGATCAAGCAATATATCGCGTTGATGCAGACCGAAGGCGTCACGCTTGATATCACCGACGGCGCGATCGACGCGCTCGCCGACATTGCGGTTGCCGTCAATTCGACCGTCGAAAACATCGGCGCCCGGCGCCTGCAAACTGTAATGGAGCGCGTGCTGGACGATATTTCCTTTAGCGCGCCCGACCGCCACGGCGAAACCGTTCGGATCGACGCTGACTATGTTCAGAAGCATGTCGGCGATCTCGCCAAGAACGCCGATTTGAGCCGGTTCATTCTGTAATACCGATGCAACGGATGGCCACCCGCGGATGAATTGGCTCACCCGGCAAAATCCCTGGCGCGTGATGCTCGCCGTCAACGTCGCCGTGATGGCCGGGGTGTTCATCCACAAGATCACGCTGCCGCCTTACGTCCCTTACATCCATCTGCTCGTCGACTATCACTTCGGCTTCGTCAAGCGCGCTTTGATCGGCGCGACCGTTGCACTGTTTAGCCCGCAAGTTCCGGTGTGGCTGGTGTTTGCGCTCGGCGGCGTGGCCTGGCTCGTGACCGCGCTTCTGTTTGTCAAATTGTTCCGGCGCACATTCGGCTTCGACCCGGCCCAAATGCCGCTATTTGTTTTTATCGCGGGCTCGCCGTTCTTTTTGAAGAACTTCATGCACACGCTCGGGCATTTCGATATTTACGGCTGTCTGTTAGCGATCGTCCTGTTGCTCATTCCCGCGCAATCGATCGGCTTCGTGCTGCTGGCGGCGTTCTTTTCGATCGTGTTGATCCTGATTCACCACATTCATCTTCTGATGTATGTGCCGGCCATCGCCGTGATCGTTCTGCTCAGACATTATCTGACCGTCGGAGTCGGTCGATTGAATCTCGCGGTCGGGGTGATTTCCGTTGTTGCGCTCGGCGCGCTCTTCATGGCCTTGCAGTTCCAGGGGACGATGCCGATCCCTGAAGCTGAGTTCACAGCCTACCTCAAGACCCGCATGGCTGACCCGGCTCGCACCGACCTCCTGGGCTTCAGTTACATCTGGTACCAGCCGCTTGCGAAGGAGATCAGCGATACCTGGGCGCGCCTGCCGTCCAATATCCTGGGTGTGCCTGTCTTTGCATTATTGATCTGGCTGCATTCGCCGCTCTGGCGATATTTTGCCGATTCCATCCGGTCGCTCCTCCATGACTTCCATCGACGCGTCGTGGTGGCCAGCATCATCGCGGTGAGCGCGGCCTATCTGATCATGTTTGCGATCGTATTCGACTACTCGCGATGGGTCTCGAACTGGGCGGTGTGCCTGTTTTTGATCCTGCACGCCGTCAAGACCTTGCCCTCCACACAAACCGTGCCGCCGATCCCGGGTGACGACCAAAAGACAGGTATCCTCGGCTGGATCGTGACGCTGATCCCGCGTGTCGGTGTCATTCGGCCGTTCTGATTATATTTTGAAGCGATTCACGTCCGCGATCGCCGGATGCGTACATAGAGCGCGCCCGCGCCGCCATGGCCGATGTGCGCTCCTTCAAAGCCGACCACGAGCGTTCGGAATTCGGGCTGGCTCAGCCATTGCGGCACCTGTCGGCGAAGAACGCCGCGCTCGGATTCCGCGCCGATTTTGCCTTTACCAGTGATAACGAGCACAAAGGTCAGGCCGTCACCATGCACCCGGTGCAGAAAGCCCGATAGCGCACGATGCGCCCGCGCCTGCGTCATGCCGTGCAGGTCGAGACGGGCCTCGATCTCCTTTTTTCCCTTCGACAATTGCGAACGCTCGCGCCGACCGATTGGCGCGAGCGGCGGCGTCACCGGTTTTTTCGGCGAGGGCGGATCCGCTATCGGGATAGATTTCGGATGAACCGCGGCTTTTACGGCGGGAGCTTCCGTTTTTGAGGAAGCCGCCGGCGAAGTCGTGACCCGATGTTTGCTTCGCAGCGGTTTGGCCTGTTTGGCGACGCTTTCCCACAGCGCGTGCTCCTCTTCGCTCAGGATTCGCTTGCGGCGCGGCGGGTCCAGGATCTGAGGCGGTCGCTTCATGGTCTATTGGCGGTAACGATGAAGCCGACGATGACTGCGGCTGGTTTGCTCGGGCGCGATAACCGGACGTGCTTCCGGCAACGGCACCTTTTCGGCCGCTTGCGCCGTCGCGGTTGATGCCGGCGTCGGCTTTGGGTCATCCGTCGGCTCCTTTGGTTTATCATTAGAAGGAGCAACCGGTGGAAACAGTTTGGCGATCCTCTCCGAGGGCCGCGGATCCGGCAGCGGCATCTTGCGGCCGCGAGCCGCGGGATCGAGGCTCTTCGGCACCAGCATGACAAATCGCATATTGTGCCGGAAGCGGCCGGATATGCGACCTGCTTCGACACCGGCGCCGTAATAGATATCGGCGCGCGCAGGCCCGGTGATCGCCGATCCCGTATCCTGCGCGACCATCAGCCGTCGAAACGGCGTTCTCGATTGCGCCGATTCGATCGGCAGCTCGCCCTCGATGAAAAACAGCGTGCCATAAACGTGAAGCGAGTTGTCGACCGCAATCGACCGCCCCGGCGTCAGCGGGACGCCTTGCGCACCCACCGCTTCATCCTTGTCGGAGAGCGGAACTTCGCGAAAGAAGACATAGGCGCGGTTCTGCCGCCGCAAATCCTTTGCCCCATCCGGGTTCTGCTCCATCCATTCCCTGATCTTTTGCATCGACATCTGTTCTTTCGGAATGATGCCGCGGTCAATCAGGACACGGCCCACAGCCGTATAGGGATAACCGTTATGCGCGTCGTAATTGATGCGGATGGTCGAGCCGTCCTCGAGGCGAATCCGCGCCGATCCCTGGATTTGCGCGAACAGAAGATCGGTCTGATTCTTGAGCCAGCAGATTTCGAGGCCGCGCCCTGCGATCGCACCGTCTTCGATTTCGCCGCGATCGTAATAAGGAACGAGCTTGCGGCGTCCGATCTTGCGAAATACCTGTCCTTTGTTGGGCAGGCTTGGGGAATCCTGCCTGAATCCCCGGACAAACAGATTGGAAGGCCGGCGATAGATCGGCACGTTGTAAACATCGGTCTGGGTCCGAGAGCCCTCGACGATCGGTTCGTAATAACCGGTCACAAAACCTGCGTCCTCGCCAAGCCGCGAGATCTGCAAAGGCAGGAAATTCTCCTCGAAAAAGGCACGCGCCTTGGCGTCCTCGGTGATCTCGAGCGCCTTGGCGGCGCGGCAGGGTTCGCGTAGCGAGGCCCCGAGCGCCCTGGAATCCTCCTGCGGACTTCGTTGTGCCGCAATGGATGGACAACTGACACGAAAGGCCTTGTAAGCCTGCACGTGATCGTCGGTGGCCCAGCCGGCGATGTCGGCCCACGCCAGCGGAATATACTGCCCGCCATTGACCACGAGCGGCCATTCAAGCTGGGGATAGGGGATGACGCGGGGAGCTGGAATTTGCGGATTGGTACTGCGCGCAGCAAGAGATGTATGCATCTTGCGGGCGGCCATGGCCGTGAGCGGGATCACCGTCAGCGCCAGAACGGTCACACTGATCACGGCGGCATAGCGCCGCGCGTGATTAGTGAGCGCTTCCAGTGCCAACCAGCTTCCAGTTCGGATCGCGCGAAGTCGGGTCGCGGGCGAATGTCCAGACATCGGTGATATCGGCGACCTTGTCCGGGTTACCGTCGACAATGGCGCCGGCCTTGTCACGCGTGACCGAGATCATCTGCGAGACGAAGCGAACAGTAAGGTGCGCGGCGCGGTCGCGCGCTTCGGCGCCGACAACTTCAGCCTTGTCAACCGAAACAAAGCGCGTCTCGGTCTTGCGCTCTTGCCGCTCCCGTTCCTTGATCGCGGCCTCAAAACTTTCATACACCTCGGTCGAGAGCAGATCTTTCAGCGCACGCCGGTCGCCATTGGCAAACGCCAAAACGATCATTTCGTAGGCGCCTCGCGCGCCGCTCAGGAAGTGACGGGGATCGAACGAGGAGTCCTGGGAGGCAATGGCGTCGAGACCCTGGGCGAGCGCAGTTCCGGGTTCGGCAATGCCCTTCCAGCGATCCGTCGGCGGTGCCACGTCGGCCGTCGGCGCCAGCGGCGTCTGGTCGATCACCGTCCCGGGCATCGGAACGACGTTGCTGTCCGGCGCGCCCTGCACGATGTTGCGCGCCGCGCGATCATAAGGCGGCCGTTCACCTCCGGTGCGCTGCCCAAGGACGTTGCGCAAGCGGAGAAAGATGAACACGGCCAGCGCCAGGAAGATGATGGTATAAATATCCACGTCGAATTCGCTTTCTGATTCTAGGCGCCGGCGGTGGCCCCGGCGATAGAGCGCCCTTTTGGGGCTAATGCCGTCTATTTGAATATTTGAAGTTTCTGGACCGATTTAGCCACTCGTTGCTCGGAAACTTCAAATACACAGCACTAGCAGATCTGACATCATGGACGAGCCAGCGGCATGTAAGCACGAAACCTTGGCCGGCCAATGGCATTTGCCGACAAGAAAATCGCGGATGATCCACCAACAGCTTAAGCCTGAGGCTTCCCTCTGCTTTCCAGAAATCAACTTCTAGCCCATTTCAACCGTGGGAGGAAATCCCGCGCGTGACCAGAAAGCACGCATATTCAACCATTTAGGGGCACCTCCCGTTCCTTCCCCCGGGCAATCTATTAAATGCGCCCCTTTTACGAATTGGCTTCGATGGTCATCCTTGTGGAAAGAGGCAGGCCTATGATAGCCACTCGCCCCGACAAGGCTCTTTTCGCTTCCTTTTTAGGCGAATTCGGATGCCCAAAATGGCTCCGCTCGCCCAACCGTTCCAGGAGTAATTCGTATGACCAACGGCAATGGTACGCCTCCCGAGGCGGCCCCTCCTCCCCAGCTGAACGTGTTGGCGCAATACACCAAGGACCTCTCGTTTGAAAACCCGAATGCGCCGGGCTCATTGGCCCCGCAACAGCAGCAGCCCGCGATCAATATCCAGATCAACGTCAGCGCCAACAACGTCTCCGAAACCGACTACGAAGTGACGCTGTCGGTCGAAGGCAAGGCCGAAAGCGCCGGCAAGGTGATGTTCAGTTTCGAATTGGCCTATGCGGGCGTGTTCCGGATCGTCAACGTTCCGAAGGAAAATCTGCATCCGCTGGTCATGATCGAATGCCCGCGTCTGCTGTTTCCGTTCGCTCGCGAGATCATCGCGACCGCCGTCCGCGATGGCGGCTTCCCGCCCTTGATGCTGGATCCCGTCGACTTCGTCGGCCTCTATCGCCAGAACATGGAGCGCCAGGCGGCCCAGATGCAGGCTTCGCAGATCAAGCCGAGTTGAGCTGGACCGCCGCCGGCAGGAAGTCGTTCCAGATCGGCTTGTCGCCGAGGGTTTTGACAAAATCGCGATGCGCCGCGCGGTCGGCTTCGGTGATCCGGGGCGCGAGCGGTATGTCGCGATGCCGCCGCGGCATTTCGCCATAGGCAGCCACCCGCGTGTCACGGGATTCAGACGCCAGGATCAGTTGCGACTGCCGGGCCCCGATCAGATCAATATAGACCTCGGCGAGAAGTTCGGCGTCCAGCAGCGCGCCGTGCTTGGTACGCCGCGAATTGTCGATGGCATAACGGGAGCAAAGATCGTCGAGGCGGTTGGAGACGCCCGGGTGCTTGCGCCGCGCCAGCAGCAAGGTATCGACAAGCCGCTCTCTCGATATGGCAGGCCGCTTGATACGGTCGAGTTCCGCATTGATGAAGCTGATGTCGAACGAGGCATTGTGGATCACCAGCGGCGCATCGGCAATGAACGCCAGGAAGTCGTCAACCTCCTCCGCAAATAGCGGCTTGGTGGACAGAAACTCGCTGGACAATCCGTGCACGGCGAAGGCTTCCGCCGGCATATCCCGTTGAGGATTGAAGTAGCGATGAAAGGTCTGCCCCGTCGGCATGCGGTTGAAGATCTCGACGCAGCCGATTTCAACCAGCCGGTCGCCGCGCAACGGGTCAAGGCCGGTGGTTTCGGTATCGAGAATGATTTCGCGCATGGGATGAAGAAGCCGCCGGGAACAGACGAATCAGGGTCGTCCAGGCGGCATTTTAGCAGCCTCGGCCAGAATGTCGCGAATCCTCGCCCGCACGGGGTCGAGGCCATGCGAGGTATCCACCACGAAATGGGCGCGCTTTCTTTTCTCAGTGTCGGGCATTTGCCGCGCCAGAATGGCCGCAAGCTTCTCCTCGGTCATATTGGGACGGGTCAAAATCCGCTCGCGCTGAAGTTCGGGACTCGTCGTCACCACGACCACCGCATCGACGCGCTTTTCACCCCCGGTTTCGAACAACAGGGGCACGTCGATCACCGCGACCGGCGCGCCGGATTGTTCGGCGTCGTGAAGGAATTTCTGCCGCGAGGCGCTGAGCATCGGATGGACGATTTCCTCCAGCCGTTTCATGGCGGCGGAATCGTGCACCACACGAGTCGAAAGCCTGTTGCGATCAACCTTGCCGTCTGCCGTCGTACCCGGAAACGCCGCCTCGATGGTGGCAACGGCTTCGCCTTCATAGAGCCGGTGCACGGCGGCATCCGCGTCATAAACGGGCACGCCCGCTTCCGCGAACAATTGCGCGGTGGTCGACTTTCCCATCCCGATCGAACCAGTCAGGCCAAGGACAATCATATTTAGATACCCAGCAAATGCTCACTACGCAAAAATGCGAGTAGTTCAAGCAGCGGAAGACCCAGAATGGTGAAGTGATCGCCCTCGATCCGCTCGAATAAATGAATACCAAGCCCTTCAAGCTGGTAGGCGCCGACGCTGGAGGTGACCGCGTCGCCAGCCGCCTCAAGATAGCTGTCGATCTCGGCGTCATCCAGCCGCCGCATTGTCATACGCGCAATCGAGACATGTTCGAACAGCGGCTTTCCGTCGCGCATGACGGCAACCGCGGCGTGAAGTTCATGGCAATGACCCGAAAGCGCGCGGAGCTGGTCGGCGGCTTGTGCCCGGCCGGAGGGCTTGTTGAAAATCCGCGCCCCCAACGCTAGCGTTTGATCGGCGCCGACAACGGTGCAGCTTTGCCGCCGGGCTGACACGACGCGGGCCTTCTCTCGGGCCAGTAAGCTTGCGATATCGCCCGGGGCCGAAAGGCCCGATGACACCTGGATTTCCCGCTCATCGATTTCAGCGGGATCGCTTTCAAAGGGGATGCCGGCATTGGCGAGCAAGCTCTGTCGCGCTTTGCTCTGCGAAGCCAAAACCAATGGCTCTTTGCCACGCCACAACGTCATTCGGACAACCGTTGCCGTTGCCGGTCGGTAAAGAGTTTCATGATCGCCGCGGCGGTCTCCTCGATCGAGCGGCGGGTGACGTCCAGTTGCGCCCAATTGAACTTGGCGCTCAATCGCCGTGCAAACGCCACCTCATCCGTCACGGCCTGACGGTCGATGTAGGTGTCGTTGTCGCGGTCGCCCATGCTCAGCAGCCGATTTTGCCGCACCTGAATAAGACGTTCCGGCGTCGCATGCAGGCTGACGACGAGCGGTTTGGTCAGTGTTTCCAGCTGATGCGGAATCGGAATGCCCGGCACCAGCGGTACGTTGGCGGTGCGGATGCCGCGATTGGCGAGATAGATGGAGGTCGGCGTCTTCGAGGTACGGGACACACCGACCAGAATCACATCGGCCTCATCGAGTCCTTCGACATGCTGACCATCGTCGTGCATCATCGTGTAGTTCAACGCATCGATCCGTTTGAAATATTCGGCGTTCAGTGTGTGCTGGGCCCCTACCCGCCCGGAAGTCGGCGCGCCGAGATAGGCCTGGAATAATTGCATCACCGGACCGATGATCGACAGGCTCGGAATGTTGATTTCCTGGCATTTGGATTGGAGCTTGGAGACAAGATCCTTCTCCAAAAGCGTGAACAGCACGATGCCGGGCGCTTCTTCGATTTCACTCAAGACCCGATCGAGCTGCTTCTGGCTGCGGACCAGTGGATAGACATGTTCGACAGGCGTCACGTTGGCGTATTGCGCGGCCACCGCGCGCGCCACGGTGATCAGTGTTTCGCCGGTCGAGTCCGAGATCAGATGCAGATGGAAATAGTTGCTGGTCGTGGGCACGCAAAACCCTGTGTAATCTGTGAATCCTTGTGGAGCTTATCCGAGATAATGACGGCCGTGCCGCCCGATACGGGATAACCGGTTTTTTTCTTCACAACGCTCCCGGTCGGGATAAGTCCGTTCCACGCGACCTACGTTAGTGAGGTTTTGTGGATTTGTCTCTTTATAAACAGACAGGCCGGGTCGCCAAATAACTGAAACATCTGGCGTAACGGCAACCAGGGAAATTGGGACGGTGATTGTAGATAAATGTGAGGAACTGCTGGAGAACGATCCCGCTCTTTTGTGTGAGTCAAATTCACCGCTACTCAGACTCAAACTTAAGATTCTAAAATTATTAGTTTAGATAAGAGCTGCTTGCGGATATGTCTCGTTCATCGACGAGCAGAGAGATGCTTGGCGAGGCCCGAACTCAATTGCGAGACGCGATGTACGAATGGATCAAGGCACTGCATATCGTCGCGGTCATCGCATGGATGGCCGGCATGCTCTATTTGCCGCGGCTGTTTGTTTATCACTGCGAGGCAGAAGCCGGCTCAAAACAGTCCGAGACGTTCAAGGTGATGGAACGCCGGCTGCTGAAAGCGATCATCAATCCCGCGATGATCGTAACGTGGTTGGCAGGGCTTTATCTGGCGTGGGCCGGTCATTTGTTTTCCGCAGGCTGGTTACATGGAAAGCTGCTTTTGGTGCTGCTGCTGTCGGGCGTCCACGGATTTTTTTCACGCTGCGTGAAGGATTTTGCGGCAGACCGGAATCAGCGGTCACAGAAATTTTATCGTATAATCAATGAGGTACCAACCGTCCTGATGATCGGAATCGTTATTCTGGTAGTGGTCAAGCCGTTTTAGGTGGTCTTGCACGTGACGACGGGGTCCGACGGCATCTTGCGGAAACTCGGCTGATTTTCTATATTGCGGATATTCCCACCCTACGCAGGCGGATGTGGTCGCGTCCCGGATTCCTTGTCGGACCGGCCGCCGCATCAGGTTTGAAGCCTTCCCGGCACTTTCCTTGCTCAGACCTGCGGACTTTCTGATTTTCGGTCCGCATTTCCAGAAGCCACCTTGCATCCCCTCCTCCCTTAAGCACTCCACAGGACCATCCCAATGCGGGAAATAAAACTTCAAGACCTCAAAGCCCAGACACCGGCCGAACTCGTTTCGTTTGCGGAGGAAAAGGGGGTCGAAAACGCCAGCACCATGCGCAAGCAGGAGCTGATGTTTGCCATTCTCAAGCAACTCGCGATCCAAGAAACCGATATCATCGGCGAAGGCGTTGTCGAGGTACTCTCCGACGGCTTCGGATTTTTGCGATCGCCGGACGCCAACTACCTGCCCGGCCCGGACGACATCTACGTTTCGCCGTCACAGATTCGCAGGTTCGGACTTCGCACCGGTGACACCATCGAGGGCCACATCCGCAGCCCGAAAGAAGGCGAGCGATATTTCGCGCTGTTGAAAGTCAACACGCTGAATTTCGAGGACCCGGAAAAGTCCAAGCACAAGGTCAATTTTGACAATTTGACGCCGCTGTTTCCGGACGAGCGCTTTCGCCTCGAACTCGAAGATCCCACCAGAAAAGACCTTTCCGCACGGGTGATCGACATCGTCGCGCCCATCGGCAAAGGCCAGCGCGCGTTGATCGTGGCGCCACCGCGCACCGGCAAAACCGTGCTGATGCAGAATATCGCGCATTCCATCACAGCCAATCATCCTGAATGCTATTTGATAGTGCTTCTGATCGACGAGCGTCCGGAAGAAGTCACGGACATGCAGCGCTCGGTGAAGGGTGAGGTCGTATCCTCGACCTTCGACGAGCCGGCGGTGCGCCACGTTCAGGTCGCCGAGATGGTGATCGAGAAGGCCAAGCGGCTGGTCGAGCATGGCCGCGACGTCGTCATCCTGCTCGATTCGATTACGCGTCTGGGACGTGCTTACAACACTGTGGTGCCGTCGTCCGGTAAGGTGCTGACCGGCGGTGTCGACGCCAATGCACTTCAACGTCCGAAGCGATTCTTCGGCGCCGCGCGCAACATCGAGGAGGGGGGTTCGTTGACGATCATCGCAACCGCCCTGGTCGATACCGGCAGCCGCATGGACGAAGTGATCTTCGAAGAATTCAAGGGCACCGGCAATTCCGAACTGATTCTCGATCGCAAGGTCTCCGACAAACGGACCTTCCCGGCCATCGACATCTCGCGCTCCGGTACCCGCAAGGAAGAGCTGATCACCGATCCGCAGGTACTCAAGAAGATGTACGTGCTGCGGCGGATCCTCAATCCGATGGGGACGATGGATGCGATCGACTTCCTGCTCGACAAGCTCCGCAACACCAAGAACAACTCCGAATTCTTCGAGTCGATGAATACGTAACAACTAGGCCATTGGCCCAGGATCAGGCGTCCCTGCGCGAGTAGGGACGCTTTTTTATTTGGTTCAACCCGCGGAAATCCGGTGAGTTCGTGCATCTTGGTGCGTGACCTGGGTGCAGCAAAGGCCGCAGCATTAGCGGCGTTGGCTCAAATTTCATTGCCTTTCCAAAGGCCCGAAGCCAAATAAGGCATGGACCCACGCGAGCAGACCATTTTTGCGCTGTCATCCGGCCGGCCGCCATCCGCGATTTCGATCGTGCGGGTGTCGGGCCCGGAGGCGAGGGCGACGCTGGAGACCTTGGCGGGCAGGGTGCCGCAGCCTCGGATGGCCACGCGAGTCTTGCTGCGTGACAGCGAGGGGCAGGGAATCGATGACGCGATCGCGCTCTGGTTTCCGGGACCGGCGAGCGCGACCGGCGAAGACCTCGCCGAGTTTCACATTCACGGTAGCCGCGCGGTGCAGGCCGCACTGTTCTCGGCACTTGCGGCCCTTGAAAATCTTCGTGCCGCGGAGCCGGGCGAGTTCACCCGCCGCGCGTTCGAGAAGGGCAAGCTCGAACTCACCGAAGCCGAAGCGCTCGACGATCTGATTCACGCCGACACCGATCGGCAGCGGCGCCAGGCGTTGCGTCAGCTTCAGGGCTTGCTCGGCGACAAGGCGAGGGATTGGCGAAAACGCATCATCGAGGCATCGGCCTTGATCGAGGCCGGCATCGATTTTTCCGATGAAGGCGATGTGCCGGCGGAACTGACCGCACCGGCTTTGGAAATGGTGAAATCCTTGGCCCGCGAAATCGAGGATGTCCTGGCGGGGCAGGGGCGAAGTGAGCGCCTGCGCGATGGCTTGAGGGTTGCGATCTCGGGTCCGCCGAATGTCGGGAAATCGACATTGATCAATCTGCTGGCGCGGCGGGAGGTTGCGATCGTCTCGCCGCACGCCGGAACCACGCGGGATATCATCGAGGTTCAACTTGACCTCGATGGCTATCCTGTGACGGTGATGGACACTGCCGGCATTCGCGTCACCGACGACGCGATCGAGCAGGAGGGTGTGCGTCGCGCGCGAGTGCGCGCCGGAGAGGCCGACCTCGTATTGTGGGTGACGGACGGCGAGCACGAAGGCGGCGGCAGTGAAATCGAGACCTCGCCCGATGCGGCGGTATGGATAGTGCGCAACAAGATTGACCTCGACTCGGCCGCTGAACGAGTCGGGTCTGCGGAGGGTTCGCAGCAAGCGAACGTGAAATCGGACTTTGGAATTTCTGCCAGCCGCGGTGAGGGGATTTCGGAATTGGTGACGGCGCTCACGGTTTTCACGCGGGATTATTTCGGGTCGGCAGAGGACAGCCTGATCGGTCGAGAGCGGCAGCGAGAATTATTGCAGCAGACAGTAGCCGCACTCCGGCGCAGCCTGAGCGGTGGCCGTGACGGTGAGGAACTCATTGCATGGGAGCTCAGAATTGCTTCGCAATCGTTGGGTCGCCTGCTTGGCCGCATCGATGTCGAAGACATCCTGGACAAGATCTTTCGGGAATTCTGTATTGGGAAGTAATGAATTTATAATCACTTCTTTGACGGCCTGATTTTCTGTTTCACGTGAAACAGTTCCTCCTTGTCACTTTCGGGTTCGCCCGCGGCGGTATAGAAGATGCCGCATGACCTTTCACCCCGATTCATTTGACGTCGTCGTCATTGGCGGCGGCCATGCCGGCTGCGAAGCCGCCAGCGCGGCCGCGCGGATGGGTGCGAAGACCGCGCTGGTGACGCACCGCTTTTCGACCATCGGAGCGATGTCCTGCAACCCGGCCATCGGTGGGTTGGGCAAGGGCCATCTCGTCCGGGAGGTTGATGCACTTGACGGGTTGATGGGCCGCGTCGCCGACGCCGGGGGTATCCAGTTTCGTGTGCTCAACCGGCGCAAAGGTCCGGCGGTTCGGGGACCGCGTGCGCAGGCGGACCGCAAGCTCTATGCCGCCGCTATGCAGGCTGAGATCCGCGAGACGGCCAACCTGACCGTTGTTGAAGGTGAGGCGGATGAGCTCCTGGTTGCCGACGGCCGGCTACGGGGTATCAGGCTCGCCGATGGCCGCGAGTTCACCACCGGAGCGGTGGTCGTCACGACCGGGACCTTCCTGCGCGGCTTGATCCATCTCGGCGAAAAGAATTGGCCCGCTGGCCGAGTCGATGAGGCGCCGGCGCTTGGGTTGTCTTCATCGTTCGAGCGGATCGGCTTCACGCTGGGCCGACTGAAGACGGGAACGCCGCCGCGCCTGGACGGCACCACGATCGATTGGTCCGCGGTGGAGATGCAGCCCGGCGATGATCCGCCCGAGCCGTTTTCCGTGATGACGGAGCGGATCACGACGCCTCAGATCCAGTGCGGCATTACGCGAACCACGGCCGCGACCCACGAGGTGATCCGCGCCAATGTACATCGTTCTCCGATGTATTCGGGCCAGATCAAAAGCAGTGGGCCGCGCTATTGCCCATCCATCGAGGACAAGATTGTCCGCTTTGGCGATCGCGATGGACACCAGATCTTCCTGGAGCCGGAGGGCCTCGACGACACGACCGTTTATCCCAACGGCATCTCGACCTCGCTGCCCGAGGAGGTCCAACGGGGTATCCTGGCCTCGATCCCCGGGCTCGAGCGTGTGCGGATGGTCCGTCCGGGCTACGCCATCGAATACGATCATGTCGATCCCCGCGAACTCGACCCAACTCTTGAGGCCAAGCGGCTTCCGGGATTGTTCCTGGCCGGACAAATCAACGGCACCACCGGTTACGAAGAAGCGGCCGCCCAGGGTCTGGTCGCCGGCCTCAATGCGGCCCTGTCGGCCAGCAGCTCACCGCCGATCGTGTTTGATCGTGCCGACGGCTATCTCGGGGTGATGATCGACGATCTGGTCACGCGCGGAATCACCGAGCCCTATCGAATGTTCACTTCACGCGCCGAGTATCGCCTGACCCTGCGGGCCGACAACGCCGATCAGCGCTTGACTGATAAAGGGATCACCCTTGGCTGTGTGGGGCAGGCGCGGTCGCTGCATCACCGCGCCAAGATGGCCGCGTTGAATGCCGCTAAAGCCACGGCTCAATCGCTGAGTTTGACGCCGAACGAGGCCACCCGGTACGGCCTTTCGCTCAACAAAGACGGGCAGCGCCGCTCGGCCTTCGAGCTGCTCGCTTACCCCGAGGTCGGCTGGGAGCAGGTCCGCTCCATTTGGCCGGAGCTGTCGGCCGTTGATCCAGGGATCGCCGTCCATCTGGAAATCGATGCCAAATACGATGTCTATTTGAAGCGCCAGACCGCCGACGTCGAGGCCTTCCGGCGCGACGAAGGCTTGGTTTTGAACGGTGTAGATTTCGATGAGGTCCCGGGCCTGTCCAATGAGGCCCGCACAAAACTCAAGGCGGCGCAGCCCCGCACCGTGGGACAGGCCGGCCGTCTCGACGGCGTGACGCCGGCCGCGCTTGGTATTCTGGCAGCGTACTTGCGGCGTGCAGTTCGGCGGAAAACTGCAGCAAAGGCCTCGGCCACCAGCGTCTAAAAGCGTACGGTGTTTCACGTGAAACAGAGCGATTCGCCATGAGCGCCGCCCGTCCACATTCAAAGTCTTCAGCCGAAAGCCCGCCGCAAAACCTCCTCGCGGCCGACCGCATGACCGCGCTGACCCTGACGCCCGTTTCACGTGAAACAGAGGCTCGGCTGGATCGCTTTATTGATCTTCTTCAGACATGGCAGGCCAAAACCAATCTGGTGTCGCCTTCAACTCTTCCAACGATTTGGAGTCGGCACGTTTCCGATTCGCTTCAGCTCCTGGCCCTCGCCCCAGCGGCCAGGACTTGGGTCGATTTCGGTAGCGGCGGCGGCTTCCCCGGAATGGTTCTCGCATGCGCGCTCGCCGATACGTCCGGTGCGCTCGTTCATCTGGTCGAGCGCAACGGCAAGAAGGCTGGCTTTCTGCGCGAGGCTCTCAGGGTAACAGGGGCGGCAGGGGTCATTCACCTCGCGGATATCGAGGATATTGTGGATAGGCTGGAGGGGCCGATCGATTGCGTCACCGCACGCGCGGTTGCTCCGCTACACCAGCTCATCGGCTTCGCAGAGCCCTTGATCAAAAGGGGTGCGAAAGCACTGTTTCTCAAAGGACAAGATGTAGAAGCGGAATTGACCGAAGCCACTAAATATTGGAATATCGTGCCTCAATTGCACTCCAGCCGCACCGGTGGACACGGCTGGATCGTCGAACTCGATCGGATCGAGCGGCGCACCCAGCCCACCGATGCCCATGGCAGCCCCGTATGAGTGAAATAGATCAAGTATTACAAGAGGATAGGTCGGGGGCCCAACCTGGCCATCCGCGTATCTTGTCATTGGCCAATCAAAAGGGCGGTGTTGGCAAGACCACCACGGCGATCAATCTCGGCACGGCGCTCGCGGCGATTGGGGAGCGGGTGCTGATTGTCGACCTCGATCCGCAAGGCAATGCCTCGACCGGGCTCGGGATCGACCGCCGCAATCGCAATTGCTCGACTTATGATGTCCTGATCGGTGAGGCTGCTTTACGCGAAGCGGTGGTTCCGACCGCGGTGCCGCGCTTGCATATCGCGTCGTCGACCATGGATTTGTCGGGCCTCGAGCTCGAGTTGGGAACGACTCCGGGCCGCGCCTTTCGCCTGCGCGACGCCATCGCGGCGCTGAACCACAACGTCTCGCCAGATGCCGACTACACCTACGTTCTGATCGATTGCCCGCCGTCGCTCAACCTGCTCACCGTCAATGCAATGGCGGCGTCGGACGCGATCCTGGTGCCGCTGCAGTGTGAGTTCTTTGCACTCGAGGGACTGTCGCAGCTCCTGCAAACCGTGGAACAGGTCCGCTCCACCCTTAATCCGAATCTCTCCATCCACGGCATCGTGCTGACGATGTTCGACTCGCGCAACAACCTGTCCAACCAGGTCGTCGCCGACGTGCGGCAGTTCATGGGCAGCAAGGTCTACAACACCATGATCCCGCGCAACGTGCGCATTTCCGAGGCGCCGTCCTACGGCAAGCCGGTGCTGGTCTATGACCTGAAATGCGTCGGCAGCGACGCCTATCTCAAGCTGGCCACGGAAGTCATCCAGCGCGAACGCGAGCTGCGCACGCATTGAACCCGTCGCCTTGTCATTCCGGACGATGCGCGCCAGCGGATCGATCCAGAATCCCGAGGGGATGAAAGCGAGAATGTAATTCGAGATTCCGGGTTCGCACTCCGTGCGCCCCGGAATGACGGCAAGCAACGGGAGCGTTTGAGTTGAATCCAAGGGAGCTGGCGATGGCCGACGAAGCGCGTTCGCGACTGGGGCGCGGTCTTGCAAGTCTGATCGGTGATGTCGGTGGCGAAGCCGCGCATCTCGACCGGCCGCGCGCGCAGCGCAAGGTGCCGATCGAATTCCTCAAACCGAATCCGCGCAACCCGCGGAAGGAATTCGCCGATGCTGAACTCAAGGAACTGGCCGACTCGATCAAGCAGCACGGCGTGATCCAGCCGATCGTCGTACGGCCGGTGCGCGGGGCGCAGGATCGCTTTGAGATCATCGCCGGCGAGCGCCGCTGGCGGGCGTCGCAAATCGCCGGTCTGCACGAAGTTCCGATCGCGCCGGTTGATGTCAGCGATTCCGATGCGCTCGAGATCGCCATCATCGAAAACGTGCAGCGCGAGGATCTCAACGCGATGGAAGAGGCGCAGGGTTATCATGCGCTCGCAGGCGAATTCAAACGCAGCCAGGAAGACATTGCCAAGATCGTCGGCAAGAGCCGCAGTCATGTCGCCAACATGATGCGGCTGACGAAACTGCCGGCCGAGGTTCAGGCCTATATCGCGCTCGGCCAGTTATCGGCCGGCCATGCCCGCGCCCTCATCGGCGTTCCCGATCCTGTCGCGGCTGCCAAGCGCATTGTCGAAGAGGGTCTCAATGTGCGCCAGGCCGAGGCGCTGGCCCATGTCGAAGGTGTGCCGGAGCGCAAACCGCAGAAGGTGAGGGGCGCCAAGACCAAGGATCCCAACACTGTGTCGCTGGAAAAAACCGTCAGTGACGCGCTTGGGCTCGCCGTCAGCATCGACCATCGCGAGTCCGGTGGCATCGTCCACATCCGATACCGCGATCTCGATCAGCTCGACGATGTCGTAAGAAAGCTGAGTTCCAAGGCTTAAAGCGTCGCTCGCGCCCGTCTCGATCGGCGATCGGCTTCAGCCGCGCCGCTTCGCGTTGACGGCAATGGAAAGCAGCGCGCGCTGCGCAATCGCGGCGGCCAAGGCCGCCTGCTTGCGCATCTCGAATGCCGCGGCTGCGAGCTGGTCGATCACCAGCATCAGCCGCGCCGCATCGAAGTTGCGCAATGCGGCTTCGACGTTGGCCTTTCGCGAGAAGTGCAGTCTTGGAAATCCGCCATCGAGCACGACGGAACTCGGTGTCCCTTCCGCGATCGCAATCGCGGACTTGTGCAGCCACGCCGCCTGGCGCTGGGCGGCGGAGATAATCACGCCCGGATAGAGACCGGCCACCATGGCCTTGGCGAACTCGGTCTCGACGGCCGAAGGATTTCCGGCAAAGGCGCCATCGACAATCGGATCGATCTTCAGCTCGGATGCGTCCGCAACAACGGCCATCACATCGTCAAGCGTCACTTCGCCCTTGCCATGCGCGTAGAGGGTGAGCTTGCGCAATTCATTACGGGATGCCTGCCGGTCGCCGCCAAGCAAGGTCATCAATACGGCGCGGGCGTCCGAAGCGATGCGCAGGTTCGAGAGCTTGAGTTCATCGTCGATCAGCTTTGACAGGTCGCGCTCGGTGTCGGGATAGCAGGCAATCGCGACCGCCGTTTTGGCGCGCTCGCAGGCCTTGCGCAGCGGCGATTCAGCCCGCAATTCGCCGGCTTCGATCACGATTCGGCAATCCTTCAGCGGAGTTTCCGCCAGCGCGTCGATGCCACCGGCGAAATTCCGCGAGCCAGCCCTGACACGAATCGCGCGGCGGCCACCGAACAGGGGGATTGTCAGCGCCTCATCGACCAGCCGGGACGGCTCGGCCGAAAGCTCATCGCCGTCCAGTCTCACCAGCGAAAATGGATCACTGGGATCGTCGACCGCCGACGACAATAAGGCCTCGGCGCGCTCGCGCACCAGACCGGCATCCGGACCGTACAGCAGGATGATCGGACGCCCCGGATCGGGCCGGGCGAGATAAGCATCGATTTCTTTTCCGCGCAGTGCGACCATGACCGGAACTAATACCTGTGATGCTCGGATAGTCGTAGCCGACCGCTCCGAATTGCAAAGGACAAGAGAGCGAAGGAGCGCCGGCTTTCGCCGCTACACAGGACAGCAACGCGGGATGCTTCAAGCGCCTGCGTAGAAGAACGAGGCGAGCCGCGACTGGATACGTTCGGCGATTTCCTGAGAGGCGCGATCCTCGGCATCGCGGAAGGCGCGGGCGCGGGCATATCGCTGATAGCTGCCGGGAATATCATAGGAGACGCGCGAGGCGGCGGTTCCAGTCATCACGGATTTGCCGGTCGCGACTTCGATCAAATTGAACTGCGCGTTGATGCCGTAATTTTCGCTGGTCGGCAGCCCCGTGTCCACATCGGTCATCAGGGTGGAACGGGTGGTCTGAAGCCTGATCTCCAGACGATGGGTTGGCGAAGTTCCGGTGGCGTTGCCGTAAAGCTTGAATGCCAACGCATTGCGGATTTCCACCCCAAGCCGGGCCTCGCGCGATGCATTAGGCAAGTTGACGGGCGGGAGGTCCACCCCCAACAGCTTTTCACGCAGGGCCGGCGTGCCGTCCGTATGTTCGGCATACATCGGCTGGAAGCAGCCCGCCGTCAGGGCTGCCATGGCAGCCACGACAAGACACCGAGCGGCGATCCGGATTCTGGACAACCTAGCCGACGACATTCACGATCCTCATGGGAACAACAATCACTTTACGCACGGGTTTGTCCCCCAAGGACTGTTTTACCGCATCAAGGGCCAAAACGGCAGCCTCAATTTCCGGGTTCTGCGCCGCGCGGGCAACGGTGATCTCACCCCGTTTCTTCCCGTTGACCTGAACCACGAGTGTTACCGTCTCCTCAACCAGCAAATCTCGTTCGATTTTGGGCCAATTTGCTTCTGAAACCAGACCCGTTTGGCCGAGCACCCGCCAGCAGGCCTCTGCCAGATGGGGCATCATGGGCGCGAACAGCTGTACCAGGATGACGGCTGCTTCCTGAACGGCCCAAGTTATATCCGGAGTGACGTCCGACGCGGGCTGTCCGGGGCGAGCCAGAATGTCAGCCAGCGCGTTGGCGAACTCCCGGATATGAGCCAGGCAGACATTGAAATGCAGCCGTTCGATGCCCGTCGAAACCTTGTCCAGGGCACCGTGAGCCGCCTTTCGCAGCGCGAGCGCGTCGTTCCCGAATGACGCGGGCTTGGCCTGGGGAGCGGTCTTGCCGATCTCGGCTGACTCGTTGACGAGCCGCCAAAGCCGCTGGACAAAACGGGATGCGCCCTGAACCCGCTCATCACTCCAGATCACGTCGCGGTCGGGCGGGGAATCCGACAGCATGAACCAGCGCGCCACGTCGGCGCCGTAGGTCGCGATGATGTCGTCGGGGTCGACCGTGTTCTTTTTCGACTTCGACATCTTTTCGATGGCGCCGATCGCGACCTGCTCGCCCGTCGAAAGTAGCGTGGCGCGGCGGTCGGGGCCTGCGCTTTCAACGTTCACTTCTGCCGGCGTGACATAAGTGCCGTCGGCCTTCTGATAGGTCTCGTGAACCACCATGCCTTGCGTGAACATGCCGGCGAATGGTTCTTTCAGATCGATGTGCCCGGTCGCCTTCATGGCGCGGGTGAAGAAGCGGCTGTAGAGCAAGTGAAGAATCGCGTGCTCGACGCCGCCGATATACTGATCGACCGGCATCAGGCGGTTCGCGACATCAGGCGTCGTCGGCGCCTGCGCGTTCCACGGATCGGTGAAGCGCGCAAAATACCAGGACGAATCGACAAAGGTGTCCATGGTGTCGGTTTCGCGGGTAGCGCGGCCGCCGCATTGCGGGCAGTTGACGTGTTTCCAGGTCGGGTGATGGTCTAGCGCGTTGCCTGGCTTGTCGAAGCTCACATCTTCGGGGAGCACCACCGGCAAGTCCTTGTCGGGGACCGGCACGACGTCGCATTTCGGGCAATGAATGACCGGGATCGGACAGCCCCAATAACGCTGGCGCGAAATGCCCCAATCGCGCAGGCGGAAGTTTACTTGCCGCTCGGCGACGGGTGAATTGTCGCGTAGTTCCTTCTCCAGCCGCTTTGCGACCTCTTCTTTGGCCGCGTCGATCGTCATGCCATCGAGGAAGCGCGAATTGATCATGCGCCCGTCGCCGTCATAGGCGGTATTCGTAATGACGAAAGTCTTTGGATCCTGGCCATCGGGGCACACCACCGGTGTAACGCCGAGGTTCTGCTTGTTGACAGAGTTGAGCTTTCTAACGAAATCAAGGTCGCGCTGGTCATGCGCGGGACAGCCGAAGATCGCGCCGGTGCCATATTCCATCAGCACGAAATTGGCGACATAGACCGGCAGCTCCCACTTCGAATCGAACGGGTGGATCACCTTAATCCCAGTATTGAACCCCTTCTTTTCGGCGGTGTCGATGATCTCGCGTGCCGTTCCCTGTTTCCAACACTCGGCGATGAATTCGGCGAGTTGCTCGTCTTGCGATGCCGCATCTAAAGCTAGCGGATGATCTGGAGCGATAGCTACGAAGCTTGCGCCAAACAACGTGTCAGGGCGCGTAGTAAATACTTCGATCTCCTTCTCATGCTCAGGTGCTGTTGAAGGATCAATCTGAAATTTTATCTTCAGACCTTCGCTGCGCCCGATCCAGTTGCGCTGCATCAGCCGCACTTTGTCGGGCCAGCGGTCCAGCGTGTCGAGTGCGTCCAGAAGCTCCTGCGAGTACTTCGTGATCTTGAATACCCACTGATTCATCTCGCGCTGCTGGACCACGGCGCCCGACCGCCAGCCGCGGCCGTCGATCACCTGCTCGTTGGCGAGCACGGTCATGTCCACCGGGTCCCAGTTGATCTTGCGCTTTTCGCGCTCGGCCAATCCGGCACGCAGGAAATCGTTGAACATCTTCTGCTGGTGCTTGTAGTAGCTGGGATCGCAGGTGGCGAACTCGCGGCTCCAGTCGAGCGACAGGCCGATCGACCGCAATTGCTTCTTCATCGCGGCGATGTTGTCGTAGGTCCACGCTTTCGGCGCGACCTTGCGTTCGATCGCCGCGTTTTCCGCGGGCAGCCCGAAGGCATCCCAGCCCATCGGATGCAGCACGTTGAAGCCCTTGGCCCGCATGAAACGTGCGAGCACGTCGCCGAGCGTATAATTCCGGACATGCCCGATGTGGATGCGCCCGGAGGGGTAGGGGAACATCTCGAGCACGTAATATTTCGGCCGCGGGTCGTCGTTTTTGGCGTTGAAGATCGCCTTTTCGTCCCACTGGCGCTGCCAATGAGGTTCGGATTCGCGGGCGTTGTAGCGTTCGGATGTCATGGAAGCGCTGGGCTTTTCGTGGATTCGGGCCGTCCCTGAAAGACGGCGGACTAGGCCACAAAATCAGCTTTCCGGTCAACGGGTGGCTGATGGAGGCCGACTAGCTCGCCAGCGCGACAGAGCCATTCTCGGCAGTTTGCCCAAGGGTGTGTTCGGCAACCGTGTTGCGGCCGTTGCGTTTGGCCACATAAAGGCTGGCATCCGCGGCTTCCAGCAGGTCGCTCGGGTTGAGGGCTCCGCTGGGCCTGACGCCGGCTACCCCAACGCTGACCGTGACCGCCTGATGGCTGGACGTGGCGTGCGGGATCGCGAGACTCTGTACCGCCGCCCGCACCATCTCGCCGATTTCGAGCGCCCGGTTGGTGCCGGCGCCCGGCAGCAACAGGCTGAATTCCTCGCCGCCGTTGCGGGCGGCAAACCCGGCGCTCGCCGCTGCGAGCCCGGCCAACGTTTCGCCGATTCGTGAGAGGCAGGCATCGCCTTCGGGGTGACCATAGGTGTCGTTGAATAGCTTGAAGTGGTCGACGTCGATCATCAGGAGCGATAATTCGCCATTGCCCTGCCGGGCCTTCGCCCATTCAAATTCGAGCCGGCTCTGGAACCCGCGGCGATTCGCGAGACCTGAGAGCATATCCATCGAAGCCATCACAGTCAGACGGTCGTTGGACGCGATCAGTTCGCGCTCCCGTTCGGAAAGCTGGCTGGCCATTTTGTCGAAGGCGCGGGCAAGCGGTTCAAACTCGGCCGGCAACCGGCTATTGGCCGCACGTATCGACCATTCGCCTTCGCCAAAATGCCTTGCGACCGCAACCAGCTTGTGGATGGGCCGGATGATGAGCGTTTCTGCCGCGACCAGCGCGCCCAGCAGCACAATCAGGCAGACGAATCCGAGCTGCAAATAGGCGTTGCGAATGTCGTGGTTGATCTCCGCGGCTACCCTGGCTTCGTCGACAATCAGGATCAGCCGCGATTGCGTGCCGGGAATGCTCGAGAAGTTCAGGGTGAGCTTGGCGCCATCTTGAGCAGGAAATGAAAACAATCCGGACTGTTGATCCGGATTGATGGCCCTTGTGACGGCGGTGGTCAGGGCCGGGACGCTATTGAGGGGGCGGCCGACCATGCGGGCGAGATCGGACGGCGCTGCCAGCACGATGCCTGCGCTATCGACGAGAAAGGCCATGATGCCGCGACGATCACTGAGGTCGTTCATGATCTTCGACATCCAGTCGAGATTGACGCCGGCCACGATGACGAGGTCCGATTCGGGATTGACCGCGGAAACCGGATAGGCCGCCATCACGATGGGCTCATTGTCGTACTTGGACGACAGAAAATCGCTGAAGATGAGATCGCGGGCTTGCCGCGCCCGCTTGAAATAGGTGCGATCGCTGAGGTCGAGGCCGACCAGCGTATCGAGCGTTGCGCATTTGATCCGGCCATCGCCGCCCACGATCGTCAGATTGCGGATCCACGGCAGCTTGACTGGAAGGCTTGCCTCCAGCGTCTCACAATCGAGGTCGGAAGCTGTCCTGGAAGCCTGGATGTGAGCGGCCGACTTCAACACGGTTTCGACCGAGGAAATGGCTTCACGCTGGCTATCGGCGCTTTGCTGAGCGACCCGCGAGAGCTCTGAATAGGCAAGCGCGATTTGCTTGTTGCGGGTTTCCTCAAGCGAGCGGGCGCGCTCCAGCATCAAGGGCGCGACCAGGATCAGCGCGAGCAAAGCGAGCCGCGCGCGGATGCCAAACAGCTTGCCCAATTCCGTTGTTTTGCGCTTGAAGCCGAAGCCTGACATGCTAGTCCCCACCCCGCACGGCACCGTACAAGTAAGGATTCAAGAAGCCTTATTGGGATTCCGTAAAAATGGAACTATCTCCAAAATTCCAAAAAAGCTGGAAGACCAGACAACCATGACGACCGAAAATTCTTCGCAGCTGGCCGAGCATTTACCAACCGGACTTGCCGGTGTCGAAGAGACCATAGCGCGGGCTTGCCGGGAGGCACGTCGGGATCGCGCATCGGTGACGCTGATTGCCGTCTCCAAGACGTTCGATGCCGATGCGATCGTGCCGGTCATCACAGCGGGGCAACGTGTATTTGGAGAAAACCGCGTTCAGGAAGCCAAGGCCAAGTGGCCAGGGTTAATGTCGGCTTACCCCGGCCTCTCGCTGCACCTGATCGGCCCGTTGCAATCCAACAAGACCAGGGAGGCGGTGGCCCTGTTCGATGCCATCCACTCGGTCGATCGTGTGAGTCTGTGCGAGGCGCTGGCCAAGGAATTCCTCACCCAGGCGCGGCGGCCTCAATTGTTCGTTCAGCTCAACACCGGAGAAGAGCCGCAAAAGGCCGGCATTGCACCCGCTGAGGCCGACAGCTTCATCGCCAACTGCCGCGAGAAATATGGCCTGCCGATTTCGGGCCTGATGTGCATTCCGCCGGTCAACGAGGCGCCGGCGCCGCATTTCGCTCTGACGGCCAAAATCGCGGCACGCAACGGCCTAAAGAATTTATCGATGGGCATGAGCGCGGACTTCGCCGTCGCGATCCAGATGGGAGCCACTCACGTGAGAGTGGGCTCGGCGATCTTTGGACACCGCCCCATCCCGCTTTAGCTAAATCCCACCGACACTTTGCCGAGCACGCCGAAATCGGCGGCGAACAGGTCACCGGCCTGGATCGGCAGCGGCGTGCAACAGGTCCCCGTGGTGACGACCTCACCTTCCCGCAGCGTAATGCCGAGTGCGCACAGTTCGTTGACGCACCAGGCAAGCGCCACGCGGGGATCGCCGAGCACGTTTTTGCCATGGCCGATATATTGCCGGCCGCCCAGCGTGATGACCGGCCGCTCCTCGATGAGATCGCGGGCACGCCAATCGGCAGTGGTCGCCTCACCCAGCACAAAGAGATGCGCGCAGGCATTGTCGGCGATCAGCTGGGCTTCGCCCGCGCTGACAAAGTCTGAGAATCGCGAATCGGGAATTTCGATGGCCGGGTGCAGCGTGCCGACCGCGCCGAGCACTTCCTGCACCGAATAAGGGTTCGCCCGCGGCGGCAGATTGCGTGCAAATCGGAAGGCGAATTCAGCCTCGCCGACACGCATCTCGTTACCCCTCATCGAGGCGGTGCCACCGTCGGCAATGACGGTTTCCGCCAGGATGCGTCCGGCAAGCGGTCCGCTGACATTGATATGTTTCTGTCCGGCTTCGCTCGTTGCAGCGATCTTCCAGCCGAACAATCTGCCGCTCGAATGTTTCGCAAGGGCTGCCTGAATCGCATACCCCTCGGGGCGATCTTTCGGCCGGATCGAGGCTTCGAGGCTCTCAAGCTTGGTGCCGGCGCGCCAATGATCGTTGAGCGTCTTTGCAGCGGCGGCGATTTTAGCGTTATCGAGCATCGTGGTGTGTTCCAAAGTTATCCGATGATGATTTTTGTCCGCGGGCCTATTTGACGCAAGAGTTGCAGCATCGCCGATTTTGTCATCGAAACGCATCCCGCGGTCGGCGAAAAATCCGGACGCGCCAGATGGAGAAACACCGCGCTGCCGCGGCCCGCGATCCGCGGTGAGGTGTTGTGGTCAATCTCGATAATGAAATCGTAGAGATGGTCGTCGCGCCTCAGCCGGTCGCCGTTGTTGTCGCGGCCGAGTGTGAGCGGCCGATTATATTGGCGGCTCGTGGGGTCCTCACACCAGGCATCGTCGGGACGGATCGCGCGAACAGGCAGGAAGGTTTGCGGCCTCGGGTGCCGATCGGCGCGCCACCACAACCGTCTTGGCCGGAAAGTTCCCTTTGGGGTTCCGCCGTCGCCCTCGCGCTTGTTGGCGATGATCCCGCCCCTGCCGAGCGCCACCGGAATGGCGTGCTGCAGACCTGCCATGAGCCAGCCCCGGCGGGGGTTACCGGCCGCGGCGCGGACACAGAGCGACGAAAGCGGCTCGGCTCGCCTCATTTTTCGGTAAGTATCTGAAAAACGGGAATTATCCATGAGTTATAGGAGTCTCTTGGGTAGCTGTCATGGGACAATTCGACACCACCGCATTACAGGACATTCATCTAAATGCATCCGAATCCTGGAGTAGATTGCGTTTCGGCTTGTGAATTCGTAACAGCCGCTTACCTCATGACATAAGTCGTGAAGAACCCAGTCTGATCAATATGACTCGCCCAACCCCCGGGCGGCGTCTGCTGCCTTTAGAGGATTGTACCGATGGCCAATGCCCGCAAGATCCTGATCGTAGATGACGATACCGATCTGCGCGATACGCTGGTGGAGCAATTGTCGCTGCACGACGAATTCGAAGCCTCCGCTGTCGATACTGGTGCCAAGGGCGCGACCGCGGCCAAGACCGATGCTCCCGATCTGGTGCTGATGGATGTGGGGCTTCCCGACACCGATGGCCGTGAAGTCGTGCGTTCCTTGCGCAAGGGTGGCTTCAAGGCTCCGATCATCATGCTGACCGGTCATGATACCGATTCGGATACGATCCTCGGTCTCGAATCCGGCGCCAATGATTATGTCGCCAAGCCGTTCCGCTTTGCGGTGCTGCTGGCGCGGATCCGGGCGCAGCTCCGTCAGCATGAAGCCAGCGAAGACGCCGTGTTTTCGGTCGGCCCCTACAGCTTCCGGCCCGGCTCCAAAATGCTGACCGGTGCCAACGCCAGAAAGGTGCGGTTGACGGAAAAGGAAACCGCGATTCTCCGTTTTCTGTATCGTGCCGGCCAGTTGCCGGTCTCGCGCGAAACGCTATTGCAGGAAGTCTGGGGTTATAATTCCGGCGTCACCACGCACACGCTGGAAACCCACATTTATCGTCTGCGCCAGAAGATCGAAAAGGACGCCGCCAATCCGGAGATCCTGGTGACCGAAGCGGGTGGCTACAAACTGGTGCCGTGATACGATTCAAATAACGATTCGTCGTCGCGCAACGGTCTTTCATGTCGATCGAGGATGATGTCGCCCTGCTGGAGCGTGTCCCGACCCTTCGCGTCTTGGGGACGACAGCTTTGCGCATGCTGGCAATCGGCTCCGAACAACGCGGCTGCGTCCGCGATTCAGTGCTCTTCCATGCCGGCGATGAGGCCGATGCCGGGTTCGTCGTTCAGCGCGGTGCATTTCGCGTCGAGGACGGCGCCGCCTCCGTCGTGGCCGGTCCCGGCGCATTGATTGGCGAGCTGGCGCTGATTAACGCGACGCGACGGCCTTCGACCGCGATCGCGCTGGAAGATTCTTCCGTGATCCGGGTTGCGCGCAGCCTGTTTCAGCGTGTCCTGGAAAGCGATCCTGCCGCTGCACGCCGGCTGCGTGACGAATTCGCCAGGCGGACAAGCCAGATCGCCAGCGACATCCTGATCGCGGGCGCCAAGCTCGGCACATAAATCGGGCGAACGGGTTCAAACCTCGAGCGTGACCGTTACGGGAACGTGGTCGGATGGCCGCTCCCAGCTGCGCGCCTCGCGCGTAATACGGAAGTCGCTCACACGGTCCTTGAGCGCGCGTGAGACCCAGATATGGTCGAGCCTCCGGCCGCGGTCACCCACCGTCCAGTCCGCCGCTCGATAACTCCACCAGGTATAGACTTTCTCTGACAGCGGAATGCGGTCACGCGCCACGTCGACCCACTCGCCGTGGCTTTGGGCCGCGAGCAGCTTCTCGGTTTCGATCGGGGTGTGGGAGACGATCTTCAATAGTTGCTTGTGCGACCAGACGTCGTTCTCGTGCGGCGCCACGTTGAGATCGCCAACCAGGATGTGGTGATCGTCGCCGCGCGGATGCAGCGGCTCGCATGATTTCATTTCATCGAGAAAACGAAGCTTGTGCTCGAATTTCGGGTTGAGCGCGGGATCCGGAATGTCGCCGCCGGCCGGTACGTAGAAATTGTGCAGCACCAGCGGCTTGGCGAGTTGCGCGCGTTCGCCGAACTCAACCGAGACATGGCGTGAATCGAGCTTGTCGCAGAAGGTTCGGATATCGGTCTTCTCGAAAGGCAACCGCGAGACCACGGCGACGCCGTGATAGCCCTTCTGGCCGTTCAAGGCGACGTGTTCGTAGCCGAGACGCTTGAAGCGCTTGAGCGGAAATGCATCGTCGATGCATTTGGTTTCCTGCAAGCACAGGACGTCGGGCCTCACCGACTTGATGAATTTGGCGACGAGATCGATGCGCAGGCGCACCGAGTTGATATTCCAGGTGGTCAGGGAAAGGGGCATGAGGACCGGCGGGACAAACTACGTCCAAAGATGACGCATGTCTCCGCCCTGCAATCAAGGCAGAATGTTTAGGTCGCGAAACGTAACGGTGGATTGTCGGAAAGCAGTCGGCTTCGAAGGATCAGCCCGGTGGAAAGGTGTGGTCCGTAATATCGATCTTGAACATGCCGGGGTCGATCTTCCTGGACGTGTCGAGGTTATAGACCGCGACCGTGGTGTCGTAGCCTTGTGGGTCGGTCACGGTCCATTGCTTGAGCTGGCCGTCCTTGGCGCCGATCATCAGCATCAAGCGGCTGGTGCCGGTCAGCAACTGTCTTTCCTCGATCGTGACGCTGATGAAGAGATCGTCGGCGGTCACGCTGACGACATTGGTATCCTTCATCAGGTCGATACGGTCCGACAGCAAATATCGCAATGGCGTTTGCGACAGCGGATAAAGGTCCTGGGTCGAAAGATTGCGGTCGCGCACCGCCACCATCGATCCATCGGCAACGATCGCGATCGGGTTGGGCGATTCGTATTCGAAGCGAACTTTGCCGGGTTTCTGGATAAAGAATTGTCCCCTGGTCTTGGAGCCGTCAGGCCCGACCTGGACGAAGTTTCCAATGAGCGTCTGAAGCGACGACAGGTAGGTGCTGATCTTGGCGGCCTGCGCCTTTTGCTTGTCGTCGAAGGTCGCAAAAATACTCAAAGGCACGTTGCGATGAGGGTCGGGGATGACGGGATTGGGCGGGACTTGTGTCGCGCTTGTGGTCGCCGTCCCTTTTTGTCCGTCCGGCGCGCCGTCGCGGGCCTTCGGCGCGGCCTTGGGGACCGGAATGCTTTGCGGCGGGGTTGGCGCCTGTGCCAGGGCCGATGTCGAGACAATGCCGAAGCATGCCGTGACAGCAACCGCTGCCACGGCGCGCGTAAAGGCCGTGTGTTCGAAGGAAAGCGCGAATCGCTTGGCCATTCGAATTTTCTGATTTTCGATCAACGCATCATCCCGTCGGTTCGGTGCCCTTTTATCGTGCTTCGCATCAGGGCGGTATCGTTTTTCCGTGAAAAGAGAACAGCAATTGGCGGGGTTTTGGAGCTCAAGGCGGCCAGTGGCCCCACTATTTAAAAACCGCCTTCCTCTTCCTCAACGAGAATTTCGCGTTTGCCGGCATGATTGGCCTGTCCGACAATGCCTTCGAGTTCCATCCGCTCCATCAGCGATGCCGCACGATTGTAGCCAATTTGCAGCCGGCGCTGAATATAACTGGTAGAGGCCTTGCGGTCGCGTTTGACGATGGCCACGGCCTGCGAGAACAGGTCTCCGCCGCCGTCGCCGCCCATGCCGGTGGAATCGAATACCGCACCATCTTCGTCGGTCGGCTCTTCCGCCGTAACCGCTTCGAGGTATTCCGGTGACCCTTGCGTCTTCAGGTGACGCACCACCTTCTCGACCTCTTCGTCGGAGGCGAACGGGCCGTGCACGCGGCTGATGCGCCCGCCGCCTGCCATGTAGAGCATGTCGCCCTGTCCGAGCAGTTGCTCGGCGCCCATCTCGCCGAGAATGGTGCGGCTGTCGATCTTCGAGGTGACCTGGAATGCGATGCGGGTCGGGAAGTTTGCCTTGATCGTGCCGGTGATGACGTCGACCGACGGACGCTGGGTGGCGAGGATCACATGCAGGCCTGCCGCGCGCGCCATCTGCGCGAGGCGCTGAACGGCGCCTTCGATGTCCTTGCCGGCGACCATCATCAGGTCGGCCATTTCATCGACGATGATGACGATATAGGGCAGCGGATCGAGGTCGAGCTTCTCTTCCTCATAGATCGCCTTGCCGGTCTCCTTGTCGAAACCGGTATGCACAGTGCGGGTCAGTTCTTCGCCCTTGGACCTGGCTTCGACCAGGCGCGCATTGTAGCCGTCGATGTTGCGCACGCCGAGCTTCGACATCCGTTTGTAGCGCTCTTCCATCTCGCGCACGGCCCATTTCAGCGCGACGACGGCTTTCTTCGGATCGGTCACGACCGGCGTCAGCAGATGCGGAATGCCGTCATAGACGGAAAGTTCGAGCATCTTGGGATCGACCATGATCAGCCGGCATTGGTCCGGCCGCAGCCGGTACACCAGGCTGAGGATCATGGTGTTGATGGCGACCGATTTGCCGGAGCCGGTGGTGCCTGCGATCAGCATGTGCGGTGTGCGGGCGAGATCGATGATGACGGGATCGCCGCCGATGGTCTTGCCGAGACAGAGCGGAAGCTTTGCGACGGACTCGTGGGTTTCCTTCGCGACAAGTAGCTCGCGCAGGTAAACCTTCTCGCGGTGCGAGTTCGGCAATTCAATGCCGATGGCGTTGCGGCCGGGCACGACCGCGACGCGCGCCGAGAGCGCGCTCATTGAGCGCGCAATGTCGTCGGCAAGACCAATGACGCGCGAGGATTTGATGCCGGGCGCGGGCTCAAGCTCATATAGCGTAACAACCGGACCGGGGTTGGCTTTGACGATTTCGCCGCGGACGCCGAAATCCTGCAGCACGACTTCGAGCCGTCGCGAATTGACTTCCAGCTCCGCCTTGGAGAGCGGCTGGCGATCGGATGCCTTTGGCGCACCGAGCATCGATATCGGCGGGAAATCCCATTTTTCGGATCTCTTTGCTGGTGATTTGGGCGCGGCCTTCTTGCGCGGCGCGCGAGCCGCCGGCGCTTCCTCGTCTTCTTCCTCCTCGTCCTCGTCGTCATCCTGCGGAGCGAGAGAGGGAGCGGTGCGGCCGCCAAGGGTTGGCTCGTGGCGATCGAATGACTGCACACGCGGAGCGGCTGCGCTCGATACCAGCGAGCGATAGGCCGCGCTCAAGAGCCAGGACAGCCTTGCCTTCGTGCTCATCCAGGCATGTACGGCCCAACCGAGCGAAACAGAGCCGCTGTCCTCCTCAGTGAGGATGTCATCATCGTCTTCCTCGACCGGCGTCGCGTCTTCTTCCATCGCCTGGGAACCGATGCCGCTTGCGACGACGAAAGTTGCAAGGGTCGCCACGCCAAGCAGTATTCCAAGCCCGAGGCTGTAGAGAAAGCCGGGTGGTCCAAACACGACAGCGGGGGCGCGCACCAGCGCGTCGCCGACGACACCGCCAAGCCCGGTTGGCAGAGGCCATGCGCCGCCATGCGGCCAGCAACTGGCAAATCCGGCGGCCGACCCCGCGCACAATACCCAGCAGCCAAGCCGAAGTGCCTCACGGTCGAAGGCACGATGGGTCATCATGCGCCAGCCCCATACCGCAATGGGCAGGATCAGCATGATCGCGCCAAGACCGAGAATCTGCATCAGAAAGTCGGCACCGATCGCGCCGGGATAACCGGCAATGTTGTGGATCGGACGCGACGTGGCGTGGCTCAGGCTGGGGTCCTGAACCGACCATGTCATGAGCGCCGCGGCGGTGCCGGCGGCCAGCGCCAGCAAGCCAAGTCCCGTAAGCTCGCGCAAGCGGCGGACCAGCGCCTCGCGGATCGCGGTCGGTAACTGGTTCACCAGGGGAATGACACGTTCGATCGCGGGCATGCTCTCAGTCCAGAATCTGAACCAGGCGATGCAGCGCCTCGGCCGTTGTTTCACTGTTTGCGACCAGCGCGAGGCGAATAAAGCCCGCGCCGGGATTGCTGCCGTCGGGCTGTTGCCGCGCGAGGTAGCTGCCGGGGATCACCCGGACGCCGGCGTCTCTGTAAAGCTTGACGGTTGCGGCTTCGTCGCCGCCTCTGGCCGAGGCGTCGAGCCAGACACAGAAGCCGCCGGCGGGGCGCCGATAGCCGTAACGATTACCGAGAATCTGGTCGGCGGAATCGAACTTGATCCGGTAGAGCCGGCGGTTTTCCTCGACATGGGTCTCGTCGTTATAAGCGGCGACCGCGACGTGCTGGACCGGAACCGGCACCTGGGGCGCGGCGACATTGCGCAGTTCGTGAAACACACTGAGAAACTTCTTGTCGCCTGCGGCAAAGCCTAAGCGCATGCCCGGCAGATTCGAGCGTTTCGACAGCGACTGAAACGCGACCACATTGGCAAAATCGTCGCCGGCACATTCAAGCATGCTGCCCGGCGCGTTTTGCGTGTAGATTTCCGAATAGCATTCGTCGCTGAAAATCATGAAGCCGTAACGATCAGCGAGTTTTTTCAGGCGGCTGAAATAGTTCCTGGAGGCGACGGAGCCCTGTGGGTTGGCGGGGGAAGCGATGTACATCGCCACCGTCCTTGCCAGTGTGGCCTCATCGAGCGTGTCGAGGTCGGGCAGGAATCCGTTGGCAACCGTGGCCGGCAGATAGATCGGCTCGCAGCCCGCAGCGCGCGCGCCGGCGCCATAGGCCGGGTAAAAGGGATTGGGCATCAGGATGGCCGGCCTTCCCTGGCGTTCGCCGACAAAACGGGTGGCGGCCAATGCTGCAAAAAAAAGTCCTTCGCGGCTGCCTGAGAGCACCAGAATTTCGGTTTCCGGATCGAGAGCGCGCGGCAGGTCGAAGCGCCGGGAGAGCCAGCCGGCCGCGGCGCGCCGGAAGGGCTCGATGCCCTTGGCGATCGGGTAGCGGCCAAAATCGGCAATGTGTTCGGCCAGAACTGGAGCCACGAAGCCCGGCACGGGGTGCTGGGGCTCCCCCAAAGACAGCGTTATCAACGGCTTGGCCGGCTGGTAAGGGGCCAGCAATTCGGTGACCCGCAAGAAGGGCGAACGTTCGCCTTCCTCGTTTCCACCGCCCTGGGACGCGCGGGATGATGCGGTCATGGCCATACGTGTCGCGCCAGCATTTGTTCCGACCGCCGATCGCCGTTCGGACCGGTGGGATAAGGATCAAACCACCATAGATACGGCGAGGTTAAGACGCGATTAACCATCGGTCCCGGTGTGGCGACACCGACGCTCCTTCAGGGTCGAAATCCATCTTCCGGATTCCAAATAAAAAGAAGGGGCTCCAGCTTGCGCTGAAGCCCCTCAACGGTCGGAGCATTGCCGGGTATGTGCTCAAACCGTAGTTCTGGGCACCCTCTCCGAAGAGAGAATGCCCCCGGGAGAACTCACATGTTGTAGGCGCGCTCGCCGTGCTCGGAGATGTCGAGACCTTCGCGTTCCTGTTCGACCGTGGGACGCAGACCGACGATGAGATCGACGACCTTGTAGAGGATGGCTGATCCAATGCCGGACCAGAGCAGTGTCGCCAGCACCGCTTTGCCTTGCGCGATCATCTGGGTGCTCAGTTCGTAGGTACCGGCATTGTTCCCCGCGATGTTGGCGTAATCGGTGATGCCGACGCCGCCGAGCGCGGGATTGACAAGGATGCCGGTGCCGAGAGCGCCGACGATGCCGCCAATGCAGTGTACCCCGAACACGTCGAGCGCATCGTCGTAGCCGAGCGCGTTTTTCACCGTGCTGACGAAGAACAGGCAGATCGGCGAAACAACGAGACCCAGCACCAACGCGCCGATCGGACCGGCGAAGCCGGAAGCCGGCGTTACCGCGACGAGACCAGCCACCGCACCGGAGCAGATCCCGAGCAGCGACGGCTTGCCCTTGACGATCCACTCGGAGAGCAACCAGGAGAGCGCGGCGCCTGCGGTAGCAACCATGGTGTTGACGAAAGCCAGCGCGGTCGTGCCGTTGGCCTCCAGGTTTGATCCGGCGTTGAAGCCGAACCAGCCCACCCACAGGAGCGCAGCGCCAATCATGGTCATGGTCAGCGAGTGCGGAGCCATCAGGTCCTTGCCGTAACCGGTGCGCTTGCCGATGATCACAGCACCGACCAGGCCGGCGATGCCGGCATTGATGTGCACGACCGTCCCGCCCGCGAAGTCGAGGGCGCCGGCGCCAGCAAGCCAGCCGACGCTGCCGGTGACTTCATCGAGTTTGGTCTGCGCAGCGGTCTTGGCCGCGGCATCCGTTGCGGCGGCGAGCGCCTTGGCGGCGGCGGCGACGTCGTCCGGAGCTGCCACGAACCAGACCCAGTGTGCGATCGGGTAATAGATGAAGGTCGACCACAGCAGGATGAACAGCATCACGGCCGAGAATTTGATTCGCTCGGCGAAAGCACCGACAATCAGGGCCGGGGTGATCATCGCGAAGGTCATCTGGAACACGAAGTAAGCGAGTTCCGGAATCACCACGCCGTTAGAGAAGGTTGCCGCAGTCGAGTTGGCATCGACCCCGTGCAGGAAAAACTTGCTGGTGCCGCCGATCCAGGACGTCATGCTGCCACCGTCACTGAAAGCGAGCGAGTAGCCGTAGATTGTCCAGGTCACGCCGATCATGGATACGATCGCAAACACCTGGGTCAGCACCGAGGCCATGTTCTTGGTGCGGACCAGACCGCCGTAGAACAGCGCCAGGCCGGGAATCGACATCATCAGAACGAGCGCGCTGGATGTGAGCATCCAGGCCACGTCGCCCTTGTTGGGAACGGCTGCGGCAGCGGGCGCGGCGTCTTCGGCAAATGCCGAATCGACGAAGCCGGCAATACAAAGGGCTGCGATTGCGAGGGCAACCCATCCGGCCCGGGTGGGACGCTTGAACGTCATTTCGTTTTACTCCTGATTGGAAAAGGGTGAGCGGGCCGGATCAGAGCGCCGCAGCGTCTGCCTCGCCGGTTCGGATACGAACCGCGTTTTCGAGATTGATGACGAAAATCTTGCCGTCGCCGATCTGGCCGGTCTTGGCGGCCGCCGTGATGGCTTCAATGGTCTTGTCGACCTGGTCCGAGGCGACCGCGACCTCGATCTTGATTTTGGGCAGAAAACTCACCGCATATTCCGCGCCGCGGTAGATTTCCGTGTGGCCTTTTTGACGGCCATAGCCTTTGACTTCGGTGACCGTCAGGCCGTGAACGCCGATAGCGGTCAGGGCGTCGCGGACTTCTTCGAGCTTGAATGGCTTGATGATCGCCATAACGATTTTCATGGGTCTTGATCCCCGCTTGGACCCGGCCGAGAGGCGACCGAGCAATCTCGACTGAGTTCACCACGCAGAGGAAGGTCACGACGCGGGCACAGCCAATGCCGGTAGAATCAAATGCCGTGCCAGTTCCAGCGCTTGCGTAAACAGTCTTTTAATGTGCAGGTTTTTGACGCGCAGGAGGCGCTCGCGGAACTTTAGCGCACGATCCAGCTCAAACCCTAGGCAGGATAGCCCATGAATTGTGCACCGCAGAGTTGCGTGCGAGCCTCTGCCCATCGCGCGGGCAGAAGTGCGGTATCTAGGTAGTTTATTGAAGCGCCTCGCCATGCTCCGAGATATCGAGCCTTCCAGCTCCTACTGCATCGAAACCCGGATGGAAACGAACAGACCAACCAGTTTGAGGAGGATCCAGGTCACCCCAACCGACCAACCCAGCGTGACGCGACGCCATAAAGCTGGGTCAGCAGGAGATGCGGATTACCCTCGAGCAGCCCGGAAGCCCCTCCGAGCGAGGCGGTCGCAAATACCCCCGTTGCGAGGATTCCGGTCATTTCCTCGACGCCAAGGACGCCGAACACGTCCAGTGAATCGTCATAGGAAGCGCCGTTAGGACTACAGCGCGTCGCTGTCGGTTTCGCCGGTCCTGATCCGCAACGCATGATCGATCGGCGTCACGAAGATCTTGCCGTCGCCGATCTGCCCGGTGCGGGCGCTGGAGGTAATCACGCCGACGGCCTTGTCGGCGATATCAGATGCCACCGCGATTTCGATCCGCAGTTTGGGCAGGAAATTCACGACATATTCCGCACCGCGATAGATTTCGGTGTGGCCTTTCTGCCGGCCATAGCCCTTGACCTCGGTAACGGTCATTCCGTGCACGCCGATCGCGGTCAAAGCCTGACGGACCTCGTCCAGTTTGAATGGTTTGATAATGGCGACAACGAGCTTCATGTGCAGGCCTTCTTTCCCCGGAATGTCGAAGGTCGGTCAAACCGTGAAGGAAATGCGACAATCTCCAGCATCGCCGTCACGCCCGTCCCACAATAAGTGGCCGCCTGATCGAAAAACAATTGCGAAATTGTCGCGTCAGTCGATAGTTTCCTGTAGCGGCTGGGGGGTCATCTGCCAAGATCGGCTTGATCGCCACGTTTCGCACCGGCTGTTGCCGCCGTCGGGTGTCTAAACTTTTGTTTTGACGCAGTGTTTTTGCTTGAGGCTCCGGTGCCGGGCGGGCGCCCAGCTTGTCGTTACGTACGCTTTTGTTTTGGGGGGATGAAATGTCAAACCGATCTTGGTTCCTGGCCTCTCAAGGCCAGCAACACGGACCTTTTCCAGAGACTCAGTTTCGCGAATTCATCGCCAGCGGCAAGGTTCGCGCCGACACGCTGGTCTGGAACGAGAGCATGACGGACTGGCAAAGGGCCGGGGATGTTCCGGGCCTGATTGCCTCGGTTGGCGGGCCGCCGGCGTTGCCGGGTGCGATGCCGACAACCGCAGGCAACAGCGGCGGCGTGCTTTCGATTGATTTGCCACTATGGCCGTTCTTCGGGCGCGGCCTGCTCGTGGCCATTGGAAATCTGCTGGTGATTCCGTCGCCCTGGGCCACAACGAGCTACTACCGCTGGATATTCCCCCGCTTTAACGTGCCCGGACGTCCCGATTTTGCGTTTGAAGGGAAGGTGGGCGACGTCTGGTACGTCATCGTGTTGTTGGCACTGTCGGGCTATATCGGGTACATCAGTAACTACCTTCAGCTGGTCGCTTTTATCGCCCAGCCGATACTTTCATGGATGCTGTTGCGTTGGGTTCTCGGCAATCTCAGCTCGAACGGCCGGCTGCTCGGACTGGAATTCAACGGCAGCTTCTGGGGTTTCATCGGCTGGCAGTTGCTGGTGATACTCGCCGCAATCACGATCGTCGGCTGGGCTTGGGTTGTTACGGCCTGGATGCGCTGGATTTGCCGGAATATCGGTGGCTCGCGGCGCGAGCTTGTTTTCAATGGCAGCGGATTGGGAGTCCTTTGGCGAACCCTTGTCACCGGGTTGGCCTGCATCTTCATTATTCCGATCCCGTGGGTGATTCGTTGGTACACACAGTGGTTCGTATCCCAGCTGGAGCTGGTCCAGCACGGCGCCCGTTCCCAGGCCTGAACACGCATTACCTGCGTTCGCGCACCGAGCCTTCCTGCGCGACGGAAGCCACCAGCGTGCCGTCCTGTTTGAAGATCAGGCCGCGCGTGAGACCGCGGCCGCCTTGCGCGCTCGGCGAGTCCTGCGCGTAAAGCAGCCATTCGTCAGCGCGAAACGGCCGATGAAACCACATTGCGTGGTCGAGGCTTGCCGGCATCATGCGCTTGTCGAACAGCGTGCGGCCATAGCGCGCCATCACTGCGTCGAGCAGCGAGAAATCCGAGGCATAGGCGAGCGCGCACATATGCAGCGCCGGATCGTCCGGCAGTTTTGCAGCGGTTCTGATCCAGACATGGATGCGGCCATCCTCGATCTTCTCACCGAAATAGCGGCCAAGCTCGACCGGCCGCAGTTCGATCGGCCGGTCGGATTCGTAGTAGCGGCGGATGAAATCCGGCATATCGCGGAACATCGGCTGCTTGGCCATTTCCTCGGCCGTGAGTTTTTCCGGCGGCGGCACGTCCGGCATCTTGTCCTGATGGTCGAAGTTGCTCGGCTCTTCGGTATGGAACGAAACCATGATCGAAAAGATGGCATTGCCGTGCTGGATCGCGGTCACCCGCCTTGTCGAATAGCTCTTGCCGTCGCGCAATCGCTCGACCTCATAGATGATCGGGATCTGCGGATCGCCCGGCAAAATGAAATAGCAATGCAGGGAATGTGGTAGCCGGCCCTCAACCGTGCGGCACGCCGCGACCAGGGCCTGCCCGATCACCTGGCCGCCGAAAACCCGCTGCCAGCTGGTTTTCGGACTGTTGCCGCGAAACATATTCACCTCGATCGGTTCGAGATCGAGGATGGAAATCAGGTCGATCAGGCTTTTGGACATCGGAAGCTTTCTCTCACGATTCCGGCCGTGAAGGGCCCTTGCTTATAGACCCTGTTTCGCCCAGCTATAATAAGGTGGCAAGCCTAGTTTCATAGCTCCAGTTAAGGCGGTTCAACATGTCGGTCCAGCGAGGCATTGTCATTGGCGGCGGCGCGTTTGCGGGACTGGCACTCGCATTGGCGCTGCGTCAGGGCCTTGGCCCCGATTTGGCCATTACGGTTGCCGATCCCGCGCTCGACACGAGGCCGAGCCGCGATCCGCGCGCGACCGCCATCGTCGCGGCCTGCCGGCGGCTGTTCGAGGCCGTCGGCGTCTGGAGCGAGGTCGCGGACGGCGTGCAGCCGATTCTGGACATGGTGGTCACCGATTCGAAATTGGAAGACGCGACGCGGCCAACCTTCCTGACATTTTCCGGGCATGTCGAGCCGGGCGAGCCTTTCGCGCATATGGTCGAGAACCGCTATTTGATCGACGCGCTGGTTCAGCGCGCGGCCGCCGAGGGGATCGACCTTCGCGGCCTCGCGGTCTCCGATTTTGCCGCCCGCAGCGACGGGATCGACGTGACGCTTTCGGATGGCAGCGTCATCGAAGCAAGCCTTCTGGTGGCTGCCGACGGCGCGCGATCGAAATTGCGCGAGCGCGCCGGCATCGCGACCCATGGCTGGGATTACGATCAATCCGGAATCGTGGTCACGGTCGGCCATGAGCGCGACCACCATGGCCGTGCCGAAGAGCATTTCCTTCCCGCCGGGCCCTTTGCGATCCTGCCGCTTTCCGGAAAGCGTTCATCGCTGGTCTGGACCGAAAAACGCCATGAGGCGGCGCGAATTCTGGAACTCGGGGAAGAAGAGTTTCGCGGCGAGCTTGAGCGGCGATTTGGTTTGCACCTCGGCGAGGTGAGGGTGCTCGATAAACCGCGTGCCTTTCCGCTGGGTTATTTCGTGGCGCGGTCTTTCATCGGCGAGCGCCTCGCTTTGGTGGGCGATGCCGCGCACGTGATTCACCCGATTGCAGGCCAAGGGCTCAATATGGGCCTGAAGGATGTCGCGGCGCTGGCCGAAGTCGTCGTTGACGCAGCCAGGCTCGGTATCGATCCCGGCCAGGCGGACGTGCTTGAGCGCTATCAACGCTGGCGGCGGTTCGACACCATGGCGATGGGCGTGGCGACCAATACCCTCAATTTCCTGTTCTCCAATGAATCGACGTGGCTGCGCACCGTGCGCGATATCGGATTAGGATTGGTCGATCGCACCCCGCCGCTGAAGGGAATGTTCATTCGCCAGGCCGCCGGACTTTCCGGCGAGATTCCCCGGCTTCTGAAAGGCGAAGCGCTCTAACGCTTGTCGTCAGCCTGGATGAAGGCGGCAACCGCATCCACCAATTTCGAATCGAGCGTGCGTTCGGGCTGGTTGTAAGCGGCGAGATTGTCCGCGTCGTCGGCGACATCGACCAGAACATGATTCATGTCCGGCAGCCAAAGTGTCTTCGCCAGCGGCGAAGCCGCGGAGAGCGCGATAAAATCCAGCCGCGCCACCTGTACATCACGGCCGCCGCCAACGATCAGGATCGGCTTGTCGATCGATTTCAAGGGATCGACCGGATCGACGGTGAAGGCCGAAGCGACGCTCGGCTGCATCGAGGGCTCGATCGCAAGACCTCGTGGCGGCGGATCGACGATCTGTCCAGCCATGATGCTGTCGATGGCTTTGAGGATTGGATCGAGAATGTCCGGCGGAATTTGCCTCTTCTCGAGTTGCGCCTTCACAAGGTCGCCTTGCCGCCGCGCGGCGGTAACGAGCAACAGGAGGCGGTCGACCTGCACCTGTCGTGCGGCCAGGATCGCGACCAGGCCGCCTTCGCTGTGTCCGATCACGACCACGCGGCCGAATTTTCCGCTGCTCTTCAGATAATTCACCAGCGAGACGGCGTCGTCGACATAGTCCTTGAAACGAAAGTCTTCGGGCTTGCCGAATATCGGCTTCCATCCGCCGGCGCCGCGCTTGTCGTAACGAAGCGTCGCTATTTTTTGTTCCGCCAATTGTTCAGCGAGTTTCTTCAAGGTCGCGGGTTTGGCCTGCGGTCCGTTGCCGTCATGATCGGTCGATCCGGAGCCTGCGACCAGCAGCGCCACGGGCGGCCGGTCGACATCCGCAGGGGTCGTCAAAACGGCGTCAATATTGCCGACACGAATTTGACTCTCGGTGCCGGATGCATCCGTCATCGCGCCGCAAAGGCTCAGGATAGCCAATGCGAAGATCAGTCTGCGTCCACGCATGGCTAATCTATCTTTCTCGCTTCTTCGGGCAGCATGATCGGAATGCCGTCGCGGATCGGATAGGCGAGCTTCGCCGACCGCGAGATCAATTCCTGTCGTGCGGCGTCGTATTCGAGCGAGCCTTTGGTCATGGGACAGACCAGAATTTCGAGCAACTTGGGGTCGACGGTGCCTTCGGGACGTTCGGGCGCGGCAGTCATGCTCAACTCTCCGGCATAGCGGTCCGATTCGATATCCGCCCCCTGTATCATATTCGGCCGGAACGTGTAGCCGCCGAGGGACTGGGACCGGCAACATTTCCGCTTCGCCCATTCGGTAAAGGAAGCTCGAAAACAACCGATCAATTGCAACGGGAACTGCTAGGCAAATTCCAACAATTCTTCGCTAAAACCGACGAACTTCCAGGTGGTCTGCAATGCGCGTGGGGTAAGGATCAAAATGTTTGTAAATCGACGCAAGAGCGAGCGGCGTGTGTGCCGGAGTTTCGCCAAAATCCAGTTTGGGACAGGCTCGCTGCCGCGCGACTGTACCATCACCGACATCTCCGCGGGCGGCCTGAAGGTCATTACCGAGCACGCCGACGTTCCTCCCGAGTTCACCATCATCATGTCGGAAGGCCGGCCGCGGCAATGCCGGCTGGCGTGGCGGATCGGCTACGAGTTCGGCGCCCAGTTCGTGGACTAAGTCCGCGCCGTCAAAACAGCAATTCTCAGTGCTAGTCGCTCCAGCTTAACCGGAATTTAGGGTTAAGCTGTGAGCATTTCTGGGCCGTGACGCCGTCGACTTCAGGTCCCAGAATGTATCCGCCAATACCCCGGCCGCTCGGCCTTGCGAGATTCCGTGCCGTGCCGATGTTGTCGGCCGTCCTGCTGCTGGGGCTTTGCGGCTGCCAGACCGACGGCTTGTCGGACATCACGGGGTCGCTCGGCGACAAGACCGAGAAAACAGCTCCCGCTCACAATCTGGAATTCTACCAGGAACGCCACCGCGCCAATCCCGACGATGCGGAGGCGGCCTTGAATTATGGAAAGGCGCTGCGCGCCGCGGGGCAGCGGTCTCAGGCGGTGGCCGTGCTGGAGCAGGCCATGATCGCCCACCCCGGTGACAAGGTCTTGATGGCCGGCTACGGGCGCGCGCTGGCTGACAATGGCAATTTCCAACAGGCCTTCGACGTTCTGGGCCGCGCCCACTCGCCCGAAGACCCGGATTGGCGAATTCTGTCGGCGCAAGGGGCGGTTCTTGACCAGCTCGGCCGCCGCGAGGAAGCCCAGCAATATTATGCGAGCGCACTGCGCATCGTGCCGGATGAGCCGTCGGTCCTGTCCAACCTTGCGCTCTCCTACGTTCTCTCAAAGGATCTCGCCAAGGCGGAGGAAACCCTGCGCCGCGCCAATAGCCGTGCCGATGCGGATCCGCGCGTGCGGCTGAACCTCGCGCTGGTCGTGGGCCTGCGCGGGCATATGGCTGAGGCCGAAAGCCTCGCGAAAGAGGGCCGGCCTCCAGAGGAAGCGGCCACCAATGTCGCTTACTTGAAGCGAATGCTGGCCAAACAGGCCGCCGCGAAAACCACCGCGAGCGGTGTCGCACATACGGACTGAGCGCGCGATCGAGCCCCGGCCGGGCGGGCTCTAGTTCTTTGACCAAGCATGATCTTTTCGGAAAACCGCTTCACACCCCGCATCAAGTGCGGGGCAGGCTTTTTCCGGATTATGCTTTAGCCCTTGGCGCGCAGCTTCTGGATGATCGGAGCGAACAGCGAACCGCGCGGCTTTTTGGCTTCGCCGCGCCCGGTGAGCTGGTGGGCGATATGCACAAAGGTCTTGCTGATGCGGTGACCGGCGGAGATTTCGGCAATCATCTGGCCGTTATTGGCGGCAGTGCCAAACATCTTCGGGTCAAACGGAATCGAGGCAAGCGACGGGCCTTCGATAGCCTTGGCGAATTCGCGCGCGGAAATCTCCGGCCGCTTCGACATGCCGACCTGGTTGAGACAATAGAGCGGGGGGCGGTCGTTGGGGCGCGCCGCCTTGAGCATGCTCAGCATGTTCTTGGCGTTACGCAAGTTGGCGAGATCAGGTTCGGCGACGATCAGAATGTCGTCAGCTCCGACCAGCGCGCGGCGGGTCCATCCCGACCATTGGTGAGGGATGTCGAGAACGATCACCGGCGTCGTCAGGCGCAACGTGTCGAAAATCGCATCAAAGGCGTCGGCGCCGAAGTCATAAACGCGGTCGAGCGCTGCCGGCGCGGCCAACAAGTTCAGATGGTCGTGGCATTTCGACATCAGACGCTCGATGAAGGAGCTGTCGGGCCGTTCAGCCGCGAAAACCGCGTTGGCGATGCCCTGCAACGGGTCCTTGTTGTAGTCGAGGCTGGCGGTGCCGAATGCCATGTCGAGGTCGATGACGACCGAATCCAGCGACAGGTTCTGCGCGATCGCCCAGGCGAGATTGTGGGCGACAGTGGAGGCACCGACGCCGCCTTTGGCGCCGACAACGGCGATGATGCGCCCGACGGGGGTGTCTTCGGAAGCCGAGAACAGACCGCAGATCGCGCGGACGACATCAAGGGTCTCGACTGGCCCGACCACATAATCGCTGACGCCGCGACGAACCAGTTCGCGATAAGGCGCGACATCGTCGTCACTGCCGATCACGACGACGCGCGTTCCGGCGTCACAGACGGTCGCGAGTTGATCGAGACCGGCCAGAATATCGTGGCCGCTCCTGGTCTCCAGAATGATGACGTTCGGCGTCGGCACGCTGTTGTAGGTCTCGATGGCCGCTTCCATACCGCCGGTCTTGATCGTGAGATGCGCTTTCGCCAGGCGCCGGTCGAGGCCCGCCGACTGCACCGCATTGGCGGTAGCCGTGGTTTCGCAGAAGGCTTGCACCGATACCCGCGGAGCCGGCGCGATGTAATCGTCGCTCAGCGGCGGCAGAGCATCCAGTTCGTCGGAATTGTCACGCGAATAAATCATTTGCCTGCGTCGCTGAGTTTGGCTTTTTCGCCGTCGGGGTAATCGGTCGCGGTCGGCGTGCCCTTGCGGTATTTTTCGAAGCCTTCGGTGCGCCGCACCGTATAGGCGGGCGTTTCCGGCCGCGGTTGCACGAGGTCCGACGGATTGTCGATCATCGCGGCCATGTTGCGCTGATAGGCGCAGCCGAAGTTGTAATAGGATTTGTTATCCATATAGCTCGGATCCTTGATTGAAGGCCCGAGATCCTCGGGCCAAAGCCCGCAAGGTCCAGCTACGGCCGCCATTCGCGAATAGGTAAAGCGGACGGTGGCCAATGTTCTGGGATCGTCAGGGGTGTAGCGGTGCAGCTTGATTCCATCTCGCGGCACGCCGCCCGCTTCCAGCAACGCTTGTGCTTCGTGTAACGCACTTTCCGCGGCGCGGGCATTGGGCGTATTGACCGGCACATCGACGGTGATGGCGCCGGTTCCCTCAGCGACCCAGGTCCGCGCCAGTCCCGCGACGTCGGCGCGCTGGCTGGCCGACAGTCCGCCGCGGGCATGGCCGACAAATAGAACGATGGAGCGGTTGGATTCCTGGACCGTGATCGGATGCCGCAGGCGATAATCTTCGGGCACCAATGAAGCAGGCGTCGCGACGCTTCCCGTCGTCTCCGAACAGGCGCCGAGGACTACCGAAAGGCCGAACATCGCGCCGACAAAGCGCAGTGTTTTGTAACGATTGAGCGATGTCTCGTTTGTCATCATACTTCCCCCGCCACGCCGTCTCAGTCGATGATGAAGCCGAAATTGGGCTGATAATTTCCGATCGGTTCCACCCGCGCCGAAACGCCGTAGATTCGATTCATTTGGGCAAACAGGGCCGATTGGGCATCGGAAGCCGGCGCGAAGCCGTCATCCGGCCGCGACAATTCTTTCTGCGCGACCGCACGGACGACGTAGGGGGTGACGATGACCATCAGTTCGGTCTGGTTTCTGACGAAATCCTGGCTGCGGAACAGTTGTCCGAACAGCGGAATCTGATCGACGCCGGGCATGCCGTTGATGGCCTGCTTGGTCTGTTCCTGAATGAGACCTGCCATCGCAAGCGAGCCGCCCGAGGGAATCTCCAGCGTCGTTTCGGCGCGACGGGTCTTGATTGATGGGATCGTTGATCCGCCCGCGCCACCCTGCAGCGCGTTATCCAACGAGACTTCAGACACTTCGGTCATGACCCTAAGGCTTATGCGGCCTTCGGTTAAGACGACGGGCGTGAAGTTCAGCGAGATACCGAATTTCTTGAAGCTCACCGTTTGGACGCACTGACCAATGGCGCCGGCCGTCGTCGTTTGGCAGGTGACACCGGTCGGGATTGGAAATTCACCGCCCGAAATGAACGTCGCCGACTCGCCGGAGATTGCGGTCAAGTTCGGTTCGGCCAGCGTATGCACCACGCCGGCGCTTTCCATCGCGCGAAGTGTCGCTGTAACCGTCGGCACGCCAGCCTTATTGATGGCGGAGCCGACCAGGGAGTTGGCCGTAAGCGGCCCGTTGTTAGCTGTGAACGGGTTGGCGTTGTTGAAGTTCACCACCGAAGTGCCGTAATTCATATTGGCACTGAGATCGATGCCCAGCTGTTTGATGATGCTGCGCTGGACTTCCGCAACGGTGACTTTCAGCATCACCTGGTCGCGGCTGCGAACCACGATGGAATTGACGACCTTGTCCGAGCCGCCCGTCAGGCGCGCGACGACATCACCGGCCTGTTGGGCTTCGACGGGGGTGGCAACTGATCCGGTCAGCATGACGCTGTCACCGATGCCTTCCGCCTGAATAGCCGCGCCCGGCAGCAGCTGCTTCAGCGCGGCGCGAACGCCGTTCAGATCACGCTTGATCGCAATGTCGTAGGCCGCGATCTGCTGACCATCGGCATCGAAGAACACGACGTTGGTCTGGCCGACGCCCGAGCCGATGATGTAGGCGCGCTGCGGCGAGCGGATAACCGCGTTGGCGATCTTCGGATCGGCCACCAGCACGTCCTTGACGTCGCGCGGCAAGTCGATAATGGCCGATTTGCCGACGCCAAGCGCAAGAAAGCGGACCTTCGTCGTGACGCTCGGGATGGTTGAGGTGATTGCGGGCGCGTCGTCGTTCTCGGCGGCCACAGCCGGAGCCAGGCCGGAAGTCAGCGCAAGCGCTGTCGCCGAAAACGACAAGGCGCTGATGAGTAGAGTGCGGATAGACGTCCGGCTTCCCCTGCTAGCCATATTCTTCTTCCTTCTGATCATGGGCGCCATTCTGGTCACTTTGCAGTGGTGCTTGGGTTGTTGACGCCGTAGCGGACAACATTGATACCCGCGCGTTGCGGCTGGTCGTTGTTCGCGCTGACCGAAACCTGATTGGCATCGGTGATGCTGCGCAGCGCCAGCGATAGCGTTCCGGCCTGGCGCGAGGCCGCGAGGATGGCGGTTTGCTCGGGCTTCAATTCGAGCGTGACCGTCCGTCCGATGAGGTTATTGGTGCCTTCCTTTTCCTTCGGCGCCTGATCGATCGCGAGCACCCGAATATTGGCGAGCTTGATTTCAGCGATGATGAGATCGGGCAGGATTGGATTTGGATTCTTTTCGCGCCGGGTCAGAATGACGTCGACCCGATCGTTGGGCAGGATGAACCCGCCGGCGCCGGTCTCCGCCGAAATTTCGGTCGATATCGCGCGATATCCGGTTGGCAGGATCGCGGCCATGAAGCCGGAGCCGTCGGCCTTCACCAGTTTCGCTTCCCGGATCGGCTCGCCGGCAACGAAGGGAGCGCGCGCGATCGAGCCTGCGATCTGGTTGGTGGCGTCCGGGCGATCTTTACGGCGAATGAAGCTTCCGCTCGTCGTTGACGCCGGCCAGCTTTGCCAGATCATGTCGTTGGACGTCAGCGTCTGACCGAGGCCGATGTCGGATTTGGTCACCAGAACGTCGACGGTCTCAAGTTGGGCAACAGGTGCGGCCGGAGCGGGCGGCTTGCTGTCGATTCCGCTGGCAAGGTACGCGGCGACACCGCCGGCACCGAGAGCGATGGTCAGGACGACAATGCGGGCAATGTTCATACGCGATCTACTGTTACGCAGGTTTACAGGACGGACTTCGAGAGAAGCCTCGTCTCTAGGGATGACTAAGCGGTAAAGGTATAAGCGAGCTTGAAAGCCAAAGGGTTTGCGCAAGACCGTTTGCAGATTTGTCTGCATGGTGAACGCAAGGTTATTGTCGGCGATAAAATCCGACAGCGCGTACCGCGCAAAGTTCAAGCATCCGCTTCAATTGCCGGACTCATTGGAAGGGAGCCGTGGGCCGCGGGTGCGCGCTTTACGGCGAAAACGGGGCAATTGAAGCGAATGTATTTGAGACAAAAAATTCACCATGCGGACAAAAGCCCTGGCCGCATCTTCCGTGGAGCTGCATCAGCGCAGAGCCATCCGAAGCATCTCCTGCACCACCGCGCGTAGCTGCGCCGGTGGCAACGGCCGGTCTGAAAGCGCAAAGCCCAGATAGGTCCAATAGAGGATTTGGGCCCGGACGCGGGCATTGTCCGGTGCAACCCCGGAAGTCCGAATCAGACCTTCGACATAGCCGACCCGCCGCTTGTCGATCGCCTGCACCGCGGCCCTCGGAGCCTGTTCGACCATCGCCCAGCGGCGAACCGCGTTCTCAAGCGCCCGCTGTTCGCCGAATACCCGGCGCAGCAGAAGCTCGAGCGCGTTGTCCTTTTCGGCAGCGGCATCCACATCGGCGATAATGCGCTCGGCGGCAATATCACGCCAAAGCTTGAGCAACTCGGCATGAAAGACCTCGATGTCGGCGAAGTGCCAGTAAAAGCTGCCGCGCGACACGCCCATGGATTTTGCCAGCGGCACGGTCTTGAGCGCCGTAAAACCTTCCTGGGCAAGGGTCTTCAGCCCCTGGTTCAGCCAGTCGCTGGCGGAGAGTTGATCAACCATCTGTCATCGCCTGCGGCATTGTTACCATACACCCCTGTATTGACAAGACCAGACAGCCGGCACATTGTCGCCATACACAAGTGTATGGAGATATGACATGCGCGATCTGTTTATCCAGGCTGCGGGGGTCGCTGCTATCGTGGTGGCCATCATCCATGGGGTGCTCGGGGAAACCAAAGTATTCGCTCGTGCAACGATCGAACCGCCGCGGCTGCGAAACCTTATAAGAGTATGCTGGCAGATCGGGACGGTCGGCTGGATCTGCGGCGGCGTGCTCCTGATCGTGGCGCCTTCGATGGCATCGGTGCCGGCCCGGCACTGGATTGTTGCGACCATGGCCGCAATGTACGGATTCGGGGTGGTCGGCAATGCCTGGATATTCAGAGGCCGCCACTTTGGCTGGATGGCGCTGGGTGCAGTGGTCGCCATGGCGATAGCGGGCTACTGACCGCTCTCTGACGCCTGCATCGATCTGCCCCCGGGAGGTATCTTCGCCGCTGCGAAGACATACCAGGTTCTGCACTTCACCAAATGTTCATCGCCGCATGACGGAATGCCTTGGGCATGGCGGCTACAGCACCGAAGTGCTTACTGATTTATAATCCCTCTAAGGTAATCCGATTTCAGCCGGCCGCGCTTGACCTTCGCGCTAGCGGTTGAAAATACAAACCATGACAGCCATTGATCAAAACAACGCGGCGCCGCAGATGCGACTTGGTTTGGCCAGGCGCGGCTATTCCGGCGTGATCCACCATCTTGACGTTGATGAGGTGAATTCCTCGCTTCCCGCGCTTGAGCTCGAAAGCCGCCTGCTTGAGCTCGGCTTCGTCGAGGGAGCCAGGGTCGAGGTGCTCCACGAAGGCATCGTCGGGCGCGATCCGATTGCCATTCGTATCGAGAACGTCACGGTCGCGGTGCGACGGCGCGAGGCCATGGCCGTCGTAGTCGTTTGACGGGGCTGTACCGCGTCATGGAAGCACCTTTAATGCATCTTGCCCTGGTGGGCACGCCCAATAGCGGCAAGACCTCGCTGTTCAACGCGCTGACCGGCAGCCGGCAGAAGGTTGCGAACTATCCGGGCGTCACCGTCGAACGCAAGGAAGGTTTTTTCGTCACCCCGCTTGGGCGGCAGGCGTCGCTGGTCGATTTGCCCGGCACCTATTCGTTGCGCGGCCGCAGCCCCGACGAGGAAATCACCCGGGACTTCGTTCTTGGTCGCGCCGCCGGTGAATCTGCGCCCGACCTCGTGCTGTGCGTGGCTGACTCCACCAATCTGCGGCTGACGATACGGCTGTTATTGGAGCTCAAGCAGACCGGCCGGCCATTGATGCTGGTGCTCAACATGTTCGACATCGCGACCAGGCGGGGTGTGACTGTCGACGCCCCGCGAATGTCCGAGATGCTGGGCGTTCCCGTGGTGACGTCGATTGCGGTGCGCAAGAGCGGAACAGCCGAGCTGTTGCGCAAGACCGACGAAATCGCGACCCAGACGCAGGCTCCGCCGCAGCCAAATCTCTGGCAGCCGCTTTCGGTCACGGAGCTGCGCGCCACCCAGCGCGAGGCCGATCGGATTATCGCCGCAACCGTCAGCCTGCCGGCGAGGCCCGATACCTGGACGGCGCGGATCGATGCCGTGGTTCTGCATCCAGTGGCGGGGTTGGCTATTCTCGCTTTGGTTCTGTTTGTCATGTTCCAGGCGGTGTTCGCCTGGGCGCAGCCATTGATGGAGCTTCTGTCCAATTCGTTTACGGCGCTCGGCCAGTTCGTGCACGAAACGTTGCCTGCAGGGCTGTTGCAAAGCTTCCTTCAGAATGGCGTGATCTCCGGTGTCGGCAGCGTCATCGTTTTCCTGCCCCAGATCATCATCATCTTCCTGTTTATCCTGTTGCTGGAAGATTTCGGCTACATGGCGCGCGCGGCATTCCTGATGGACCGCATCATGGGTGGCGCCGGGTTGCACGGCCGGGCTTTCATTCCGCTGCTTTCAAGCTTCGCCTGCGCCATTCCCGGCATCATGGCGACCCGCGTCATCGATAACCGCCGCGACCGGCTGACGACAATCCTGATCGCGCCGCTGATGACCTGCTCGGCGCGGATCCCGGTATACACCCTGATCATCTCGGCTTTTATTCCTGACCAGCCGGTCTGGGGCTGGGTCAATCTCAGGGGTCTCGTGATGTTCGGCCTTTATGCGGCCGGCATCGGCAGTGCGCTGGGCGTGTCGTTCCTGATCAAGTTCTTCATGTTGCGCGATTACGCGCCGGCCCCGTTCATGCTCGAATTGCCGGATTACAAACTGCCTCGTTTCAAAAGCATCGCCATCGGCATCTATACGCGGGCGAAGATGTTTTTGCAGCGGGCCGGCACCACGATCTTTTCGATGATGGTGCTGATCTGGTTTCTCGCCTCCTTTCCGCGGCCGCCTGCGGGCGCAACAGATCCCGACATCAACTACAGCCTCGCTGCGATCATCGGCCACGCGCTGGCGCCTGTGTTCGCGCCGCTTGGATTCAACTGGCAAATCGTGGTCGCGCTGATCCCCGGCATGGCCGCGCGGGAAGTCGCGGTCGCTGCTCTCGGTACGGTCTATGCCATCGAAGGCGGCAAGGAAGCTGCCGACCAGATCGGCCAGGTGCTGGCCACCAAATGGAGCCTGGCGACGGCGCTGTCGCTGCTGGCCTGGTACATCTTTGCCCCGCAATGCGCCTCGACGCTCGCCGTCATCCGGCGCGAGACCGGGAGCACGAAGTGGATGGCAATCACCTTTGCTTACATGTTTGCGCTGGCCTATGCGGCGAGCCTTGTGACCTACAACGTGGCCGTCGCGCTCGGCGCCGGATAAAGCGCTGATAACGCGCGCTACTGCAATCCGCTCTCGCTGCTGGTTCGTTTCTTGGCGAGGTCCATCTCGGTGATCGCAACCAGGATTTCGGCGCGGGTCTTCAGGTCGGGTGCTTCCAGCATCGCCTGTTTTTCCGGCGCCCCATAAGGCGACATCATCGCCAGCGCATTGACCAGGGCTTCGTTGGGCGCATTTTCGATTCCCTCCCAGTCAACCTTGAGGTTGTTGGCCTTCAGGAATTCGGTCAGCGCGACCAGGAGAGCTTCACGGTCGACGGCGTCCTCGCCCTTTCGCGCGGTAAAATCGTCGAGATAACGGAAATAATCGACCTTGCATTGCCGATACGGCGTCAGCACGGTTTGTTCTTCCATCACCTTGAAGCGGGAAATGCCGGTGAGTTCGAGAATATAGCGGCCGTCGCCCGACTCGGCGAGCTGGGTGATGCGCCCGACGCAGCCGACCTGAAACAGTTTCGGATGAGCCTCGTCCGGCGAGTGCGAGACGTCAGGCTGGATCATTCCGATAAGGCGATGGCCGTCGCGAAACGCATCGTCGACCATTGCGAGATAGCGCGGTTCGAAAATGTTGAGCGGCATTTGCCCGCGCGGCAGCAGCAACGCGCCGGGCAGCGGAAATACCGGAATGATCTCGGGAAGGTCTGAAGGTCCGCGATATTCGGCATTGATCGGCATTTGCGGTCACCAGCGCGTGTCGTGCGGCCGACGCCTTTCGCGTTACTCCGATCACGCAGGCATAAGCCTGCCGCCGTTCCGGCAAAATCGGGATTACGAAAACAAGATCGTCGACAGCCGCTTTCTTCCTTCAACGGTTGCTTCGTCGGTAGGGCCCCACGCATCGAAGAACTGTACCAGCTGCTTGCGGGCGCCGTCCTCATTCCACTTGCGGTCACGCTTGACGATCTCGAGTAACTGCTGGGTCGCCTCGGCTCGCTTGCCGGCGGCATTCAGCGCGGTAGCCAGATCGAATCTCGCCTGATGGTCAAGCGGGTTTGCGGCGACTTTCTGTTCGAGTTCAGCCAGCGGGCCGAGGGAACTTGCCTGTTCGGCAAGATCAATCGTGGCCTGCACGGCCTTGACCGCGGCATCGCCGCGTTTGGATTCCGGGACCATCGCCAGCGTCTGCTTGGCCTGATCGATCGCGCCTGATGTGGCGTAGCATTTTGCAAGCCCCGCCATGGCCGCGATATTGGTGGCATCTGCGGAAAGCACTTCGGCATAGACCGAGGCGGCCGTGGCGGCATCGCCTTCGGCCAGCAGGGTTTCGGCCTCTTTGAGGACCTCCGCGATGTCAGGCTCACCCGGCATGGCGGCGGTCAGCTTGTTGACGAAGGCCGTGACCTGGCTTTCGGGCACTGCGCCCATGAAGCCGTCGGCGGGCTGGCCATTGACGAAGGCGATCACGGCCGGAATGGACTGGATGCCCATCTGGCCCGGGATCGCCGGATGCTCGTCGATGTTCATCTTGACCAGCTTGACCTTGCCCTTGGCGGCGCGGACGACCTTTTCGAGAATCGGCGTGAGCTGACGGCAAGGACCGCACCAGGGCGCCCAGAAGTCGATCAGCACCGGCTGTCGCTTGGATTCCTCGATCACGTCCTTGACGAAGCTCTGGGTGGTCGTCTCCTTGATCAGATCGGGCGCCGCTTGCGGTGCGGCTCCATTGCCCTGCTCTAGTATCGTCACGGGAATCCTCGTCTGATTTTTTGCCAGTTTTCGGTCCGGCCGAGCCTCTCTAGCACGGTCCGGCGTCGGCGTTCAGAAGTTCTCTCCCCCAGATGGCGGTTGCCTGCGAAATTTCAATCGGTTTGAGTGTCCGGCGCCCGCTGCGACGAACCGACCAGGACCTCGCAGAGCCGGTTCGGAAATCGGCTTGAGTCGGGCGGGTGAATCGATGGCGCCTCAATCTGCGAAGTCCTCCGCCGTGGGAGATTCAAGAGCTGGGTAGTGGCAATTTCGGGCCATTTTTGCCAAAATGACAGCGATATCCGGCTTTTATGCCATTTTCGATAACCCCTTGCTGGCTGTTGCATTCGTTGCCCGCATTTGGCATAGCTCTGCCGTCGCCCGTGACAATCAGGCGGCGCTCCCACGGATGCGGGTGTAGCTCAGGGGTAGAGCACGACCTTGCCAAGGTCGGGGTCGAGGGTTCGAATCCCTTCGCCCGCTCCAGGTTTTTTCGCGAACATGCAGGCCGACATTAAGGCCTGCCGTTCGGCGGAATTTATTTTTCCGATATTTGCGCAAATCGCATCACAATGCCCCGGCAGCTTTCGAGTCTGACAGGACTTTGCGCGCTTTTTTCCCGCCGAGGATGTGCTAGAATTTTTCCAGCCCCGCGAGCGGACATGAATTCTGCCGTGGAGGTGTCCGAAAAAAGCAAAATCGCAGCCGCACGGCTGTACAGGGAGAGAGACGCGATGAAATCGGTTTTCAATCGATCTATTCTTGCGCTCGCGACAACGATCCTCGTTGTGGGGGCAGCTGGCCAGGCCGGCGCGCAAGACAAGCCTCTGAAAAAATATGAGTCCGGCTCCAAGGAGTTCTGGACCCATCCACCGGATGACTGGTTCCTCGGCGACGAAACCGAGGCCCAAAAGGGTCTGAGCCCGAAGGCGGGCCCGCCGACCGGGTCTTCCGATGCCGAACTGGCTGCGCTGATGAAGAAGATCAAGCTGCCACCGGGCTTCAAGATCGACGTCTATGCGTCCGGTGTCCTCTCTGCGCGGCAAATGGCGTGGGGCGACAAGGGCACGCTGTTTGTGGGCTCGTTCGGCCTCGGCAACGTTTACGCCATCAAGGACAATGGCGGGAAGAAAGAGGTCAAGACCATCCTCAAGGGGATGAATCCGCCGATGCCTACCGGCATCGCTTTCAAGGATGGCGCGCTCTATGTCATCAATGTCAACAAGCTGATCCGCTACGACAACGCCGAAGACAATCTCGACAAGCTCGGCGAAGGCAAGGTCGTCTATGACGACATGCCTGCCTACGCCGCGCATGGCTGGAAGTATCTCGCCGCTGACAAGGATGGCTGGTTCTATATTCCGTTCGGACCTCCCTTCAACATCGGCATTCCGCCGACCAGCGTGTCGCAGATCCGGCGTGTCGATCCCAAGACCGGCAATGCCGAACTGGTCGCACTCGGCGTCCGCAACAGCGTCGGCGGCGATGTCGATCCGCGCACCGGCAAATACTGGTTCACCGAGAATGCGCGGGACTGGATGAGCGACGATACGCCGAGCGACAAGCTCAACATGATCTCGAAGGTCGGCGAGCACTTCGGCTATCCCTATTGCCACCAGGGCAATATGCCGGATCCGAAGTTCGCGATGGGCCACAAGTGCTCGGAGTTCACACCGCCGGTTCTCAATCTCGGTGCGCACGTGGCTCCGCTCGGCATGAAGTTCTATACCGGCAACCAGTTTCCCGCCGAGTACAAGAACTCGATCCTGATCGCCGAACACGGCTCGTGGAACCGGCATAAGTATCAGGGCGCGCAGATCGTTCGCGTCACCGCCGATCCTGACGGCAAGAACGCCAAGGAAACCGTGTTCGCTTCGGGCTGGCTCGATGGCGACCAAAGCTTCCTCGGCCGTCCCGACGACATCATCCTGGACAAGGATGGATCGATCCTCGTCGCCGACGACTGGGCCGGTGCGATCTATCGCATCAGCTACAGCAAGTAAGTTTGAAACCATCGGGGCTGCGGCTGCTTGAAGGGCAGCCGCAGCCCTATCATTTTCGAAGGCCTGTTGGCAGAGAGAGAATGACGTGGAGAACCAGAAAATGCGTAACCTGCTCTTCGCGCTTTCTTTCGTAACCGCGCTCGTCAGCGCGCTCCCCGTAAATGCCGCCGATCTGGAGGCAGCCAAGAAGAAGGCCGAGATTTGCGCCGGCTGCCATGGCGAGAACGGCATCTCGCAAATGGAAGGTGTGCCCTCGCTGGCAGGACAGCCGGACCAGTACATTCAATGGCAACTGGTGTTCTTTCGCGCCGGCTCACGCAAGAACGAGCAGATGCAGCCGATTGTCGAACAGCTCGACAATAACGATATCCGCAACCTCGGCGCCTATTTTGCCTCGCTGACGCCGCCGAAAGCGACGCAGCCGGATGACAATCTCGATTTGTCGAAGAAGGGCGCGCAGGCCGCGGTCGGCCGGCGCTGTGCGAATTGCCACACCGACAGTTTCGCGGGCACCAAGGCCGTGGCGCGCATCGCTGACCAGCGTGAGGAATATCTTCTGAAGGCGCTGAACGACTACAAAACCAGCGTGCGATCGGGCGGCGGCATGGCGGCGATGGCCGATGTCGCTTATCCCTTAAGCGAAGAGGAGATCACCGCGCTCGCGCATTATCTTTCGCATCTCTAGCGTCGTCCCGGGCAAGCGAAACGCGACCCGGGACCCATACCGCGTAGTCTATGAAATGGGCTCGGCTGATTGCCAAGCCGCCGCAACGGAAGGGCCGGTGATTATGGATCCCTGCTTGCCGCCTTTGCTGAAGCTTCGGCGGGCCCAATTCTCCAAACCCGGCGAAGCCCTGGCGGAGACAGGTCGCAGGGACGACAATAAGAGAGGGATCACCCGCGCTGGTTCTGGTACGTCTTCAGATGCGTGTAAGCGATCCGGAGCTTCGGCACCGGCACCTTTGCGGTGTCCCCGCGCCCAATCAGGTCACCGATGATGTGATCCGCCTCGACCCGGGCGCCAACCTTGATGTCCCGGAACATCGAGGCGGTGAGTTGCGAGCCTTCCGCCGTCAGCATACCCCGCGCGCGCTCGAAGAACGGACCCATCGGGCTGTGGCCTTCGGCTGAGGCCACCGCGCTACATTCGTCGAGAATGCCGAGGATAAAATCCTTGCCGCCAGGAGCTGCGAGAATATGGCCAACGGCTGCGCGCATCGTGCAGGTCGAAGCCGCGAGCGAGGCGAGAAAGACCCACTTTTCCCACATGTCCTGGATTACCTGCGTGCTGGCGGCGGCGCCGAATTTGCCGCTTCCCATGGCGTCTGAAATCGCCTGGACCCGTTCGGAAATCTTGCCGTCGCGCTCGCCGAAACCAAGCGACTGCATCGGCGTGAGCTGGATGATCTCGCGGCGCTCGTTCAGGGTGACCGCGATCGCGCACAATCCACCCAACACGGCGTTTGATCCGAAACGCTGGTCGAGCACGTCGAGGTGCCGCATGCCGTTGAGCAGCGGAAGAATGGCGGTCTTCGGTCCAACGGCCGGTGCGAACGAGGCGATCGCGTCTTCAAGGTCGAATGCCTTGCAGCTCAACAGCACAAGATCGAAGGTCTTGTCGAGTTTGTCTGCCAGCACGGTCGGCGGTGCGGTCAGCGTGACGTCCCCGTTAGGGCCCTTGATGACGAGGCCGTCGGAAGCGAGTTCCGCCGCCCGCTTGGGGCGGACCAGGAAGGTTACGTCACGGCCAGCCTGCAACATTCGGCCGCCGAAATATCCGCCGATGGCTCCGGCTCCGACCACGAGGATGCGCATGTGTTGTTGCCCTTTTGTTGTTGGAAAGTAGCGAATAAGGAGTAGCGAATAGTAAGGGAAGCTCAGCTTTGGCATTGCTTCTATTCGCTACGCCCTATTTCGCTCTGCCGCTATTCGCTACTCCTTATTCGCCCTCTCACCACTTTTCGCCGAACGGTCGTATTTCGAGCTCGAAAGTCCAGGCGCTGCGCGGCTGCTGATAAAGCTGCCAATAGGATGCGGCGACCGACGAGGGCGGCATCAGCAAATCCGGATTGTCGAGCGCCTCCTTGCCCCAGAGCTGTTCGCGGCGCTCGCGTACCCAGGCGGTATCGACGCCGGAATCGATGATCAGATGCGCGACATGGATGTTCTTCGGGCCCAACTCGCGTGCCATCGATTGTGCCACGGCGCGAAGGCCGAACTTGGCGCTGGCAAAGGCGGCAAAGCCGCTGCCGCCACGCAACGAGGCCGTGGCACCCGTGAGGAAGATGTTGCCCTGGCCGCGCGGCAACATCAGCCGCGCCGACTCGCGACCGGCCAGGAAACCTGCCCAGCAAGCCATCTCCCACACCTTGCGGAACACGCGATCGGTGGTCTCGAGAATCGGGAAATTGACGTTGGCGCCGACATTGAAAATGGTCACCTCCAGCGGTGCGTGCGCGTCGGCATCGTTCAGGAAGGCGGCGACTTCCTCTTCCTTTCGGGCATCCAGCGCGCGCGCCACGATGGATCCGCCCGCGGATTCGATTTCCCTGACCAGAGGCTCGAGTTTGGCGCCATCGCGCCGGCCCACGAAGACGGTAAATCCCTCCGCGGCGAACTTCTTGGCGATCTCGGCGCCGATGTAATCGCCGGCGCCAATCACGGCCACAGTGGCGTTGCGTTTTTGCATGTGACGATCTCCTTTTCCTCATCCTGAGGAGCGGTGTACGGAGTTTATCATCGGGCCGCGCTTCGCGCGGACCCGTTGGCCGCGTCTCGAAGGACGAGGTGACGTTTAGGCCGCATGGTTCGAGACGGCGCTGACGCGCCTCCTCACCATGAGGGTCGCTATTTTTCCAAAACCATCTCCTCGACGTCACGCAATTGCTCCTTGCCGAAGAATATCTCGTTGCCGACGAAAAAGGTCGGCGAGCCGAAGGCGCCGCGGTCAACCGCAGCCTGCGTATTCGCGATCAGTTTCGCTTTCACGTCGGCCTCACCCGCGCGAGCGAACAGTTTCTTCGCATCAAGGCCGGACGCCGTCAGCGCCGCGAGCGCAATTTCCGGATCGTCCATCTTCTTCGGCTCGACCCACATATGGTGGAAAGCGGTGTCGACGTATTTTCCGAATACGCCCTCCAGCTGGGCTGCGACCGCGGCGCGCATCAGATTAAGGGTATTGACGGGGAAGAACGGATTCCAGGTGTAGGGCTTGACGTGAAAGCGTTTCAGGAAGCGGTCGGTTTCGATCGCCTGGAATTCGCGTTTGTTCTTGATCCCGGCGAGCGTCTCGGCCGGAGACCGGTTGTTGGTGGCCTTGAAGATGCCTCCAAGTAAAATCGGGACGTACTCGAATTCCAACCCGATCCGTTTTTCGACCGCCGGAATCGCCTTGTGGCTGAGGAAGGCGTTGGGGCTGCCGAAATCGAATAGGAATTGCGGCGCGTGTGTTCCCATGACGGGCCTCCCAAGGGGGTTCTTTTGCTGGTGCATTGTGGCGTAACGGGCGGGTGGCGTCCACCGGTCATGATGACGATCATCATACTTTGATGACCGCTATTAGCTCGCCCGTGGGCCTACCGGCCATCAGCGCGCCGCGAACCCCTGCTAAAATTCGGTGCCCTGGGCATATCGTTGATAGGACGGTGTTATCTGGCCGTCATTTCGCTGAGCGGAAAACTCGCGGCCAGGCCGGGAGCTATCGCCCGCCGGGCTGTCCGCTGCTATGAGATCGAAGCGCGGAAAATGGCCTTCGCGCGCGCATCAGGGGGAAATTCGCCATGCTCACTGTTCATCACCTCAATAATTCCCGTTCGCAGCGGGTGCTGTGGCTTCTCGAAGAGCTTGGCGTCGCTTACGAGATCGTGCGGTATCAGCGCCGGCCCGACATGCTGGCGCCGGCGGAGCTTCGGGCCGTTCACCCGCTCGGAAAATCTCCTGTCATCACGGATGGTGGCAATACAATTGCGGAATCCGGCGCGATCACCGAATACCTCGTCGGCACTTACGGCAATGGGCGCCTGATCCCGCCGCCCAACACGCCGGAGCGTCTGCGCTACACCTATTGGCTGCACTATGCCGAAGGTTCTGCGATGACGCCGCTCCTGTTGAAGCTTTTGTTCACGCTGATGCCACAGCGCGCACCAGCGCTGGTTAGGCCTCTCGTGAACATGATTTCCGGTCAAGCGATGACGGTGCTCGTCAATCCGCAGCTCAAATTGCACATGGCATTCTGGGAGGGTGAACTGTCGAAGAGCGAATGGTTCGCGGGCGGAGACTTCACTGCTGCCGACGTCCAGATGAGTTTTCCGCTCGAGGCAGCGGCATCCCGTGGCGGCCTTGAACAGGGCCATCCCAAGGCGATGGCGTTTCTCGATCGCATTCATGCGCGCCCCGCTTATCAGCGCGCTCTGGAAAAAGGCGGGCCCTACGCGGTCGGGCGATGAGATTGGTGTACTGACTTTCTATTCTCCCGCCGCTTCAGAGCCGCGGGTGCGCGGATCGGGCGCGCCGAGCAGACCGGTTGGTGTCACCGCGATTGAATTCGCCGACGTCTGGCCCATTGGCTCGACAATCCGGTGGCCCTTGGCCTTGAGCTGCTCAAGCGTGGTTTCAGCAAAGCCGCGCTCGATCCGCACCTCGTCAGGAAGCCATTGATGATGCAGGCGTGGCATAGCCACCGCGGCGGCGACGTCCATGCGATAGTCGAGGACGTTCACGATCACTTGCAGCACGGTGGAAATAATGCGGCTACCGCCGGGCGAACCCGTCACCAGCACCGGCTTGCCGTCCTTCAGCACGATGGTCGGCGACATCGATGACAGCGGCCGCTTGCCGGGACCGGGCAAATTAGCCTCATACCCGACAAGACCGTAGGCGTTGGCGGCCCCAGGCGCTGCGGTGAAATCGTCCAGTTCGTTGTTGAGCAGGACGCCGGTGCCCTCGGCGACGAGGCCGACGCCGTAGCTGAAATTCAGCGTATAGGTGTTGCTGACCGCATTTCCAAAACTGTCGACGACTGAAAAATGCGTGGTGTTGCTGCCTTCGTGCGGTGGCGCCGCCGATATGGCATCGACCCATGGCGTCGCGCGATCAAGATCGATGCCCGCGCGCTGCTTGGCGGCGTATTCCTTGGTGATGAGGGTTGCGACCGGCGCGCTGATGAAAGCCGGATCGCCGAGATAATGGGCGCGATCGGCATAGGCGCGCTTCATCGCCTCGATCAGAACATGCAGCGAAGCCGCCGATCCCTGCTTCATGTCGGCAAGCGGGAATCCCTCAAGGATATTGAGCGTCTCGACCAACCCCACCCCGCCGGAAGAGGGCAGCGGCATCGAAACGATGTCAAAGCCGCGATAGGTGCCGCGAACGGGCGCGCGAATGACCGGCTGATACGCCTTGAGGTCATCCGTGGTCATGATGCCGCCGGCGTCATGAATCGCGTTGGCGAGTTTTTCCGCCACCGGTCCTTCGTAAAAGCCGCGCGGCCCCTGCGCCGCGATGGCCTCCAATGTGACGGCAAGGTCGGCCTGAACCAACGTGTCGCCCTCGTGCAGCGAGCTGCCGTCGGGCCGCGAAAATATTTTGGCCGATGAAGGCCAGCGCGCCAGCCGTCGATGCCACTCGGGCAGCGTGTCGGCGCTGTCGTCGGTGAGAACGACGCCGCTGCGTGCGAGATCAATCGCCGGTTGGATTAAGTCTGCGAGCGTGAATTTTCCGGAGCCGTATTTCTCGAGCGCCAGCGCGAGGCCCGCTGGCGTGCCGGGAATACCGATGCCGAGTGCGGAATCACGCGATTTGGCGTTGTCCGGCTTGCCGTCTGTTCCGAGAAAAATAGTTGGCGTGGTGGCCGCAGGCGCGGTCTCGCGGTAATCGATCGCGACGTCTTCATGCCGGTCGACCGAATGGATGACCATGAAGCCGCCGCCGCCGATATTTCCGGCGCGCGGATAGCTCACCGCCATGGCAAAGCCGGTGGCGACCGCCGCATCGATCGCGTTGCCGCCGTGCCTCAAGACGTCTGTGCCAATGCGCGCCGCGGTCTTTTCCTGCGCCACCACCATGCCGTGCTCGGCCGGGACGGAGTGGATGGCATCGGCCGCCAGCGGTGCGAGACCGCGGCGCATATCCTGCGCGTCTGCGAGGCCGCAAAACGCGACAAATACTGCGACGCTTGCCCAGATCCGATGCTGCGTGATCCCGAAAGAGCCCATCAACGTTCCTTCATTCACGACGGGCTTTCGCTAATGCCGGAAGTGGCGCACGCCGGTAAAGACCATGGCGATGCCGTGTGCGTCGGCGGCTTCGATGACTTCATTGTCGCGCACCGAGCCGCCAGGCTGGATGACCGCGGTGGCGCCAGCTTCGATGCAGGCCAGCATGCCGTCGGCGAACGGGAAGAACGCGTCGGAGGCGACAACCGAGCCTTTGGTGAGCGGAGCCGCAAGCTTCAACTCGCGCGCGGCATCCTCAGCCTTTCGCGCGGCGATACGCGCGGAATCGACCCGGCTCATCTGGCCCGCGCCGATGCCGACGGTGGAGCGATCCTTGGCATAGATGATCGTGTTCGACTTGACGTGCTTGGCGACGCGGAACGCGAATATGAGGTCACGCATCTCGGCTTCGGTCGGCGCGCGTTTGGTCGCAACCTTCAACGTCATGTCGTCAACCACGGCGTTGTCGCGGTTCTGCACCAGCAAACCGCCCGCCACCGTCTTTGCGGTCAGCCCGATGGCACGGGGATCGGGTAGCCCTCCGGCCAACAGTAGCCGCAGGTTCTTCCTGGCGGCGACGATCGCAATGGCGTCGTCAGTGGCGTCAGGCGCGATGATCACTTCGGTGAAAATTTCGGTGATCGCGCGCGCAGCCTCCGCATCCAGCGTGCGATTGAGCGCGACGATTCCGCCGAAGGCGGAAGTCGAGTCGCAGGCGAGCGCTTTCCGATAGGCGTCCAGGAGGTCTGTGCCCTCGGCCACGCCGCATGGGTTGGCGTGCTTGACGATGACACAGGCCGCGGTACGAGCCGCATCGAATTCGGCGATGCATTCGTACGCCGCATCGGTATCGTTGATGTTGTTGTAGGAGAGTTCTTTCCCCTGAACCTGCCGCGCGGTGGCGACCCCCGGCCGCCGGTCGGGCGTGCGGTAGAAAGAAGCTTTCTGATGCGGATTTTCACCGTAGCGCAGGGATTGAATCAAGCGTCCGCCAAAGGCGCGGAATTCCGGTGCTTCGGTCTCGAGCTCGCGCGCGAACCAGTTCGAGATCGCCGCGTCATAGGCCGCGGTGCGGGCGTAGGCCGTGGCCGCAAGACGCCGTCGCAGCCATAGCGTGGTCGCGCCTTGATGGGCCTTGAGTTCATCGAGAACGATCTGGTAGTCGCCGACGTCGACCACGACAGCGACGTCATTGTGGTTCTTGGCGGCGGCGCGGATCATCGCGGGCCCGCCGATATCGATATTCTCGATGCACTCTTCGAAATCGGCGCCTTTGTCGACGGTGGCCTCAAAAGGATAGAGGTTGACGACGAGGAGATCGATCGGCGCGATGCCATGCGTCTTCATCGAGCTTGCGTGGTCGGCGTTGCCGCGGATGGCGAGCAGTCCGCCATGCACCTTCGGATGCAGCGTTTTGACCCGCCCATCCATCATTTCGGGAAAGCCGGTCAGTTCCGAGACGTCTCTCACCTTCAACCCGGCTTCCGCGATCGCTTTCGCGGTGCCTCCGGTCGAAACAAGTTCGACGCCATGGATGACCAGTGCGCGGGCGAATTCGATCAGCCCGGTCTTGTTGGAAACGGACAACAGGGCGCGAGTAACATGTCGAAGTTGATCAGTCATGGGCAAGGTCCTCTGTTCAAGGGGTGCTTTTGCCCAGGCGCGCGGCGGATATTCTCACGCTTCCCGATGGTGCTCCATCCAAAGTCGCCAGTCGCGTGAGTGATGGGTGATTAGCAGTTTTCGGAGACGTTCACAACGGCCGGGTTACAGCGGCAGTTCCGGCTCGCGGCGCGCGCTGCGTCTCGCGGCCGTCGCGGATGGCGAAGAAGTCGAGCGGACAAAACTCCAGCGGATCGACGGCGCGTGGTGCGAATCCTGGCGAATAACAATTTGGGCAGTGCGGCGCGGCCCGTCATTGCCGGCCAGGAACACGCTATCCTCAAGTTCGACCTTGTCGTCCATCGCCTCAAAGGTCCAGACGTCACGGTTAGGCAATACCAGCATAACACCCCTCGCGTCGCTGAGGCGGCTGGCTTTCACCGCGGGATGCAGGTGGAACCGGAGCGCATAGTCGGCTTCGTTGCCCTTGGTTCGCACGTCGGGCGACACGGCCACCGTGTCTTCGCCGTCGAGCCGCGTACCATCCGGCGCGAGCATCAACACCCGACGGTGGGTCACACCGAACCGATTGAGATAGCCGTCATGCGAGGTCGTCAGCAGCACGCCATTGGCGACGGTTTCGCGATGGCTTTCGACCTGCGTCGGGCCACTGACGATAGGCGCGCCCTGCAAGAGTCGCTTCATCGCCGAAAATTCCACGAACTGGCAGGAAGACGTGTCGTGACAGGTCAGCGTCGAATGCGCCGAAGTGCCTCGCGCAAAGCTGCGCCAGTTGTCGCGGCCGGTCGACGGCATGCCGCAATTGATGACGATCCGGCTCGTGCCGGAGGACAATTCAAACGAAAGACAACCGGCATGGGCGTCCTGGCTGACGCTCGGCGGCGGTGCTGGCCCGGCATCCATGATCAGGACCGTGTTGCCGGCATCAAGCCGCTGGAAGCCGGAATGCGACATGTTGGCCATCGGCGTGCCATGGGTGTCGTCATACGCAAGCAAGGTTGCGAGCACGTCGGAAGGGGTGCCGCTCATGCCGTTGAATAAAGCGAAACTGCCGTCGCCGTGCCGGAAGAAACGCAGCATCGGCATCATGCGGTCGATCGCGTTCAGCAATGCCGGCGGTGGCGCGATATTGCGGGCCGCGAAGGTCTGACGCAGCGGCAACAGGTCGGTCAAAAGCTCGATCAGCGCGCCGGGGTTGCGCGAGATATGGCCGCCATCGGGCAGGATTTGCCGTTGCAATTCCTCCGAAAGCCTGCGCGCGGCGGTGCGAATGTGGCTTGCCTGATTGGCGAGACAGAGCGAGGCGTAACAAAGCGCGATCAACACCTGCAGCCGCGGCACGCCGTCGGCAATATCGATCGTGGCGGATCGCAGATAGCGGATCTCGCGGGAGAGTCCGCGCAAATAGCGCCGATAGAACTTGCTGTCGGTGTCGCCAAGCACCAGCGGGGCTTGCGACAACAGCGAGATGACACGGCGCGCCAGGACGTCGGCACGCCGCGCCGTAGGCCGTTTGTAGTTGGGGTTTGAAAGCCAGTCCTCGACCAGCGCGCGGGCATTGGCGCGGGTGAGCGCGGTATCGGCGGCACGCAGATGCCGAAGCCATCCGAAGCCGAGCAGCGCGATTTCCCAATCGTCCGACGGTGGTTCGAGTTCGAAGATCGAGCGGCCGTGGCAGGTGACGATCTTGCCGGCGAAGACGAAGCGGCCGGCGTATATCTCCGCGGCGCGCGTCGCGTCCGCCGTGCGCAGGTCGTGCGGGGCGATGATGAGGCGGTCGGTACGGCTTGGCCACAACGACGACAAAGCGACCGAGCCGCCGCCTGCCCGCGCCATCAGGTTGCGAGCAACGCGGCCCAGGATCAGCGTCGAGATACGTCTGCGTTGTGACACGCACTGCCTTGGTCGGGAGGATTCTTCCGGCTCCTTTTAATCCGGAAATGTTGCCAAGACACCACCTTGAATGGGCGCGAATCAGCGCAGCAGGCACAAAAACCAGTGCAAAATCAGGATTTAGCGGCGCGTCAAAGTTCAATTCCGACGCACCAGCCGCGCGGCGTAAAATCCGTCAAGGCCGGCAAGCCTCGGGTCCGGATGGGGCAGATGGCAGGGCAGGGTGCGCAGATCGCCCTCCGGATTAATGATTTCGCTCAAGCCCGAGACTTCCTCGGCGCCGATCGGCAGGCGCTGCATGGCTGTTTCCGACCTCAAGAGCTCCGATATCACCTGCTCACCTTCTTCCGGCTCCAGCGAGCAGGTACAGTAGACGAGCATGCCGCCACGCTTCAGCGCGGCCACCGCCCTTTGCAGCAACCGCTTCTGGGTGGCCGCGAGCGGCGCGATATCGGATTCCTCCCGCAGCCAGCCGATATCGGGATGACGCCGGATCGTTCCGGTCGAGGTGCAAGGCGCGTCGATCAGGATGCCGTCGAATCCCTCGCCATGGTCCTGGCCGAGCCATTCGGCGCCGTCGGCCACCGCAAACTTGGCCTCCAGCGACAGCCGCGCGAGGTTATCGCGCAACCGTGACATGCGGGCGGGCGAACGGTCGACCGCGGTCACATGCGCCCCGCCGTGCACCAGTTGGGCGGTTTTGCCCCCTGGTGCGGCGCAGAGATCGACGATGTTCTTGTTTGCGATGTCGCCGAACAAGCGTGCCGGAAGTGCGGCGGCGGCATCCTGAACCCACCATTGACCATCCGTGAAACCCGGCAGCATCGTCACCGAACCCTGCAACAAGGTGCGGACAGATCCGGTGGGCAGCGTTTCGCCGTGCAGTCGCGTCGCCCACTGTTCGGAGTCGGACTTCACGGTGATGTCGAGCGAGGGATCCTGTCCGATCGCGTTGGCAATCTCGCTTGCGGTGGCCGCGCCGTAATGGGCGGACCAGCGCGCGAACAGCCACGGCGCGATATCGAGATTTTTCGATTTTACCTCGTCGATCAGCGGCTGCCCTTCGCGCGCGCATCGACGAAGCACGGCGTTGACGAGGCCGGCATATTTCGCCGCGCGTCGATCCGATTGCACCAGCCGCACCGACAGGTCGACTGCCGCGTGGTCGGGCACATCCATCCAGAGGATTTGCGCAGCTCCAATCAAAAGCGCGCTTTGCGCGCGGGGAGCATCGGTTGGAACCCCGCGATCAAGCAGCCGTGAAAGAACATGGCCCAGGGTGCCCAGCCGCCGCAGGATGGTCGCGACCAGCCGGCGCATCAGGGCCCGATCTCGGTCGGAGAGGCTTTTCAGTCCGGGATGAGCGGCCGCACCATCGAGTTGTTCATCGAGTGTACGATGCTTGTGCAAGACGCCGTCAAGAATGTCGGCTGCGATCCGGCGCGCAGCGAGGCCGGGCGCTTCAGATGGCAGGGCGAATCGTTGCGGGGGCATGGACCGGACACATCTTGTATTTTGGCGCAGCAATTCGCATTTCGACGGATGGAATCGCTTTGGCATCAGAATATGCCAAATGTAAGAATCCGCCGTATGACTTCTAAGCGAGGCGAGTAATCGAGCAGGAATGACGGACGATCCATCACAACCCGATTCGGCCGCTTCCGCAACGGAACGCAAGCAGCTCTCGCCTGCGGCGCAACGCGCGCTGGCGGAGGCCGAAGCGCGGCGGAAGGCGGCGGCCGCCGAGGCAGCGTCGCGACCGAAAGAGCTCCAGGGCCCGAAGGGGCCTGAACCAACGCGTTACGGCGATTGGGAAAACAAGGGCATCGCCTCGGACTTTTGAGTTCCGAAGCGCAGGCGTTGCGAAGTTCGCAATTAGCGCGTCACCACCACCGGCGTGCCGATGGAAACCCGCTCATAGAGGTCGGTGATATCGGGGTTGAGCATCCGGATGCAGCCATAGGACACGAAGCCGCCGACCGAGCCCGGCATGTTGGTGCCGTGGATGGCATATTCGCCACCCGACAGCGTCATGGCGGCAACGCCCATCGGATTGTGCGGCGAGCCGCCCGGAATGACATCCGGCAGTTGGGGCTTGTCATGCTTCACTTCGGCGGGAGGCGACCAGGCCGGATTGCGGTATTTGCCGCTGATCCGCGTGGTGCCGGCCCATTGCTTGCCGAATTTGCCGACGCCGACGGGATAACGCACCGCGTGGCCGTCATCGAGGATAAGATAGAGGCGGCGCTCGTTGGTCTTCACCACGATCGTTCCCGGCGAATATTCGCCGCGCACCCCGACCATCTCGGGACGGGCTTGGGCGGCATTGGTTGCCAAAAGCCCCGCGCCGATGGTGGCCGCCGCCACCGCCATCCTCAAAGACATTGATCTCTCCAATACGTTCTTAGATCGCCTTCCCGGCGGTCAAATCTGACCAGCCGCACATAGGCGGCTGGCTTGCCATCAAATATTTACCGCGTCCGTTAACCCCGCGTTTGCACATGCGGGGCGGGACGGGATTTCAGCCAGCAAGTAAGAAAATGTTCGAAACAAAGTAAATGACTTGAAAACCACACTCCCCGTGGAAACATCGGCGAGTTGCGAACCTCTGGATGACAATAGCGTGAGACGCCAATTTTTTGCGGTCCATGCTTCCGGCACGAGAAAAATCCCCGTGCTGTCAGCCGATCGCTTTTCGAGCCTGCACGCCGGCAACGACAATGCTTCTGAGTCTAGCGCTCGGTCAACCGCGATGCGTCGCATAAGCGCGACACCATCAGCGGGATGATTTTCGAATTGCCGCCCCTTACGCCGTCGTCGGCCTCTTGTTCTGGCGATTCTTGACGAGGTCGTCGACGACGGCGGGATCTGCCAGCGTCGAGGTATCGCCGAGACTTCCCGGCTCGTCCTCGGCGATCTTGCGCAGGATACGCCGCATGATCTTGCCGGAGCGGGTCTTGGGCAGGCCGGGTGCGAACTGGATCTGGTCGGGCGAGGCGATCGGGCCGATATCCTTGCGCACCCAGGCGACCAATTCCTTGCGTAACGCGTCGCTCGGCTCGGTGCCGGCCATCAGCGTCACATAGGCATAGATGCCTTGGCCCTTGATGTCGTGCGGATAGCCGACCACGGCCGCTTCCGATACCTTGGCATGGGCAACCAGCGAGCTTTCGACCTCGGCCGTGCCCATGCGGTGACCGGAAACGTTGATGACGTCATCGACGCGGCCGGTGATCCAGTAATAGCCGTCGGCATCGCGCCGGCAGCCGTCGCCGGTGAAATACTTGCCTTTGTAGGTCGAGAAATAGGTCTGCTCGAAGCGGGCGTGATCGCCATAGACGGTGCGCATCTGGCCCGGCCAGGATTTGGCGATGCAGAGATTGCCCGTGCATTCGCCGTCCAGCACCTTGCCGTCGCTATCTACGATCTGCGGCACCACGCCAAAGAACGGCCGCGTGGCGGAGCCGGGCTTGAGTTTGGTCGCGCCGGGTAGCGGCGTAATCAAAATGCCGCCGGTTTCGGTCTGCCACCAGGTATCGACGATCGGGCAACGGTTGTCGCCGATCACGCGGTGATACCACTCCCACGCTTCGGGATTGATCGGTTCACCGACGGAGCCGAGCAGCCTCAGCGAGGCGCGCGAAGTTTTGGTCACCGGCGCATCGCCGGCCTGCATCAGCGCGCGGATCGCGGTCGGCGCGGTGTAGAAAATATTGACCTTGTGTTTGTCGATGACATTCCAAAACCGTGAATTATCCGGGTAATTCGGCACGCCTTCGAACATCAGGGTGGTCGCGCCGTTCGCCAGCGGCCCGTAGAGAATGTAGCTGTGGCCGGTGACCCAGCCGACGTCCGCCGTGCACCAATAGATGTCGCCGTCGTGATAATCGAACACATATTGGTGGGTCATCGCGGCGAAGACGAGATAGCCGCCCGAGGTATGCAGCACGCCCTTGGGCTGGCCGGTCGAGCCCGAGGTATAGAGAATGAACAGCGGATCTTCGGCGTGCATGTGCTCGACCGGGCACTCGGTCGTCACCATCTCGGCCGCCTCGTGATACCAGAAGTCGCGCGAGGGGTTCATGTCGACCTTGGCTCCGGTGCGCTTGACCACGACGACCCAGTCGACGCCGGTGGTCTTGGCGAGCGCGGCGTCGACATTGGCCTTCAGCGCGACTTTCTTGCCGCCGCGCAGGCCCTCATCGGCCGTGATTACGATCCTGGACTGGCAGTCGTTGATGCGTTGCGCGAGGCTGTCGGGTGAGAAGCCCGCAAACACCACCGAGTGGATCGCCCCGATCCGCGCGCAGGCGAGCATCGCGTAAGCCGCTTCCGGGATCATCGGCAGGTAGATGGTGACGCGGTCGCCTTTCTTCACATTGCGGGTGCGCAGGATGTTGGCGAACTTGCAGACCTCGTCATGGAGTTCTTGGTAGGTGATGTGCTTGGCCTCGGAGGGGTCGTCGCCCTCCCAGATGATCGCGGTCTGGTTGGCGCGCTTCTCCAGATGCCGGTCGATGCAGTTCCAGGCGACGTTGAGCACGCCGTCCTCGAACCACTTGATCGAGATGTGGCCGGGCTCGTAGGAGGTGTTCTCGACCTTGGTGAAAGGCTTGATCCAGCCGACGCGCTTGGCCTCTTCGGCCCAGAAGGCGTTGGGATCCTTGACCGATCGCGCATACATGTCGCGGTACTTGGCATCGTCGATCCAGGCGCGCTTCGTCCAGTCGGCCGGTACGTCGTAAATTTTTTCGGACATGTTGATCCCTCCACCCGATTGTGGCCCGCGGAAGCGAACGGCCGCCGTTTATTGTTTAAATCGATTATGCGCTCGCGCCGATGTCGCCGACAAGCACAACGACTACGACCTTCGGCGAGCTTTTTTGTCTTGTGATGGATCAATTCGCGACGGACCACTTTCGTCCTCAACTGACCCTTGGGGGCGCTTTTCCCGACCGGACATAAGGCCGCAGGGCAGGGCTGCATCCCAGCCAAACGGTAATTAGGAACCGATGACCGCCGGACCGGGGGCTAGTCGGCGCGGCCAATAGCTCCTAAATGGCCGGGTCGGGGCCGGAGATGGCCTCGCCGGGGCTCAAGGTCCCATGCCGGAACAAAGCAAATCAACCGGCATTAGCAGGGTAAGCATTGGAGCAAGGCGTCTAAAGTCATGATGGATCAACCGAATTTTGAAGCGACGCGTGGCGTCGCTGATCCTGAGGTGGCTTTGGCAAAGGCCTTGGGGCAATGGCCCAAGCCCAGAGACGAGGGTGGAGACAAGTCCAGCGACAAGCCGGTACCGGCCAGGCCGGAGGCGTCGACCCAAAAAGTGGCGCTGACGAGTGCCCCCTCGGTCGAAATTTTGGCCAAGGAATTGGGCCTGACCCTCGGCGAACAGACCCAGCTCACCATCCGCCGCATCAAGCGCGGAAAAAGCTATTCCTTCGTGCGCGCCAACGGCTCGCATATCCGCGACGTCAGAACCGTCCGCCGCCTGCACAAGATGGCGGTGCCGCCGGCCTATGCCGAAGTGCGCTATTCGCCGGATCCGAATTCGCATTTGCAGGCCGTGGGGCGCGACGCCGCCGGCCGGCTGCAATACCGTTATCACGCCGATTGGGAAAAGGTCCGCGAGCACCGCAAGGCGCATCGGCTGGCCAAACTCGTCGGCGCCTTGCCGAAAATCCGCCGCCACGTCTCGATGCATCTGGCGGGTGAGGAGCCGACGCGTGAATTCGCGCTCTCCGCCGTGATCGAACTGATCGCCCGCACCGCCATCCGGCCGGGCAATGAATCCTATGCGCGGCTGAACGGCACCCGCGGGGCCACCACGTTGCTCAAGTCCAACGTCACGCTGGACGGCGATGCCTTTGTGCTCTCCTTCAAGGCCAAGGGTGGCAAGGCCGTGCGCAAGGAATGCAACGCGGCCAAGCTGGTGCGCGCGATTCCGATCCTGCGTCAGCTGCCGGGCAAGCGCCTGTTCCAGTATCGCGATGCTTCCGGCACGGTCCGCACGGTTTCCACCGCGACCGTGAACACGTTTTTGCGCGAGATCGCCGGCATCAAGATTTCGCTGAAGGATTTTCGCACCCTGATGGCTTCCGCCGTGGTGCTGGAATCGCTGTCGCTGATGTCTCCGGCGACGAGCGAGCGCGGCCGCAAACGTCAGGTGCTGGAGGCGATCCGCGCCGCCGCCGACCAGCTCTCCAACACGCCGGCGATCTGCCGCAAGAGTTATGTGCACGACACCATCGTCACCGCGTTCGAGGACGGCATCCTCGAGCGCTTCGCCGCGACCATGAAGGGCTACCGCACCCAGAAGAAGCGCGAGCAGCTTCTGGCGCAAGTGGTGCTGGCCGCCGCGGCGTAGACACGGCCGTCTTTCCGATTCGGATTTCAAACAGCAATTCAACGCGGTCATTCCGGGATGGTGCGTTAGCACCAGACCCGGAATCTCGAGATTCCGGGCCCGATGCTTCGCATCGCCCCGGAATGACGGTGCACACACTTCCACCTTCCCGCGACGGAATTCCGCCCGAGTGATCCCAAACCGTCGCCCCTCCTCATCAGAGGGCGCAGGGAATGCCGGGCGCTCGTTGCGCCCGCAGCCTCGGGTGCAAATAAAAAAGCACACCGAGTAAGTCACCACGGTCACACCGAAAACGTTCCGGCATTCCCCGCGCGAATGGTTTTAACGGCTTCCTTCGTGCTCGCCCCGGAGACCGGGCTTTGTTGTCTCCGTCCCCGGCGTGAAGCGCCAGCTTCATCGCCAGGTTGATACCAGCGTCGGGATATCAGGCCCACACGACTTCGCCGTCCGCTGGCCGTGCATTCGTCTCGTGCGCGACAAGCGTCCACCGCATCCCGCGCCCAACGTTTTGTGACGATCGCGAAACGTCCCTCATGCGGGCACAGGACGCGCGGAGAAGTGCCCGTGATTTGCCCGACGTCACAAGTGAAATGGTGTGCGACAGATTGGCACGACGGGCAAATCAGTTTACCTCGTCAAAATGGCGCGTGCTGTAGAAAGGCATCTTCAAGCAAAAAACACCAAGAGAGGTCCTCATGCAAAAAATTCTGGTCGCGGGCGTCTTGCTGATCTGTCTCACCCGGTCGGCGCTGGCATGCGCCCCGGCTCCCTCGTGCTATATGACGGAAAGTAAGGACTATCTCAAAACTGTCTGCCGCCAGGACGCTAAGCGCATGATAGATCCCGCAGTCTACGATGACCCGGATAGCATCCCCGCCTATATCGATGCCTGCAAGAAGCTCGGCATCACCGTCAAGACCAAGTGAGTTTCAATCTTTAAAAAGGGAGATTGCTGGGTCTCCGCGCTGTTCTTCAGGGATCTGAGTGCAAGTTGATCGTATCTCTCCGATCTGCCGCTGACCCAACCACAATGTTTCAGTGTAGGTGCCGGAGATTTTGTCAGCACCTGCTAGCCGAAACTCGCCTCGCATGGTCCAACCTGGAGTCCTGCGCGAGCCCGTTCCGACCCAGGTTACACTGTTGGTCACCTCGCTGCCCTGGAACTTGACGGTATCAAACGCATCCGTGGGCTTGGATTGATTGCCCTCATTGTCGTTGTGGACAATGGTCGCAGGCGAGTTGAATCCACCGTGATTGTCAAAGCCGGCGCACAGCGTGATCGATTTGGTTCTTTCGAAGGGATATTCCTTGACGGTATTCCGCTCGACCTTGCAGGTCAGGTTCCAATTGTCGTGTGCGTCGTACCCGCAGGTCTCTTTATAGACGACAGGATCTGCAATGCCATTCGAGCAGCTCAGGAACGTCAGTGAAAGCGCAACGCCGAAAATTATCAATAATTCATGCCGTACCATAGCTCGTGAAGCTCCTAGCTCTTACACCCCGCCCATCTTGCAGACGTATTTCCACTCCTCCGCCGTCACCGGCTGCACCGACAGCCGTGAGTATTTCACCAGTGCCATGGCGGCGAGTTTCTTGTCGGCTTTGATCGCGGCCATGGTCACCGGCGTCTTCAAGGGTTTGTCGGCCTTGATGTCCACGCAGACGAACTTGCCGGTCTCGTCGGTGGGATCGGGATAGGCTTCCTTGATGATCTCGGCGATGCCGACGATCTCCTTGCCTTCGTTGGAGTGGTAGAAGAACGCTCTATCGCCCTTCTTCATGTTCACGAGGTTCTGCCGCGCGGTGAAATTGCGCACGCCGGTCCAGGCTTCGCCCTTGGCGCCCTTTTCGACCTGCTGATCCCAGGACCAGGCGGAAGGTTCGGATTTCACCAGCCAGTAATTCATGACGACGTAAACCCATCTCGTGCTTGTGACATCTCGCCATACCACGACAGAGCTATAAGCGCCGTCAAGGGCCACTTCCTCCATTCGTGTCACGGAAAACCGGATGCCGATCAATCGCCGGAAATTTGTCGCGCTCGCGGGGGCCGCAACGCTCGCCGCGCCAACCGTTCGAAGTTTTGCGGCGGAACGCCCCTTCAAGGCGATTGCCTTCGACGGCTTTCCGATCATCGATGCCAGGCCGTTTTTCGCCAGGGCCGAGGATATGTTTCCCGGCAAAGGGCGCGCTCTGAGCGAGGCCTGGCGCACGCGGCTGTTCGAATACACCTGGCTGCGAACGTTGGGCGGACGTTATGCAGACTTCTGGCATGTCACCGAGCAATCCCTGATCTTTGCCGCCAAGGCATCGGGCATCGATCTGGCCGCCGAGCAGCGCGACGTGTTGATGCAGACGTGGCTCGGCTTGAAAGCCTGGCCCGATGTCGCGCCGGCTCTGAAAGAATTGAAGGGCGCCGGCATCCGAATGGCTTTTCTCACGAACCTTACCGAGACGATGCTGGATGCCGTGGTGAAGAATTCCGCCCTCGAAGGTTTTTTCGAGCCGCATCTGTCGACCGACCGGGTGAAGGCGTTCAAGCCCGATCCGCGCGCCTACCAGATGGGGCCTGATGCGTTCAAGCTCAAGAAAGAGGAAATCGCGTTTGCCGCGTTTGCCGGCTGGGATGCGGCGGGCGCCAAATGGTTCGGCTATCCGACCTTCTGGGTCAATCGCGCGCAGACGCCTGTCGAGGAACTCGACGCGGTGCCGGACGGTGCCGGGTCAGGTATGGCCGATCTCGTGAAGTTTGTGCTGGGCTGATTCTTCAATGCCGGGAGCCAACGGGTCGCGTGAATGCACCCGCTTGCTTTGCCACGCGCTGTGAGTCCGCCGAAGCATTCTCGCGCGCAGGCGGAAGCAGCCCGCTCACGTCGGCTGCTTTTTCGCTTTCGTCTTCGATTTCGCCTTTGGCGGAATTCCGGTCGCGATTTGTTGCCGGATCGCGTCGGCTTCCTTCGCCAGTCTCAGCTCGCGCAGCCGATCCATATTTTTACGGACGGCGAGAGCCTGTTTTTGAGCCTCTTCCATCGCCCGCGCGCCTTCCTCTTTGGCAAGGCGCAACCGGTTTTCTCTCGCGGTTTGCGCAGGCGATGGATCAGAGTTGCGCGCCATCAGACCCGCAGGTTTTCCGCGCTGCTCTTGCCTCGCTTGGTATCAACCTTGACCTCGTAGGAGATCTTCTGTCCTTCGGCCAGGCCAGAAAGGCCGGCGCGCTCGACCGCGCTGATATGAACGAAAACGTCGTTCCCGCCGTCATCCGGCGCAATAAATCCGAAGCCCTTTTGACCGTTGAACCACTTAACCGTACCGGTAGCCATAACTGTTCCCTTCCTTTGCGTGTCTTGTTGCGTACCACAGTTTCCCGGGTGCAAAAACCCCGCCGGCCAAGCGAAATTGGGTTTTTTATGGGCTGGTTGCGTGGGGCTGGAGTGGTGGGACCGGCCTCGGCAGGTGATGCCGGTCGCGTTTTCCGAGCCTCTTCAGCCCTCGGCCCTGAAGGGGCGCGTCAGCAGGCCCTCGACCGCATCGTCGATCGTGACCGCACCGCGCAAGATATCGGCAACGGCAAGCGAGACCGGCATGTCGATGCCCTCGGCGGCTGCGAGCTCCACCAACACCGGCGCCGTGAAGGCGCCTTCGGCCAGTTTACCGCTTGGCGCGGCCTCGCCACGCCCGAGCGCCTGCCCCAGCGCGAAATTGCGCGATTGCGGCGTCGAGCAGGTCAGGATCAGGTCGCCGAGGCCGGACAGGCCGACCAGCGTTTCCGAGCGCGCGCCGAGCGCGCGGCCGAAACGGGCGAGCTCCGAAAAGCCGCGCGTAATCAGCGCGGCCTGTGCCGAGGCGCCGAGGCGCTTGCCTACCGATATACCGGCCGCGATCGCGAGCACGTTTTTGGCCGCGCCGCCGATCTCGACGCCGTGGACGTCGGACGTGTGGTAGGGCCGGAACGTCGCCGAGCCCAGCGCCTGCACGAGGTTCTTCGCGAGCTCCTCGTCGGATGCGGCGAGCGTCACCGCGGTCGGGAGGCCGCGCGCCACATCATCGGCAAAACCGGGTCCCGACAGGATCGCCGCGCGCGCCGATGGCGCGGCCTCCGCGATCACCCCGGTCATGAATTTATGCGTGCCGCGCTCGATGCCCTTGGCGCAGGCGACCAGCGGCGTGCCGTCGGTCAAATGCGCGGCGAGTGCGGATGCGGCAGCGCGAAGATCTTGCGCCGGCGTCGCGATCAGAACGATGTCGGATGCGGCGGCGCGCTTGACGTCATCGGTCACCTGAATGCCGGCATGCAGGGTGATGCCGGGAAGTTTCGGGTTGCTGCGCGTCGAGGCGATGGCTTTGGCAGTCTCTGCGCCGCGTACGCAAAGAATCACCTCGCGCCCCGCGCGGGCGGCGACGCCGGCCAGCGCCGTTCCCCACGCGCCCGCGCCGATAACGGCCACTGAGTTGAATGCGGTCATGATCAGGCCTCAGTTGGCTCCCTCTCCCCGCACTTGCGGGGAGAGGTGAAGAGTGGCCGCGCGGCGCCATGATCTGCTCATCGGCCGACCTCAAAACCCCGCGCGTGAATTGCGGTGACCGGTAGGAGACGTCGCGTTTTGATCGAGCAGCCAGCGCGCGCGGGGCGCGGTGTCCATGGTGTCGGTCAGGCCAAGCGCCAGCCGTTCGGCGCCGGCCCAGGCGATCATCGCGCCATTATCGGTGCAGAGCGCGGGCGGCGGGATGATGAGCGTGGTCTCGGCCTTTGCCGCGACCTCCTGCAACGCGCCGCGAATGGCCTGATTGGCGGCGACCCCGCCCGCCGCGACCAGCGCGCGCGGCGGTCCGAACCGCTCCTCGAACAGCCGCAAGCCAACACTGAGCCGGTCGGCGGTGGATTCCAGCACGGCGGCCTGAAAACTCGCGCAGAGATCGCGGATGTCCTGCGGCTCCGGCGTTGTCAGCCGGGATGCTTCATTGCGCACCGCTGTCTTCAAGCCCGACAATGAGAAGTTGGCATCGTCGCGCCCGAGCATCGGCCTCGGCAACGCAAAACGCGTCGCGTCGCCACCGCGCGCGGCGCGTTCGACCTCAGGGCCGCCGGGATAGGGCAGTCTGAGCATCTTCGCCACTTTGTCGAACGCTTCCCCAATCGCATCGTCCACCGTGGTGCCGAGCCGCACATATTGGCCGACGCCGATCACGGCGACGATCTGGGTGTGGCCGCCCGAGGCGAGAAACAGGCAATAGGGAAAGGCGAGCGCGCAAGTGAGCCGCGGCGTCAGCGCATGGGCCTCGAGATGGTTGACCGCGATCAGCGGCGTGTTGTGCACCATCGCGATTGCCTTGGCCGTGGTGAGGCCGACGATGACGCCGCCGATCAGGCCGGGACCGGCGGCCGCTGCCACCGCCGACAATTGCGCATAGCCCAGGCCCGCATCCTTCATCGCGCTGTCCACGATGCCGTCGAGCAGATCGACATGGGCGCGCGCGGCGATTTCCGGCACCACGCCGCCATAGATCGCGTGCTCCTCGATCTGCGAGCGCACGATGTTGGACAGGATCGTGGCCGTGCCGTCGCTCGATCGCTCGACCACGGCGGCTGCGGTTTCATCGCAGGTGGTCTCGATCCCCAGCACCAATGTTCTGATGTCGCTAGCCAATGTCGTCAGCCAATATGCGCTCTTGTGCTTTCAATTAATCCGGCGTTTCCCTATTCCGGCGTTTCCCTATTCGGTAGCATTGCGGGTTCCACCTGGGAAGTTCGATTGCATGGCCATTCTCGTCACGCGCCCGTTGCCGGATGGCGCGACCACGGCCGCCGCGCTGCGCGCGAAGGGCTTTGCGGTCCTGCTGGCGCCGATGCTGCGGTTCGAGCCGGTCGCTTTCCATGACGATTCCGACGCGCCGTACGGCGCGGTCATCGTCACCAGCGCCAATGCGCTGCGGGCGATCGAAGCCACACTTCAAGGCGGCCCCTTGCTCAAACTGCCGCTGTTTGCGGTCGGCGAACATACCGCGGCCGCGGCGCGGGCAGCGGGATTTACCCAGGTGATTTCGGCCAACGGCGATGCCGCGGGCCTGCGTGAGCGCATCGTGGCCAGCGTCAAGGCGAAGGTGCTGAAAAAAACAAGTCCGCTGCTGTATCTCGCCGGTGCGGATCTGGCCCGCGACCTGCCCGGCGAACTCGGCGAGCGTGGCTTTACTGTCGTCACCCAAACCACCTATCGCATGGTTGCGGTACTGAGCCTGCCGGAGGAAACCCGCAAGGCCTTCGCCGCCGACGAGGTCGAAGCCGTGCTGCACTATTCAAGGCGCAGCGCGCGGGCCTTCATCGAGGCGGTTCGCGCGGCCGGCGTTGAAGTATCGGCGCTTTCGCTGCCGCAATGCTGTATTTCCGCAGGCGTCGCCACCGTCCTGCGCGATGCCGGGGCGGCCCGGGTGGTGGTCGCGTCATCGCCCGACCAGGGCGCCTTATTTGTGGCGCTGGATGGTGCTTTGCCGCGGTGATCGCGCTACAAGTCGCCGCCAAAGAGGATTTGACCGCATGGACGACAACAGGCCCGATGACGCCGCAGCCTCGCCTGATCCGGGCCGGCCCAAGCGCGCGCCGCCGACCATCGACCTCGAGGCTTCCGAGGTGACGAAGCCGGCTGAGGACGCCGGCCACGACAACCCGGCCGGGCCATCCTCCCGCCTGTCGCTTGCGGCGATTCCTCCGTTTCTCGTTGCGGCCCTCACCGGCGCGATCACGGCCGTGCTGGTGATCGCCATTGCCTGGGCTATGGGATGGCCGGGTGAGACAACGCGGCCGATCGCGGAGAGCAATGCCGGCGCTATCGAGGCGCTGTCATCGCGGATCACGGAACTCGAGGGGCGGGTGTCGAAGCCGGCGGCTGCGGACCCGGCGCTCGCGTCGCGGCTTGAAGCGCTCGACAAATCGCTCGCTTCGCTGAAGGCTGATGCCGCCAACGCCCGCGCCCGATCGGAGAAATTCGCCGCCGCGCTTGATGGGATAAAATCCGCGCCGCCTGCTTCCGCCGCTGCGCCGGCAGCCGTGGATCTTTCGGTGATTGAAGGGCGTCTCGCCGAGCTCGAGCGTGCCAGCCGCGCCGAGCACGAGAGCCTCGCGCAAGCCGCGAGCCAGCCTGCCGACGATACGGCGCTGCGGCGGCTGGTGGTCGCATCGATGCTCGAGATTTCGGTTCGCCAGGGTGAACCGTTTACCGAAGCCCTTGGCGCGGCGAAGGCGTTGGCGCTGGATCCGCAAATGCTCAAGCCGCTCGAGAATTTCGCGGGCACCGGCGTGCCGAATCCCGCGAGCCTTTGCCGCGAGCTGTTGACGCTGGTGCCGAAGCTGGAGCCGCCGGCGGGAAATGCCACGACCGGCACCGGCATCGTCGATCGCCTCCAGGCGGGCGCGGCCAAGCTTGTGCGGATCGAGCGCACGGATGCGGTTGGCAATGACCGCGGCGCCATTGTCACGCGCGTCACGGCCGCCGCCTTGCGCAACGACCTCTCCGAGGCGCGGCGAGAACTGAATTCGCTCAGTCCCGCCGACCGCGCGCCGGCGCAAGAATGGCTCGACAAGGCCGGCGAGCGAGATGCTGCGCTCGCGGCTTCGCGCCATTTCTCCACTGAGGCGATGGCGGTGCTCGCCAAGCCAGCGCCATAGACGAAAAAACGATGTACCGGATCATCCTTTTCCTGTTGCTGATCGCGCTCGCAGCCGCCGGCGCGGCATGGATCGCCGATCAGCCGGGCGATGTCGTGCTGTCATGGGACGGCTGGCGGGTGAATGCCACGCTGCCGGTCTTCGCGCTCGCGCTCGGCATTGCCATCGTCGCCGCGATGATGGTCTGGACCGTCTTGGGCGCCTTGTGGCGATTGCCGGAAAAAATCCGAAAGTCCAATCGTGAAAGACGTCATGCGCGCGGCCGTCATGCGATCACGCAAGGGCTGCTCGCGATCGGCCACGGCGATTCGGCCGCCGCGCGCTTGCATGCCGATGTCGCGCGCCGCCACGCCGTGGGCGATCCGCTGACGTTATTGTTGCACGCCCAGTCCGCGCAGCTCGACGGCAACCGTCACGCCGCGCGCGAGGCGTTCCAGGCCATGGCGGCGCGCGAGGACACGCGGCTATTGGGTCTGCGCGGATTGTTCATCGAGGCGCAGCGCGCCGATGATGTGGTTGCGGCGGTCGCGATCGCGGAGGAGGTGCTGAAAACCTCGCCGTCGTCGACCTGGGCCTCGCAGGCCGTGCTCGGCTTCCGCTGCGCGAGGGCCGACTGGAGCGGCGCGTTGTCCATCCTCGACAATAATCTTTCCTCCGGCCTGATCGACAAGCAAACCTATCGCCGCCAGCGCGGCGTGCTCTTGACGGCGCGTGCGCTGGAGCTGGAGACGACCGATCGCGATCAGTCGCGCGATGTCGTGATGGAAGCGGTCAAACTCGCGCCGACGCTGGTGCCCGCCGCGGTACTGGCCGCCAAATTTCAGAGCGAGGCGCATCAGATCCGCCGCGCCATGCGCCTCGTGGAGGCGGCGTGGCTGGCGCAGCCGCATCCTGATTTGGCCGATGCCTACGCCCATGTGAAGCTGGGTGATTCCGCGCGTCAGCGTCTGGTGCGGGTCGAGACGCTGGCGGCCAAAGCGCCGGGTCATCTCGAAAGCGCGCTCGCCGTGGCACGCGCCGCGATCGACGCCACCGAGTTTGGCAAGGCGCGCGCGGCCCTGGCGCCGTTCGTCGAGGCGCCGACGCAGCGCGTGGCGATGCTGATGGCCGAGATCGAGCGCACCGAACATGGCGACAGCGGCAAGGCGCGGGCCTGGACGCTGCGGGCGGTGCGCGCGCTCCACGATCCGGTCTGGACCGCGGACGGCTATGTCTCGGACCGCTGGCGGCCGGTGTCGCCGGTGTCCGGGCGGCTCGATGCCTTTCAATGGCAGATGCCGTTATCGGCGCTGCCATCCGCTAACGGCGCGATCGGGCCTTCGCCGTTCGAGCAGGCGATGCTGGCGGCCAGCCCGGAACGCGCGGTGCCGGTGAGCCCACCGCCGGAGACGCCGCAAGTCGCTCAGGATCTGGTGGCGCAAGACCTGGTCGCGCAGGACAATGCGCCCGCCGATCCGCCGGCGATCGATATCGCCCCTTCGCCGCCGCCTGCCGCTGTTGCGCCAGCCGCCGCCCCGCCGCTGTTTCGCGCGCGCACCGATATTCCGGCCGCCAGCGAAAAGCCCGCGCCGGTGATTCCGGCTGTGATTCCGATCGTGCGGGCCCCCGACGACCCCGGCGTCGATGACGGAACCGATGGCGACGAATTCGCAGGTCCGCTGCCGCCTTCGCGCGGCCAGGCCGGGGGCTGGCTCGGCTTTCTCTCCCGCATGCGCAGCTGATTCGAGGGTGCTTCTTATCCCTGCCTTGCGTGACGCGCGGGGAGACCCCCCAGGTTTTCGAAAGATCACGCCCAAACAAAGGGATGGCGGCCGGTCGAGAACGAAATGCCGGGCGGGCCTTGCGTTTTTCTTGCCAAGCGAGGCGCTGCCCGATATCAGGTGCGGGCGTTTTCAAGCCAACCCGACGGCAAGGGCCATATCCCGAGCCGGGAAGACGCTTTGATGCGGGACTAATGGTTCGCCGCAATAGCTCAGTTGGTAGAGCACGTCATTCGTAATGACGGGGTCACAGGTTCGAGTCCTGTTTGCGGCACCACCTCCCGCTTGCACCTTCAACCGAAACAGCGTGGCGATTTTCTTGACGGCTTTCGGCGGCGCAGTTGTCCCGGCCGGCAGGTCGGCGTAAAGGCGATGGCTTCATCACAACAAGAAACGACAAGGCTTCATCAATGAGTGGATTCAAGGAACCTGGCTTCGCGGACCGGCAGAAGGCGGCGCAGGAAGCCAGGAAAAACATCCTGAACAAGTTTCGCAGCCAGCCGGGTCCTGACGATCCCGCGGTCAAGGCGCGGCAGGCGAAGCGCGAAGCGCTGGCCATTGAGCGTGCCAACGCCAAGCTGGCGCGCGAGGCCGCCAGGGCCGAGCAGAAGCGTCTCGAGGAAGAGGCGGCTATAGCTGCCGCGGCCCAGGCCTTGCGCGAAAAAGAAGAGGCCGCCGCACGGGAAGCAGCCCTCGAAGCCGAGCAGAAAGCTGCGCGCGACGCGCGCTACGCCGCGCGGAAAACCAAGAAACGATAGCCGAGAGAGTCGCTGCGCGGGTCTCCAAATGCGTCCGAATAAAACATCAAGCCGATTGTTTTGCGTTTTCGTGATCTGGATGTGGGGCGCGGGCTGCACCACGCCCGCCTCGGCCAACCCCGCCGATCTCCTGCTGCTCAACGGCAAGATCATCACCCTCGATGCCGCCTCGTCGGTGAAGCAGGCGCTGGCGATCGAGGGCGGCCATATCACGGCTACTGGCAGCACGGACGAACTTCGCAAGCTCGCCGGTCCCTCCACCAAAATCATCGATCTCGGCGGGCATACGGTCATTCCCGGCCTGATCGATTCCCACATTCACGCCATTCGTGCCGGCTTTCGTTATGCGACCGAGGTGAACTGGGAGGGCGCGGCGAGCCTTGACGAGGCGCTGGAGCGGCTTCGGTCGGCCGCGGCTCGCGAAAAGCCGGATGCGTGGTTGACCGTCGCCGGCGGATGGACGCCGCGCCAGTTCGACGAGAACCGGCGGCCGACCGAGGCCGAGATCGCGAGTGCATCGTCGGGCCATCCCGTCTACATCCAGCTGTTCTATGGCTACGCGCTGATCAATGCCGAGGGTCGCGAAAAACTCGGGCTGAAAGCTGACGGCGATCTGCCCGATGGCGCGAAGTTCGAACACGACAAGGAAGGCAACGCGACCGGATGGATCACAGGCCCCGGGCCTGCGATCATTTCGCTGTATTCGCGCTTGCCCAAGCCGGCGACGAGCGAGGCGATCGACGGCATGCGGAACTTCCTGCGCGAGCTGTCGAGTTTTGGATTGACCGGCGTGATCGATCCGGGCGGACACAATCTGGCGCCGGCAGATTACACCGCGCTGTTTCATCTGTGGCGCCATCACGAATTGCCACTTCGCGTGGTCTACAGCATCTTCGCAGCCCGTCCGGGAACGGAGCTCGAGGATTTTCAGGCTGCCACGCAATTCCTGCCGATGGGCACGGGCGACGATTGGTTGCGCTTCAACGGCATCGGCGAATGCGTCACCTGGGGCATGTACAACAACGAGACGCCCAGCGACGCCGACAAGGAAGCGTTCTACCGCGTGGCGCGCTGGGCCGCCGATCAAGGCATGACGCTGACGGTGCACTGGAACAACGACCGTTCCGCTCACCATCTGCTGGATGTTTTGGAGCGCGTGAATCGCGAAGTGCCGATTGCGCCGTTGCGCTGGTCAATCGCGCACCTGCACGATGCGTCCGACGCGTCGCTACAGCGCATGAAAGCGATTGGCGTCGGCTGGCTGGTGCAGGACGGGCTTTATTTCGCTGCGCCTTCCTACATCGCAGAACGCGGACCAGACCAAATGCTGCGGTCGCCGCCGATCGTCTCGGCGCGCAAGCTCGGCCTCACCATCGGCGGCGGCACCGATGCCAACAGGGTCATGATCGAAAATCCCTTTGTCTCGCTGCGCTGGATGCTCGATGGCCTCACCGTCGATCGCGTTGAAACCCGCGGGCCGGCGGAACTGCCCGGCCGCGAGGAAGCGCTTCGCATCTACACCGAAGGAAGCGCCTGGTTTGCACATGATGAAAATCGCCGCGGCCGCCTGATGCCGGGAATGCTGGCCGATCTTGCCGTGCTGAGCGATGACTATCTTACCGCATCCATTTCCGACATTGCGAAAATCAAATCCCTGCTGACGATCGTCGGTGGCGAAATCGTCTATGCGTCAGGTTCCTTTTCCGGCCTTGAATCGCCGCGTCGCTGACGCTTCCCTCGTTCAGTTTCGAATTAGACCAAAAATAAGCGCGCCAGCATTCCCTCCCGAAATGATCGCGCCTAAGGTCGCGGCCTTATACGACAAGACTTGCATGAAGAGACCTTGGTGTCAGAGGTCCTGAGGGAGAAGCATGTCGACGTTTCTGGTTATCCTGCACGGCCTTCTGGCCGTCGCATTGCTCGGCAGCATCACGCATCAGGCCGTGGCCGTGGTCTGGCCCGCGCGAAACAAGGCCGGATTCGTCAACGCCTATCGCTCCGTGTCGAGCCGCCTCTACGTCAACGCCAACATCGTGATGTTCCTGGTCGTCGCGGCTCTCGGTGCCTACATTTATCCGATCTATCGAGTCTGGGTGCGGACCTATATGGAAAACGCGCGGCTGTATCCGGCCGTCGGCTCGTTCGAGATCAAGGAGCAGTTCATTGCGATCGGGCTCGGCCTGCTTCCGCTGTATTGGCTGGTATGGCGACGCCCCGAACCTGCCGGACAATCGGCGCGCATCGCGGTGACGCTTATCCTCTGCTTCATCGTCTGGTTCGCCTTTATCGTCGGCCACATCCTCAACAACATCCGGGGTTTCTTCGGGCTATGAACAACAGCAATCTTGAAAAGATTATCCCGGTGTTCTCGGCCGCGTTTGCGGTCATCTATATCGTCTCGGTCGAACTGAACTGGGCGCTGTTCACCTATCATCCGAAAATCGGACAATGGGGCTGGCTGGTTGAGCCGTCGCGAGACGGTTCGCCGATGTACTGGTATGGCTGGCTTGTGACCTCGACGCTTGGGGCCGCGGCGGCGAGCGCGCTCGCGTTGCCTTTTTTGAAAGGCCGGCCGACGCAATACTGGCTCGGCTGGATCGTCCCTCTTCTCGTCATCATCAGCGTCTTCTACCTCTTCCGCGACTGGTTTCTGCGCTGAAGTCACGAAAAAGCGACCGGCCATCAAGGGACCCCTTTGCTAAAAGGTCTTTCGTATAGGGCCTCACACGTTGGAAACAATGCCGCCACGCATCTCCACGCAGCTCCACGTGATTACGCGCGTCACCGGCCTCATGGCCGTTGCGGCCATCGCGATCTCATGCTGGCCGTCTTATGCGGGAGAAATCGATTCCGAGCGCGACGAAGACTTTGATATCGCATTCGTCGGTTCCGTCCGTGAGACCGGAAGCCTGAAGCCGATCCCCGGCGTTCAGGTCAAGGCGGAGATGGGCAAATGGCGGATCATGGTCCGCACCAACACCGAAGGCGTCTACAAGCTGTATCCGACTTTCGGCAGTGACATCACAGCCGACCAGATCACGATCTCCTGCAACAAGGACGGCTATGAGATGGTGGATGTGTCGCGGCGGCGGTTGTCGGACAAGAAGGTGAAAGAGCTGGTCGTGGCGGAATGCCTGATGGCGCCGAAGCCCTAGGTTCGTCAGACCCTCATGGTGAGGAGCGCCCGCGCAGGCCGAGCGACAGCGAGGCCGTCAGCGAACGGCGCCATAAACCTGCGCATTGCCGGACGATGCGTTGCATCGCCGGGAGAATCATGAGGCCGCACCCTTCGAGACGCCGCTTGCGCGGCTTCTCTGGATGAGGGGAGCGCGCCGGATCAGGTCCGGCGAAGCCCTGAAATATTCGTCCCGATCTGTGACGTCGTTCACAGTGGACTTTTTCCACAGCTCCTAAAAGAGGGACGCAAACCTCTTTGCGGGAGGCGCCCATGTTCTCGTCAGCCAATAACGGCCGGTCAAATCAGCATTCGCGCCAGAATTTCTACCAAGGCTCCTGGCCGTCCCTCGTCCGGATGATCGTTCTGGAAATTCTGCTGCTGCTCGCGCTGGCGGTCGGGCTTGTCTACTATCTGAACTGGTCGTCGGATGTCGCCATGTCCGAATTCATGGCCACAGGCCAGCCGTCGCTCCAGGCGGTCAAGGGCCACCCGCCCTGCGGCCGCAGCGCCTGAGGCGATTGCTTACTGCGACACCGTCTGGACGATCGTGTTGACCGGGCGGTTGCCCGCGACCGGCAGCTTCAGATCCTTGATCAGCGCGTCGTCATATTCGGCGAGCGTCTGCATCGGCGCCTTGGCCTTCATCAGCACGACCTTGTAACCGCCGGCCTTCAGGCGGTGAAGCAATTCGGGCATCGCTTCCGCGGTGTGCTTCTGGAAGTCGTGCATCAGGATGATGCCCTTGCCTTGCTTGTCGAGCTTGGTCATGACGGTCGTGATGATCTGCTCGGCGTTCTTGGCGCGGAAGTCGAAGGAGTCGAGATCGCAGGAAAACATCGCGATGTTGCGCGTGCCGAGATAGGCCATCGCCGCCGGGTTATGCTGCAACTCGGGGAAGCGGAAGAACGGCGAGGGCGCGGCGCCCAGCGCAAACTTCACCGCGCTGTTGCCTTTTTCGATTTCGTCCTTGACGAGCTGCTCGGTCAGTTTCTTCGAATTCAGATTGGCATGCGACCAGGTATGCGTGCCGACGGTGTGGCCGGCAGCCGCGACCTGCTTGAGAATCTCGGGATGATAGGTGGCGTGCTTGCCGATCGAGAAGAACACCGCCTTGGTGCACTCGTCGGCCAGCGCCTTGAGCACGGCGGGCGTGTTGCCGGGCCAGGGACCGTCATCGAAGGTTAGCACGACTTCCTTGTCGGCCAGAAAATCGATCTGCTTGAAATGTTCGAAGCCGAAGCCCGGTCCGCCCGTGGTGTCGATTTCGACGACGCGGGAGACGCCGAGCGCATCCGGGTTGGCGCAGGTCTGTTTGGGCGGCGCGAGAATGGGGGCCGGTGCGGCGCGCGGTTTGTCCGAGATGCTGCCGGTGACCTCGATCGGGTCGCGGCTTGCGGCGGGTTTTGTCGGGGCAGGTACGGGCGCGGCTGGCGCGGCGGCGACCGTCTGCGGCGCGGCCGTGCTTCGATGCGAAGTCCAGAACCAACCGCCGGCGGCAATCAACGTGGCCGCCACAACACTCATCAGCATCAGGCCGAACGCGTTACGCATGGTTACTCTTTCGTTAATACCAAAACTAAAATTCGCCCCACCTTCTTATGAGAAAGAGTTGTTAACGCTCCCCCAACGCCGGTCATTTCGTGATCTCGCACCGGCCCTGGCGGCGAGGGATGAGGCGTTCAATCGGTCACAAACTCGTACCGATGACGGATGGATTCGACTGCGCCCTATGCGGGGTCTCACGCGTCCGTGGCCCGACGTGATGCGTCAATTCAAACGCCGATCACGCATTGACATCGCGGCCCGTGCGGACTTTTATCCCAACGATTTCAGGGATGAAGGTTTGGTCAAATGTTCAGAATTTCTTTTGTATTTTTGTCGGCGCTGATAGTGGCGCAAGTATTCACGACGGTGCAAGCTTCGGCACAAAGGGGTCACGATGCCTGCGCACGCGATGTGTCGCGTTTCTGCCGCGCCCAGATGAATGACGGCGATTCAGTCATCCTGGCGTGCTTGCAGCAACACCGCGCCCGGCTCAGCAGGGCCTGCGACAAGGTCCTGACCGACAACGGGCAGTGATCCTGACGCTATGTGCTGCTGCCCGCGGCTGCGGATGCCACCGGCAGCACCTCGCGGGTCGCGCGGTCGGGCGTTTCTTCCTTCCAGCGAACCGAGCCGAACGGACGCTCCAGCATGCGACGGACGCGCACCGGATCGGGTCCGAGATGAAAATCGATCGCGCGTTGATGCAACGCGCGTTCGGATTGCGTGGAGCGGTTGCGCTGGCGCAGGTAATCGAACCAGGTCGGGCAATGGTAGCGCTCGGTCCATAGCTCCGGATCGGCAATGTCGCGTGCGATCGACCAGCCATAGGCGCCGTTGCGCTGCCTGGAGAGCTGGACCTCCTGCATGACGTTGTGAAAGGCCCGGGCGTTGTCCTGCGCGATGCGGTATTCGATCTCGACCACCAGTGGCCCGCTGCGCCCGGTCAACGACAGCTGCACTTCGGGATCGGCCAGGACTTCCGCATCCTCATTGCGCGCGCCGACCCGCGGCATTTTCAGCCAAAAGCCGAGCAGCGGCGAGAGCAGCATCAAGACGGCGGAAACCAGCAGAGCTGCTTCGACGCCGGCGGCGTCCGTCAGGTGGCCCCAGCCCCAGCTTCCGATCGCAATGCCGCCGGAGATCGATGCCTGAAAGGCCGCGAGCGAACGGCCCGCCACCCAGCGCGGCGCCGACAGCTGCACGCCGATATTGAACAGCGCGACCGCGAGCATCCAGGCTGCCCCGGCCACCACGAGCGCGGCCGCGGTCAGCACCGGTTCATGGCTCAACGCCACTGCGGCGATGGCGCCGCCCATGGAAATCGCGCAGGCGCGGATCGCGGCCTCGCCGCCCAAGCGTTTGCGCACTTCGCTGATGTTGAGCGCGCCGATCACCGCGCCCATGCCGAACGCCCCCAGCATGATGCCGTAGGTCTGCGCGCCACCATGCAGAAGATCGCGGGTGACGAGCGGCATCAGGGCCGAGACCGAACCACCGATCAGGCCGGTGATCAGGGTGCGTGCCAGCACGATCTTGATCGACGGAGAATTGGCGATGTAGCGCACGCCCGAGACAATCGCGCGATTGAGACGTTCGCGCGGCAGCCGTGACGGCTCGTTGGCGCGGCGCCAGAGAAACAGCACCACCAGCAGCGGAATATACAGCACCGCATTGGCAGCGAAGGCCGCGACCGCGCCGGCGGTGGCGACGACGATGCCGCCGATCGCCGGTCCAAAACTGCGCGCGATGTTGTAGCTGATGCCGTTCAGCGCCACGGCCGAGGGAAGGGTTTCCGTGGGCACCTGTTCGCTGACCGAGGATTGCCAGGCAGGGCCGAACAGCGCCATGCCGCTGCCCACGATGAAGCAAAAAACCAGCAGCGTCGTCGGCGTGATCAGGCCAAGCCACGCCAGCACCGTCAGCGCGGTGGCGCCCACGAGCGCAATCGAGAGCGAGGCCATGGCAACGATCCGGCGATCATACATATCGGCGATGGCGCCGGCCGGCATCGAGATCAGCATCACCGGCAGCATCAGCGCGGTCTGCACCAGCGCCACCTTGTCGGCGGACGACGTCATCTGGGTCATCGCCCAGGCCGCGCCGACCGCCTGAATCAACAGGCCGAGATTGGACAACAGGCTCGCGAGCCAGATCCGCCGGAACACGGTGTGGCGTAAGGGCGCGGCGACACCGTCGCTGGCAAACATCGCTCGCTTGGGCCGTTCGGTCATGATGGCTTGATTCCCTGGAAAAACATTGATGCCCGCTCTGCTCCGTGCCTGTCCAGTAGGCAGCCGGGTAAGGCCGTGTTTTGTCGGGCAAAATGCGTGGGACAAATGAGCGCCGTCACAATCCGCGGAGCGTCGCGGCCAACCGAGGGTGCCTTCATGGCGCCCGGTTTCTGAAGCTGATAGGATCGGATCCGCAGGTTGTTTTACCCATCTGCGATAGCTGCGAGGACGACACCCGTGAGCATAGCCGAAGCCTGGGATATCCCGGCCACGCGCCGGCGACTGGTTCCTCCGAGTCCGCCGCGGGCGCCCGAAAGCATGACGGCGTTTCAGCGGCTGGCGGCGATGCGCGAAAGTGCGATCGGAACCTGGGGCCAGCGTGCCTATGAGGACGATATCGTCCGCGGCCGCTTCTTTCTGCATTCGAGCTTCATCCTCAATACGCCGGATGCGATTCGCCATGTGCTGGTCGACAATTACGAGAATTACTCCCGGACGCCGGCCGGCTTCCGTGTGCTGCGCCCGATGCTGGGCGAAGGCATTCTGATCGCCGAAGGCCGGGCCTGGAAACATCAGCGGCGCACGCTGGCGCCGGCGTTTACGCCGCGTGCCGTTGGAACGCTCGTTCCGCACATGGTCGCGGCGACCGATGAGACGATCGCGAACCTGCGGCGCATCAGCAACGGTCCGGTCGATCTGCGCGAGGCCATGCAGCGCATGACGCTCGAGATCGCCGGCCGCACGATGTTTTCATTCGGCATGGAACGTCACGGCGCGGCCTTGCGCGACTTCGTGATGGAATATGGCGAGCGGCTGGCGCGGCCGCATTTTCTCGATCTGGTATTGCCGCTGAATTGGCCCGCGCCACGGGATTTTTCGCGGGCGCGTTTCCGCAAGCGATGGACCCGCTTTGTCGGCCAGTTGATGGCGGAGCGCCGCGCCGCCGGCAAGGCCGAGGGCGCTCCGGCGCGCGATTTGTTCGACCTGATGGATACCGCGCGCGACCCGGAAACCAATGAGGCCTTCAGCGACGCGCAGCTCGGTGATCAGGTCGCGACCATGATTCTCGCCGGTCACGAGACCACCGCCACGGCGCTGTTCTGGTCGCTGTATCTGCTGGCGCTTGATCCGGTTGCGCAGGAGCAATTGGCAACGGAGGCGCGGCAGGTGGGCGCGAATAGCGAGCCTGATCTGGAGCGGCTGAAGTTCACCCGCGCCGTGGTCGACGAAACCATGCGGCTTTATCCGCCAGCGTTCCTGATCGCGCGCGCGGCGCTCGGCGCCGATGAGGTCGCGGGCATACCGGTCACCAAAAATGACGTGATCCTGATTGCGCCTTGGCTGCTGCACCGTCATGAAAAACTCTGGCGCGATCCGAACGCGTTCGTGCCCGAACGCTTCCTGGCCCCGGCGCCGCCGCCCGATCGCTTCGCTTATTTGCCGTTCGGTGTTGGCCCGCGGGTGTGCATCGGCGCGCATTTCGCGCTGGTGGAGGCGACATTGGCGCTGGCACGGATCATCGCGGCGTTTCGCGTCACGCTGCTGGACAAGGCGCCGGTCATGCCGATGGGCGTGGTCACGACCCAGCCGGACCGCTCGCCGATGTTCCAGATCACGCCGCGCTAGGCCGCCATACCGGCGCGGCTTGCGCGCCCGTCCGGAAAACCTAGATAGGGCCGGATCATGAGCGAACTGAAGGCCCAGTTTTCGGTATTGAAGCAGACCGCCGATCCGGCGGTCGCAGACGCGATCGCGCGTCTCATCGAGAGCGGCGAAGATCACGAACTCAACCGGGTCAACGTTCTGGATTTTGCCAAGGTCAACGGCCTCGATGAGGAGCGGGCGATCTCAGGCTTCCTGCACGCCTCGCGGCTCGGCCTGTTCGATCTGACCTGGAACGTGCTTTGCCCCGGCTGTAGCGGGGTGCTCGATGCCTATGACACGCTGAAATCGCTGCGCAGCGAAGACTATCATTGCGGCTTATGCGCCTGCGGCTACGAGCCTTCCGTCGACGAACAGGTGGAAGTCGCCTTTACCGTCAGCCCCAAGATCAGACGCATCGCTGCCCACGATCCCAATACGTTGCCGCTCTGGGAATACTACAAGCAGGTGTTCTGGAGTTCGGGCATCGATCTCGACAGGCGATCATTTGCGGCGCTGACCGAGGAAGTCGCGCTCGATGCACTGGAATTGCCGGCGGGCGAGCGGGCCGTGCTGTCATTGCAACTGCCGCCGCAATTCATCATCGCGTTCGAGCCGGTGACGCACTCGGCGCACTTCATCGACGTTCAGGGCGAGCCGACCAAAGAGCGCCAGCAGCTTTCGCTGATCTACAACAAATCGCACCCGCCGACCGGATCCATCACGATGCGTCCGGGGCCGCTACGGCTTTCGCTCGAAAATCAGGCCGGTGTGCGGACGCTGCCGACGGTATTCATTGCGGCGGATGGGCTTCATGCCATGCTCGGCCGGCGCCGGCCGTTTCTGACCGCCAAGCGGATACTGTCCAACCAGACCTTTCGCGACGTGTTCAAGGCCGACAGTCTCAACATCGATCAGCGCCTGAAAATCACCTCGCTCACCTTCCTGTTCACCGACCTGAAAGGTTCGACCGCGCTCTATGAACGCGTCGGCGATCTCGTCGCCTTCGACCTGGTGCGCGCGCATTTCCGGGCGCTGCTTGAGATCATTGCATCGGAGAAGGGCGCGGTGGTGAAGACCATCGGCGATGCCGTGATGGCGACCTTCGTCAAGCCGGAGCATGCGATTGCCGCGGGGCTGCGGATGCGTGCGGCGATGGATGCGCTCAATGCCGAGCGGGGCACCGGCGATCTCGTGGTCAAGATCGGCATTCATGAGGGCCCGTGCCTGGCGGTCATGCTCAACGAACGGCAGGATTATTTCGGCCAGACCGTGAATATCGCGGCGCGGGTTCAGGGGCTTGCGACCTCGCAGGCCATCCACGTGACCGGCGGCGTGGTCGATACGCCCGAGGTATCGGCGATGCTGCGAAAACAGGCAATCGCGCCGATTCAGAAACAGGCGGCGTTGCGCGGCATCGCTGACAAGGTTCTGGTGTACGAAATACCCTGAAAAATACGCGCAATATTGCCAAAAGGTAACCCGTGGCCGGAACGCGCGCCGATTGCACGAGTTCACGTTCCACGCCATATAGACCTCAAGCAAAGCCATTTAGAGACCATTGATGCTCGACGGACTACGCCAATTCATCGCAGACGTTGTTTCTCCCGCCCATGAAACGCGCGACCTCGACGATACCGGCTATCGCCTGGCCGCGACCGCGCTGCTGATTCACGTCATTTCGCTCGCCGGCGAACCCTCCGAGGCGGAAAAGCGCAAGCTTCACGGCCTGATCGAAAGCAGTTTTGGGCTCGATCGGGGAAGTGCCGACAAATTGATTGCTTCCGCGACGCTGGTCGAAGGCGAGGCCGTCGACCTCTATCATTTCACCAGCGTCATCATGCGTTCGGTCGACGAAGCCGGACGCTTGCGTATCGTCGAGATGATGTGGGAGCTGGTTTACGCCGACGGTCAGGTCAGCGAGTTCGAGGACAATGTGGTCTGGCGCGCCGCCGACTTATTGGGTGTATCCTCGCGCGACCGGATCGATCTCAAGCACCGCGTCGCTGCCAAACAGTCCGCGCCGGTCTCGGGCAGTTGAGCGGCGCTCTGCGTCACCATTGGTCCGGCCTTATTCCCGCCGGCACATGAAAAATTTTTAATGTTGCCGGTGCGGCATTGCAGCGCGCTTCTGCGCGGCTGCTTATTTTTCCGCATGGTTGGTAGCCCGCGGAAGGCTCGAAATACTTGCAGGCCGCCTGTATCCCGCCTAAGCCCTATCCAGCATTGGGTTGGTATTTATCTGCGGGCAAGAAAATCGTGACTGAGCGTGTGACGCTGATTACGGGCGCCTCGGCGGGGATTGGCACCGAACTGGTGCGCGTCTTTGCTTCCAACGGCCATCGCGTGGCGATGGTGGCGCGACGGTCGGATCGGCTGGAGACGCTGGCCGCGGAAATCTCGGCCAAAGGCTCTCTCGCCCCGATCGTCATCCCCTGCGATCTTGAACAGGCGGACGCCGGCGAAAAGGTCGGCGCCGCTTTGGCCGCAGCCGGGGTCGAAGTCGAATTCGTCGTCAACAATGCGGGCTTCGGCATGTTCGGCCGGGCCGTCGAGCTCGACCGCAACGAGCAGCTTGGGATGATTGCGGTGAATATCCGTGCACTGACCGATCTGTCGCTGAGGTTCGCCGATCAATTGATTCGAAACCGCGGCGGCATCCTCAACGTCGCATCCATCGCCGGCTTTCTGCCGGGACCGGGCATGGCGGTGTATTACGCTTCCAAAGCCTATGTGCTGTCGTTCACGGAGGCCTTGCGCGGGGAGCTCAGTCCTCGCGGCGTCCGCGTCACCGCGCTCTGCCCGGGTCCGGTACCGTCTGAATTTCAGATCCGGGCAGGCTTCGAGCCCGGACTTGATTCTGCCGTGCTCAATGTTTCCTCCGCGAAAGTCGCAGACGAAGCCTATCGCGGCCTGATGGCCAACAAGCGCGCGGTGCTGCCCGGCCTCGGGATCAAGATCGTGCCGTTCATGTTGCGGTTTTTCCCGCGCGGATTCATCCTGGCGGCCGTGACCCGCCTTCAGACGCGCGAGCGTTGAGAAGCGAGCTGCCTCAACTCACCCGAAATTAACGATCTGTTGGGTATCATCGCAGGCTGGATATCTGCGAAGAAGGATCGATGTCGCCTTCCGCCAAAATCGGTCTTGTGCCTGATGCCGCGCCAGTCCCGGCGGGACATTGGCCGGCGGTCTCCTCTCTTCTGCCAGTCCTGATTGTCCTGCACCAGCCAACCTCGACGCCGGGCCGTATCGGCAACGCGCTGCGGGCGCTCGGCTATCCACTCGACATCCGGCGCCCGCGCTTTGGCGATGCGTTGCCGGAGACGCTATCAGCGCATGCCGGCGCCGTCATTTTCGGCGGCCCGATGAGCGCCAACGATCCCGATGACTATGTTCGCCGCGAGATCGACTGGATCGCGGTCCCGCTGGCCGAACAGCGGCCGTATCTCGGAATTTGCCTCGGAGCGCAGATGCTCGCGATGCACCTCGGCGCCCGCGTGGCGCCGCATGCCGAAGGTCGCGTCGAGGCGGGCTATTATCCGATCCGCCCCACATTGGCCGGATTGAAAATCTCACCGCGCTGGCCGAGCGAGGTCTATCACTGGCACCGCGAAGGGTTTGAACTTCCTGCTTGCTGTGAACTTCTCGCTGAAGGCGGTGATTTTCCGGTGCAGGCCATTCGGTTTGGTCATGCCTTCGGCTTTCAATTTCATCCCGACGTGACCACCGCGATGATGTGCCGCTGGACCACGTGGGGCGCCGAGCGCCTCGACATGCCGGGCGCGCAACCTCGCCAGCGGCATTTTGCCGGACGCGCCTGCCACGACGTCGCCGAGCGCGCCTGGCTGAAACATTTTCTCGATGGCTGGCTGAACCGTGTGCCGGAAGTGATGATGGCGGAAGCGGCGGAGTAGGGCGGGCCCGAGGACAAAATAATCAGCCCGTCGTCGCCCGGTGGGCTACGCCGGGCACCACGCTTCGCTGTTCGGGCATCTTGTGGCTGCGCCACGCGAAGCCCGAAGGGCGAAGCGTGGTGGAGCCAGGCGGGATCGAACCGCCGACCTCGTCATTGCGAACGACGCGCTCTCCCAGCTGAGCTATGGCCCCATTCAGCCAGCGGTCGAAAAGCCTCGAAACCGCCAGCAATCGGCGTCATTTACAGGCCGCGCCAAGGCCAAGTCAAGAACGGCGAAATCGTTGTTTTGCCGGGAACTTCCCTTGTTTGCCCCTGACGGAACCGATATTTAGTTCGGAGCGATCTTTCGCTTCCCGCGACCCTCCGATCCCCCTAGCACAAGTCATCCTGATGATACGGCTCCTAGATTTCATAGACTGGCTTCTCGGCCTCTACGTGTTCATCCTGATTGTCACTGCGGTCATGTCGTGGCTGGTCGCGTTTAACGTGATCAACGTCAGGAACGATCTCGTCAGACAGCTGCTTTACACCCTGGATTTGTTGACGGAGCCGGCGCTGCGGCCGATCAGGCGGTTTGTGCCTCCCGTGGGCGGGCTCGATTTGTCCTTTCTCGTACTCTTTATCCTGATCCAGCTCGTTATGGCGGTCATCATTCCGGAACTGAAGGACCTCATCGCGCCGCCGATTTTTATCAGGTGATCCAACGTTGGCAGCGCAGATCATCGATGGGAAACGCATCGCCTCCGAACTGCGCGCCCGCGTGGCCGGCGAGGTGGCGAGGGTCAAGCGTGAAAATTCGCTGACGCCAGGGCTGGCGGTGGTGCTGGTCGGCCACGATCCCGCGAGCCAGGTCTATGTCCGCTCCAAGCATAAGCAGACGCAGGAGGCCGGCATGGCTTCCTTCGAACACGTGCTGCCTGAGGATGTCGGACAGGCCGATCTGCTGGCGCTGATTGCGCGTCTGAACAGCGACCCGCTGGTGCACGGCATTCTCGTGCAACTGCCATTGCCGAAAACCCTTGATACCGAAGCGGTCATCAATGCCATCGATCCGGCCAAGGATGTTGACGGGCTGCACCCGAACAACGCCGGCCGGCTCGCCGGCGGATTTGCCGCGCTTTCGCCCTGCACGCCCCTTGGCTGCATCATCCTGAGCAAGAGCGTGCATGCCTCGCTTGAGGGGATGAATGCGATCGTGATCGGCCGCTCCAACCTGGTCGGCCGTCCGCTGGTGCAATTGCTGCTCAATGAGAATGCCACGGTGACGATCGCGCATTCGCGCTCACGCGACCTCAAACGCTTGAGTGCCCGCGCCGATCTGGTTTACGCGGCCGTGGGCCGGCCCGAGATGGTGCGCGCCGACTGGATCAAACCTGGCGCGACCGTCATCGATGTCGGGATCAACCGGCTGTCTGATGCCGACGGCAAAACCCGACTTGTGGGCGACGTCGCCTTTGCCGAAGTCTCGGAAGTCGCGGGCGCCATCACGCCGGTGCCGGGCGGCGTCGGCCAAATGACCGTGGCCTGTCTTCTGGTCAACACCTTGCGCGCGGCCTGCGCGATCGCGGGCCTGCCGAAGCCCGGGGTGTGACTTACTTCACCCTCCCCCGCAAGCGGGAGAGGGAAAGTCCCGCGCTATTTCTTTTTCGCGCGCTCGATTCCCTCGGAGATCAACTGGTGCGCGTCTTCGGCGCCGCCCCAGCGCAACACTTTCACCCATTTGCCGGGTTCGAGATCCTTGTAGTGCTCGAAGAAGTGCTGGATCTGCTGCAAGGTGATGTCGGGCAGGTCGCTATACGTCTTCACCTTGTCGTAGCGCTGCGTCAGTTTCGACGACGGCACCGCGATGATCTTCTCGTCGCCGCCGGCTTCGTCTTCCATCAGGAGCACGCCGACCGGCCGCACGCTCATGACAGCGCCCGGAACGATGGCCCGCGTGTTGGCGACGAGCACGTCGCAGGGATCGCCGTCGTTGGAGAGCGTGTGCGGAATGAAGCCGTAATTGCCGGGATAGCGCATCGCCGTATACAGGAATCGATCGACGACCAGCGTGCCGGCCTTCTTGTCGAGCTCGTATTTGATCGGCTCGCCGCCGACCGGCACTTCAATGATGACATTGACCTCGCGCGGGGGATCAATGCCGATCGAGATCGCTTCAACACGCATGAATGGCTCCGAATGGCTTTGGCGCAGGCATGATCCGGAAAAGTGATATCCGGTTTTCCGAAGAGATCATGCTCAAATAACGTACGCTAATCTAGGCCAGCTAGCGGCGGCACTTGAGCTGATTGTTTGGGCAAAATCTATCGAGATGCGCGCGGCGAGCCGCTAGCCTGCTGGCGCTGCAAAGCTCAAGGGCTGTAATTCAATTGGTCCAGGCGAAGGCGACCTTGTCGAGCGACTTGGGCCCGAACTTCTCCGAAGAGCGTGCCACCATGCGGCCGCCCAAAGCGCGGTAGAATTCTGTCGCCGCTTCGTTGTCGGAAAGCGCCCAGATCACCATGCTCTTCAGGCCGCTCTGCCCCAAGTCACGCCGCGCGGCCGAAAACAGGCGGCGGCCGAAGCCGAGCCCCTGAAATTCCGGGCGCAGATAAAGCTCGTAGATTTCGCCTTCGAAATGCAGGCTGCGGGCCCGGTTGCGTCCGTAGTTGGCGTATCCGGCGACCTTGTCGCCGAACACCAGCACGCTGACACGGCTGCCTTTGCGGATCGCCGAATCCCACCAGTGCGGGCCACGGCGATTGATCAGCTTTTCAAGCTCCGCGCCGGGGATGATTCCCTGATAGGCCGCGCGCCAGGCTTCGTCATGGGTGGAGGCCACCGCCGCCGCATCAGCAGCCTTGGCCGGTCGGACCTCGATCAGGGTTGTGCTCATGACCCAATCAAAGCAAGTCAGCGGGCTGGCTTCAAGGTCTATCGTTAATTATCAGTTAACCTGTGGATTTTCTGCATCAGTTGGCGCGCTCCCTGTGCCGAAAGCGGACAGGTAAAGGCTTTTGGGGCCGGATTTGGCGGAATGGACGGGTCTGCCGGAGGTTTTAAACTCTGTCATCACGGGCGGTGCACGTGATTTGATTCGCCGCGAGCGAGCACCGGATATCTGTCCTGCAACGCGGTCATGGGTGTTAGATGCCGTCGTTTAAGATGTTTTTGATGCCGATGCTTTTAGCCGCGCTGTCGGCGGCAACTGCAACCGGAGAGGAGGTCTTCGGCCCGCAGGGTGCGGAAGGGGAGCCCAACCGCGCGCAAGCCTGGCTGGTGCCGTCGCCCGTTCCGGGCGTCGCCTCGCACGCCGTGCTGTTTCGCCCCTCCGGCGAAGGTCCTTTCCGCCTGGCGGTAATTGCGCATGCTTCCACCCAGAATGTGTTGCTTCGCGCGCAAATGCCGCAGCCCCAATACCGGCCGCTGGCCGCGCTGCTGGTGGCGCGGGGCTTTGCCGTGCTGGTGCCGGAGCGTCCCGGCCACGGCGTCACCGGCGGCCCATATCTGGAAGACCAGCGCGGCTGCGACGAGGCCGACTATGCGCGCTCGGGGCGGGCCACCGCCGAAGAAATATCCGCAGCTGTCACCTATTTGCGTGGGCAACCCTTCATCCGGCGCGACGGCGCGGTGGTCGTCGGGCATTCCGCCGGCGGATGGGGGGCGCTGGCGCTCGCCAATGCCGATCCGGCCGAGATCGCGGCCATCATCGTTTTTGCGGCCGGCCGGGGCGGCCACGCCAATGACTCCAATCAGATTTGCGCGCCGCATACGCTGCTGATGGCCGCGGATGAATTCGGCCATGGCGCGCGCGTCCCGGTCAGCTGGTTGGTTGCGGCCAATGACAGCTACTTCTCGCCGGACTTTTCGCGGAAGCTCGCGGATGCCTTTCGCGCCGGTGGCGGCAGCGCAGACTTCCGCGTGCTGCCGGCCTATGACGGCGAAGGCCACTGGATGGCCGAGACCGAGAACGGCGTCAAACTGGCGGCTGCCGAACTCGACCGCGCGCTGAAAGGGTCGCCGCCGCAACCGCCTGCGCGGGCGAAAAAGCCATGACGATCTACTTGGTCGTCAAGTATCTGCACGTCCTCGGAGCGATCGTGATCCTCGGCACAGGTACGGGAATTGCGTTTTTCATGCTGATGGCGCATCGCAGCCGGGATGCCGCTTTTATCGCGCGCACGGCCGCGGTCGTCGTGCTTGCCGATACGATCTTCACGCTGAGCGCGGTGATCCTGCAACCGGTCAGCGGCGGGCTGTTGATGATGCTGACCGCGACAGGCTACGCCGAGCAATGGCTGCTGGCCTCGCTCGGGCTTTATGTTTTTGCCGGCCTGTTCTGGATTCCGGTGGTGTTCATGCAGATCGAGATGCGCAACCTGGCGCGCGCGGCCGTGGAACGTCAGGAGCCCTTGCCGGAACGTTATTTCAAGCTGTTTCAACGCTGGTTCCTGTTCGGCATTCCCGGCTTCGGTTCTGTCATGATCATTCTCTGGTTGATGATTGCAAAACCTTTTTGAGGCGGCATGACCGTATCGCCCAACATCCTCGTGCTCGGCGCTTCCGGCCTAATCGGGCGCTTCCTCACCGAGGATTTGCGTCAACGCGGCTTTCAAACCATCGGCGCGGCGCGAAAATTCGCCGCAGGCCAGAAGTTGAGTGCGCTTGATCTGGAATTACCTGTCATGACGATGGATGTGGCCGCGCTCGCGCAATTGCTGCGCGAACGGACCGTCGATATTGTGGTCAATTGCCTTGGTGTGCTGCAAGATGGTCCCGGCAGCGACACAAGCGCCGTGCATCGCGATTTTGTCGAGCGCCTGTTGCAGGCGATCACGAAGAGCGGTTGCGCCATTCGATTGATCCACGTGTCGATCCCAGGTGCTGCGAAGGATGACAAGACCGCTTTCAGCACCACCAAGCGCGAAGCCGAGCGGTTGATTGCTGCGTCCGGCGTCCCGTATGCGATCCTGCGGCCCGGCTTTGTGATCGCGCCTGCGGCCTTTGGCGGCAGCGCCATGGTGCGCGCGCTCGCCGCGTTGCCTTTTCAGCTTTCGAAAGCCGACTCAAACGTACCGTTCCAGCCGATTGCCGTGGAAGACATTGCTGCCACCGTGGCGTGGCTTGCCGTTCGCGACCTTGATGAGGCCGCGACGAATGCCGTGACCTGGGATCTGATGCAACAGCAGCCGATTGCCTTGGGCGAAGTCATCGCTTCGTTTCGCCGCGCGTTCGGCACCAGCGATTGGCCGCGTATCCCCCTGCCGGCCTTCCTGCTCGAGTTCGGGGTGAGGTTGGCCGACCTCGTGGGCTGGCTGGACTGGCAGTCACCGATGCGAAGCACCGCCATGATCGAATTGCGCCGTGGCGTGACGGGTGATCCCTCGGCGTGGATCGGCGCAACCGGAATCGTACCGGTCGATCTGGAGCGCGCGGGACGCGCGGCGACCGTTCAGGACAAATGGTTTGCGCGGCTTTATCTGATCAAGGCGCTGATACTCGCCAGCCTTGTCGTGTTCTGGAGCCTTTCCGGCTTCATCGCGCTGTTTGTCTCCTATGACGCCGCCGCCGGCATTTTGAGTTCGCACCATTTTCCGCCTTCTTTGGTCGCGCCAATCACGGTTCTCACCAGCCTGATGGATATCAGCGTGGGTGTGTTGACCGCATTCCGCCGCACTTGCGCTGTCGGATTGATTTGGGGGATCGTGGCCTCGCTTGGCTATATGGCGGGAGCCGCGATCCTGACTCCGGACCTCTGGATCGAGCCGCTCGGCGCGCTCGTCAAGACGGGTCCGGCGATCGTGTTGATGCTGGTGGCGCTGGCGATACTGGACAATCGCTAATGCGGAGGTGGCCCGACGACGACGTGATCCTCTATGACGGCGTCTGCATCTTCTGCTCGCGCTGGATTCGTTTCATTGCGGCCCACGACAAAGCGAAGCGCTTTCGTATCACGCAGATCCAGTCAGCCTATGGCGCGCGAATGGCAAAGGCGCTCGGCATCGATCCCGATGATCCCGACACCAATGCGGTTGTTCATGGCGGTGTGGCCTGGTTCAAATCCGACGCGGCCTTGACTGTGCTTTCGAATTTGCCGGGCTGGCGTTGGACACATGTGCTGTTCGCCGTGCCTAAACCGTTGCGTAACGCCGTCTACAATCTCGTCGCGAAAAACCGCTACCGGATTTTCGGGAAGTATGACGCGTGCTTTGTGCCGGATGAGGCGATGCGGGCGAGAGTGTTGGAGTGAATTCGTCATTGCGAGGAGCGCAAGCGACGAAGCAATCCAGGCTGCATCTTCATATCAGGTGTCATCACCGCGCTTGTCGCGGTGATCCACGTCTTAAGCCTACTTCCACGGAGCAAAGACGTGGATGGCCGGGTCAAGCCCGGCCATGACGGAGAGGCTAGCGCTTTGTACCCGTCGCCATCACCTCTCGCGCCGCCCGTTCCCCGGAATCATGGGCGCCGTGGGCGGTCGAGAAAAAATTCGGCGAGGTCGCCTCACCAGCAAAGAACAGGCGGCCGTCGACAGGCGCGGCGAGCACGGCGCGCTTTCCCGCGTGTCCCGGCAGCGCGTGCGAATAGGAGCCGCGAGCAAACGGATCATGCGCCCAGCGCGATTCTGTCAGCGGCCTTAGCTTGCGGCGAAAATCGCTACCGAGAAACGAGACGATTTCATCGATCGAATGCGCCGCGATCGCGCCGTCGCCCGCATCTTCCAGCGCTTGCGCAAACCGGCCGCCGAAAAAGCCTTCAATGCAGGGCTGGCCGAACGGGCGCAGATGATAGGTCCCCATCTCGGTGCGCATGGTCGCGCCGCGCAGGTTTCCGTCAACCGGCAACAGGTCGGGCTCGTCGAGCGCCAGCATCACCTTGTCGGCAAGCCCCAGCGGCAGACCGCGCGCAGCGTCGACCTTTTCAGGCAGCGCCGGAAAAAAGCGGATCGCTTCATCCGCGATCAGATTGGTCGGCACGGTGACGATCACCCTGTCCGCGGTGAGCGTTCCTTGCGAGGTCTCGATGCGCAGGCGTTTTGCGGAGTGGTCGATCAGCGCGACCTGGCAGTTGAGCGCGAGCGGCAGCGACGCACCATAGGCCGCCATCAGCGCGCCGTAACCGCGGCGGACCCGCCAGTTGATGCTAGTGTCTTCATAGGCATCGAAATCGAGGATCGAAAGGGAATCGGTCTCGCAGCCGTTGATGTAGCTGGAAATCGCATCGATCATGGGGTTCCAGCGGTTGCCGGCTTCCAGATACAGATTGGCGGGATGGTCGACGCCGCCCTTGGCCGCCTGCTCGATCCGCTCGAAAAATTCGTCGAGCGAGCGCATGAAATCACCGCGGTCTTCCGGCGGGAACGCCTTGCCCCAGGCGCGCTCGCGCCATGGCGGCAGCTTCCGGTCGATCTCGAAATCGAGCGCTTCGGCGATTTTAACGAACGCGTTGTGGTCGGCCGAATGCAGCCAGCCGCAACCGAGGTCGAAGGTGACGTTGGGCGAAGCCATAACGGTATGCCCGCGGCCACCGACACGGTCGCGTGCTTCCAGCACGATCACGGAAAGGCCGGAGCGCTTCAGCGCATGCGCGGCGCCAAGGCCCGCGGCACCCGCGCCGATGATGGCGACATTTATCTCCGAGGGGAAGGACATGTGTGTAGCGAATAGCGAATAGGGAGTAGCGAATAGAATATAGGCAGGAAGGACTCTATTCGCTACTCGCTATTCACTACTCGCACCTTTACGCCACCGCCTGCTTGGCCTTTTCCGCGCGCTTGCGGTCGTTGGCGTCGAGGAACTTCTTGCGCAGGCGGATCGACTTCGGCGTCACCTCGACCAGTTCGTCGTCCTCGATATAGGCCAGCGCCTTTTCCAGCGTCATCCGGATCGGCGGGGTCAGGCGCACCGCCTCGTCCTTGGACGTGGTGCGGATGTTGGTGAGCTGCTTGCCCTTGAGCACGTTGATCTCGAGATCGTTTTCGCGGGTATGCTCGCCGACGATCATGCCCTTGTAGACCTTCCAGCCCGGCTCGATCATCATCGGCCCGCGGTCTTCCAGCTTGAACATCGCATACGCCACCGCTTCGCCCTGGTCGTTGGAGATCAAGACGCCGTTGCGCCGGCCCTGGATTTCGCCCTTGTAAGCCGCATAGCCGTGGAACAGGCGATTCATGATCGCGGTGCCGCGGGTATCGGTGAGCAGTTCGCCCTGATAGCCGATCAGGCCGCGGGTCGGCGCGTAAAACACCAGCCGCAACCGGTTGCCGCCGGAAGGGCGCATCTCGATCATCTCGGCCTTGCGCTCGCTCATCTTCTGCACGACGACGCCGGAATGTTCCTCGTCGACGTCGATCACGACTTCCTCGATCGGCTCCTGCCAATCGCCGGTTGCATCGTCCTTTTTCAGGACGACACGCGGGCGCGACACCGAGAGTTCAAAGCCTTCGCGGCGCATGGTTTCGATCAGGATCGCGAGCTGCAATTCGCCGCGGCCCGACACTTCCATGGAATCCTTGTCGTCGGCCTCGGTGACGCGCAGCGCCACATTGCCTTCGGCTTCGCGCAGCAGGCGGTCGCGAATCATGCGGCTCGTCACCTTGTCGCCTTCGGTTCCCGCGAGCGGCGAGTTGTTGACGATGAACGACATCGACACGGTCGGCGGATCAATCGGCTGCGCCGTCAGCGGCGTCTCGACGGAAGGGTCGCAGAAGGTATCGGCCACCGTACCCTTGGTGAGACCCGCGATGGCGACGATGTCGCCGGCTTCGGCTTCTTCCAGCGGCGTGCGCTCGATGCCGCGGAAGGCAATGATCTTGGTGATGCGCCCGCTCTCGATCAGCTTGCCGTCGCCGCCCAGCACCTTGACGGCCTGGTTGGGCTTGATGGTGCCTGACGTGATGCGGCCGGTGATGATGCGGCCGAGATAGGGGTTGGCCTCGAGAATAGTGCCGATCATGCGGAACGGCCCTTGCTCGACGGTCGGGGCTGCGACGTGGCGCAGAATCAGGTCGAACAGCGGCTGCATGCCCTGATCCTTCGGACCCTCGGGACTCGTGGCCATCCAGCCTTGCTTGGCCGATCCGTAGAGAATCGGGAAATCAAGCTGCTCTTCGCTCGCATCAAGTGCTGCGAACAGGTCGAACACCTCGTTGATGACTTCGGTCGGCCGTGCGTCAGGCCGGTCGACCTTGTTGATGACGACGATCGGCTTCAGACCGACCTTGAGCGCCTTCGATACCACGAACTTGGTTTGCGGCAGCGGGCCTTCGGCCGCATCCACCAGCACCAGCGCGCCGTCCACCATGTTCAGGATGCGCTCGACCTCACCGCCGAAATCGGCGTGGCCCGGCGTATCGACGATGTTGATGCGGGTATCCTTCCACTGCACCGAAGCGGCCTTGGCAAGAATGGTGATGCCGCGCTCGCGTTCCAGGTCGTTGGAATCCATCGCGCGCTCAACCACGCGCTGGTTTTCACGATAGGTGCCGGACTGCTGCAACAGGCGATCGACCAGTGTGGTTTTGCCGTGGTCGACGTGGGCGATGATGGCGACGTTACGAAGGTTCATTTTAGCTTCTTCTGCGTCAGACAATGAGGGAGCGCGATCTCACCGGAAAACCGGGACCCACTTTTCCGGACCACGCTCGAAAACCGTTGATGTGGGCGCTTGAGCGCCCAAAAAGGATGCCCGGCCAAAAGGGCCGGGCACGCTCTACTCGTTGCGGCGCAATATAGTCAGGAAAGGTCAAAAAACAATGACTTGTTGAGCTTTTGGTTAGCCAAAATGGCGCAAATATCGGCTGGTTTCAGCCGCTGGGCGGGGCCTCGCTCGGATAGACCCCCCGCAGGACCTCTTCGAAGTGGTTTTTGACAGATTCATTACACTGGCAGGCCCGCGACCGTAGCCTCTCGGGGTCGCTCACCACGATCGAGCCGCGGCGGGTCTCCACGATGCCCTCGGCCTTGAAGGTCTGGATCACCCGGCTGGCATAGCTGCGGCCGACGCCGAGTAGCGTCGAAAGCTGCTCATGGGTCAGCGGTACGATATTGTCGCCCTCGGTGCGCTCCATCGCCGAGATGATCCATTTCGCGGTGCGCTGCTCGATCGAATGAATGGCATTGCAGGCGGTCGACTGAAACATCTGCGCGAGCAGGCAGTCGGCGTAGCGGGCGAACACGTTGCGGAGCGAAACAGAAGCCGTCTTGGCCGCGTCCAGTTTGCTGACCGGCAGATGGACGAACGGTCCGCCGAACTTGACCGTGATCCGCGTGTAAGCCGGCAGGTAACCGAGACTCACGATCCCGCCGACCGCGCCCTCGCGTCCGACCAGAATGGTCTCGACGTCGCGGCCGTCTTCATTGGCAACGAGATAGGACGCAAGGCTTGCGCCGCACGGAAAATGTACGGTGTCAACGTCGTCACCCGGATCATAGAGCAACGCGTCGGGCGCGGATTCATCCGTCGACAAGTGCGGCGCGATCAACGCGAAGTCCGGCTCACTCAGCCGCCGCAACAGATTGTTATTCGGCCGGTCGCTGTTGGGCCTTCCCTGTGAGATCATGCGCAACCGCCCTTCGCTGTTCCATTTCCTCATGGCCTCCCACAATACTCATGAGGGTTCCGTCGTTCCGTGCACAAGTGCACAGACAACGGTCGCGCGATGTGATGGTTTCATGCGGGGAACAAGGGGCAGCCTCCCAAACGCATTCCGGCAGAACTGTCCTGCCGTAACTTATGCCCCCAAGCTGGAACTTTTGTTAGCGTGATGGCCAGTGTTGCGAGTGGCGGAATCCCCGGCGATGTCCTTGTTGTCGAGGACGATGCGATCATCGCCATGGATTTCGAGGACACCATTCTGGGTTTCGGGGCGAAGACAGTTCGCGTCGCGGCCAATGTCAGCCGTGCGCTTCAGCTGATCGCCGAGCGCGCGCCGGATTTTGCGTTGCTGGATATTGGCCTCATGCGGGAGAAGAGTTTTGCGATCGCCGAACGCCTGGAGGCGCTCGGCATTCCCTTTGCTTTTGTCAGCGGATACGGCGCCGACGCCGGTCTTCCCCCCGCTTTCGTCCAAAAGCCGAGATTGCCGAAGCCATGCACGTCCAGCGCGCTGGAGGCTGTCTTGAAAGGTGCTTCGGCCGGCTGCGCCGCGCGCTGACGTTCTGACTCGCTTCACCTCTCCCACAAGGGGAGAGGGAGCACACCTGTGTTGCGGATACAGTTTGATCTGGTCCCGCTCTATCCTTGCTTCGGATCGAGCGTCGTCGACCACAGTGCCGCGTCAGTGCGGTCGCGCAAGGTCACCGTCATCTGCCCGGTCGCGCCTTCGATTTTGACATGACCGAAAAACTGCATGTTGTCCGACGGTGACAGGATCACGCCGGCCGGCGCCGCCTTGGCGAATCTCACCTCGGGCCCGAACGTATTGTCGAGTTCATTCTGCCAGCCCGTTCCGGCATGCAAGGGGCCGGCGACGAATTCCCAGAACGGCATGAAATCCTGAAACTGCGCGTGATCGGGATTGTAGAAGTGCGCGGCCGCGTAATGCACATCGGCCGTCAGCCACACGGTGTTGGCGACGCCTTTGTCGCGGATGAAGCGCAGGAGATCGGCGATCTCGAGCTCGCGTCCGCGTGGCGGGCCGTCACCTTGCGCAAACGCTTCCGAGCCTTTTTTGCTGGCGTAATCGTCATACACGATCAGGCTGAGCGGCATGTCGGAGGCGATCACCTTCCAGGTGGCTTTTGAGGCCGCCAAGCTCCGCTTGAGCCAGGCCAACTGATCGGGCCCGAGGAAGTAGGCATCGGGGCCGTAGGTGTCCTGCAAGTTCGGACCGTTGGGCCCGCGATAGCTGCGCTCATCCAGCATGAAGACGTCGAGATGCGGCCCGTGATTGATCGTGCGATAGACCCGTCCGGGTTCGACGATGCTCTCACGCAGCGGATACATGTCGTGGAAGGCGCGCGATGCGCGCGCCGCCAGAAGATCGATGTCGCGCACTTTGTAGGCGGGTGGAAGTTGCTTCGAAGCCGACCAGTTGTTGGTGACCTCGTGATCGTCCCATTGCACGAAGATCGGCACCTCGGCGTTGAAGGCACGCACGTTGTCGTCGAGAAGATTGTACTTGTGCGCGGCGCGGAACTCCTCGAGCGTTTCGGCGACCTTGGTCTTTTCCGGGATCATCAGATTCTTCCAGATTTTTCCGTCGGCGAGTTTCACCTCGGCCGGGAAGACGCCATCGGCATAGATGGTGTCGCCGGAATGGATCAGGAAATCCGGGCGATGCTTGAGCATGGTTGCAAAACTCACCATGCCGCCATCGTCGGGGTTGATGCCCCAGCCCTGGCCCGCGACATCGCCGCCCCACACGAAACTAACGTCGCGTCGCTCGGTGGGCGCGGTGCGGAAGCGCCCGGTCACCGCTTCGCCGGAAACGTCGGGGTGCGACAGGTCGCGGAATTTGATGCGATAGAAAATATCCTGCCCCGCAGGGAGATTTTCCAGCAGCATCTTCGCGGTGAGATCGCTTTCCGGCAGTGCGGCGATCGGCTGCAGCGCGCGCGCGTCCGTGAAGGACTCGGTGGTGGAGACTTCCACCAGCATTTGCGAAGGGCGGTCGGCGCGTGCCCATACCACGCCGCCGTCGGTGCTGACGTCGCCGGATTGCACGCCGTGGGTAACGGCCGGCCGGTCGGCGGCGCGGGACAGATAAGGCATCGCGACGACGCCTGCTGTGCTTGCGCCATATTTGATGAGCTGTCGGCGGGAGATCCCGCGGGAAAGACCTGTCTTCATGCGCGCCTCATATCGATCATGCATGTTATCGCGCATGAAACTTACGTAGACAATGTGACGCCGGCATTGCCGCATCAGTGCATCACATGCGAACGCGCAATGAAATCGGCAGGCCGCAAGGCGGCCTGCCGATTCAAATTAGACAGAAATTTACGACTTAGCCGGGCGGGTTGATGTTCGGGTCCATGCCGCCCGGTCTCGAATGGTCGTAAATGCTCTCCGGGACCCAGCCGTCATTGTAGAAGGGCTCATCCATCGGCGCCCGGTTGTAGGCGCGGTGGAACGTCCTTGTTTGATAGGCCGGGCCATAATAGGCCGGTCCGGAATAGCCGGGGCCGTATACGCGTTCAGACTGGGCATATACGCGTTCAGACTGGGCATAGGCCGGGGCAGCCAGCGTCGTTGCCAAAACGGCCAGCGCCGGGATTACAAGTTTCAATCGCATGATCGTCTCCTCGTTTCCGCCATGACGAGAAAACCGGTCGCGCGGAACTCCGTTCCGCTCGCCCGCACACCTTCGTGTGATGGGATATTCGTGTGTTGGATCGCGGCTCAGGTTCCGGTCACCCGCAACGCAGCGCCGGTCCGTTGCAGGTTCTGCGGAATGCTCATGAGCAACGCCTTGCGGTCGGCCACCGCGTGATGGAATTGCGACAATGCAATGTTGAAGGAGGTCAACGCAACTTCCTCGATGGCGCCGTGTTCGAATCGTTGCAGCGTATCGCGCAGGATATCGTCCGCTTCCGCCTGCATGCGGTCGAGCTCTTCGGTCGAATCGCTCCGGCGCGCGGTCGCGATCATGTCCAGAAGCCGCGTGCGATGCGTTGAGTTGTTGCTGCGCACGTCCTTCTTCAGGTAGCCGGCAAACCATGCGCCGATCGAACCCATGGCCGACAGCGCCATCAGGCTCCACCACATGATATCGCTGTAGCGGTCCAGGAAGGTCTTTTCCCCGTCATCGACAAAGGCCGCGGCTCCCGGATGTACCGGGATAAACGCATCCTTGTCGGTATCGGGCGTCTCGAGCTTCGCCGCCTGCGGAAATTCGGTCACCAACGTCTGCCGGATGGCGAAGAGTTGCCGCGTGAAGGCAGCAACCGTGGTTTCCGAAAGGTCCCTGCGGGCGACAATGTGGTGCGAGAAGCTGATCGTCTTGACTTCATCCTCGGGGCGGTCCGGGGAGCCGCCAAACGTGCCGGCAGGAATTTCGGATGCCTCATACATCGGATGGTTCTGCGCGATCGCTTCCGCCGAATCGATCGCCAGGAAGGTGGGCGCGGTGCCATCGCGCGTCGAGGCTGCAATCGCCTCCGACGTAATCTTGCTGTTGACCGGACCCGCGGCGAGATAGGCATCGGCCTTCTGGTTGCGGATCGCATCAGCCGCCTCGCTGGCCGGGAACTGGATGATCTCGACCTTGCTCGGGTCTATGCCGTATTGTTGCAGGATCACCTTGAGCAGTTCGACATTGGCTGGCGTGCGGCCGACGACGCCGATGCGGTGTCCGGCAAGCTGCCCAATCTTGGTGATTTTCGCAGGCCCTTTCTTGCCCTTCATCGCGGGCGGCACCCACAACACCGCGACGTTCTTGCGCAGCGTGGCCACGGCCTGGGCATTTTTCGGCACATTCAGATCGCCGCGGACGATGGCGAGGTCGGCTCTTCCGTCCGCGATCATTTGGGCGCTCGCCGTGGCGCCCTCGGTCTGGATCGGCCGCAAGCGGATCTGGCTATGGGCCTGGAGAAAGGCCTGGCCCAAGGCCTGAACGACTTTAAGATCGTCGCTGTTGGCGGGCCCAACCGCGATCCGCAAGTTGGCCGGGCCCACCGCGAGGTAATAGCCGGCCGTCAACGCGCCGACAGCAGCCAGAAGTCCGGCCAGCATGATAAAGACTACGCCCCGCCGCGGGGAGCGGGGAGATCCCGTTGTTGAGGGCTCCGCTTGATTTGCCGGCGCTGTGTCGAGACCGCTTGCCATTGATCTGGAAAAATTCAGCTCCAAGATTCAGCTCCAAGAAGGAGCCGATACGCCTAAGCCAGAAATGTAGCAAATTTCGCGCCTTTCCCGAGTTACTTCGCCGTCATGGTTACCGGCAGGTCGGAATTGCGAGCGATAACCATGGCGCATGCCTTTGTTTGTGTAGAGCTTTTTTGAAAATTCCGTTTTCGAGCTCCTACGGATCATGCTCGGGCGATCGGTGTTAGACAGTGAGCGGTTGGAAACAGGGAGGCCGTCATGGTGGACCGATTGTCGGAAGAGGTACGGAAATCGGCGCTGAAGGGTTTGCCGGGCTGGAAAGAAGTCCAGGGTCGGGAGGCGATCGAGCGCACTTTTGTGTTCAGGGATTTCAACGAGGCGTTCGGCTTCATGAGCCGCGCGGCCCTGGTGGCTGAAAAGAGCGACCATCACCCGGAATGGCGCAATGTCTACAAGACGGTCGAGGTGGTCCTCGCCACCCATGATGCCGGCGGCGTGACTGCTCGCGACATCGAACTGGCCAAGGCTATGAATGCCATCGCCGCCCAACTCGGGATCGCTTGATCGGATCGGCGGCTGTGATCTTGGAGAGCCGACGGGATGGATCAAACGGCAAGGGCCTGGCGTAACGTCAGGCCCTTGGTCGCTCTCCCTGTCTTGTCTTTTTTAGCGCTATTGCGCTTTCGGTTTTGCTGGCGCCGCCGGAGCGGGTGCCTGGGCGCGGGCGTTCTGATCGGCCTCCCAGGCCTTGAACTGCTTGAACAGCGCTTCCTTGTCGGTGTCGGCCGGCAGCTTGCCGGCCGCCGAGGTCTGCTTGAGGAAATCGTCAAACTTGCCGCGGGAGAGCGGTTCGATCCCGTGGGTATCGAGCCACTGCTGGGCCGCGGGTAGTCGCGTCCAGCCGGCCAGCGGCGCCGCGAGCGAGACTTCCTTCCACTTCGGGTGGAAGGGCGGATTCTGGAACTGCGGGAATTTCGTGAAGAAGGCATCCACGAACACCGCGAGCTTGCGGTAGCGGTCGGTATTGGGCGCCCAATTATAGGCCGCGAGCAGCGCCGGTACTGCGATGGTGTCGACCTTCTCGCCGTCCGCGATCAGGTTCGGATAGTCTTTCGAGGTCAGGGTGGCCGGCAGATAGTCGCCTTGCAGCGGCTTTTCATAGTCCACCTTCACGAGGTGGAAGCGGCCGTCATTGCCGAAGTTCGAAACCGACTTGTAGGGTTTGCCGCCGACCACGATCACGGCGTCGACCTCGCCGGTCTTCAGCTTCTCCATCGCGATACGCTGCTCGATGTAGACCCAGTTCGCCTTCATCCCGAGCCGGTCGGCTACCGTCAGCACGGTGACGAAGGTAGAGCCGTTCGGCAAGTCCACGCTGACCGTCTTGCCTTCAAGATCTTTCAGGCTGTTGATGGACTTGGGCGCGATGATCTGCATTTCCTCGTTGTAGAGCTTGGTCACATAGGTGAACTGCTTCTTGATGTCTTTGGCGAAGCCCTTGCGCTCGAGATAATCGAGCGTGTCGGCGCGCACGATGCCGATATCCACACCTTGCAGGAACAGGATGTCGGCGACGCTCTGGACGGAGCCGCGCCCGACGATCGGAAGTACGCGTAACTTGTTTCCGTCGTCGAGCACGGAGGCTAGGTCGGCGCCGAATTGCACGTAGGTGCCGCCGATGGTCCCGGTGATCAGCGTCACCGTGTTCTGATTCAGCGCCTGCTTGGTCTGCGCCGAGCCGAACTGGAAGATGGCCTTGAGACTGTCGGAGACCTTGGCCGGATCGACCACGCTTTCCTCGGCGCGGGCCGCAAAGCCAAACGCCATCATCGTGGCAACGAGTGCCATACCAATCAAACGTCGCATTTTATTCCTGCCCCTGAATGAAAACGGTTCAATTATTGCAATTCAATTATTGTAGTTGACTGAGCCGCCGCTGTGCGTCGGGCGAGCCGAGCTGGGCGGCGCGCTGATACCAGCTGCGCGCCAGCGCCGGATCTGGTGTGATGTTGCGGATATCCTGCGTTCCCAGCACCGTGGGATCGTAGGTTTGCGCCAGCATCAACGCCGCGCCGGCCTCCTGCGCTTCCGCCGCGCGCTCCAGCAGCAGGCGGGCGGGCGGGATGTCGCCTGAGGCGAGAAACGCTTTTGCGCGGGCCATCAGCGCAGCGAGTTCGTCGGCATCCATCCGCCGGGCCGGCGGTGCCGCGGCGGCGACGGGTGCGGCCACCACAGCGGCTGCAGCGGCCGGCTGTTCGATTTCCAGCGGCGGCTGGTTCTGATGCGCCGTTCTGAGCGCGAGCGCGATTTCATCACGCGATGGCAGTGGAGCTGCGGTCGTCGCCAGCGCCGGGCCGGCTGCCATGGCCGGCGTGCTGGCCACAGCCGCTGTTGCAATCTGACGCGGCGGTGCTACTGGCGCTTGCGCCGTTCGGACGTCTGAGGTGCCCATCAGCGCCGCTGTCGCGTTGGCAAAGACGGCGAAAGGATTTTTGACGGCCACGAAAGTGGCTACCAACGCCGCAGCCGCAAGCGCGCCGGCCTTCAATAGCCGCGATCCGCGCTTTCGTGGACGCGCGAATTTCGGCGATCGCCGTTCCTCGTCCGCGCCAGACAGAAAGAGTGGAACGGAATCTTCAGGCAGGAATTCCTCGCGTGTCGCGAGCGATCGCGCGGGATGATTTGACCTCAGCTGCGAACCGAAAGTATCGAGGTCGACTGGTTCTGCATAACGGTCGTCATATGAAGCGTAGTCCTGTTCATACGAAGTGTCATACGGACTGTACCGTGTCCCCTGCGCCATGGTGATGCCTCCCGCAACTCACGCAACATCGGGCAGGCCGGCATCAGTTACTCGGTCTCTACCCGTTACTGAGGCCTCTAAAACGCATTTTGAATCCGTCCAAAAAGCGACATTCACGATCTCGATTTGGGAGATATCTTGATTTCATTTAGGCATTTGGGTGCAGCACGACGAATACCTCGCGGCCTATCCGCGGCATCAATGAGGAAAAGCTGTGGCAAGTTACGCAAGTGACACAAGATGACACAACTTGCGCCAGCAATGGCCGTCGAAACCCGGCCGCGTCATGTAACCATCATCAATGACGTCACGGAAGCATCATGGACGTGGGCAGCGTCCAGGCGGCACTAGGGATGCAGGATCACCTTGCCCATGGCCTTGCGGCCGGCGAGCACTTTCAACGCGTCGGCGGTTTGCGCCAGCGGGAAGGTGCGATCGACATGGGACGAGATCTTGCCCTCCGCCGTCCATTGCACGAGCCGCTGGAGATTGGCGCGATTCTTGTCGGGATTGATTCTCGCCCAGGCGCCCCAGAACACGCCTCTGATATCGCAGCCCTTCAACAGCGCGAGGTTGAGCGGCATTTTCGGAATATCGCCGGCCGCAAACCCGATCACCAGGAAACGGCCTTCCCATGCGATCGAGCGCAGCGCAGCCTCGGCATAGTGGCTGCCGACGGGGTCGAAGATAATGTCGACACCCTTGCCGCCTGTGAGACGGCGCAGGCCTTCCTTGAGATCCTCGCTTGCGTAGTTCAAGCCGAGTTCGGCGCCGTGCGCCTTGGCGAACTCAAGCTTCTCCTCGGACGAGGCGCAGGCGATCACCTTCAGCCCAAGCAGCTTGCCGAGTTCGCAGGCGGCAAGACCGGTGCCGCCGGCCGCGCCCAATACGGCGAGTGTCTCACCAGGCTTGAGGCTGGCGCGATCTTCCAGCGCGTGCAGTGCGGTGCCGTAGGTGATGATGACCCCTGCGGCGCGGTCGAAGTCGAGATCCGCCGGAATCTTGACCATCGAAGTCACCGGCAGCGCGATCTTTTCCCGCGCCCCGTTGTAGCCACAGGAGGCGATAACGCGGTCGCCGGGCTTCAGGTCGGTCACACCGCCGCCGATGCTTTCGATCACGCCAGCCACTTCGGCGGCCGGTGAGAACGGGAATGGCGGCTTGATCTGGTATTTGCCCTGGATCATGAGCAGGTCGAAGAAATTCAGCGCGGCGGACTTGATCGCAATCACAGCTTCGCCGGGCCCGGCCACGGGGTCGGGCACTTCCGTCAGCACGAGATCGTCGGGGCCGCAATATTGCGAGCAGAGAATGGCTTTCATGACTTCACCTAAATCCTGGAGGCGATACGCTTCATGCCGGATTTAGCGCCACCCGACAATTGGATTAATTGCCGGTCCTTCATGGTGAGGAGGCGCTATTGCGCCGTCTCGAACCATGAGGCCTCATCCTTCGAGACGCGCCAAGCGCTTCTCAGGATGAGGATCAGCAGCTGTAGCCGAAAGGGTTCAAACGATGTTTGAAAAAGGACTACTGGCGGGAAAGCGCATCCTGGTCACCGGCGGCGGCTCCGGACTGGGTGCGGCGATGGGTCGCCGGTTCGCCGAACTCGGCGCTGAACTGATCATTTGTGGTCGCAGGCTGGAGGTCTTGGAGGCGACCGCAGCCGCGATCCGTGAAGAGTTCGCGGCCCAGGCTCACGCGATCCCGTGCGATATTCGCGACGGTGCGGCCGTCGAGGCCATGATGGACACCATCTGGCGCGAGGCCCCGCTCGATATTCTCGTCAACAATGCGGCAGCGACCTTCATCGCGCGAACCGAGCAGTTGTCGTTTCGGGCCGCGGACGCGATCCTTGGTCCCACGCTGCATGGTACGATGTACTGCACGCTGGCGGCCGGCAAACGCTGGATCGAGGCCGGGCGCAAGGGCGTGGTGCTCAGCATCCTCTCCACCTCGACCATCACCGGCCGTGCCTTCACGGTGCCGTCCGCGATGGCGAAATCGGCCGTGCTGGCGATGACGAAGAGTCTTGCGGTCGAGTGGGGCCCCAAGGGTATTCGCACCGTCGCGATCGCGCCGGGCGCGTTTCCGACCCAGGGCGCAACGGGCCAGCTTCGGCCCGAGGGGCGCGATCCGAATTGGGCCGCACGCATTCCGCTCGGCCGTACCGGTGAACATCGCGAACTCGCCGATCTCGCAAGCTTCCTGATTTCCGATGCGGGCGCCTACATCAACGGCGAAATGGTCGTGCAGGATGGCGGCGCGCATTTGCGCTCCTCCGGTGCGGAAGACCTGCTGGCCTGGACGGAGGCGCAATGGGAAGCTCAGAGAGCGGCGCGTTCAAAGGGCGAGAGGTGAGCCTGGGGGGCCAGCCAACGCCTTTTCAATCAGGCGTTTACCCTTTATCCATTGCAGCTGGTGCAGCTGATTCCGAGCCATCTTCCAGTCACAATGATGAGTGACCAGAATGCTTAAGGGACCAGATTCGGCGATGACCGTGCGGGGAATGCTGACAGCTTCGATTGCAGCAGCGCTTTTGTGCGCCGCCTCTAGTCATGCGCTGGCGCAGGCGACTTCCAAGGGCGCCGCGAAGCCAGCGGCGGCCAAGTCGGAAGCCGCCGCGGTTGCCGGCGGAAGCGAGCCGACACTGGTCGGCCAATTTGGCACCTGGGGAGCTTATTCCGCGACGCCGAACGGCAAGAAAGTCTGCTTCGCGCTCGCCAAGCCTTCCTCGTCAAAAACCAATCCGCCGAACCGTCCGCGCGATCCGGCCTACGCTTTCATCTCCACGCGCCCGGCCGAGAAAGTCGCCAACGAAGTCTCGATCATGATCGGCTACGCCTTGAAGCCGGGTTCGGAATCGACGCTCGAGGTCGGCGGTGCGTCCTATGCCATGTACACGCAAGGCGACGGCCTCTGGATCAAGAATGCGGCCGAGGAGGAGCGGATGGTCGATGCCATGCGCAAGGCCGCCGACGTCACGATCAAGGGCGTCTCGGCCAAGGGCACCGAGACCATCGACGTTTTCTCTCTGAAGGGGCTTTCCCAGGCCCTTGATCGGGTCGCGCAGGACTGCCGGCGCTAACGCCAAAATGGCGTTGTTTGGGGGATCAAGAAGGCCTATCTGATGGACGTTATCCCTCATGGTGAGGAGGCGCCTCCAGCGCCGTCTCGAACCATGAGGCCCGGCTGTCATCCTTCGAGACGCGACGCAAGCGCCGCTCCTCAGGATGAGGTCAAATACCTCGCAAGAACGGAAATGACTGCCAATTTGACCGAGACCATTGCCGCGGCCAACGCACCTCTGGAAAAGGTCGCGCTCGAATCCTATGTGCCGCCGGCAAAACCCTCGCTGATCGGATTTTCCCGCGAAGAGCTCGCAGCCAAACTCGGCGAGATCGGCGTCGCCGCCCCGCAGCGCAAGATGCGCGTGCAGCAGCTCTGGCACTGGATGTATGTCCGCGGCGCGCAAAGCTTCGAGGCGATGACCTCGATCTCCAAGGACATGCGCAAGCAGCTCGAACAGCATTTCACCGTCGCGCGGCCCGAAGTGGTGGCCGAGCAGATTTCCAACGACGGCACCCGCAAATGGCTGTTGCGCCTGCCGAGCGGCGACAAACTCGAGAAGGCGCATGAAGTCGAGTGCGTCTATATTCCGGAGACGGATCGCGGCACGCTATGCGTCTCGTCGCAGGTCGGCTGCACGCTGAATTGCTCGTTCTGCCATACCGGCACCCAGCGTCTGGTGCGTAATCTCACCTCAGGCGAGATCGTCGGCCAGATCATGGTGGCGCGTGATCGCTTGAATGACTGGATCGACCGCGAGACGCCCAATGGCAACCGCCTCATCACCAATGTGGTGATGATGGGCATGGGCGAGCCGTTGTACAATTTCGACGCCGTGCGCGACGCGCTGCTGATCGTGGCCGACAATGAAGGCATCGGCATCGCCCGCCGCCGCATCACGCTGTCGACCTCGGGCGTGGTGCCCAACATCAAGCGGACCGGCGAGGAAATCGGCGTGATGCTCGCGATCTCGCTACATGCGGTGCGCGATGAGTTGCGTAATGAGCTGGTCCCGCTCAATCGCAAATATCCGATTGCAGAGTTGTTGCAGGCCTGCCGCGATTATCCCGGTGCCTCCAACGCACGGCGCATCACCTTCGAATATGTGATGCTCAAGGGCGTCAACGATTCCCTCGATGACGCCAAGCTTTTGGTGAAGCTGTTGAAGGGCATTCCGGCCAAGATCAATCTCATTCCGTTCAACCCCTGGCCGGGCACTTCTTACGAATGTTCGGACTGGGAGAGAATCGAGAAATTCTCCGAATACATCTTCAACGCCGGTTATTCGTCGCCGGTCCGCACGCCGCGCGGCCGCGATATCCTGGCCGCCTGCGGTCAGTTGAAATCGGAGACCGAGAAGCTGTCGGCGCGCGAGCGGCAGGCGTTGCGCGCGATGGCCATGACGGATTGAAGTCTTTATGGCGCTGCTCGGCCGGCTGTTCGTCGTCTTATTTGCGTTTCTTGCCGCGTGCTTTGTGGCGGGCATGGTCGTGGTCGGCGCGATCATGTTTCCCGAATTCTCCGATCTCGGAGCGGGACCGGTCGATCCCGGCGTGCTGCACGTCATGCTCGGTTTCGGCTTCATCTTCGTCAGCGGATTTGCGCTGGTGCCGGCGATGGTCGTGGTGGCGATCACGGAAGCCTTCTACATCCGCAGTGCGCTGACTTATGCCGTCGGCGGCGCGCTGGTTGGCCTTGCCTGCTATCTGGGGCTTGTTCCCTTCGACACCGAGCAGCTTCGCTTCGAGGGCGTCGTGCGGCGGCATCTCGAAATCATGACGGCGGCCGGAATCATCGCCGGCGTGGTCTACTGGATGATCGCGGGCCGCAATGCCGGCGCCTGGCGTGTTCCACGGCCGGTGCTTCGGCCGCCCCCGCCAATGCCATCGCAATCGCCCCCGCCGCCGTGAAGGTGCCTTTTCATCATCCGCCGTCTCGGCTAAACCGCGCGCCATGAACCGGACCGGATTGATTGTCGCGCTGGCCTTGGCGGTTGTTGTCGGATTGCTGTTCGGAATCTATCCCGAACTCGATCTGAAATTCGCGTCGTGGTTTTACGACGAGACCACCCGAGCATTCCCGTTGAAGTTCAATGCGCTCGCCGCAATAGCCCGTGACGGCGCGATGGTGATCGCCTGGGTCTTTGCGGTGCCGGCGATTATTTCTCTGGCTGTGAAACTGGCGCGGCCGGATCGTCCGCTGCTGATGTCGGGGCGGGCGATTGTCTTTCTTCTGGTCACGCTCATTCTCTCCGCCGGCGTGCTGACCAATCTCACCTTCAAGAGCTATTGGGGCCGGCCGCGTCCGGTCACCGTGACGCAGTTCAACGGCGATCAGCCGTTCGTGGCATGGTGGGATCCGCGCGGGACTTGCGCGCGCAATTGCTCGTTCTTCTCCGGCGAAGGCGCGACCGCTTTCTGGACCTATGCGCCAGCGGCGCTTGCGCCGCCGGCATGGCGGCCGCTCGCCTATGCCGCCGCGACCGTGTTCGGCGTCACGACGAGCGGGCTGCGGATGGCGTTCGGCGGGCACTTCTTTACCGATGTCGCCATAGCCGGATTAGTGACGTTTCTGGTGATCTGGCTCGCGCATGGATATATTTACCGTTGGTCCCGCACGCGCCTGTCGGATGCGCGGGTCGACGCCGCGCTGACGCGGCTCGCCTGGCCGGGCTATCGCCTCCGCCGCCGCTGGCTGGGTCAGGAAGTGGGTCCGGCGCCGTCGGTTTGAACGGCTTCATTTACGCCAACCGCTATTAACGCGTGCCGAAATTTGATATTCGCGGCATTCAAACGACATCAGCCATTTCGACCGATTGGAAGCTTGATGAGTACGATCCTGAAAAGCCTGCCCACAGGCGAGAAAGTCGGTATCGCTTTCTCGGGCGGTCTCGACACCAGCGCGGCGCTGTTGTGGATGAAGCAAAAGGGCGCCCGCGTCTTTGCCTATACGGCAAATCTGGGCCAGCCTGACGAGGCCGATTACGACGAGATTCCGCGCAAGGCGCTGGAATTCGGCGCGGAGAAAGCGCGCCTCGTCGACTGCCGCACGCAACTGGTCCACGAAGGCATTGCCGCGATCCAGTCGGGCGCTTTCCACATCTCGACCGGTGGTATCTCCTACTTCAATACCACGCCGTTGGGGCGCGCCGTGACCGGCACGATGCTGGTGTCGGCCATGAAGGAAGACGGCGTCAACATCTGGGGCGACGGCTCGACCTTCAAGGGCAACGACATCGAGCGGTTCTACCGCTACGGCCTGCTGACCAATCCGGGCCTGAAAATCTACAAGCCCTGGCTCGACCAGCAGTTCATCGACGAGCTCGGCGGCCGCGCCGAGATGTCGGCGTTCATGACGGCGAGCGGCTTCGCCTACAAGATGAGCGCCGAAAAAGCCTACTCGACCGACAGCAACCTGCTCGGCGCCACCCATGAGGCCAAGGATCTCGAGAGCCTCGACAGTGGTATCAAGATCGTCAACCCGATCATGGGCGTGCCGTTCTGGCGCGACGACTGCGCCGTCAAGGCGGAGAAGGTCGTGGTGCGCTTCGATGAAGGCCAGCCAGTTGCGTTGAACGGAAAGACCTTTGCCGATCCGGTCTCGCTGTTCCTTGAGGCCAACGCCATCGGCGGGCGGCATGGCCTTGGCATGAGCGACCAGATCGAAAACCGGATCATCGAGGCCAAGAGCCGCGGCATCTACGAAGCGCCCGGCATGGCGCTGTTGCACATCGCTTACGAACGCCTGGTCACCGGCATTCACAACGAAGACACCATCGAGCAATACCGCATCAACGGTCTGCGTCTTGGCCGGTTGCTCTATCAGGGGCGATGGTTCGATTCCCAGGCGCTGATGCTGCGCGAAACGGCTCAGTGGGTGGCGCGCGCCATCACCGGCGAGGTGACGCTGGAGCTTCGCCGCGGCAATGACTACTCGATCCTGAACACCGAGAGCCCCAACCTAACCTATCAGCCGGAGCGGTTGAGCATGGAGAAGGTGGAGGATGCGGCGTTCACGCCTGCGGACCGCATCGGCCAATTGACCATGCGTAACCTCGACATCGTCGACACCCGCGCCAAGCTGGAAGTCTACGCCAAGACAGGCCTGATCTCGATCGGTGAGGGCTCGCCGATTCCCCGGATCGAGAGCGATAAGGGTTGATCTGCCTCAAACCACTCTCGTGTCCCGGATGCGACGCAGCGCGCAGTGGTGCGGCGCAGGGCTGGGACCCGTCTTTCTTGAAGCGGAAAAACACAATTGGGCCCTGCTCTGTAGCGCATCACTGAGTGCTGCGCTGCGTCCGGGGCACGCGAGTGAAACAAAAATGGCCGGGATTTTTCCCGGCCATTTGCAGTGATGCGTGTCGCTCAGCGCGGCGGCGGCAGCGCCGCGACACCGCCGTTGAGCAGCGGCGTGATGCGGCGGACGGTGACGCGCCGGTTGATGCGGCTCGGCCCGTCGGTCTGCTCCTTCGGGTATTGCGCGCCGTACCCTTGCGAGGTCAGGTTTTCCGCGGGCACCCCGAATTGCTGGGTCAGCAATTCGGCGGCGGATTCGGCGCGGCGATCCGACAGCGACAGGTTGTCGACGGGGTTGCCGACCGCGTCGGTATGGCCCTCGATCAGGAACACCTCGCGCGGGTTGCGCGCGATCGCCCGGTTGAGGCCGTCCGCAATCACCTGCAACCTCGCCGCCTGGTCAGCCGGAATGTCCCATGACCCGGTTTCGAAGTTGATGGTGTTGAGATCGATGCTCGGCATCAGCATCCGCACCGACGGGCTGTAGCGGATTTCGTCGAGCGTAAATCGCCTTTCGATCCGGTCCACCGGCGGCGCCTCAAGCGTCTCGTAGATCAGCTCCGGTGCTGCGACGTCGGCTTCGACGATGTAGCGATCGCGGGGAATTCGGATTTCCGGGAACGGCAGGTCGACATAGAAACTGCCGCCGGCGGCCGGATCGCGGAAGCCGTTGTCGATGATGATGATCTCGCGGCCGTCGCGATCCCGGCGAATCCGGCGCAGCAATCCCCCATCGGGACCGACGACGGTGATGATCTGCGAGCCGTCGGGGCGGATCACGATGGTGCGGGTTTCTCCGCCCACCTGCTGGGTCTGGATATCCCGCGCGCCGAAGCGGAAGCGCTCCTCTTCGTTGTGGCGAATAAAGGACTGGCCGCTCGGATCGACCACGATCACGCGTCCGGGTTCGGTGAACACCTTGCGGCCGCCTTGATCGCTTTCCTGCCGCTGAGCGCGGAAATCCTCGAGCCGTCGTGGGCCCGGGGCTGCGGCGCCCGGCGCAATTGGCGTCAATGCTTGCGTCTGCCGCGGAACGACCGGAATCGGTGCGGTGACGGACGGCGGCGGACGACGGGCCATCGGGGCGGCTGGCGGCAAAGAGGTCTGGCCTCCCGGCGCAGCACCGGGAGTGGGACGCGGAGCCTGGGTCGCCGGTGCCGCTGCGGGAGGGGGTGCCGGCGGCTGGCCCGCGCGCGGAGGCTGCGGGGTTGTCGCAGGCGGCGCAGCAGGCGGCTGTGGCGGTGGCGCGGCCTTCTGTTGCCGCTCCCGTTCCCGCTCCTGCGGTTGCACGGCAGGTCCTGCCGGGGCTTTCGGGGCGGCAGGCGCAGGGGCTGCTGCTGGCGGCGCGGCATGAGGCGCAGCCGGTGGCGGCGGCGGCGGAGCCGACGGGCGCTGGGGTGGTGGCGGAGGCGGCGGTGGCGGCGGAGCCTGATGTTGCGGAGGCTGCGGCGTTCCCGGTCGTGCCGGCGGGGCTCCCTTCGGTGCTTCCTTGGGCGGCTGCTTGGGTTTTCCATCAGGACCGAGTTCTTCCCTGGCCTGTGCGACGACGATCGGCGCCGACTGCGCGTGCGATGGAGTGGTCACCAGTTGCATGGCGGTCAGAGCGGTCGTGGCCAGCAGCGCTAGTCGTAGTGTTCTCATGTGCTTTGGGTCCTGGGGAAATCTGAAGGGGGTGACGAAATCTTCGGCTTGGCTCAACAAACAAACGCCCGCGATCAACAAACAGGCGTTAGGCCGGATTGTGGCGGCTTTCGAACGGGAACGCGTATTTATTTCGGCTCGGACACAATTCGGCCGCGCGGCTGTTCATGACGCATTCAGAAGGTCATTTCAAAATCGGAAATTGAATCGCTGGAGCGAGGGACATCCGGCACTTCAGATATCGGTGGGCGCTTGCGGGGGTGGCGTTTGTGGCCCGCGCACCGGCAATTCATCGGGCGTGTGGCCGGGTAATTCATCGGGCGCTCGCGGCTCGCCCGGCTCTCGCACCGGCGGAGGAATCTCGGGCCTCGGATTTCCAGGCGGGCTTTCCTGCGGCGGCTCCGCCGGTTGTCCTGGCTTGATCGGCGGATCTTCGAGCGGATCGATCGGCATCGCATCGCTGCTTTCTTCAGCCATTGACTGAAGAGCTAACGGTGCCGGTAGGGCGATGTTCCGGTTATCCTGCCTGACGCACCAAAAAGCCCGCGCGCGGGAAATGGACGACCACTTCACCGGCGTGCGGATCATGCCTGCGGATCGCAATATGCTGCGGAGATAGCGCAACGATCTCGCCGCGCACAGCGACCTTGCCGTAATCGTCGGGGACGACGTCAACGAGGTCGCCGGGCTTGCGGCCATTCGGGTCGGCGGGATCGGACAGCTCGGTCGTCTGCGGCGTGGCACGGGTGGCGAGCTCAAGCGCTTCAGCGGTCGACATGTCGATCCGCCGGCCATGACCGACGTTGCGCATGCGCGTCTCCCAGGCCCGCACATGGCCAAATTCGGCCAGCATCTCGTCGGTGTTTGAAAGATTCTCGCGCAGATACCAGACGTTCATATAGGCGTTGACGTCCCAAAGGCTCACATGCCCGCCACCCAGCCATGTCCGGCCGTCACTGAGCTGGGTCTCGATCCAATGGACGTGGGTGCGAAGTTGATCGCGCATCTGGGGGATCGCAGCCGTCATCGCGGCGACGTCGAATTTGGCGCCACGCAGTTTCTCGCGGTCGGCGATGAAATCCTGCGGCACGCGATCGGCCAGCGTTCCGAACACGAGGTTCACGGTGTTCTGAAAGAACGAGCGGTCGGTCCACATCGCACTTGCCCGGGCGAGACCCTCATTACCATCGGGGAACAGGGCCGGCTCGGGAAACCGCCGTTCCAGTTCGCGGATGATGCATTGCGTATCGCAATAGATATCGGCGCCGATCTGCATTACCGGCGTGCGCCGGTAACCGCCGGTCATCGGCATCAGGTCGGGACGCGGCATGATTCGCGAGATGACGACCGACGTCCAGTCGAGCTTCTTCAATCCGAAGATCACACGGATCTTTTCGGAAAACGGCGACTCTTCGAAATGATGCAGGATGATGGGATAAGGGCTCGTCATGTGGTCCATCGGCAAGGTTTAGCGAACGCTTCTCAGTTTTTCGACTGCAGATCTTTTGCTTTTTTGAGGGCAATAGCGGATTTGTAATCGGCCTCGGCGCGGGCGGTATCGCCGCTGTCGGTATAGGCGTCGCCCCGCTGGTTGTAATATCGGGGATTGGATGGATTGATCGTGATGGCGGCCGTGAAGTCCTCTATCGCTTTGCCATAATCACCACTCAGATAGTATGCCGATCCGCGAGATTGGTGGGCGCGGGCGCTTTTGTCATTTTCCATTACCGCCATCGAGCAGTCCTTGATCGCTTCGTTCAACTGAATGGCCGCCAGGTGAAATTCGCAGCGTGTGACAAGAAACTCGGCCTGTCCCGGAGCAAGCCTGATGGCTCGGTCCACGTCGGCCAGGGCGCCAGCATAATCGTGTTTCGAGAAACTGATCGAGCTCCTGTTGGCGTATGGCCGCGGCAATTTGGGATCGATCTCGATCGCCTTGTTGTAATAAGAGAGGGCTTTGTTCTTTTGGTGATGCTCTTCGAATCCCATACCGCGATTGTCGATGGCGGTGGCGCTGGCTGGATTTAGCCTGACGGCCATTTCGAAATCTGCGAAGGCCTGTTCGTGCCGTTCGGTCGAGAAAAACTTCGCGCCGCGATTATTGTAGATTGCGGACAAATCGTCATTGGTGAATCCGCCTTTTGCGATCAAGGCGGTGCAGGAATCGATTGCAGATTGTTCGTGGCTGGGACCCATGCAGGCCTGATAGTCGTCGGCCCACGCGAGTTCTCCGCCCAGCAAGCAGGCTAGTGCAGATATCTGCAATTTCACGAGGATACGACCGGTTTTCGACATCAGTTGTTCTCCCAGATGCGTTCCGATGTGTCGACCTTGACCGGGTTGATGCATTGGGAGGGCCCGGCTCGGTTGGGTGATGTCGCGCTTTCCTTTCTCAGCGCTTCGGACGCCTGCAGCGCTTGTGCGAATTCGTTGTCATGGAATTTCCATACGGCGGTCTCGGCATCGAAACGGACCCGTATTTCGATATCCTTGCCGGATCTGGCGTAGGCGGCAAGGTCGGGCAGGTCTGCCGTTCTGAACGAGGTTTCCCGGGATTGCTGCTGTCCGTCGACCGTGACGGTGAATTCGCGAATTCCCGCCAGAAGTATGTTCTTGGTGTCCTGATCGACCAGTGAATTCAGGTTGTCGGCCTTGTGGAAGCGCATGATAAATTTTTGATACAGCCCGCGCGTGCCGTTCGGAAGATGCCCCTTCTGGTCAATCGTCGCGTAGATGTCCATTGCAAACGGTATGCTCTTGTCAGCGGAATTGACCGTCATATTGAGCGGTTTCAATATCCAGAGGCGTGCGATCTCGGGATCGACGTCGAGGCCCCATTGTCCGAGGTGGGCGACAAAGACGCAGCGCCCATCGGGGCCGGCCTTGTTGGTCAGCGGGAGTGGGTTGGCGGCATCACCGGATGCGTTTCCAGACGCCGCAGGTGTGGCCGACGGTGCCGCCGTCTGCAGGTTGAGGTAAGGCGCCAGCAGGTCCAGGTTTCCAAGCAACGAGGCGGATATTTCCTGGACGCCCTTGTCGATCTCGGCACGGGGATCCCATCCACTGATCAGTCCGGCAACGATCAAATTGCCGTCGAGGCCCTCGAACATGACCGGGCCGCCGCTATCCCCCCGCAGCGTTCCCGCATAGGGCGTCTTGGATGCGATGGTGCACCAGAATTCGACGCCGAAATCGCCACGCCCCAGCCCATACGGATTTTCAGCTCCGCACATCGAAATCGGCGAGAGGTGGCCGCGCAGAAACCGGCGCAAATTGTCTCGGCTGTCCGTGCAGTCCAGCCATGCCTCCCGGTCGGTGCCCTTGTAATGGTAGGTTCCTCCGCATGAACTGATACCAAATCCTGCGATGTAGGTTTTGGGGTCACGGCCGACCAGCGCCACCTTGTTTTGGAGAAAGCGTTCGACGGCGAGTTGTTGCTTGTCGATGCCGCCGTTGCTGTCCATCAGGGCGTCGATCACTTGTTTTCCGATGGCGTCGACGATGGTGGTCGGAAAATGCTCTATCTCCAGGTCTTCAGCCATGACGAGAACGGCAACGTCATGCTGAAGGTATTCGACAGTTTTCCAGCCGTCGTCGTGTGTTCGGTCCGAAAAGACGGCGACGTATTTTTTGCTTACGTCCATCTTCAGGAATTTGGTGTGAACGAAATATCCCTTTGCCGTCCGGACTTCGACCCGGGTCGGTGTTCGGTATGCGCGCGGACTGGTCCGGTCATTTTCATCGTGATTGTAACCGCAATGTGCCGACATCAGGATCACGCGTTTCGATATCGCAGGTCCCGAGCAACCGTAACTTTCGCCACTGTCGTCTTCGAGCGTCAATTGGACGACAAATTCGAACGCATTGGTGATGTCGACTTCACCGTTGACGATGGCATGTGAAGGCGCCGTCGTTAGTGCAACGAGGCTCGCGAGGACAGCTGATATGAGCGCCGAGTTCTTCATGGAATGGGTGCCTAGTTCTTCAGGGAGCATAACCCGGGGGGGGCAGAGTTCGGAAATACAGAAGAGTTTTTAAGGTGACCGGATGGCTGGCGCCTGCCGGTCGTGCGGTGATCGTATTCGGTTTCCGCCAGTCTTTGCGTGAAATCGGACCAGGCGCGGCTGCCCTTGGATCGTGTCCAACATTAAGTTGCAGCGACAAAGACGTATGGTGGTGTCTCAGCTGACACTGTTAGGTGTCGGCCCCGATCTGCATCACCGGCGTGCGCCGGTTCCCGCCGGTCATCCGCGTCAGGTCGGGACGCGGCATGATCCGCGACGTCCAGTCGAGCTTCTTAAATCCGAAGATCACGCGGATCTTTTCGGAAAACGGCGACTCGCCTCACAATAGAGCGGCCGACTCAGACCTGCCGTTCGACCAGCGTCAGCTTGAGTTCGGCGATGGCCTCGGAGGGATTCAGTCCCTTGGGGCAGGCCTTGGCGCAGTTCATGATGGTGTGGCAGCGATAAAGCCGGAACGGATCTTCGAGATTGTCGAGCCGCTCACCGGTCGCCTCGTCGCGGGAGTCCTTCACCCACCGCGTCGCCTGCAAGAGCGCGGCGGGACCCAGGAAGCGCTCGCTGTTCCACCAATAGCTCGGGCAAGAGGTCGAGCAGCAGGCGCAGAGAATGCACTCGTAAAGCCCGTCGAGTTTTTCGCGATCCTCGTGGCTCTGTTTCCATTCTTTCTGCGGCGTCGGCGTGGTCGTCTTCAGCCACGGCTCGATCGAGGCATATTGCGCATAGAAGTTGGTGAGGTCGGGCACCAGATCTTTCACTACGGGCTGATGCGGCAGCGGATTGATCTTCACCGCGCCATCCTTCACGTCGTGCATCGATCTGGTGCAGGCGAGCGTGTTCTGGCCGTCGATATTCATCGCGCAGGAGCCGCAGACGCCTTCGCGGCAGGAGCGGCGGAAGGTCAGCGTCGGGTCGATGTGGTTCTTGATCCAGATCAGTCCGTCGAGCACCATCGGCCCGCAATCATGCGTATCGACGTAATAGGTATCGACGCTCGGATTCTTGCCGTCGTCCGGATTCCAGCGATAAATCCTGAATTCGCGCGTCTCGGTGGCCCCAGTCGGCTTCGGCCAGGTCTTGCCGCCTGTTATTTTCGAATTCTTCGGAAGTGCGAATTCAACCATCTGTACCGCCTGATTAGTACACCCGCGCCTTCGGTGGGATGTATTGAACGTCGTTGGTCATGGTGTAGTCGTGCACCGGACGGTAGTCGATCGCGGTTTTGCCCTGTTCGTCGATCCAGGCCAGCGTGTGCTTCATCCAGTTCTTGTCGTCGCGCGTGGAAAAATCCTCCCGCGCATGCGCGCCGCGGCTCTCGGTGCGGTTGGCCGCCGAATCCATCGTCACCATCGCCTGCACGATCAGATTATCGAATTCCAGCGTCTCGATCAGGTCAGAATTCCAGGTCAGCGAGCGGTCGCTGACCGAGATGTCGCCGATCCCGCCATGCACCTTGTTAATCAGGTTTTGCCCTTCGTGCAGCACTTCGCCGGTGCGGAACACGGCGCAATTGTTCTGCATCACATGCTGCATGTTTTCGCGCAGCTTCGCGGTCGGCGTGCCGCCTGCGGCGTAGCGATAATGATCGAGCCGGCCGAGCGCCTTGTCGGCGGAGTCGGCGGGCAAGTCCGGCTGCTTGCCGTTTGGCGTCAGCTTCTCCGCGCAGCGAAGCGCAGCCGCGCGGCCGAACACCACGAGATCAATCAGCGAGTTCGAGCCGAGCCGGTTGGCCCCATGCACCGAGACGCAAGCCGCTTCGCCAAGCGCCATCAGGCCGGGCACGATGGCATTGTCGTCGCCGTTCTTCTTGGTCAGCACCTCGGCGTGATAATTGGTCGGGATCCCGCCCATGTTGTAATGCACCGTCGGCAGGATCGGGATCGGCTCGCGCGTGACGTCGACATTGGCGAATATCTTGGCCGATTCGGAAATGCCGGGCAGGCGTTCGTGCAAAACCTTGGGATCGAGATGATCAAGGTGCAGGAAGATGTGATCTTTCTTCTTGCCGACGCCGCGGCCTTCGCGGATTTCGATGGTCATCGCGCGGGAAACCACGTCGCGGGAGGCGAGGTCCTTGGCAGAAGGCGCATAGCGCTCCATGAAGCGCTCGCCTTCCGAATTGACGAGATAGCCGCCTTCGCCGCGCGCGCCTTCGGTGACAAGGCATCCCGAGCCGTAAATCCCGGTCGGGTGGAATTGCACGAACTCCATGTCCTGCAGCGGCAGCCCGGCCCGCAGCGTCATGCCGCCGCCGTCGCCGGTGCAGGTATGCGCCGAGGTACATGAGGCGTAAGCGCGGCCGTAACCGCCGGTCGCGAGAATCGTGGTCTGGGCGCGGAAGCGATGCAGCGTGCCGTCGTCGAGTTTCAGCGCAATCACGCCGCGGCAGACGCCCTGGTCGTCCATGATCAGGTCGATCGCGAAGAACTCGATGTAGAATTCGGCCGAATGGCGTAGCGCCTGGCCGTACATGGTGTGCAGCATGGCGTGGCCGGTGCGGTCGGCGGCGGCGCAGGTGCGTTGCGCTTGGCCCTTGCCATAGTCCAGCGTCATGCCGCCGAAGGGCCGCTGATAGATCTTGCCGTCCTCGGTGCGCGAGAACGGCACGCCCCAATGTTCCAACTCGTAAACCGCCTCGGGCGCATTGCGCACCATGTATTCGATCGCGTCCTGGTCGCCGAGCCAGTCCGAGCCCTTGACGGTGTCGTACATATGCCAGCGCCAGTCGTCCGGATGCATGTTGCCGAGCGAGGCGGAGATGCCGCCCTGGGCCGCAACCGTGTGCGAGCGGGTCGGAAACACCTTGGTGATGCAGGCGGTGCGAAGTCCCGCCTCGCCGCAACCGACCACTGCGCGCAGGCCCGCGCCGCCGGCGCCCACCACCACGACGTCATAGCTGTGGTCTTCTATCGGATAGGCTTTGCCATTGGTGGCCGGGCCACCTTTGCCATTTGCCGTGCCGTTTCCGCCCGCGGCCATCGTTACACTCCGGATGACAGTTTGAGGATGGCGTAGATCGAGGCCAGCGCGACCGCGAAGCAGAAGAAGTTATTGGCCATGATCAATGCGATCTTCAGCGCCTCGTGGTGCGCGTAATCCTCGATGACCACCTGCATCCCGATCTTCATGTGCCAGGTACTTGCGATGATGAACAGCAACAGGATGATAGCGACCAGCGGCGAGCCGAGCATCTGCGTCGCACCGGCGTGGTTGCTGCCCAAAAGCATCATCACCACCACGATAACAGGCACCATCAGGAGCACCATGGCGACCGCAGTGATGCGCTGGCGCCAGAAGTCGGTGGTCCCCGAATGCGAGGCGCCGAGATTGCGAACGCGGCCCAGCGGCGTGCGCATCGATTTCACGGTCTCGGGCGCGCTCATTGGCCGCCTCCGATCATATAGGCGACGATCCATAGCAGCACGGTTGCCGAAATGCCGGCGATCAAGGCGCCCCAGGTCATGGTTTCGCGTTCATTGGCCTTGAAGCCATAGCCGAGGTCCCAGACCAAATGACGGATGCCGCTGAACAGGTGGTGCAGCAGGGCCCACGTATAGCCGAACACGATCAGACGGCCGAAGATGCTGGCGACAAAGGCATGGACATAAGCGTAAGGCGCCGGGCCCGAGGCGGCTGCGATCAGCCACCAGGCCAAAAGCAACGTACCGAAATACAGCGCAATACCAGTGGCGCGATGGACGATGGAGAGCGCCATCGTCAGGGTCCAGCGGTAGGTCTGCACGTGGGGTGAAAGCGGTCTTTCGATCCTGGCGGTCATCGGTGGGCTTTGAGGGGTTGGCGGACCTCCGTGAGGGGCCCTTCTTTGGGATCGCGGTAGACGATTCTATTTACGAAGTCGAAACAGCCAGTGCAATGGCGAAATCCCCCTGTTTGCGAATGCCAGTTCATCGCTTCAGACGAGGCCTGCAATCTCGCTGGGTTGATTTGATGGAGAGCCTGTGATGGCTGGTATACCTGAAGCACGATTCATGAACACGGCGACAGGGCAGGGCGAGGCATGACCATCGCGGGACTCGATGTCTCGGAAGTTCTTGAACTGGCCATTTTGCTGGTGGCGGTTGGGGCGCTATCGGGGTTTCTCGCCGGTGTGTTCGGAATCGGCGGCGGCGCTATTCTCGTGCCGGTGTTTTACGAGTGTTTTCGCCTCGCCGGTGTCCCGCTCGAGGTGCGGATGCCGCTCTGCGTCGGCACCTCGCTTGCCATCATCATTCCGACCTCGATCAGTTCCTATCGCGCCCATAACGCCCGCGGCGCCATCGACATGAGCATCCTGAAAGTCTGGTGGCTACCGGTGTTGATCGGCGTAATCGCCGGAAGCGTGGTCGCGCGCTACGCGCCCGAACGCCTGTTCAAAATCGTGTTCGTCATGGTGGCCTGGTTCGCCGCCGCGCGGCTGTTGTCAGCCAAGGAGGGTTGGAAGCTCGGCGACGACCTCCCGAAGGGACGGCTGATGCGCGTCTTCGGCCTGTTTGTCGGGCTCCTGGCGACGCTGATGGGCGTCGGTGGCGGGCTGTTTGCCAACCTGCTGATGACCTTCTATGGGCGCCCCATTCATCAGGGCGTTGCGACCTCATCGGCCATCGCGGTGCTGGTCTCGATTCCCGGTGCGCTTGGTTACATCTATGCCGGCTGGCCGGCGTCCGCGCATTATCCTGACGTGCTGGCGCTGCAATTTCCGTTTGCACTCGGTTATGTCTCGCTGATCGGTGCGGTGTTGGTGATGCCGACGAGCCTTCTGACCGCGCCGCTCGGGGTCAGGGTTGCGCACGCGCTATCGAAGAAGACGCTGGAGCGTGCCTACGGGAGCTATCTCTTCATCGTAGGCACGCGCTTTGCGATCAGCCTGTGGAACGGCGGATAGTGGCGCGCGGTCAGGCCGCAGGCGCAAGCACGCGCAAGCGATGACCATCCGGGTCAAGCGCGACGAATGTCTGCCCGAACGCCGTCGCCGTCGGCGCCTGCGCGATTTTCAGGCCGCGCGCTTTCCAGGCCTCATGGGTGGTGCGGACCGCATCGGCATTGGCAACGTTGAACACAACTTCCGTTCCGCCGATCTCATGGCTGGCGCGAGGCTCGACGGCCTCCCGCTGCCAAAGCCCGAGCATGGTTTCCTTGCCAAGCGGCAACATCGCGAATTTGGGTGAGGCCTGCACAATGGGCCGCTCCAGCAATTCCTCGTAGAAGGCCGAGCTGGCGCCGGAATCGTTGACATAGAGCACCACGAGATTGAAATCGGTCACGGGAAGTCTCCTTCGGTCCGGGTTGGGGACGGGCGGTCTGGCGCGTCCATTGCCAACCCATACAGGGTCATCCTGCCAATTTCTGTCAGTATGATTCCGAAGGCTTTTGCAGACCTTCCCGGGCGCGCCATTCCCGGAGCATCGCCAGCCGGCGGCGGGGATAGCGGCTATCGGTGATTTTCAGCGACCTGATCCGGTCGGTGCGGAAATGCCGATAATCCTGCCGCATTTCGCACCATGCCGCGACCATGCGGACGCGTTCGAAAAAGCCGAGCGCAAACGGCCAGATGGTGCGGCTGGTGCGATTTTCCTGTTCGTCGCTGTAGGTGATGCGCAACTTGCGTTCGGTCCGGATGGCCTCGCGAATCGTCGGCAGTTCGGTGTCGCCGGCGGCCGGGCGCTGAAACGGCACCAGCAGGCTCGAGGTTTCCAGGCTCCTTTGCAGATCGTCAGGCAAAACCGCTGCGATCTTCGACAGCGCATTGCGGGCCGCCTTGCCAAGCGGTTCATCGGTTTGGGCGGCAACCCAGCGGCCACCGAGCACCAATGCCTCGATCTCCTCTTCCGAAAACATCAGAGGCGGCAACATAAAGCCGGGCCGCAGGATGTAGCCAATACCCGGCTCGCCATCGATATGGGCGCCCTGGGTCTTCAGCGTATCGATGTCGCGATAGAGCGTCCGAAGCGAGATGCCCAATTCATCGGCCAGCGAGGTTCCCGCCACCGGAAACCGGTGACAGCGCAGAATCTGGATCAGGTCGAGAAGACGTTGCGCGCGCGACATGCCGAATCCCTTTCCGGGACCCTAGCACCTCCTGCTGCCCATTTCTGGCAGCATGACGACCGCGGCAAGAGAAGGCCGGCGATCGTTCAGACTATTTGGCGTAGATATCCTTATACGTCTCGCGCAGAATGTTCTTCTGCACCTTGCCCATGGCGTTGCGCGGCAATTCGTCGACCACGAACACGCGCTTCGGCATTTTGAATTTGGCAAGCCGCCCGTCGAGCGCGTGCAAGACCGATGCTTCGTCGATTTTGGCGCCCTTGTCGCAGACCAGCACGGCCGTGACACCCTCTCCGAAGTCGGCGTGCGGCACGCCGATCACGGCGGATTCGATCACGCCCGGCATGGCGTCAATCTCGCTCTCGATCTCCTTGGGGTAGACATTGAACCCGCCGGAAATCACGAGATCCTTGCCGCGGCCGAGAATGTGCACATAGCCCTTGGCGTCGATCTTGCCGAGGTCGCCGGTGATAAAGAAACCGTCGCTGCGAAATTCGGCTTTGGTCTTTTCCGGCATCCGCCAATAACCCTTGAAGACGTTCGGCCCCTTGACCTCGATCATGCCGATTTCGTCAGGGCCCAGAACTTTGCCGGTTTCGGGATCGGTGACGCGGGCCGAAACGCCCGGCAGAGCAGGGCCGACCGCGCCGGCGACGCGCTCGCCATCGTAGGGGTTGGATGTGTTCATGTTGGTTTCGGTCATGCCATAGCGCTCGAGCACGGCGTGTCCAGTGCGGGCAAACCATTCGCGATGGGTATCGGCAAGCAGCGGCGCCGAGCCCGACACGAACAGCCGCATATGTTGGGTGGTTTCCTTGTTCAGCGCGGGGTTCTGTAGCAGCCGCGTATAGAACGTCGGTACGCCCATCATCACGGTCGAGCGCGCCATCAGCTTGATGATCAGCTCAGGGTCGAATTTCGGCAGGAAGATCATCGCAGCGCGTGCAAACAGCGTGACGTTGCTCGCCACGAACAGGCCGTGGGTATGATAGATCGGCAGCGCGTGGATCAGGATGTCCTTGTCCGTGAAGCCCCAGTAGTCGACCAGCGTCAGCGAATTCGACGCGAGATTATCGTGTGTCAGCATCGCGCCCTTGGATCTGCCCGTGGTTCCGGAGGTGTAAAGGATGGCAGCGAGATCGTCGTCGGCTCGCGACACAGTCGTAAACGCCGATGAGGCCTTGTCTGCGGCCTCTGTCAGCGATCCCTTGCCGTCGAGGCCGAGCGTTTCCACTTTGGCGCCGACCTTGGCCGCGATCGCACTGATCCCTGCGGTTTTCGACGGGTCGCACACCACGAGCGACGGCTCGGCATCGGTGATGAAATATTCGAGTTCGTTGAGCGTATAGGCGGTGTTGAGCGGCAGATAGACCGCGCCGGCGCGCACCGTTGCAAGATAGAGCACGAGCCCCGTCACCGATTTTTCGGTCTGGGCAGCGACCCGGTCGCCCGGCTTCACGCCGCGATCGACCAGCACATTGGCGAGTTGTCCGGCGCGCGCGATCAAATCGCCGTAGCTGATATGCTTGCCGTCGAGGGTTTCGATCGCCAAGCGGTTCGCATCGTCGAGGCCGTCAAACAGACGGGAAAACAGGTTGGCGTTCATGATGGTCTTGCCACGCGCATTGGTGCATGATTCCGGGGAAATGCGTGCTTCGCATTAGCCGGATCGTTAGGTTTTTCAATAGCAAAGACGGCCTTCACAGGGCAACGGAGACAGTTTGCATGTCAAATAGCGGGAAACGCGTAGCCTGGGTAACTGGCGGTGGCAGCGGGATTGGCGAGGCCGGCGCGGAAGCACTCGCCGCCGACGGCTGGAGCGTGGTGGTGTCGGGACGCCGCAAAGATGCCCTGGATGCGGTGGTCGCAAAAATCGGCAAAAGCGGCGGCATGGCGAAGGCGGTCCCGCTCGACGTCAGCGTCGCGGCCGACGTTGAAAAGGCCGCAAGCCAGATTCTGGCGGAGTACGGCCGTATCGACCTCCTTGTGAACAGCGCCGGCATCAACGTTCCGAAACGGCGATGGGCCGACATGGAGCTCGAGGGCTGGAACAGGCTGGTCGATATCAACCTCAATGGCGTTCTGTATTGCATGCGCGCGGTGCTGCCGGCGATGCGGGCGCAAAAGGACGGCTGCATCATCAATGTCGCCTCGTGGGCAGGCCGCCATGTCTCGAAGATGCCGGGCCCGGCCTACACCACCACCAAACATGCCGTGCTGGCGCTGACCCACTCCTTCAACATGGACGAATGCGTCAATGGGTTGCGGGCCTGCTGCCTGTCGCCGGGCGAGGTGGCAACGCCGATTCTGAACCAGCGTCCGGTGGTGCCTTCCGCGGATGAGCAGGCGAAGATGCTGCAAGTAGAAGATCTCGGACGCACCATCGCCTTCGTCGCAAGCCTGCCGCCGCGAGTCTGCGTCAACGAGATCCTGATCAGCCCGACCTGGAACCGGGGTTTTATCCAGACGCCGGCCAATCGGGATTAACCAAACGGTCATATCAGAGCTCGGTTTTGACTGAATCAAAACCGAGCTCTCGTTTTTGGTTTGACGTGTTTTCTTCACGTGAACCGGCTCCCACCCGTCTCCGCCAAGGCTTCGCCGGGCCACTAGCCCGCCCGGCCGCCGGAGCTTTAGCAAAGGCGGCTTCGCTCGAAAACGCTCTGATGGAAATTCCGCGCGAGTTTTGAGGCGCGCAGCCGGAAAAAGCGGGTCACGTTTCTGCCGGCGGATAGTTTCAAGAATCCCAAAGAATTTTCTTCGAAACCGACCCCAAAAACCTCCCGTAGCTCGGGTCAACGACGACGAAGTCAACGCATTGCTGTCGTTGCCGTTACCCCTCACCGGCCGCGGATGTCCGCGCGCCACATCAGTCATTCGGGAGATGTTTCCATGTCCAAGCGTATTGCTTTGCTTTCTGCTGCTGCCTTCGGCGCTCTTGCCCTGACGGCGACGTTCGTTGCGCCGGTCAGCGCTCAGGAAAAGACCGTCATGGTTGGCGGCGCCGCGATGTTCCCCTCCAAGAACATCATCCAGAACGCCGTGAATTCGAAGGACCACACCACGCTCGTCGCAGCCGTGAAGGCCGCCGGCCTCGTGGAGACCCTGGAAGGCAAGGGACCGTTCACGGTCTTCGCGCCGACCAACGCTGCCTTCGGCAAGCTGCCGGCAGGCACGGTCGAGACCCTCGTGAAGCCTGAGAACAAGGCGACCCTGACCAAGATCCTCACCTACCATGTCGTCGCCGGCAAACTCGAAGCTTCCGACCTGACCGACGGCAAGATGCTCAAGACCGTTGAAGGTGAAGAGCTGACGGTGAAGAAGTCGGACGGCAAGACCTGGATCGTCGATGCCAAGGGCGACACCGCCGCCATCACCATCACGAACGTCAACCAGTCGAACGGCGTGATCCATGTGATCGACACCGTGCTGCTGCCGGCGTCCTGAGGTCCAGCGCGGACGCCCGTCCCGATACCCTTCCCGTCGGGATGAGCACGGCGAGCCGGGGAAGCCCGGCTCGCTTTTTTGTGACCACAGGTGGCCCGTGCACGTCATGCGTGCCTTGGCAGCGCGAGAGTGTTCTGGCAGTAACAAAATTCCGGTTTTCGGCGTATGGCATATACAGGAACGCGGGCTTTAACCGACGGGAACATCATGTCCAGCCTTGCAGCCACCGAGCGACGCATCGCTACCACCCCACCCACCTCGAAGGTCATTCAACCGGCCTGGGTGCGGGTGATGCATTGGATCAATGCGGTCGCGATCATCCTGATGATCATGTCGGGATTGCAGGTCTACAACGCCTCGCCGTTGTTCCGCTCGCTCACATTTTCGAAGACGATCACACTGGGTGACTGGCTTGGCGGCGCGCTGCTCTGGCATTTCGCCGCGATGTGGCTGCTGATGATCAACGGCCTCGCTTATCTCATCACGGGTTTTGCAACCGGGCGCTTCAAAAATAAGCTGTTCCCGATCTCGCCGCGCGGCGTGATTTCCGATGCCTTCGCGGCGATGACTTTCAAGCTGTCGCACGACGACCTCAGCAAGTACAATCAGGTGCAGAAAGTGCTCTACGCCGGCATCATTGCCGTCGGCATCGTCATTGTGCTTTCGGGCCTGTCGATGTGGAAGCCGGTGCAGCTCCACTATCTGGTGGCGCTGTTCGGCGGATACGATATCGCGCGATATGTGCACTTCTTTTGCATGTCGGCGATCGTGGCGTTTCTCGCGATCCATGTGCTTCTGGCGCTTCTGGTGCCGAAGAGCCTGCGCGCCATGATTATCGGACGTTGAGTAGAGCCAAGGGAGAGAGGTCATGGGCCGCCTTCGCAAGCTTTTGATCCCGGGTGTCGACCAGAAATTGTTGATCAAGGATGCGACAAAGGTGATGCCGGATCTGGCGCGCCGGCGCTTCATCTCCGGCGGCGCGAGCCTGGGTGCGTTGACGCTCCTGACCGGCTGCGATGTTTGGGACTCTTCCTCGGCCGAGGAGATGCTCAAGAAGGTTTCGAAGTTCAACGACGCCGTGCAGGCGTTTATCTTCAATCCCGACGCGCTGGCGCCGACCTTCCCGGAAAGCGCGATCACCAAGCCGTTCCCGTTCAACGCCTATTACGACATCGACGACGCGCCCGAAGTCGATGGCAACGACTGGAAGCTCGAGGTGAGCGGGCTGGTCGACAACAAGAAATCCTGGACGCTGGAGGAGCTCTACAAGCTGCCGCAGGTCAAGCAGGTGACGCGCCATATCTGCGTCGAAGGGTGGAGCGCGATCGGAAGCTGGACCGGAACGCCGTTGAGCTATTTCCTCAAGCTGATCGGTGCGGATACAAGCGCCAAATATTGCTGGTTCCAGTGCGCCGACAGGGAAGGCTACAACTCGCCGCTCGACATGCGCACCGCGCTGCATCCGCAAACCCAGATGACGTTCAAATTCGCTGACGAAATCCTGCCGCGCGCCTACGGCTTCCCCATGAAGATCCGCGTTCCCACCAAGCTCGGCTTCAAGAATCCGAAGTACGTGATCTCGATGGAGGTCACCAACGACTACAAGGGCGGCTTCTGGGAAGACCAGGGCTATAATTCGTTCAGCGGAAGCTGACCGCAAGGTCATTCCGGGATGCGCCGACAGGCGCAGACCACAGATGCGCAATTGCGCATCGGGGAATCTCGAGATTCTTTGATGTGCAAGAGCACATCAAAGTTCGGCCCTGGCGGACCGCCCCGGAATGACGGGATCAGGCTTTCGCGAGCCTTCGCTGAAACGCCGCGGCCACCGCTCCGAGTGCGAGCAACAAGGCCGACGCATTCAGCGCATAGGACAGGTTGCCAAAGAGGTCGGTGACGGCGCCGACCGCGGTCGGCCCCAGCGTCTGGCCTATTCCAAATGCGATGGTCATGGCCGCGATCCCCTTGGGCCACGCCGACGGCGGCGAGTTGAAGCGCACGAAAGCGGTGGTCGATCCCACGATCGCAAAGAAGGAAACGCCGAACACCAGCGCCGATACGGTCAGCAGCAACACCGAATGGCCGAACAGCGGCAGTGCCGCGCCCACGGCGTTGACGCCGAGGATGATCGCGGTGGAGAGCCCGCCATTGTCGCGCGCCAGCAAACGCTGCCACACCCAGGGCGTGACGAACGCGCTGAGGCCGATCAGGCACCAAAAGCCGCTTTGCGCCGCCGCGCCGCCGCCGGCGTCGCGGACATAGGCGATCATGAAGGTCATGTAGGCGATATATCCCGCGCCAAACAGGAAATAGCCGGCGAGGTAAATCAGGGTCGGTCTGACCGCAAAGCGCGCGGGCGTGGCAGCATCGAGACCGCTGTCAGCCTCGATCGGCGTTGTCAGCAACGGGATCGCGAGCGCGGCTGAGAGCAGCGTCATGGCCCACCACACGATCCGCCACGATCCCGGGCCGAAGACCTGCAACACGAACGGTGCGATCAAGCCGGATGTCAGGATGCCGAATCCGGGCCCGGCATAAAACAGGCTCAGCAGGAAACTGGCCCGCGCCGGATGCGATTGCGCGATCCGCGCCGCCAAAGCGGCGCCTGCGACGAAAGTGAGCGCGGCTCCGATGCCTACCAGGAGACGGGCAAAGCTCAAGACGACGAGATTGCCCGAGATAGCGCTTAACGCCAGCGCAAGCACACAGGCGAGCGTCCCCCAACGGATGGAAGCGGACAGCCCAAACCGCCGGATCAGCCGGGCGGCCACCAGGGCGCCACCGAGATACCCGGCCGCGTTGATCGTATTCATGAAGCCGGCCACGGAATACGACCAGCCCAGCGTGTCGCGCATGTCCGGCAGCACCAGCGAATAGGCGAAGCGGCCGATGCCCAGCCCGATAATGGGCGCCAGCGAGAGAATCAGGATCAGCCGGGCCGGATGCGCCTGCCGGGGGGAAGGTTCGGAAACGGTCACGTTAGCCTCCAACGGCCTTTATGGTGGCAAGCCCGGCTGCCGTTGCATAGACATCCGGATGGCAACGGTGTCTTGCCATCGGCGCAACGCCGCATTAGCACTCCGCGCATTGGCTGTATCTCAAAAGGCAATGCGATCATGGCGACCCATAAACTGCTGCTTCTTCCCGGCGACGGCATCGGCCCCGAAGTGATGGCGGAGGTGAAGCGCCTGATCGCCTGGATCGATGCGCAAGGGATTGCGCATTTTACGACCGAGGACGGGCTGGTCGGTGGTGCCGCCTATGATGCGAGCCAGCAAAGCATCACCGATGCGACCATGGCGCAGGCCGCTGCCGCCGATGCCGTGATCTTCGGCGCGGTCGGCGGGCCGAAATGGGACAGCGTTCCCTACGAGGCGCGCCCCGAGGCCGGGCTGTTGCGGCTGCGCAAGGATCTCGGGCTATTTGCCAACCTGCGGCCGGCGGTCTGCTATCCGGCGCTGGCGGAAGCCTCGAGCCTGAAGCGCGAGATCGTCGAGGGTCTCGACATCATGATCGTGCGCGAACTTACCGGCGGGGTCTATTTCGGCGAGCCCAAGACTATTACGGACCTTGGTAATGGCCAGAAGCGTGCCGTCGATACACAAGTCTACGACACCTACGAGATCGAGCGCATCGCACGCGTCGCCTTTGATCTCGCGCGCAAGCGCCGCAACAAGGTGACCTCGATGGAAAAGCGCAACGTGATGAAATCCGGCGTGCTCTGGAACGAGGTCGTCACCCAGGTTCACAGCCGCGAATACAAGGATGTGCAGCTCGAGCACCAGCTCGCCGATTCCGGCGGCATGAATCTGGTGAAAGCGCCGAAGCAGTTCGACGTCATCGTGACAGACAATCTGTTCGGGGACATGCTGTCGGATATCGCGGCGATGCTGACGGGCTCGCTCGGCATGCTGCCGTCGGCTTCGCTCGGCGAGATCGATGCCAAGAGCAAAAAGCGGCGGTCGCTGTTCGAGCCCGTGCACGGTTCGGCGCCCGATATCGCAGGCAAGGGGCTCGCCAATCCGATCGCGATGATCTCGTCATTCGGCATGGCGCTGCGCTATTCCTTCGAACTCGGTGCGCTCGCCGACAAGGTCGATGCCGCGATTGCGGCCGTGCTCGCCAAGGGAATGCGCACCGCCGACATCAAATCGGAAGGCACGACCGCGGTGTCGACCACCCAAATGGGCGAGGCGATCCTGAAGGAATTGCAGGCCCTGCACGCCTGAACATAAGTCAAGAAGCCGTCCCGGCATTTGCAGGGACGGCATGCATCAAGCTTCAGCTCAGTAAGGCAGCGGGATCCGCGCCGGATAGCCGCCCATGTCCGAAGGCGGGTTGACCGGTCCGCGATCGATCGTGCGGTTATTGTTCTCACGCGCAAATGACGGATAGCCAAGTTCCGGCGGGAAGGCGTAATCGGTGAACTTGCGGTCGCCGGGCAGCACCTCGACACCGGCATCAAGCCATGAGCGCTTGGTGACGTAGATGCGGGTGTGCGGTCCCTGCTGGTAGGACACGTTCGGCCCGTTCGGTCCGTAGTCGATGCGGCCGCGATTGTCATATTGTCGCTTGGCTTCTTTTTTCTGCGCCGGGGTGGGCGTCTGCGCGCCGGCCGGAGAGGCGGCGAAACCGATCGCGCCAATGGCGACAGCGGCAAACAACACCGCAATTTTGTTCGCGGCTGGAATTCTTGGGGTCATCGGGTCCTCTTCAGGCAAGCAGGCCTTGTTTCGGGGGCCATTCTAGCGGCGGCGCCTGCCGTCACAAGGTCAAACGGGCCACACTTGGACATATAATGCGCGCGAAGCTGAAAAAGTCGCATTAAAACCAGTATGTTGCCGGAATATTTGTCAGAGCGTGCCGCGCAAACGGGGGTTTTCGGCGCCCGTGACCCAATCCACCGAGACGGCCTTGGCAGGCCCACAGCCGCCGCGTTTCAGGTCGGCGCGGGCGAATAGCTCGGCCAATTTGGGCTCGTTTCCAGACGCCAACAGGGTCAATCGATCGAGCATGCAGCCGATCGCGGACTGCCGCGCGGCCAGCGTGGTTCCCTGGCACGACCATCCGGAGATCTGCAATGCCGGATCACCAAAACGCCTGATGAAACCGAGGCAGGACTTTGCTGCGTCAAAACGGCCGGGACGGCGAAGCAGTGCGACAGTGCCGAATTTGCTGTCGATGACGCCGGCAGTCTCTAACGCGGGTTGGCCGTCTTGGAGCGCTTCCGGCGCCAAGCGTGCCGCAAGATCAGCTGTTGGCGGTTCGGATGGGTCGAATTCACCGCCGGGGCGGTAGATTTCAAGCTCGGCCACCGGCTTTTCCCCGGGCGAACCCCAGTGGAAAATGTCCTTGCGACCGCCTTCCGGATGCCGGAATATCTCGTAAACCTCTGACTTTTCTGGAATTTCGAGCGAGCTCACGGCAAAAGCCGGACGCGAGCGCTGCGCCAGGATGAAGCTTGGCTGGTCGGCTGGCTCGGCGACTGTGACAAATTGCAATTGGTCCCAAAAATACAACGCCACGATGCCAAACAGCGCGAGCGCGCCTACATAGGCAATCAGGCGCGCAAGCGTCGCGCAGCATTCGTCGGCAAAGCTGGTCAGCGCCGGATGAATGCCGGAATATTGTGAATTCGATTGCATCAAGGTCCAAGCGCCGCCGCGCGCCGGAAACGTGCCCGGTCTAACGTTGTCTTAACGGCGTTTCTCGCATAGAAGCGCTGGCTCTTCCCTTTCCGCCTCGCGCGCGGGGCGGGCATTTTTCTTCGGAGAGTGAACGATGGGTTACAAAGTCGCAGTGGTCGGCGCGACCGGCAATGTCGGGCGGGAAATGCTCAACATTCTGGACGAGCGCAAATTCCCTGCTGATGAGGTCGTGGCGCTGGCGTCACGCCGCAGCATGGGCGTTGAAGTCTCCTATGGCGACCGGACCCTGAAAGTCAAAGCCCTCGAGCATTACGACTTCTCGGACGTCGATATCTGCCTGATGTCGGCGGGCGGTTCGGTGTCGAAGGAATGGTCGCCGAAGATCGCCGCCGCCGGCACAGTCGTCATCGACAATTCTTCGGCCTGGCGGATGGATCCGGACGTGCCGCTGATCGTGCCGGAGGTCAATGCGGACGCGGTCGCCGGCTTCGCCAAGAAGAACATCATCGCCAATCCGAATTGCTCGACCGCGCAGCTCGTGGTGGCGCTCAAGCCGCTGCACGATGCGGCCGTGATCAAGCGCGTCGTGGTTTCGACCTACCAGTCGGTGTCCGGCGCCGGCAAGGATGCGATGGACGAATTGTTCACGCAGACCAAGGCCGTCTACACCAACAGCGAACTGGTCAACAAGAAATTCCCCAAGCGTATCGCTTTCAACGTCATCCCCGAGATCGACGTGTTCATGGAGGACGGCTACACCAAGGAAGAGTGGAAGATGATGATGGAGACCAAGAAGATTCTTGATCCCAAAATCAAGCTGACCGCCACTTGCGTGCGCGTACCGGTTTTTGTCGGCCATTCGGAAGCCGTCACCATCGAGTTCGAGAATCCGATCTCGCCGGACGAGGCGCGCAACATCCTGCGCCGTTCGCCGGGATGCCTCGTCATCGACAAGCAGGAGCCCGGCGGCTATGTCACGCCCTACGAGGCGGCCGGTGAGGACGCCACCTATATCAGCCGCATCCGCGCCGATCCGACGGTGGACAACGGAATCGTGCTGTGGTGCGTGTCGGACAACTTGCGCAAGGGCGCCGCGCTGAATGCGATCCAGATCGCGGAAGTCTTGATCAACCGCAAACTGCTCAGCGCCAAGAAAAAAGCAGCGTAAAAGGCGGCATAGAGCTGGCCGCACGGGATAAGGGGGCGATCGCGATGACCGAACAACCCGCGCCCTATCGGCCAAATCCAGCACTCAAGCGCGTCGAGCACGCCTTCGAAAGCATCTTGTTCAACAGCCGCTGGCTGATGGCGCCGTTCTATTTCGGCCTTGTCATCTGTCTCGCGGTAATGTTGTTCAAATTCTTCGTGAAGCTGTGGGAGTTCATCATCCATGCGCCGGTTGCCACAGAAGCCGATATCATCCTCGGTGCGCTCAGCCTGATCGACGTCTCGCTGGTCGGCAATCTGATACTCATCGTGGTGTTCTCGGGTTACGAGAATTTCGTCTCGCGGATCGATCCCGGCAACCACCCGGACTGGCCGGAATGGATGACCAAGGTCAATTTTGCGGGCCTGAAGCAAAAGGTGCTTGCGTCCATCGTGGCGATTTCGGCGATCCAGGTGTTGAAGGCGTTCATGAGCATCGACACGATCTTCGAACCCCAGAAACTGGCGTGGCTTGTCGGCGTGCATCTGGTGTTTGTGCTCTCGGCCGTTATGCTGGCATTGTCCGACCGGTGGGGCGGCGATCATGGCGGAGATTAGCGAATGGCGAATGGTGTTTTTCTATTCGCTATTCGCCACTCGCCTGCTTACAGCGCGTCCTTGACGCTGCGAAATTCCTTCGTCGCCTGATCGAGGACGAACAATGATCCCTCGGCCACGCCGAAATAGGCGCCGTGCAAACGCATGTCGCCGCGCTCGACCGCGCTCTTCACGAAAGGAAACGTCATCAGGTTTTCCAGGCTGCGGAATACCGCGGCCTTTTCAATCCGAACCGTGAAATCGGTCATACTCTCCTGGTCGCGTTGCTCGACAATCTCACCAGGCTTGATGAACATCGACATCCAGCGGCCGATGAAGTCGCCGGGCGATAATGGTGCGGTCTTGTCGATGAACGCGCGAATGCCGCCGCATTGGGCGTGGCCGACCACTACGACGTGCTTTACCCGCAGCGCATTGACGGCATATTCGAGCGCCGCCGAAACGCCGTGGGTGCCGCTGTCGGGCGCATAGACCGGCACCAGATTGGCGACGTTACGCACCACGAACAATTCGCCTGGACCCGCATCGAAGATCACTTCCGGCGAGACGCGGGAATCGCAGCAGCCGATCACCATCACTTCCGGAGACTGACCGCGTTCGGACAATTCGCGATAACGCGATTGCTCGGTCGGAAGCCGCTGTGTCCGGAACGTGCGGTAGCCGTCAAGGAGTTGTTGCGGGAACGGGACCATGCTGATTGCTAACCATATGCCGCAGGCTGGAACAAGGCTTTCGAACGCCGGGTCGAAATGTTAAGCCGTGGCCCGAAAATATCACGCTTAAACAATAGGCCGCCGACAGCTCCGTCACGAGCTCGTCATCAGGAGGAACAGAAACATGACCCATCCGCGCCGCAGCCTTCTGTTCATGCCCGGGTCGAACGCGCGGGCGCTGGAAAAGGCGCGTGTCCTTGCCGCGGATGTCGTCATCCTCGACCTTGAGGATTCGGTGGCGCCCGAGGCCAAAGGGTTGGCGCGGGACCAGATTGCCAAGGCGATCGCGGCCGGCGGCTTTGGCAAGCGCGAGGTCTGGATCCGGACCAACGCGCTGGACACGTCCTTTTGGGCCGATGACGTGAAGATGGCGGCCAAGGCGGGGCCTCACGCCATCCTGGTTCCAAAAGTGTCCAGTGTGGACGACCTTGCCATCATCGCCACTTCCCTGCGCGAGGCGAAGGCCGATCCCTCGATCCGTCTCTGGGCCATGATCGAGACCGCGCGTGCGGTGCTGCATGCCGAAGAGCTCGCGGCAGCCTCGCGCGATGTCGAGCCGCGGCTGGCCGGTTTTGCATTCGGACCGAACGATATCTCGCGTGAAACACGAATCCGCATGCAGCCGGGCCGGGCGATCATGCTGCCGATGTTCATTCACTGCATTCTCGCCGCCCGCGCTTACGGCCTCGAAATCCTCGATGGGCCCTACAGCGATTTCAGCAATGTCGACGGCTTCAATCAGGAATGCACGCAAGCGCGCGATCTCGGCTTCGACGGCAAGACGCTGATCCATCCCGGCCAGATCGAAGCCTGCAATGTCATCTTCACGCCGCCGGAGGACGAAGTGGCGCGCGCGCGCAAGATTATCGCGGCCTTCGAATTGCCGGAGAACGCCGCGCGCGGCGCGATCTCGCTCGATGGTCAGATGGTGGAACGGCTTCACGCCGATATGGCGCGCCGGACGATTGCGATCGCGGATTCGATCGCGGCGATGGCGCATTAGACATCCATCTCTCGTCGTCCCGGCCAAGCGAGCTCTTGCGAGCGCAGAGCCGGGATCCATAAGCTGGATCGACAGCTCGCTAAAGCGCAAAGGCCGGTGGCTATGGGCCCCCGCGTGCGCGGGGGCGACGGCTTATTTAAACCGTTCCGCCGCCCAGGCGTGCAGGCTGCCCGGCACCGGTTGCTGGTTGCCGCGTCCCTTGGGCGAGATGTGAAAGCCGATAATTTCGGGGTCGGCGATCAGGGCTGAAAAATCGCGCGGCTCAAAAAAAAGCTTTGGCTCGGCGTGCACCGCATAGAACGATTTCTTCGGCAGCGCGTGGCTGAGTTCGCCGGCGCGGCGGGCGAGCGCGGTGAGTGCGGCGGGGCCATAGATCGCCAAACGCACCTCTGAGATGCGCTTCGTCCCGCGCAGCCGGTGCATCAGAAACGTGAAGCGGTGCCGGAGCGACAACCAATCCGGCGTCAACTCGTCCTGCGCCATCAACGCTTCGAAGGCTGATACGATCGGATCGCTTGACGGCAGATACAAAACCGAATTGCCGAGCTGATGCGGCCGTTCCCAGGCGAAATAAGGTTTTGCGGGATCGATCTCGGCTGCCTTGAGCAAGAGCACATCGGCGTCGAGCCAGAGGCCGGTGTTTCTCGCCATCAGCCGCATCCGGAAGAAATCCGAAAACTGCAGCATGGTGCGGTCGATCCAGACTCCATCGGGCCTTGCGGGACGCAAGCGTTCGGCAAACGTATGCGGCAGAATCGCTTCGGCTTCCGCGTTGCCGACGCCCTCAGGCAATTGCGCGAGCGGCTCAAAACTATAGACGGTGACCTTGTGGCCGGCGGCCACTTGCGAACGCAGGCACAGCCTTCGCAAGCCATCGAGCGGGCCGTGCCAGAAGGTGACGATCTCAGGCCGCAAGCATCACCCGCATGGGGTTTTCAAGAAGGATGTCGGTTGGAGAAAACGCGTCAGGCCAAAGGTCTCAAGCCCAGGCGCGCTCTTTCAGCTTGGCCTCGTAGGAATCGATCGAGGCCTTCTTCTCCATGGTCAGGCCGATATCGTCGAGGCCGTTCATCAGGCAATGCTTGCGGAACGGATCGATCTCGAATTTCACCGTGCCGCCATCGGGGCCACGGATTTCCTGATTGGCAAGATCGATGGTCAAGGTCGCATTGGCGCCGCGTTCGGCATCGTCGAACAGCTTGTCGAGGTCCTCCTGGGCAACGCGGATCGGCAGAATGCCGTTCTTGAAACAGTTGTTGTAGAAGATGTCGCCGAACGAGGTCGAGATCACGCAGCGGATGCCGAAATCGAGCAACGCCCACGGCGCATGCTCCCGGCTGGAACCGCAGCCGAAGTTGTCGCCGGCAACCAGAACCTTGGCGTTGCGATAGGCGGCCTTGTTGAGGATGAAATCCAGATTTTCGCTGCCGTCGTCCTTGTAGCGCTGCTCCGAGAAAAGCCCCTTGCCAAGGCCGGTGCGCTTGATGGTCTTCAGATACTGCTTGGGGATGATCATGTCGGTATCGACATTGATGATCTTCAGCGGCGCCGCGACGCCTTCCAGCGTGGTGAACTTTTCCATCGGTGCACTTCTTGGTTGGAATGGACGAAAAGCAATTTGGGAGCCATCGGTTTATCGCGAATACGGGCTGCATAAAAGGGCAAAAAGCCGCTTCAATCGAGTGAGGCCTCGATGGCAGCCATCTCTTGGCTGCCCGTATGCCGGGCATACAGCGCTGATTAGAATAGACGCGCCAGGCGCGGGCACCGGATTTGCGGTTGAACCAGACGGAAACGAGCGCGCCGCCCTGCCATACTTGGCCAGAAAAGATAGTCTTGATTGTTGACGTTGTGGCTGCAATCGGAGACCGTACGGTCCAACAATCAATGGCGGGCGGGCGTCAGCATGAGTATCGGAAAGTGGGCACTATTGGGGGTCCTTGCGGGCGCATTTTCGCTGCTCGCCGCAGGCGCTGAAGCGCAGACAGCGCCGCAAGGCACGCGGGTTGCGCAGGCGTTGACGCCCGAAGACCTGGCTGCGCATCCGGTTCGTCCGCCGCGGCGGATTCGCGTCTATCCCCGCGCCCAGGTCGAACCTGATGGGGTCTATCCGCGCTATAACCCCGGCCCGAACGCCGTTCGCGTCTGCAATGCATCCTATGTGCAGGAATACCGGCCGAGCGGCACGGTGATCGTGCCGCATATGACGTGCGTTTGGCGCCGCGGCTGAGTGCTGCTTTAGAAACTTTCGCCTCTGTGCCACCAGCCACGACTTGTGGCCGTGTAAGTTTTCAGGCGACGCACCAAATCTTAAATCGCGCGGCCTGTGGAACCCGAACGCATGTCATGCATTGGTGTAACTGGCGCAGTTAATAACTTCCAATTGATGTCGCTCCCTCCAGCTTTCGGTCTGCGCTGCGGTGAGCGGCTATTTAGGTCGGTTGCGTGGCCCGCTGGCACAATGTCCGATCACCGAAAGGGGAGCTATCGATGAAGATGACGAGAATTCTGGGCCTCGCTGCAATTGGTGCGGTATTGGTCCTTGCCGCTCCGGCCCAGCAAGCCCAGGCGGTATCGTTGGCCAATCCTTCCAGCGCCACTGCGATCCAGGAAGGCTCGAAGGCTTCGACGACTGAAGTCCGTTGGCATCACCACTGGCATCATCACCGTTGCTGGCACTGCCGCTGATGATTTGAGAAAAACCGAGTTTAACGGGCCCGCATCGCGGGCCCGTTTTTTGTCGGCGCGCAGCACTGAGTTCCCGGTCGTCGCTCATGATGACGATCATGTGCTTTTTCGTGAGGGCTGCGCATGAGTTTTGTTCGAAACGATGGCTCGCGCATTCATGGCGCATTCAGGTTGTGCTCTCTAATTTCAGATCAAGAACGCCATCCAGCGAAAACATGAGGCCGGAACGACGTATTGAATGCGCCGATGCGGAGCATTGTCATGGCTTCCGAAACCAAAAGGACTATGCGTGTGATGAAGACTTCAGTTCTTGCGCGACGTTCGTTGCGCGGGTGGGGCGCGGTGGCGGCATTGCTGATGGCGTCGACTTTTGCCAGCCAGCGTGCCGAGGCGCTGTCACCGGCCAACCCGGGAATGGCAGGCACAAGCAAGGCGGCTGCCGATGGGCTGACGATTGAAGTCCGCGGACATGGTGCTGGAGGCGGTAGCAGCGGTGGTGGCCGCAGCAGCGGCGGGTTGAGCGCGGGCCGTAGTGTCGGCGGTGCGATCGTTGGCGGCGGTGCGATCGGCGCGGGAGCGGCAGTCGTGGCGGGAAGTCCTCGATTTGCCGGGCGCGCATTCGCTCATCGGCGTCACTTCGGCGGAGCTTTTGTCGGTGGCGTCTATTACGACGACTATCCCTACGATGATCCAGATTACTACAACTATCCCGCCGCCTATCCCGCCTTTGTCGCTGGCGGAGGTTGCCGCAGGGTGATGACCGTGCATGGCCCGCGCGTCGTCTGCCATCATCGCGTCGTGCGCCATCATCGTATCTATCGGCGCCACCATCGCCGCCACCATCATCACGCCTAACGTTGAGGTTCGAGACACGTGAGGTGAGGTGAGTCAGGCGCCCTTAAGGGCGCCTGATCCTTATGTGATGGGGCTATTTATCTTTTGAGGATGGCGCTCGCGCGCCTTTTCAAACCCAGTCCTTGATCTTCCAGGACTTGATCTTCCATGGCATGAGATTTTGCATCCGCCATTGCTCGAGATGCTCCGGTGGCCAGTGGCCCACCCGCGGTCTTTCCTTCGCGACCGGCTCCTTGGCACGCGTGACAACGCGCCGCCGGACTTGCCGGGTCGCCTCGCTGATCATATCGACGAATTCGGGCTTGTCGGCCATGACGGGCTCCCCTCGCAACACGCGAATGGCTCTTCACCGCCGACAAGTCTGCGCCCGCCCGGTTAACGATGTCCTTCGTTCATATCTCGATTTCGAAACGAGGGGCGATTTACCGCCACTCCCTGACATCAACGAAGTGCCCGGCGATCGCCGCTGCTGCTGCCATGGCGGGCGAGACGAGATGGGTGCGGCCCTTGAAGCCCTGACGGCCCTCGAAGTTGCGGTTCGAGGTCGAGGCGCAACGCTCCTCGGGCTTGAGCTTGTCCGGGTTCATGGCAAGGCACATCGAGCAGCCCGGCTCACGCCACTCGAAGCCGGCCTTGATGAAAATCTTGTCGAGGCCTTCGGCTTCCGCCTGCTCCTTCACGATACCGGAGCCCGGCACGATCATCGCGTTGACATTGGCGTTGACCGTTTTGCCGTCCGCGATTTTCGCGGCCGCGCGTAAATCCTCGATCCGGCCATTGGTACAGGAGCCGATGAAGACGCGGTCCAGCTTGATGTCGGTGATTTTCGTCCCCGCGCGCAGCCCCATGTAACTCAGCGCCCGGTGCTTCGAGATCCGCTTGGCCTCGTCCTCGATCTTGTCGGGATCGGGCACGGCGCCGGTGATGGAGATCACATCTTCCGGCGAGGTGCCCCAGGTGACGATCGGCGGCAGCGTGGCGGCATCGAGCCTGATCTCATGGTCGAAATGCGCGCCCTCATCGCTGCGCAGGCTCTCCCAATAGCGCACGGCGGCATCCCAGGCTTCGCCCTTCGGAGACTTCGGACGGCCTTTCAGAAACTCATAGGCCTTTTCGTCCGGCGCGATCATGCCGGCGCGGGCGCCGCCTTCGATCGACATGTTGCAGACGGTCATGCGGCCTTCCATGGACAGCGCGCGGATGGCCTCGCCGGCATATTCCAGCACATAGCCGGTGCCGCCGGCGGTGCCGATCTCGCCGATGATCGCGAGAATGATGTCCTTGCCGGTGACGCCGTCGGGCAATTTGCCGTCGACGACGGCGCGCATGTTCTTCGCCTTTTTCTGGATCAGCGTTTGCGTCGCCAGCACATGCTCGACCTCGGAGGTGCCGATGCCGTGCGCCAGCGCACCGAACGCGCCGTGGGTCGAGGTATGGCTGTCGCCGCAAACGATGGTGGTGCCCGGCAGCGTAAAGCCCTGCTCGGGGCCGATGACGTGGACGATGCCCTGACGGCGATCGAACTCGTTAAAATATTCGATGCCGAAATGCCTGGCGTTCTCCGCCAGCACGGCGATCTGCTCGGCGCTCTCCGGATCCGGGTTCGGTTTCGAACGATCCGTGGTCGGCACGTTGTGATCGACGACCGCGAGCGTCTTTTCGGGGGCGTGGACTTTTCGTCCCGTGGCGCGCAGGCCTTCAAAAGCCTGCGGCGAGGTCACTTCGTGAACCAGATGACGGTCGATATAGAGCAGGCAGGTGCCGTCATCGGCCTCGTGAACCAGGTGATCGTTCCAGATCTTGTCGTACAGGGTTGTCGGTTTGGACATGAGCTTCATGCTCCTGAAAGATAGAAATCTGAGAGACGGAATCGCCGAAAGACCGGCGGTAAGCGCAGCATCAAAGCGCGCGCATAAGTTCCGAGGTCGCCGACGTCGCAAACCGCCCGAAGAAGCGGCCGGGCAGGCGTGAGCGATCGTCGATGACGATACGTCGATAGGCCGCGCTGGTGCGATCTGGAACCATTTGAAATCGATATATAGCACGCGTGCGCGTCAGCGCGAGACATCTTCACGATGGGCGGCTCTGCGAAAGACGATCGCTCGCGGCTAACAAAAAAGCGCGGGGCCAAACCCCGCGCTTTTCGTACGCTCGAACGAGCGTCTGTTACTCGTTGACGGCGGTCGCGCGCTCGGACTTCTCGACGATACGGGCCGACTTGCCGCGCAGGTTGCGCAGGTAATAAAGCTTGGCGCGGCGCACCTTGCCGCGGCGCACCACCTTGATCGAGTCGATCATCGGCGACATCACCGGGAACACGCGTTCGACGCCTTCGCCGTAGGAAATCTTGCGCACCGTGAAGCTCTCATTGAGCCCGCCGCCGGAGCGGCCGATGCAGACGCCTTCATAGGCCTGCACGCGGGTACGATCGCCTTCCACCACCTTGACGTTGACGATCAGGGTATCGCCGGGCCCGAAGTCCGGAATGGTCTTGCTCGCGGATAGTTTGTCGAATTGCTCTTTTTCGAGCTGCTGGATGAGGTTCATTTTAAATCTCCATCGGCGGCGCGCCCTGCCAAGCCGGGGGCTCGCGATCCATGCCGTCACTTCTCGGAATTGGCGCTCGTATAAGGCAAAGGGTGAGCCTTGTCACGCCCTTGTCGTGCCTTTTGGCGCGCTTTCGTGAGTCTTCCATAAATCGGGCCGCCGCGTCCGTGTCAGCGCCTCGGCCTCGGCCCGCCGCCAGGACGCGACCTTGGCGTGGTCGCCGGAAGTGAGGACTTCGGGGATGGGTTGCCCTTCGAAGGTCTGGGGGCGCGTATATTGGGGGTATTCCAGTAGGGCTTCGGAAAAGCTCTCTTCCGAGGCCGATTCGGCCTTGCCCATGACCCCCGGCAGCAGCCGCACACAGGCATCGATCAGCGCCATGGCGGCGATTTCGCCGCCCGACAGCACGTAATCGCCGATTGAGACCTCCTCGAGCCCCCGGGCTTCGATCACCCGCTGGTCGACCCCTTCAAAGCGCCCGCAGACGATCAGGGGGCCCGGTCCGGCGGCCAGTTCCCGGACGCGGGACTGGGTCAATGGCCGACCCCGCGGGCTCATCAACAAGCGGGGGCGATCGGGCGTGCCGTCAGCGGCGTCGATCGCCGCCGCGAGTACGTCGGCGCGCAGCACCATGCCGGGACCGCCGCCGGCCGGGGTGTCGTCGACGCTGCGGTGCCGGTCCGTGGCGGAATCCCTGATGTCGCGGGTTTCCAGCACCCACACCCCCAAGGCGAGCGCCTTGCCGGCAAGGCTAATGCCGAGCGGCCCGGGAAACATCTCCGGAAACAGGGTCAGGACGGTCGCGCGCCAGGGTGAGAGATTGGTCATCGCTTCTCAATTTTGTCATCCCGGACAAGCCAACGGGTCGCGCGAATGCGCGCCCGATGACAGGCTCCGCGCGATCCGGGATCTAAACCACCGCTGCGGATTTTACGATGGTTGGAGCAATCAGCTTAGCCAAATCTACGGCCGGTGGTTATGGGTCCCCGCTTTCGCGGGGACGACGCGAGGGGTCCGGGGCGTCTGGCTCGTCGCCCTCGATCTCCTCGGGCAATTCAATCATGACGCGTCCGCCGGGTATGTCTACCGTAGGCACCACGGCGTTGGTGAAGGGTAGCAGCATGGTTGGCCCGCTCGGCGGCGCGATCTCGATGATGTCGCCGGCGCCAAAATTGTGGACGGCGAGAACGCGGCCGAGCGCGCCTGCCGTCGTCACGGCGGCAAGGCCGATCAGGTCGGCGTGGTAATATTCATCGTCTTCGGTCGCCGGCAGTTTCTCGCGCGCGACATAAAGCTCGATGCCGTTGAGGCGCTCGGCCTCTTCACGGGTCGTGACGCCCTTGAAGGTGGCAACCAGATGATCCTTGGCCTCGCGGGCGCTCGCCACTTCAAAATGACGCGCGCCGTCTTTGGTCGAGAGCGGGCTGTAAGCCTTCACCGCGAAAGGGTCTTCGGTGAAGGTCCATAGTTTGACGGCGCCCCGCACGCCATGCGCGGCGCCGATCCGGGCGACGCAGACCTTGTCGGGCATTAGCGGGCCTCATCCTTCGAGACGCGGCGAGAACGCCGCTCCTCAGGATGATGAGAAAGACCCTCATGCTGAGGAGCACGGCACGAGCCGTGCGTCTCGAAGCACGAGGCCAACGTCATCTCGATTAGCCTTACGACTTCGCGGCGGCTTCGGCCTGCGCCTTGCGCTCCTTGCGCGGCACGGCCTTTTCCGGGTTGTTGTGCTTTTCGCGCTTCTTCACGCCGGCAGCGTCGAGGAAACGCATCACGCGGTCCGACGGCTGTGCGCCCTTGGCGAGCCAGGCCTTGACCTTGTCCATGTCGAGCTTGAGCCGTTCGGTGTTGTCCTTCGGCAGCAGCGGATTGAAATGGCCGAGCCGCTCGATGAAACGGCCGTCGCGCGGAAAGCGCGAGTCGGCGACGACGACGTGATACACGGGGCGCTTCTTGGTGCCTGCGCGAGCAAGGCGGATAACGACGGACATTGAGTTCTCCTATTGAGTTTAATGAGATCCCGTCATTCCGGGGCGCGCGAAGCGCGAACCCGGAATCTCGAGATTCCGGGTTTGGTGCTAACGCACCATCCCGGAATGACAGGCAGTGAGGGTGATAAGATCATTTCTTCTTCCCCAGTCCGGGGAATCCGCCGAGACCGGGCAGCGTCGGTTTGTTGGGCAGGCCCGTCAGCCCCGGCAAATTAGGCAGACCGGTGCGAAGGCCAGCAGGAAGTTCTTTCGGCAGCGCGGGCATGCCGCCGGGGCCAGCGCCTTGCGGCATCTTCTCGGCCATCGCCTTCATCTGTTCGGCGGTCGGCATGCCGCCGCCAAAGCCCATGGCTTGCGCGATGCCGGCGAGCGGACCACGCTTGCCCGAGCCCATGGCCTTCATCATGTCCGCCATGTTCCGGTGCATCTTGAGGAGCTTGTTGAGGTCTTCGACCTTGCCGCCGGCACCGGCCGCGACGCGCTTTTTGCGGCTCGCTTTGAGGACGTCCGGGTTTTTTCGTTCCTGCCGCGTCATCGAATCGATCAGCGCGACCTGACGCTTCAAAATCCTGTCGTCGATTCCGGCGTTCGCAATCTGGTTTTTCATCTTCGCGACGCCGGGCATCATCCCCATCAGGCCCGAGATGCCGCCCATATTCGCCATTTGCATCAACTGCTCGCGCATGTCGGAGAGGTCGAACTGGCCCTTGCGCATCCGCTCCGCGGTGCGCGCGGCCTTTTCGGCGTCGATATTGGCGGCGGCCTTCTCGACCAGCGACACCACGTCGCCCATGCCGAGAATACGGCCGGCGATGCGGCTGGGATGGAAATCCTCCAGCGCGTCGGTCTTCTCACCGGTGCCGATCAGCTTGATCGGCTTGCCGGTGACCGCGCGCATCGAGAGCGCCGCGCCGCCGCGGCCGTCGCCATCCACGCGCGTGAGCGCGATGCCGGTCAGCCCGACGCGCTGGTCGAACGCGCGCGCGAGATTCACCGCATCCTGGCCGGTGAGCGAATCCGCGACCAGCAGCACTTCATGCGGATTGGCGACCGATTTAATTTCGGCCGCCTCGCTCATCATCTCTTCATCGAGCGTGGTGCGGCCGGCGGTGTCGAGCAGCACCACGTCATAGCCGCCGAGCTTGGCCGCCTCTAACGCGCGCTTGGCGATCAGCGCGGGCTTTTGCCCGGCGACGATTGGCAGTGTCGGGATATCGAGATCGCGGCCGAGCACGGCGAGTTGCTCCATCGCCGCCGGGCGGTAGATGTCGAGCGAGGCCATCAGCACCTTGCGCTTGTCGCGCTGGACCATGCGGCGGGCGAGTTTCGCGGTGGTGGTGGTTTTGCCCGAGCCTTGCAGGCCGACCATCATGATCGCGACCGGCGGCACCGCGTTGAGGTCGATGCTCTGACCGTCGGAACCCAGCGTGGCGACCAGTTCGTCATGGACGATCTTCACCACCATCTGGCCGGGGGTGACCGACTTGACCACGGTGGCGCCGATCGCCTGCTCGCGGACTCGTTCAGTAAAGCTGCGGACGACGTCGAGCGAGACGTCAGCCTCGAGCAGGGCGCGACGCACCTCGCGCATGGCCGCGTCGACATCGGCTTCCGTCAGCGCGCCGCGCCGCGTCAGCCGATCAAGTATGCCACCCAGCTTTTCCGACAGATTGTCGAACAAGTGCGTCGTCCTGTTGCTCTGCCTCACCCTGAGGAGCAGGCAAAGCCTGCGTCTCGAAGGGTGCAATCACGGGCCTCATCTTTCGAGACGCCGCTGACGCGGCTCCTCCGGATGAGGTATCCCAAACACTTTTGCGCCCGAGGGCGCATCGCGCTGTCGGGCGTTAACCTCCGGCCTCCAGGGCCGGTCGGCAGGTCGAAAAGAATTTCTTTCCGATGAATTGCGGCGGTTTAAACGCCCCCGGGGGCAAAAAGTCAAGGAAACTTGCCGGAAACGGTAATTTCGCAAATCATTACTCGGAGAATCAAAGTCCAGGTCGGCGCGGCGCGGGCCGCCCTGACATGCTGTATAGGTGCCTCATGCGATTAGGTCCGTGGATTTTGAGCCGTGGGGACGTATTGGGCGGCTTGTTCGTCCTCGCCGTGCTCGGTCTGATGGCCTTCATTTTTATTCGATACCCCAACTTTAGAGCCGCAACAGGCTTTGGTCCCGAATGGGAGTGCACGAGTGTCGCAAGGGGCGATCCGATTTGCGTGAAAAAAGCCGGGAGATGATGATACAGCGGTGATCAGCGTCCTGCCTGCCCGGATTCCCAAATGACGACCTATTCCGGCCCGCCGTCCGATCATTTCGACGGCCGGGTTTTCTTCGATCCCGACGGCGTGCCACCAAAAAAGCTGCGCGACGTGCTGCGCTGGCAATTCGGCAGCAATCGGAAGCGTGCGGCGTGGCCGGAATGGGCACCAAGCCCTTTCGCCGACACCCCGCCCACGCGCGTCGAAGGCAACAAGGCGCGGCTGTCCTTTGTGGGGCATGCCAGCTGGCTGGTCCAGACCGCGGGCCTGAACATCCTCATCGATCCCGTCTGGTCGGAACGGGCCTCGCCATTTTCCTTCGCCGGTCCAAAGCGGCACAACGATCCCGGCGTCGCCCTTGATGTTTTGCCTGACATCGATGTCGTGCTGGTCTCGCATGGCCATTACGATCATCTCGATGTTGCGACGCTCTCGAAGCTCACGGCGAAATTTTCTCCCCGGGTGATCACGCCGCTCGGCAACGATCTGATCATGCGAGATGCGGATTCCAAAATTCGCGCCGAGGCCTACGATTGGCAGCAACGCATCGAACTCGGCAACGGCGTCACAGTGACGCTGGTGCCGACGCGGCACTGGTCGGCGCGCGGACTGTTCGACCGCAATCAGTCTTTGTGGGCGAGTTTTGTGATCGAGACGCCGGCAGGGAAAATCTACGCCGTCGGCGATTCCGGTTACGGCGAGGGCAAGCATTTCCGCGACGTCGCAAAGCTGCACGGACCGTTGCGGCTGGCGCTGTTGCCGATCGGC
>Ga0116129_1000004_pt1 | contig 169927 bp, 133 predicted proteins | sample June2015DPH_17_2_FD_89732 | JGI IMG/M metagenome (GOLD analysis project Ga0116129, IMG submission 89732) | Peatland microbial communities from SPRUCE experiment site at the Marcell Experimental Forest, Minnesota, USA - June2015DPH_17_10 | ecosystem: Environmental > Terrestrial > Soil >... | reverse complement strand
TCGAAGGCCTCTGCGTCGACACCTCTGTCACGTTCTCAGATTTAAAAGGCACATTAGCCCACGCCATGAAGGCCCTCTTCGGCTCCCACGTCAAAACCCGCTTCTTCCCCAGCTTCTTCCCCTTCACCGAACCCAGCGCCGACGTGCAAATCTCCTGCATCTTCTGCGGAGGCAAAGGCTGCCGCAAGTGCAAACACAGCGGCTGGATCGAACTCCTCGGCTGCGGCATGGTCGATCCCGCCGTCTTCGCCGCTGTCACCGAAGAACGCCGCAAGCTGAACCCTGCAGACGACGCCTACAATCCCGAAAAGATCACCGGCTTCGCCTTCGGCATGGGAGTCGAACGCATCGCCATGATGCTCCACGGCGTCTCCGACATAGGCCACTTCTACTCCGGCGACATGCGCTTCTTAGAGCAGTTCGCGTAAAGCAGCTAGTTAGCAAGTAGCAAATAGCTGGTTGGCTTGCGCTAGCCAACAGCTAACCAGCTATTTCAACCCAGCCCGCAAACTCTCCAGATTCTGCGCCCGCACCCGAATCACTCCACCGCGCGGACTATCGATATCTGCAATCAGAAAAAACGAAACCGCAACCACCAGCGGCAGAATCATCAGCAGCCGCGGCTCCGGCCGTCGTATTCCATAACCCACCAGCCAACTGCAGAAAAGCGCAATGGCAAACATCAGACACCAGGCCCCCACTGGAATCCGGTTCCACCACGCCGCCTGCGTATACCCCTGCGAGTTCAGCACATCGTTCATCCCCGCCACAGCCAGTGCAGTCACCGGCGTAGGCTGCGCATTGGCTGGGCCGGACACAGCAGCCCAAAGCTGATCCTGCACCTCCGCCGTTGCCGTATTGATCTGCGTCACATCGCTCCAGTTATTCGCCGAGTACCACTGCAACCGCAGATCCGTATACTGCCGCAACAATCCCTTCACCTTCGCTGCAGCCGTCGCAGGCAGTAAATCCGCCCGCACATACTCTGTGCCAATTGCGTTCGCCTCCGCCTCTTCATAATTCTTCCGCAGATCGTAACGTCCCGTCGCCATCGAAAAGCTGAAGCCGATAATCAGCCCCAGCAGCGTTAGAGTCGCCGCCTGCACCGTGCTGAAGTCGCTCCGCCCAGCCTCATCCGTCAGCGCATGCCGCCGCTGGCTCTTACGTGCGCCGATCCACCCCACGGCCCACAGTAGAAGAAACGTGATCACGAAGATCAGCAACGGATAGTTCAAGGGGTTCACTACACTCTCCCTGTCCATACCTGGAGCCAAGCCCAGACCCTTAGCTTAAGCCCTCAGCTCTTCGTCGCTTTCCAAAAGAACCCAAACAGCAAATGAATCACAGCCAGCGCCAGCGCACCCAGAAACGCCGCCTTCCAAGTCGTCACCGCGAATCCCGGCACAAACTTCGCCGAAAAATACAAAATCACCGCATTGATCAGCAGAAAAAACAGCCCAAACGTCAATATCCCCAACGGCAGCGTAATAAACTTCAGCATCAGTCCAAGCGTCGCATTCAGCAACCCGATCACCACCACGGCAATCAGCGCGGAAACGAAGTTATTAACGTCAAAACCCTCCACGAAGTGTGAAACCACCAGTAGAGCCACGGCATTCAGAATCCATTGCAGCAACAAACGAAGCATAGAAGTCCTTTCCGTTTCAGTTTTCAAATCAGGAGATCGCGGCAGACCCTCCGCCCCAAGAGCATACCCCACCTCTCGCCCGAACCGTACTATTAATCCTGCCCTTACCGTCGGTCCTTGGCGACTTACTTCGCCGGCCCATGGTCGTAGCTGATCGCCCGCGTCATCTTCCACGCCCCATCCTTGTACTGCCACAGCGTAATAAACTTTCCTTCGCCCACCTCGCCATGGTCCTGCGTCCACGGATGCAGAAACCGGTGTGTCCCCATCTCCATCGCCCCGAACCCCTTCAGCGGATGCACCTCCAGCGTCCCCGGAACCAGCTCCCGCGTCACCTTTCCGCAGATATTGTTCTTAATCGCATCGAGAAACGTCTTCTTCCCCGTCGCCAGCCCGCTCAGGTCGTGATAAAACTCCAGATCCTCCGCCACCAAAGCCCCAAGCTTCTCCAGGTTGCAAGTGTTGTACGCGTCGAACAGCTCCTTATCCAACTCCGTAATCGCCTTCGTAAGCTCCTCCTGACTCTTGATACTGTCCAGTGAAGGAACCGCCTGAGCATTCGCCGCAACAGATGCACCCGACACCAAAAACGCCGCCATCAACGCACAGAGCTTCTCCATGATCTTCCGCCTTTCGAAGGTGAACACTCACCCCAATACGCAGTCACGAAGCAGAATGTTCGTCCAAATTCGCAGCGCCTTTCGCATCATCGCGATCAAGCTTTGATAGCCCTAGTGTTGTCAAGCCACTTTTTCCGCCCATGGGCAACCAAACTCCATCATCTTCAGCCATATCGACATAAGAAAACCGGTGGTAGATCGCGGCAATAATCTCTTCCGCCTGCTCTTTGTTCACATGAGTCATAAGGAGGGTAGACCTCCATCCACCTCTTCGTGCATGCAGACCACTTGGCTCGTCTTCTCCGCCCTCCTGATATTCCAATCCGGAGATATCCAACCATGGAAGACCTACACGCTCACGTGAAAATCCACCGAAATCGCCGATAGCTTCTAGACCGGTCTCAGTGACCAGCAACTGTTCTTCGGATCTACTGAGCCAAGCGCGAAGACTGAACGCACAGGCAAATAGCAAGCAGACAAAATAAATCCAACCTCGGTCACGCCAGAACATAAATGCGAACACTGATAAAAAAGTCCCCAACACCACAAAATCAATCCCGCGTCGCTCTTGAGTGACGTTGACCTGCAGCTCATCTCCTCTATCGATCACTTCCACAAGTGCGCTAGGTCCGAACCATTTCATGCAGAGAATCTTAGTTCAAAGCCAGTTTCAGGTAAGCAAAGCAAACATTTAGACTGGAAAAGTCCATCATGAACATCCTCACCAACTGGCTTCGCCACTATCTCCCTGCACTTCCCGTCGATGACCGGCAACTAGCCGACGACCTCACCCTCCGCGGCATCGCCGTCGAAGGCGTCCACTCCCTCGGCCCAAACAACGGTCACCTCTTCGAGATGGACATCACCACCAACCGCGTCGACGCTATGAATCACTACGGCATAGCCCGCGAAGCCGCAACCATCTACAACCTCCCACTCGCACCGTTGCTTGACAACAAAGATGATGCCGTCATTCTGACCCTGAGCGACCCTGAGCTTGTCGAAGGAGAGTCGAAGGGGAAGAACCCCCGCATCTCCTCCGAGTCACCGAAGCCCTACCCGATCACCATCGAAGCCAAAACCCTCTGCGGCCGTTTCACCGCCCAAGTCCTCCGCAACGTAACCATCGCGCCAAGCACCGGCCAAGTAGCCGAATACTTCACCCTCCTCAACCAAAAACAAATCTCGAACGCAGTCGATGCCAGCAACTTCACTCTGCTAGGCATGGGCCATCCCACCCACGCCTTCGACCTCGACAAACTCGAAGGCGGCATCATCGTCCGCCTGGCCCACAAAGGCGAAAAATTAAAGTTGTTAGACGGCACCGAACGCACACTCGAAGCCGACGACCTCGTCGTAGCCGACGAAAAGAAAGTCCTGGCCCTCGCAGGAGTCATGGGCGGCTACGACTCCATGATCACCCCCGAAACCAAAAACATCCTCGTCGAAGCCGCCTGGTTCGATCCCGCCGCCATCCGCCGCAGCTCACGCCGCCACGGCCTCCACACCGACGCCTCACACCGCTTCGAGCGAGGAGCCGACTTCAACGCCGCCCCCATCGCCAACGCCCTGGTCTCGAAACTAATCCTCGAACACGGCGGCCACGCCGAAGGCGCACTCATCGACGTTGTGATCCCCGAGATCGAAGCCAAAACCGCAAACCGCCCCGCAATCCAGCTCTCCATCCAACAAGTCCAGCGTCACCTGGGCACCACCCTCGAAGACACTCCCACTCACTCCGCCCTGACCGCGGATCTGGTCCACCAATACCTAACCTCCCTCGGCTGCAACCTCACCGGGAAGACAGCCGACACCTTCCAAGTCGAACTCCCCTCTTGGCGTCTCGACCTCGAACGAGAAATCGATCTCATCGAAGAGATAGCCCGCGTCTACGGCTACAACCGCTTCGCCAACACCCTTCCCACCGCGCTTCCCGTCATCGCACATCCCACCGCGCAAAAAGAATCCGTCATCCGCGCCCGCCTCTTCGCCCTCGGCTACAGCGAAGCCATCTCCAGCACCTTCGCCAGCGAACTCGATGCAACCGCATTCGCCGCAGCAGATAAAGCAGGCAAAAGAACCGTCCCCATGGAGAACCCTCTCTCCGAAGAGGCCTCACTCCTCCGCCCATCCCTCATCCCCGGCATGCTCGCCATGCTCGCCCACAACCTCAACCGCGACGTAAAAAACGTCCGCCTCTTCGAGCAGGGTCAGGTCTTCACCGGCACCATCCCGCCAGACGGCACCTTCATCTCCGAGGTCCACGAAACCCCGCAACTCTCCCTCGGCCTCACCGGTGACGCAGCCCAAACCAATCTCTACCCCGCCGAAGACGCTCCCATCTTCGAGCTCAAAGGCGCCATCGCTTCCCTGCTCTCGATCTTCACCCCACCCGGCGGCCCCTCTGCGCTCACCTTCTCGGCCGTTGCCCCAACCTGGCTCGAACCCGGCCGCTCCGCCACCGCGCTCCTCAACAACCAACCCATCGCGCACTTCGGCCAACTAGCCGCCCCACAACTCGAAGCCCGCAAGCTCCGCCAGTCCGTCTTCCTCGCCCAGATTGATCTCGCCCGCCTCTACGAACTCCCGCTCAGGCGAGTCACTGCCCACGAACTCTCCCGCTTCCAGGCCGTCGAGCGCGACTTCTCCTTCGTCTTCCCCAACGCAGTCCACTGGCACGCCATCGCCGCAGCCATCCACGCTCTCGCCATCCCCGAACTCCAGTCCCTCAAGCCCATCGAGGTCTGGCGCAACGAGAAGAAATACCCCGGCGTCTACTCCCACCTCATCCGCACCGTCTTCCAGTCCCACGACCGCACGCTCCGCGACGAAGAACTCACCCAATGGTCGACGCAGATCATCGACACCCTCACCGCCCTCGGAGGCACGCTCCGCGCCTGACGCTTCATCCGTAAAAAATATTTCAAAAAGTTGGCGTATTTTTCGATCGCAAATAACAACCATCAAAGAACCACGAATTTGCACATAACCACCACGTAGTAGCCACAAAAAACCATCTTTAAAACACTCACATTTCGCAAAACCCCCTCGAAAAACGCCCACTTCACCACAGAAAAAATTTAATCCGCAAAAAACCGCACCCAGATTGATTCCACCCACGTTTTCCGCAGGCAGAATCCACGCTTCAGCCGTCTATACTTAGAGAAATATGAGCACCTCCACAATCAGCTCCGGTATCAGCGCAGACGAGTTCCAGGCACTCGAGCAAAAAGTTCTCCGCGCAGTAGAAATCGTCAAACGCGAACGCGAAGCCCGCGCCGTCGCAGAAGCTGAAGCCGCCTCCCTCCGCGAAGAACTCGCCTCGTACAAAACCAACGCCCGCGCCATCGAAACCGAACTCACCACCCTCAACAAAGAGCGCGACCAGGTACGCCTCCGCGTCGAAAAGATGCTCAACCAGATCGACGAACTCCTCTAACGGCACGCCAGGAGAACCCGATGGACCAGACCCTCGAAGCCCCGCACAAACCCACAGAAAGTCCGTCCGCCGCCCAGTCCGTCTCGGTAGACATCTACGACCAGGTCTACAATCTCCGCGGCACCGATCCCCCCTACATCGAGCGCCTCGCCGCCATCGTCGACGCTAAGATGCGCGCCGTCTCCGCCCACGGCAACACCGTCGACAGCCTCCGCGTAGCCGTCCTCGCCGCCCTCAACATCGCCGACGAACTGGTCACCGCGCGCCAGCGCCTCGACTCCCTCGCCGGCACCATCCAGAACTCGCAGCACTCCACCCGCACCCGCGCCACCACCCTCGCCCACATGCTCGACGAGGTCCTCGAAGACCGCAAAGTCGGCTAATCGAAGCACCCTCGTTCGTTCCTGCTGCCGCCTTTCCTGTTGCCATCCCCGAAGGCGATCTGCTTTGTTCTTGCATGGGGCGTTGCGCGGCCTGCCATCAAATAAATAACAATTTCCTTGAACTTCGGCATCAGTGCTGCCATGATCGACACGCTCGACCATCATCGTTGCGGAGCTTCCGATGCGTCTCTCCATCCTGCCTAACGTTTTTCTCTCCTGCAGCCTCCTCGCGCCGCTTGCCATGCAAGCCCAAACCTCGGCAGAGTACAAATCTGATCCCAAATTCACCTCCGCCATGGCCGAAGGCCGTCAGCTCTCGCGCCAACAACAGTACGTCTTCGCCGTAGACGCCTTCAAAAAAGCCTGCAAAATCTCCGCTGAAAAAGACGAGACCTGCCTCACCGAGCTCTACACCGCCCAGATGAAGAGCGGCAACTTCAAGGACGCAGCCGCTACCGCCTCCGCGCTCGAAGCCATCGCCAACAACCCAACCGACAAGTCCTACGCCGAGGTCAAGCGCGGCCACGCCCTTCTCTATCAGGCCGGAGACAAAAACAAATCGGACATCCTCACTGCCTCGGATGCAGCCTTCAAGGCGGCCATCGCCGACAATCCTAAAAACGGCGCGGCCCACTACCTTGATGGCCAGGTCCTCGCCCGTCTCAATCAGATCGACGCCGCCCGCGACCAGTTCAAAACCTGCCTCACCTGCGTCCCATCGTCCGACCCCAACTACCTCCGCGCCCAGCACTTCGCCGAAGACCCCGCCCTCTCAACCCACAAGATGGCCCCCGCCTTCACCGTCACCGCGCTCGACGGCTCCCGCTTCAATCTCGACGCCATGGGCGGCCGCGTCGTCCTCATCGACTTCTGGGCCACCTGGTGCGGACCCTGCAACGCAGAGCTTCCTAACATGAAGAAGATCGCCAAAGAGTTTGCCGGTCAGCCTCTCGTCATCATCAGCGTCAGCTGGGACTCCGACGAGCAGAAGTGGCGCGACTTCATCAACAAAAACGAAATGGCCTGGGTCCAGTACCGCGACGCCGACCAGCGCCTCGGCAATCTTTTCGGAATCAACTCCATCCCTCACTACTTCACCATCGACTCCGACGGCGTCCTCACCGCCGAGATGCTAGGCGAAGGTTCCAACGTCGAGGGCAAGCTGAAAAAACTCATCGCCAAAGCCAAAGCCGCCTCTCCTGCCCCAACAACCCAAGTCGGCAATTAGCCACTGTTACGAAACTCTCTGCCTGGGTGAAGCAGATAGCCAGGGCTAACTTCCGAGCTGCCAATAAACCGCCTAGAACGCCACAAGGTCTCTGTTCAGGCCCAAACCCCTGGTGTCGTTCAGATAGACTGGGAGCATCCCATGCGGACCCGCATTCTGTTCTCCGCTATTCTCTGCCTCATCTCCGCTTGCGCCGCTGCGCAGACTGACACTGGCCTTGCGCCCGATGTCGGGGCTATCCACACGCTCATCAACCAGTACACCAAAGCTGTCGATACGGTTGATCTGAAACTACTCTCGCAAATTTGGTCTCACTCGCCCGAGGTTTCGTTTATCTATCCGCTGGGCGAGGAGCATGGCTTCGACGCCATCGAGCAGCATGTCTTCCAGAACGTAATGGGCGGCATGTTTTCGGCCCGCGATCTTGAGACAAGTGGGGTAGCAATCCACGTGAACGGTAATGAAGCCTGGTCCGAATTCCACTGGGTTTTTCACGCGACAACGCGCAAAGATGAATCGGCCGTAACAACGCACGGCGTCGAAACCCAGGTCTATCGCAAAGAATCTGGGAACTGGCGCTTGGTCCATGTCCACTACTCCGAAGATCGCCAAGCCGGCCGGTGAGCGTCCCTCTACCATCTCCTGAACTGAGTTTCGTAACGACCTCATTAGCCTTCCGCCACACCGTACCGACCGATTTGCCATTCCAGGCCGGCACGTTTAGCATCCAACTTAAGAAAGCCGGCCTGCTAAGCAGGTACTAGAACAACGCTGGTTGAACCAACATTCATTGAACAGGGGCCCGACTCGTAGACATGGTTCGGTGTGCAGTCCTCCAGTCAGGAACGCCTAAAGAACCACGGTTAGGTCCCGCCGTCTTAGGACGGGTTCACCAGCGCTTCGATGTACGGCCCCGTGGGTCGGTCTTCTTGCTCAAAATCGCGGCTTCCACTCAAAGCTCAGAGCTCAAAACTCAAAGCTCTCAATGCATCCCTACCTCCTTCACTCCGGCCATCTTCTGCTTCCCACCTTCGGCGTCCTGGCCGCCGTTGGCCTGATGTTGGCGCTAACCCTCAGTCTCCGCACCGCCGCCACACTAGGCCTCAACCCCGAAAAGCTCTGGAACGCCGGCCTCTTCACCCTCCTCTCCGCCTTCGCACTCTCGCGCCTGCTCCTGATCGTCACCAACCTGCACGACTTCATCGCCTTCCCCATCCTTCTGCTCATGGTGCCCTCGCTCAGCGCTCTCGGCATCCTCCTCACCCTCGTCGCAACCGCGATCTACCTCCGCGTCAAACATCTCCCCCTCCTGGACACGCTCGACGCCTGGTCCCCCTGCGCCACCCTCACCTGGGCCTTCCTTGCCCTCGGACACTTCGCCGAAGGCAGCGACGCCGGCCTCCCCACCAAACTCCCCTGGGCCCTCCGCATCCCACCCGACCGCACGCCACTCCACCCCGTCGCCCTCTACGCCGCAATCACCGCAGCGCTCCTCACCATCGTTCTCCTCCGCCAGCTCCCCCGCCGCCAGCATCCCGGCGACACCTTCGCTCTAGCCCTGGCCGCCTCAGGCACAGCGCAGTTCCTCCTAACCTTCTTCCGCCAACCCTTTCCCGACTCCAACCTCCTCGATCCCATCCAGTGGATCGCCCTCGGCATGATCGCCCTCGCTGGCCTCGTCCTGCTCCTGCAACCTCGAAAGCTGGTCCCTCATGCCGTCTAAGAACATGCTCCCCAAGGGCCAGCGCCGCCGCACCGTCAAACCCGAGTACCGCGCTACCCGCGGCGTCGAAGAACCCACCCCGCCGCCGGTCCCGGTAATCGACTTCGACGACCTCGAAGAAGATTCAGGGGCAACCGACACAACCAGCAGCCGCACCTTCAACGCCGACCCCGCCGCAGCAAACCTCCGCCTCGATCAATATCTAGCGCAAGCCATCCCCGACATCTCCCGAGCCCGCGTCCAGCTCCTCATCGAAGCGGGCCAGGTCCGCGTCGACGGCAACCCCGCCAAGCCCAAGCAAAAACTCCGCGGTGGCGAAGCCATCGAGATCGAGGGCACCCCGCAACCCCCACCACTCCACGCCACCCCAGAAGACATCCCCCTCCAAATCCTCCACGAAGACAAATACCTCGCCGTCATCGACAAACCCGCTGGCATGATGGTCCACGCAGGCTCAGGCGCAACCGAAAACGCCCGCAACCAGGGCACCCTCGTCAACGCGCTCCTCTACCACTTCAATAAACTCTCCACCACCGGCGGCGATCTCCGCCCCGGCATCGTCCACCGTCTCGACAAACAGACCAGCGGCCTCATCCTCGTCGCCAAAGACGACAGCACCCACCGCAAGCTCGGCGAGATGTTCTCCCAGCGCCACGTCGCCAAGACCTACCTCGCGCTCCTCCACGGCCATCTCAAAAAAGACGACACCACCGTCACCCTCCCCATCGCCCGCGACCTCCTCCGCCGCACCCGCATGACCACCCGCCGCGCCGACGGACGCACCGCCGTCTCCCACTTCCACGTCCTCGAACGTCTAACTACTCCCCATGGTCCCTTCACCCTCGTCGAAGTCCGCATCGAGACTGGCCGCACCCACCAGATCCGCGTCCACGCCCAGTCCCTCGGCCATCCCGTCGTCGGCGACACCCTCTACGGCGCCCCTCACCTCATCCCCGGCCTCGCACCCAACCTCCACCTCGACCGCAACTTCCTCCACGCCGCCCATTTATCCCTCACCCATCCCCAGACTCACAAGCCCCTCGACCTCCACGCCCCCCTCCCTGTCGAACTGGAGTCGTTCCTCAAAGCAATTCGCACGAATTAACCCACAATTGAGTAAAATTACCGAAGTGATCGCCTTCAACCGCACTATCCGCCCTGTGGGGCTTCGAAGCTCCGTTTTCTTCCTCTGCCTGTTCACCGTAACCGGGTGTCTACGCGCCCAAACCGGTGCCCAGGCCAGCGTCCAGACGAACGCCCAGGCCAGCACCCTGACAAACGCGCCCACACCTGCCGCAACCCCCGCGACCGCACCCTCCGTGCAAACGTCTTCCACGCCCCAGCCGTCCACTGCCACTGCCACGCCTCCTCAGTCAACGACGCAGACCCCGCCGGCCACTCCAGCGCAGACTCCCGCACAACCGTCTGTCCCCGCCCTGCCCGCGGCACAAACGTCCGGCACCCCGGCAACCGACCAATCCCAACCCGACGCTCCACCTTCCGGCGGCGCCGACATCGTCGTCCGCGTCAACGAAGTGAATCTCATCTTCACCGTCACCGATAAGAAGGGCAAATTCATCACCGGCCTCAAGCGTGAAAACTTCGGCCTCCTCGACGACGGCCGCCCGCCCATCGCCGTCCTCCGCTTCCAGCAGCAGACCAATCTCCCTCTCCGCGTCGGCATCATGCTCGACACCTCGAGCTCCATCCGCCAGCGCTTCCAGTTCGAGCAGGACTCCGCCATCGAGTTCCTCCTCCAGATCCTTCACCTCAACGATCGCGCCTTCGTCGAGGGCTTCGACATCCAGACCGATCTCGCCCAGGACTACACCAACAACGTCGACCTCCTCAACCAGGGCATTCGCAAGCTCCGTCCCGGCGGCGGCACCGCACTCTTCGACGCGCTCTACAAAACCTGCCGCGACCAGATGCTCACCCTCAAGGAGAGCGGAGCCGTACGCCGCGCGCTCATCCTCGTCTCCGACGGCGACGACAACTACAGCCGCGTCGAAGAGTCCGACGCCATCAAAATGTGCCAGCGCGCCGACACCATCGTCTACTCCATCAGCACCAACATCAGCCCAAGCAAAGACAAGGGCGACGAGGTCCTCAAAGCCATCTCCGAGGCTACCGGCGGCCAGGCCTTCTATCCCATCAAGCTCGAAGACGTAGCCATCGGCTTCCGCAACGTAGAAGAGGAGCTCCGCAGCCAGTACCACCTCGTCTACCGCCCCGCAAACCTCAAAATGGACGGATCCTTCCGCACTATCTACCTCCAGGCAACCGACCCCCGCTACAAAGTCCGAGCCCAGAAGGGTTACTTCTCACCGCGCCCGGCCCAGTAGCTCATACCGCTCTCAAGCCCGCCAAAAAGCTGGCTTTTCCGCAAAGCGGGAGAACCATTCCTCTATGGCGGACCGCCACCACTTGCCACCCTCCTCCCTCAGGCAAATAATGAACACACCGGGAGTAACTCCCCGCCAAAATCCGGGTCTAAGCCAAGCAGGGAGAAATCCATGAAACTGCGTCCCGCCCTCTTGATCCTGGCGCTCTCAGCCACCGTCGCCCTCGCCCAGCCGCCTGGCAACTTCGATCTCCACGGCTCGCTGATGAACCTCGCCGACCAGCCCGCCAGCCACACCGCCTTCAGCTTCGACCGCACCGAGCTCCAGATAGCTCGGAACCTCCTGCTCTCAGGCGGCCTGGACGCCAACCGCGCCGCAGCCGCTCTCACCGGCATCTCCGTCGACAACTACCACTACCCGCACCCGGCCTTCTACACCCCTGAGACCATGGCCTCCATCATCGCCAACTACCACGCTGCCGGATGGAAACACCTCGTCAACGCGAAGCAGACTCCGGCCAATACAGCCCAGCCTCACTCAGCCGTGACCGACCTGTGGCTCCGCTACGTCGGCGCGGACATCACCGGAGTCACCGTCCTCACCCGCTCCCCGCAGGACATGGCCGTCGTCCAGGTCACCTGCGAACTCCGCCCGCTCGACCTCGTCCATCTCAGCGGCCACTTCGGCATCCCCAAGATCGACCCCAACGCCGTCATGGTCCCGGCCCCCGACGGCAAGTGACGACGAACAATGAAACATTCGATTTGTATAAATTCAGAGCGATTAATAAACGGCTGATCGAATCTTTGGTTAACCGAAGTCTATATTTCGCCAAACCTAGTACTCTGAACGACCCGTTCGACTGCCGTATAGAACTAAAGGAAGCATTTGAACAAGCAGGATCATCCGCCACAGGTGACAGAAAGAACTTTCTCTTATCATTTCTAGCCAAGCCGAAATTTTTCGAAAACTGGCGTTGTACGGTCGATAAATTAGGCGTGTGTGCATTCTCAAGAGAAAATCTACATCCCTTGCTATGGTCACATTATGCCGATGAGCACAGGGGCGTGTGCCTAAAATACCAATTTCGAGCGGCCTATTTTACAACTGACGAATTCCATCTTACTGCGGCGGGCAAAGTTGAGTACCTTGTTGAGCCATTGAAGGAGTGGCTAAAGAGCACGCCTATGGATGATTTGGATAAGTTCGTCGAAGGACTTCTGCATAAATATCTCAAAACAAAAAGCCCCGCTTGGAAGTACGAAGAGGAAGAGAGAATCTTCCGGCACAAACCTGGCGTTTTCAATTTCAATCACGGTGAACCATTCTTGAACCAGATATGTTTCGGCTTACGAACACCGGAACCCGATATCGACCTCATTGTCAATTTGGCTCAGACCTATACCGGTTGCACTAGGTTCAGTCGGATGGTTCCCAACAAAACAGAATTTGGGTTCAAAGAGGAGGCTATGAGTACATAAGGCAGAATCACCTGATTTGATTGACCCTCTGGACCCGTGCAATTTTCTTTCGCCATTTTCCGCCCAAAAATCGCATGTCAAGCCCCAAAATCACCTAACCCATTCCTCCACAGCAACATAAGTGTGGCGTATTAGTTACGCCACAACCGCTATACTGTTAATAGTGAGAAATAAAGCAGATCGGACCACTCTCACCGCTCTAAGTCATTGATTTAAAGTATTTTGTACGCAAACCTTTTACTTTGAATATTTTACCGGCGGCCAACCGCCGTAATCTACTCATTCCAGATAACTTACTCCCAAAATACCCCAGGAGGGGGGAGGGGGAGGGTGCCAAGGGCAGCCAAAGCCTCCATCTCGCTCGAATCATTTACCCTTACACGTAATCGCAATGACTGAAACCACATCCATCCCCTCTCGTCCACGCGTCCTCAGCGGAATGCGCCCCACTGGCCGTCTCCACCTCGGAAACTACATGGGCGCGCTCTACAACTGGGTCCAGCTCCAGGACAAGTACGACTGCTACTTCTTCATCGCCGATCTCCACGCCCTCACCACCGACTACGCCGACCCCTCGACCCTTCGCCAGAACATCCGCGACGTAGCACTCGACTTCCTCTCCGCCGGCCTCGACCCAGAGCGTTCGACCATCTTCATCCAGTCCCACGTCCCTCAGCACGCCGAGCTGCACACCCTCTTCAGCATGTTCACCCCTCTCCCCTGGCTCGAGCGCGTCCCCACCTACAAAGACCAGCAGGAGCAGCTCCGCGAGAAGGACCTGAACACCTACGGCTTCCTCGGCTACCCGCTCCTGCAATCGGCAGACATCCTCCTCTACCAGCCCGACTTCGTCCCCGTAGGCCAGGATCAGATCGCCCACGTCGAGCTCACCCGCGAGGTCGCTCGCCGCTTCAACGCCCTCTACTGTTCTCAGCCCACCCCGGCCATCGAAAAAGCCCGCGCAGACCACTCCGACAAAGAGATCATCGCTGCAGAAGTCGCAGCCAACAACGTCACCGCCGGAATCCTCCCGGAACCCAAAGTTCTACTCACACCCTCGCCAAAACTCCCCGGTCTCGACGGCCGCAAGATGTCGAAGAGCTACAACAACACCATCATGCTCTCCGAACCCGAAGCCGACATTCGCGCCAAGCTCAAGACCATGGTCACCGACCCCGCGCGCATCCGCCGCACCGACCCCGGCAACCCCGATGTCTGCCCCGTCTTCGACCTCCACAAAGTCTTCTCCACCTCCGAAACGCAAACCGAAGCTGCTCTGGGCTGCCGAACCGCAGGCATCGGCTGCATCCAATGCAAAGGTTGGGTCGCCGACGCCATCGTCAACGTCATCACTCCCATTCAGGAGCGCCGCCGCGTCCTCGAAGACGACCCCGGCAGCGTCGACGCCATTCTATGGGACGGCTCCGCACGAGCACGACGCCGCGCCATCCAGACCCTCCAGCACGTCCGCCAGGCCATGGGCCTCGAGTAAAAAGAAACAAACCAGGATCTTTGAAAAAATAGATGTCCGACGAAAAAATCAATTCGCCACTTCCTTCCGACGCTGTCATCCTGAGCGGAGCGAAGGACCCCCGCATTTCGCCGGAAGCACCTCAAGCTTCGCCGGAAGAACAGCAGGCGCCGGGTTCGTCCTCAGACGAAAATCCTTCCACCGAACCCTTCACGCTCCAGCCGCCTCCTCGTCCTGCGGCTCCAGAGCCGAAACGCGCAGCAAAAGAAAAAGAAAAGGCCAAAGAAGAGGCCTCGCAGTCACCCTTCTCCGTCACCGTCGGCCAGGTCTACGACGGCCCACTCGACCTCCTGCTCGACCTCATCCGCAAGCAGAACATCGACATCTACGACATCCCCATCGCCCGCATCACCAGCCAGTTCCTCGAATACACCCAGCATCTCAAGCAGGTCGACGTCGACGCGGCAGGCGAGTTCATCTACATGGCCTCGCTCCTCATCCACATCAAGTCGAAGACGCTCCTCCCGCGCGATCCCAGCGACGTGCAGGGCGCTGACTCCGAAGACCCGCGCCGCGAACTGGTCGAGCGCCTCCTCGAGCACGAGCGCTTCAAAGCCGCCGCCCAGATGCTCCTCCAGAAGCAGCAGATCGAAGAGGCCACCTGGACCAACCCCGGCATGAAGAACTTCCGCCGGGACACCCTCGAAGCCGGAACTAGCGAGACTGCCTTTGAACCCGAGATCGCCGCCGACACAGTCGATCTCGTCCGCGTCTTCCAGGACATCCTCAACCGCATGCGCGAACGGCCGGTCCTTGACGTCGACGAGGACGCTCTCACCGTCGCCCAGATGATCGACTACGTCAAACGCCGTCTCGTAATGGAAGAGAAGCCCGTCAGCCTGCGACGCATGTTACACAACACCCACACCGCACGCTCGCTCATCTGCATGTTCTTGGCGATGCTCGAGCTTGTCCGCCTGCAGGCAGTCCTGCTCTACCAGCCTGTAGTGCAGGGCGATATCCTCATCAAGAAGACCGAGGCCTTCGATCAGGTCTTCGCCGATCAGGCCCAGGCCCGCGACGATTGGCAGTGAGATGACTGGCAATAACAGGAACAAAACTGCAAGCCAGGTTCCCTCCCTAGCTGTGGCCCTTCACCCGAATCGCGATCGTGACCGCGATCAGGCCCGTCCCCAGGAGAAAAAGGCTCCCCGGCTCCGGAACCGGATCGGCGGGAACAAAATCCGCCTTCGCCGAGACCTCGGCAAACGCCTCGACAGGAGGGTTCGGAATCGCAACATAGATCTGATCGTCCAGCCCATCCACCCACGCAAAGTCGCCGGAAGAGTTCAGGAAAACCTGATCGGCCGAACCATTTCCCAGGAAATCGACTCCCGCCCCGGAAGCAAGGTAAACGCCATTCGGATCGCCATTGGAATTGTAGATAGCTCCAAAGCCCATCCACCCTCCGTTGCACACCGGCTTCAGCACATTGAAACCCGCAGGCGTCGACGAGCACGCCGTGCCATCGTCATAGTCAAGCGCAGGAGCCGTCCCGCCATCTTTCGTCACCACCCCATCCACATAAGTCGAATAGCAGTACGAAGACGATCCACATCCGGTGGTCCCCCAGGTCACAACATCCCCCGCCGCATCGATTCCATAAATGCCGCGCGCATTATCACTTCCCAGGTCATAAATGGTGTAACTATCGGCCAGCGCCGGGTGGACCGAAAACAGGAAAATTCCCGCCAAAACCAACATCGCACTACTTAACCATGATGCAAAAAGTTTCATAGTAGGAAGGCCCCTGAAAACCTGAATTATAGGTTCCACTTATCAGAAACGAAACGAACGATAGTTGTAGGCATTCCGGCGGTTACGGTCACATCAAAGCGTTTTCAATTGCCGCAAATTATAGGTTGGATGCCTAAATTCGGTCGAGCATGATTCAGTCCATACAATCAGTCTATGCAAATAGTTGCAACAATAGTCTGATTGGGTTTGGACGAGGCCTCACAGTAACTCACCACCCCACCTTGGCGATCAAAGAACACATCTTTCACGCTCCTGTAACACATTGTTCTCATTCCGCGCCTATCGTGATTTCACGCAAATCATCCTGATTTCCAAGGCGCATCCACCGATGGCTACTCCTGTAATCACCCCCAACGGCTCACTTCTGGACGAGAAACTTAAAAAGTCATCCCCTGGAAAAATTGGCGGGATCGTCTTCGGCATCATGTTGGTTAGCGGCCTCATTTACATCGGCATAAAGCTCTCCTCCGATCTCTCGATCGTCCACACCTCTTCTGTATTCCCATTCATCCTGCTGGGTGTTGCGCTCTTTATCGCGCTCGGCTTCGAGTTCGTCAACGGCTTCCACGATACCGCCAACGCTGTCGCCACCTGCATCTACACTCACTCGCTTGAGCCCCACATCGCCGTAGTCTACTCCGGCATCATGAACTTCATTGGCGTGCTTCTGAGTTCGGGCGCGGTCGCGTTCTCGATCATCACCTTGCTGCCAGTTGAGCTCATCCTCAAGGTCAGCAAGGGATCTGGGTTCGCAATGGTCTTCGCCCTGTTGGTCGCGGCGATTCTGTGGAATCTGGCGACGTGGTGGCGCGGCCTGCCAGCCTCGAGCTCACACACCATGATCGGTTCCATCATCGGCGTAGGCATTGCCAACCAGCTCATGCAAGGCAACTCCGGCACTTCCGGCGTCGAATGGGATCAGGTCATCAAGGTCTTCAAAGCTCTTCTTGTTTCTCCCATCGTCGGTTTCGTCGGCGCTGCTCTTGTCTTTTTCCTGTTCAAACTGATAGCCCGCGACCCTCGTCTCTACAAGGCTCCGGAAGGCAGCGCTCCGCCGCCGTTCTATATCCGCCTTCTGCTTATCCTCACCTGTGGCGGAGTCAGTTACGCGCACGGCTCGAACGACGGTCAAAAGGGCATGGGTCTCATCATGCTCATCCTCGTCGGCACAGTGCCGACCGCCTATGCGCTCAATCACGCCGTGGGGCTTAAGGATGTACAAACCTTCGCCGCCGTTTCCACACAGGTGGCAGGCGTCCTCAACAACTACGTCGATCCCAATGCCGTGCCGCAGCAGGCCGAACCCGTGCTCGAGCACTTCGTCAGTACGAAGACATACCAGCCCGACGTCGTCCCGGCCCTCCAGCAGATGGTCACCGATATCCGTAACGAAGCCAACCAATATGGTTCGCTCGGCAAGGTGCCATCGGATATGCAGGCCAACGTTCGCAACCAGATGTATCTGACCAGCGAATCATTTCGCATCCTGACAAAATCCGGACCGAAGATGAGCGCAGACGAAACGAAGATCATCGCTAACTACAAGGGCTGGCTCGACAGATCTACCCGATTCATTCCTACCTGGGTCAAAGTCGCGGTCGCTCTCGCCCTCGGTCTCGGCACCATGGTCGGATGGAAGCGCATCGTTGTCACCGTCGGTGAAAAGATCGGCAAGACTCACCTCACCTATGCCCAGGGTGCCTCCGCCGAACTCGTCGCAATGTGCACCATCCTCGCCGCAGATACCTACGGTCTACCTGTCAGCACGACGCATGTCCTCTCTTCAGGAGTCGCAGGCACTATGGCTGCGAACAAGAGCGGTCTCCAGCTGTCCACATTGCGGGACATCGCCCTTGCATGGGTGTTTACGTTGCCCGTAGCTGCGTTACTCTCGGGTTGCCTCTTCTGGCTATTCAACACCGTCGCGAAATAACCAGTTCGTAGAAAAGAAAACGGCCCTCCGCTCCGGTGGGCCGTTTTCTTTTCAGACAGAACTATCTTTTCTTCGCCTTATCAAAGCTCTCCCGCATAGCAAAGAAAGCCAGTGCAGGCGCATAGTCGGTATCGAACGGCAACGGCCTCTGCAGCCTGTCCGGATGCTGCTTGCGAAACTTCGTCCCATTGTTCAGCCAGGTATTCTTATCGCTCGCTCCCCACGTCAACACTGCCTTGACCTCCGGCCCATCGAGCGCCGCTGTCAAATACTCGCGATAGACGTCAGCTACAACTTTGTCACGCTCGGCGATGTCATCTGCGGCAACGCCATCGTCCTTCACATCCAGCTCCGTCACAAAAACCCGCAAACCCAACGCCTTCGCTCCATCGAGCAGCTCGCGAACTCCTCGACCAAAGCCATCCTTACTCTCCGCGTGAATGTGCGACTGAATCCCCAGCGCATCAAGTGGCACCTTATCGGCCTTCATTCGCCGCAACAGAGCAAGCACCGCCGCCCGCTTCTTTCTCTCTTCGTCGTTGTCGTATTCGATACCGTAATCGTTATAGGTAAGAAGCGCAGAAGGGTCCACCTCCCGAGCAGTTCTGAATGCCAGATCGATGTACCCCGGCCCCAGCATCTCAAACCACGGCGACGTGCTCCGCAGCCCATCCGGACGCCCATCAGCAATCCAGATCGCCTCATTCACCACATCCCATGAATGAATTTTTCCCTTAAACCGTCCGCCTACCGTGTGGATGTGCTCGACAAGAAGCCTCTGCGCGTTGTCCTTATTGGCAGTACCGGCGAACCAGTGCGGGAGAGCCTCATGCCAAACGAAGTTGTGCCCCCGAACCTTCATCCCATGCGCCTCGGCGAACGCGACCAGGCTATCCGCATCGGCAAAGTTCCAGGTATCGGCCGTGGGCCGCAGAATGTTCCACTTCAGACAGTTCTCTGGCACCACGATGTTGTACTGCTCTGCAAGCAAATTCCGAAAACCCTCATCCTGACGGAACAGACTCGCGTTCACCGCACATCCACAGAGCAGCCCGCGAGCCTCTGCGTGAGCCTTCAAGGACCCTGCTCCGGTAATCGCTTGCGTCTTCTCATCTGACGTTTTGGCGAACCCGTTGCCTCTCAGCAATCCCGGCATTGCAACAACTGCGGTTACGCCTCCCGCCTGCCTCATCCACTCCCTGCGTGTCAACATTTCTGCGGCTCCTTCGCATGTTGAAAGCAATCATACCCAGCATTGGTATGCTTAGAAGTACACCAAAGAGACCATGAGCCTTAAAGCAAAGATCGAAGCAGTCATTTACGCATCAGAAGAACCCGTCACCCTCGTCCAACTCGCTGGCCTTCTGGGTCACGAAGCCCAGGCCGAACTCGACCACCTCGACTCCGCCCAGCGTGCACTCGCGCTCGAGGAAAGCGCACCAGACAAGGACGAGCTAAACAGCGAAGTCCTCTCAGATTCTCAAGAGTCCCACTCCGAATCTCCGGCTGAACCCCAGGCCGGATCTGAGGATGAAGCCCAGCACGCCGAAGCTCTCAAGCGTCACCTGCACGATGTCGCTGCCGAGGAGGCTGCACACGCCCGGGCCGTTCGCCTACGCACCGCTGCAGCAACAGCTGCCATGAGTTCTGCCGACTCCGTAGAACCCTTCCTTGAGATCTTTCAAACCGAACCAACAGTCGCAGCGCAGGGAAGCGAAGCGCCCGCCGAACCACCGGCCGAAGAAAAAGACGAAAAGAAAATCGCCCGCGAAGCCAAAGAGAAAGACCGCCGTCTCCGCGACTACTTCCGCACCATCCTCGACGAACTCATCGCCGACTACGCAACCTCCGACCGCGGCCTCGAAATCCGCGAGGTCGCCGGAGGCTACCGCCTCGCCACCAAGCCCGAATACCACGACGCCGTCCGCGGCTTTGTCAAATCTCTCAAGCCTCCTCTGAAGCTCTCCCTTCAGGCACTCGAAACCCTCGCCGTCGTCGCCTACAAACAGCCCGTAACCGCGCCCGAGATATCTGAGATTCGCGGAGTCGACTCCGGCGGCGTCCTCGGCAGCCTCATGGCGCGCAAGCTCATCACCACCGCCGGCCGCAAACAGGTCATTGGCCGCCCCATCCTCTACAAGACAACAAAAGATTTCCTCCTCCGCTTCGGTCTGAAAGACATCAACGAGCTTCCCAGCATCGAAGAGTTTGAGAAGATGGCTGGCGAGCTTGCCGAGCAGGAGGAGATCCCCATGGAGCACCACGCACCTGAGACTCCAGATCAAGTGGAGCGGGAGAAGGATCAGACCGAGCCGCAAGCCGACGGCGACAGCGGCGAAACCGTAGCCGACGAAGCAATCGTCGACGGACGTATCTCCGGTCTTCCGCCAAACTACAACACCGATCAGATCGCAGACGGCGCAGACTCACCCGCGCTCGACGCCGAGATTCAAAGCGACCAGCGCCGCGACTCCGAGGAAGGCTGATGACACGATGGCACAATCAAACCTCGATCCCGAACCCGACCCTCGCGACTCTCCCGACACCCCCGAGGACAACGAACCCGACACCGTAGCCACTCCCGAGGGCGACAACGAATACCCTCCCGACGTACCGCTAACGCCAGCTCCCGAGGGCATGCAGCGTACGCGGTGGATCAACACTGATAAACTCTAAGTAATCGACCAGGCAGCATCATCGATATGAGCCCTGCCCAATCCAATCCCGACCTCTACCAACACGTCCGGGTCGTCATCTCAATCATCGTTGGCTTATGTATCACCACTCTTCTGAGCCGTTTCGCCCGGTTCGTCCAGCACCCCAAACGAAGACAAGGTATCCATCCTCCATCTCGGCTGGGCTGCATCGCTTCTTCTCTCCATCATTCACTTCTGGTGGTAGGAGTTCCACCTCTCGCTCGTGCAGCAGTGGACCTTCACGATCTACTTCTCCGTCATTCTCTACGCGATCCTGTTTTATCCCTCTGCACATTTCTCTTTCCCCCTGATCTGAGAAACTACTCCGGCTACGGAATACTTCCTGTCACGCCGCAAATGGTTCTTCGGCTTCCTCGCGGCCACGTACGTCGCCGATATCATCGACACCCTGCCTGAAGGGCTCTACCCACCTTCATTCCTTCGGCATGGAATATCCGATCCGAATCGCAATAGGTCTGATCGTGTGCCTGATCGCGATACTGGTCAGAAACCAGCGAGTTCAATTGACCCTTCTGGCCGTCTCCCTCCTCTATCAAATCGCCTTCATCGTGCGCCTCTACAGCACGGAGTAGCCCGGGGCCAGATTCCGCTCGCATGAAAACAGGCGATAATAGAGATTGAAATACCCGACCGCGATGAGCAGCTCCGCAGTCAGAAGGCTATCGACAATGACGAAATCCATCTCCACCGCAAAACCTGAATCCCCCGAAGAACCAAAAGGCGACCGACTCCAGAAGATCCTCGCTCAGGCAGGCATCGCCAGCCGCCGTAAGGCCGAGGAGATCATCCTCGAGGGCCGAGTCCAGGTCAACGGAGTCATCGTCAACACACTCGGCACGCGCCACGACGCCAGCCACGACCATATCCGCGTCGACGGCAAACTCCTCCACGGCCGCGAGCGGCAGCGCTACTACATGCTGAACAAGCCTCGCGGCTACGTCACCACACTCGACGATCCCGAAAAGCGCCCCACCGTCATGCAGCTCATGGCCAAGCAAAGGTCAGGTCCGCACGGCGACAACGTCCGCCTCTACCCCGTTGGCCGTCTCGACTACCTGAGCGAAGGTCTGCTCCTGATGACCAACGACGGCAACCTCGCCAACGCCCTTTCCAAGGCAGCAGCCGGAGTAGAAAAAACCTACTTGGTCAAAGTAAGCGGCGTCCCTCCAGCTTCAGGATTGGAACAAATTCGCTGCGGCATCATGATCGACCGCGGCCGTCTCAACGAAGTCCGCAGCGGCCGTCGTGACCGCATCATCACCTCACCCGCGAAGATCGAACTCGTCCGCGGCGGCGACAATCCCTGGTACGAACTCACCCTTACCGAAGGCCGCAACCGCCAGATCAGAAAAATGTTCGAAGAGATTGGCCATCACGTCGAAAAAATCCGTCGCATCGGCTACGGAGCGCTTCGCCTCGACGTACCTCCAGGCGAATTCCGCGAACTGACCTCAGGCGAAGTCATGGCTCTCGATCGCGCAGCGAAGGGAAAGAAAGTCGTCCCTAAGAAAAAAGCTCCGGAGTTCGCGCAGCTAAAATCTCCGGCGAAGAAAAAATCCACCAAGCCACGTCGTCAACCCCTTGGGGCCCGGTCCGCGAACCGCCCTCGCCGTTCGAACTAGCGTGCCAGATTTTCCCCATTGACCAACCAGATTCCCTACCGGGGAAAACTCTTCTTTTCATCATTTTCCAGCCAAATATTGCAACTCGTTGACTCTCCCACAAAAGTTCGATAAACCCCATTGACACATCTCCTTCCACGCGCCCAAAATACTCCCGCTATTAACCTTGTGGTTGATGACAATCACAGCCTGAGAGCATCCAATTAGGAGCAGTGAAGGAGTAACAGAGTGGCAATGGAAAAAGCAACATTTGGTGCAGGGTGTTTTTGGGGAGTTGAAACCCGATTCGCAGAGATCTCAGGTGTTATCGATACGGCCGTAGGATACGAAGGCGGCAACCTCGAACACCCAACCTATAAAGAAGTCTGTACCGACCGCACCGGCCATGCGGAAGTCGTCGAAGTCATCTTCGATTCATCCCGTCTGTCATACGAAACCTTGCTGGACGCCTTCTTCGCCATGCACGACCCCACCCAGGTGAATCGCCAGGGCCCGGATTGGGGCACCCAGTACCGCAGCGTCATCTTTACCCACAACGAAAAGCAGTTCGCCCAGACCCGTGCAAGGATCGCCGAACTCAGCGCCTCCGGCTCCTACCGCAAGCCCATCGCAACCCAAGTCGTTCCGGCAACAACCTTCTGGAAAGCGGAAGAGTACCACCAGAAATATCTCGAGAAACGTGGCATGGTCAGCTGCCATATCTAACGCAGCCAAAACGGCTACAAATTGCATTTAGCAAAACGTTATCGGCATGACAAAGGCAGAGAACAGCGGATTGCTGGCCTCTGCCTTTCTCGTTCAACAATCGAGCGTTCTCGGCGAACCTTCCCTCAGGCAGACCGACGCATCCGGCGATACAACCCGCCAGCGACGCCTGCCATGCCGGTTCCGAGAAGGATCAAGCTAGAGGGCTCGGGAGTTGGGTTGATCTCCTGATTGATCGATTCATTCAACGCTACTGAATCAATGAAAAAATCCCATCCATTCACAGAGGGATCATCCGTTGTCGACTGGATCGTCACCATAGTAATGTCCGATCCAAGCAGGTCCGGCAGTCCAAAACCGGAGCTAAGGTTGGCAGCAAGAGTGAAGTTCTCTGTATCCACGAGAGTTGCGCCGCTAAAAGCGTTTACGACATAGCCTGACGTAATCGTTGCACCGTTGAGCAGCGCAAAGCTCACTTCATCTGCAGTAAAGGCAGGATCCACCATAATGGTGAGCGTGGAAGAAAGGCTGCTATCGCCGAAGCCGGCGGTGCCGTAGGCATTTGGAGGTGTCGCAAATTCGAGCCCCGGCAGGTTAGTTGCATCCCCCAGAATGACGCCACCTGTAAAAGTAGCAATACCTGGGACAACGATAGTTTGCGCCGGACCAGCTGCAGCGAACGTCGACGGTCCGGTCGGTAAACTATCGAAATTTACAACGGCGACCGTGTCGGCATGTGCAATTCCACAAAGCAAACAGCCAGCTACAATCAATGAATTCAACTTCAACATAGAGTGGTCCTCCGCTGCTCATGGAGCAGCAATCCTCTTTAGCGCTAAGGTTTCTATCGATATGCGGTCTTCCGCATTCAACAAATGGCAGCGTGGGAATGGTTTTTGCGATTGGCCCAAATGCTTGAACAAGGTACGGGAAAAACACGGCCCAAATGCTCAGCTTGAGTGTTCAGACTCTCTCATTGCACCTGAATGACCAATCCTGGGCTCTTAGATTGAGTCATTTGCGCGCCGCTTGGCCTGCCTTTGCGCAAAGAAATGCAGAGGAAGGGACAAAAAGAGACACGAAAACACAGCCTCCACCAATAAACGAAAGAATGTTTACCTGTCACCCTCAACTTTTGGCGTCATCCCTAGTCAGTTCTCAGTGCCTTTACCGGGTCAACCGACGATGCACGCCATGCCGGCAGCACAGCCGCCGCCAGAGCTACCAAAGCAATCAGTAGCACAACCGCGCTGAGTGTAATCGGATCCGAAGACGAAACACCGAAGAGTTGACTCCGCACCAATCTCGCCAGAACGATGGCGCAGGGAATCGCTACAGCAACTCCAATTCCGGTAAGACGCAGAACATCCACGAGAACCAGCCGCGAAACCTCCGCCTTGGAAGACCCAAGCGCAATGCGAACGCCAATCTCCCACGTCCGCTGCGCCGTCGAGTAAGCAAGCACCCCATAGAGCCCAACCCCGGCAAGCATGGTAGCCAGCAGCCCAAACGAGATCGCCAGCAACTCAATCATGCGCTCATTCGAAAGCGTGGTCTCAATCTGATCGTTCATCGTTCGCATCGCATCGACAGCAAGCCCAGGATCGATCTGCTTTATAGCCTGCCTCACCACGGCGAAGGTTTGCTCCGGCGGCGTATTCGTGCGCAGATAAAGATAAAGCTGGTCCACCGCCTTTGCCTGTCGAAGCGGAATGAAAAGAGTTGGCGGGGCTTCTTGCCGCAACGTCATATGCTTCGCGTCGCGCGAAACCCCGACGATCGTCATGTACTGCAGATTCTTGCCACCGCCTCGAGCCACACGCTTGCCTACGGCAGCCGCTGTGCTGCTGTAGTAGTGCTTCACAAAACTCTCGTTTACGATCGCGACCAGAGGATGGCTGCTGTCATCATCCTCTGTAAAGATGCGTCCCGCTAGCAAAGGCACCTGCAGCGCATGGAAGAAACCTGCACTCACCGACGGAGCTTCCACATCGTAATCTTCATCCGGAGGCGCGTTGTAACCCTCCACCGTCACATTGCCGCTGCGGTCACTATCGGCCAGTTCCGGATCGTCCGTCGCCCCCACAGCCTGCACGCCAGGCAACGTTGCCATAGTATCCAGAACATTCTGCTGCAACTGCGGAATCTTCTCCTTCGCGTATCCGGAGAGCTGAGGATCGATGTGGAACGTAATCAGGTGCGAGGTATTGAACCCTGGATCAACGCGCCGCAGATTCTGCATCGTACGCACAAACAAACCAGAGCCGACCAGCAGCAGAACGCTGAGCCCTACCTGAAGCGAAACGATCAACCGCCGAAAATTCAACGAGCCGCCAGCCATGGTCCCAGTCTTTTGCTTCAACGAGTTCAAAATATCCGGCCGCAGCAACTGCACCGCCGGAGCCAGACTGAACAACACACTCACAGCTAGCGCAACCGCAAAGTTGAAGGCCAGTAGACGTGCATCCAACGTAGTCGAGAACGCAGAGGCAGAGTCTGCATCCAGTCGATGCACGAGCACTCGAATGCAAATCGGCGCGATCACCAGTCCCGCCGCTCCGCCTATAATGCCGATCAGCACTCCCTCCAGCAGAAGCTGCTGCACAACTCGTCGTGCATTCGCCCCCAGCGCATACCGCAGAGAGAACTCTCGCATTCGAGCCGCCGAGCGAACCAGCAGTAAACTGGCCACATTCACGGCAGCGATCAGAAGCACCAGAAACGCCATCGCCATCACGGCGTACAACGGCCTCTCCAGACCATCCCGGTTGTACGATATCCCATTCGATCCCGGCAACACCAGCAACTCACTCTTATTCAGAAAGTCATCGACGAAACGCGGCGACTGGGTCCCCAACGCCTTCAACTCCTCCGCGCGCAGCGAATGCCACAACGGAGCCATCATCACCTGTGCTCGTTCCGGAGTTTCATCCGGCTTCATGCGGCCAATGATATTCATCCACCGCGATTTGTGGTCCTGCAGATAGCTGCCCCTGCCCGGCCTGATCTGTTCCAGCATCGACATCGGAACGAAAACATCCGGCACCTGCCCCCACACTGCACTCTGAAACGCAGGCGCGGAGACACCGATAATCTGGAACGGCTGGCCGTTGATCGAGAGCGCCTGTCCGACAACATTCGCATCCGATCCCAGATGCGTCTTCCAGTAGTTGAAGCTCACCACCGCAACTGGATTGCTGCCGGATGTTGCATCGTCTGTCGGCGCAAGCACGCGCCCCATTTCAGCCGGCACACCCAACACGCTGAAGTAGTTCCCACTCACAATCTCTGCATTCGCCATGTTGGACGTGCCATTACGCGTAATGCCGATCTCAGCCGGCGCCGTAGCAATCAACCCGTCGAACGCCGTTCCTCGATCGCGCAAATCCCGATACATCGGATACGAGAAGGATTTTTCAAACCCCGCGCCATTATTGCCGCTGTGTCCCTCCCACATCTTGCCTGGAGCACTCAGAATCACCAACTGTTCCGGCACCCTCACCGGCAGCGAGCGCAGCAGCGCCTGATCCAGCAACGAAAAGATCGCAGTATTCGCGCCCACGCCAAGCGCAAGCGTCAACACAGCAGTCACCATGAATCCGGGAGATCGACGAATCTGACGAAGGGAAAAGCGAAGGTCTTGCATCAGCGATTGCATCTCAGTTCGTTACCTCGATAATTTCTGACTTGAGACAGCACTTCGGCTGCCAACACCGCACAGTGCTATCTCCATGAGAATCAATCACTCCTCAACCTGAATCGTCACCGTGATGTTCATCCGCGGATACCCCTGTCCGCTTACGGACGCCGCATCCCCGAATTATTCCCTGTTGACTAACACATTCCCCACGTTTCTATCGCTCATGAAACCTGGTTTGTGATACCATTAATTTGTACTCTGGTTAAAACGAGTACGGGCATCGCAGGCAAAAACTCTTCATGGACTTCGGAGTTTGGCCAGAGACTGCGATTCACCTCTCCCCACCGCAGACCTTCCCCGAAATCGGAAGCCGCGCTGGTTGCTCTGGCTGGAAGACACGTCAACGGACGAGTCTCGCCGTGCAGCAGCAGCGCTTCGACAATCGAGCAATGCTGACTAATTGAAATCCACGGTGCTACCAAGCGCCGACTGCATTCCTATGCCGTTACCGAACCGCCCCAAAAATGGGGCAATCCAGACAGGAAAAATCTTGAACTCTGCAACTTTGGAACAGAACCAGCAGGACGCACAGAACGTCCACCACTCAGCAAACCCCAACCCTCCCCAAACGAATTCCGCAACTGCGAATCGAACCGGCATCTCTCTCGTCGACGACGTGCGCTTCACCGACTTCAACATCTCCGACTCGCTCAAGAGCCGTCTCACCAACGCCGGCTTCATCATGCCGACACCGGTGCAGGCCAAGGCCATTCCGCCCGCGCTCGAAAGCAAAGACATTCTAGCCACCGCCTCGACCGGCACAGGCAAAACCCTCAGCTTCCTCATCCCGATGATCCAGCGCATGGACGCCGTCTCCGCGCCCAGCACCAAGGGCAAACGCGGTCCTATCCGTGCTCTCATCCTGCTGCCGACGCGCGAGCTCGCCATGCAGGTCCTTGAGGTCTACTGGAAGCTCGTCCCCGGTTCGAAGAGCGACGCCGTTCTCGTCTGCGGCGGTCTCTCTGAGAACAACCAGCTTGATCAGCTCGACCGTGGCCCACGCCTCGTCGTCGCCACGCCCGGTCGTCTCGAAGACTTCCTCCGTCGCCGCGAGATCAACATCAACTCCGTCGAAATGCTCGTCCTCGACGAAGTCGACCGCATGCTCGACATGGGATTCCTTCCCGCCATCCGCCGCATCGTCGGCGCTCTCCCACGCACCCGTCAGACCATGTGTTATTCCGCGACGCTCGACGCCAACATCCGCGAGATCGTTCGCGACTACGTCCGCGAGCCGGTACGTATCGAAATCGGCCAGACCTCCAAGCCCTCCGACCGTGTCGAACTTCGCGTCTACACCGTCATGCAGGACCAGAAACTCGGCCTGCTCGACCAGATGTTGCGCCAGGAAGAAGGAACCTTCCTCGTCTTCTCGCGCACCAAGCATGGCGCAGACCGCATCAGCAAGAAGCTGGAAAAGCTCGGCCACGATGCCGACGTCATCCACGGCGACCGCAGCCAGTCGCAGCGCACCGCCGCTCTCAAAGGCTTCGCAAACGGCCGTCATCGCATCCTGGTTGCCACTGACGTGGCGGCTCGCGGCATCGACGTGCAGGATATCGCCCACGTCGTCAACTACGACCTGCCCAACGCCTCCGACGACTTCGTCCACCGCATCGGCCGGACGGGACGCGCCGGAGCCAAAGGTGTCGCCACGACCTTCGTCATGCCGCAGGAAAAGCACGACGCCCGCAAGCTCGAACGCGAATTGAAGATAAAGTTCGAATGGCGCGAGGCCGATAAGAACCTCGAGAAGGAAGTTCGTAACCAACCCCTCGACATAACAGCTCCGGGGATGGACCTTCTGCAACTCGAGACTCGTTCCTGGAAAGGCAACGACCCGGTCGCTCCCATGTTGACGCCAAAAAACAACTACGGCGGCAACCGGAACGGCTCTCGCGCCCGCAACGGTGGTGGTGGCAACTCCGGCGGACGCAACTCCGGCGGACGCGGCAACGGTCGCCCCGGCGGACGCCCAGGCGGCAGCCGCTCTGGCCCAGCCCGCCGCGGCCAATAACCGGTCACTCGATAAAACCTAAATGCTCCGCTCTACAGGCCAACCAGCCCAGGAGCGGAGCTTCATCTTTCAGCTCGCAACAAATCCTCAAATTAGTTTTCTTGACCGCCTTCTCGACTCTCCCTACCATCACCAAAGATGCCCTCCAGAAGGCCTTTAGCCCTCGTCTTGCTGATCACGACTGTCCTCAGCATCGCCATCGCGTTGTGGACACACGTCACCTATCCCATGCCTGGCTACCAGGCCGACACCGTCGAGTGGGCCACCACCGGCCACGTCGCCGACACCTTCACTCCTCTCGCCTACCCTCTCTTCGCCGGGCCGGCCTATCGACTCGCAGGCGACCACGGCATCGTCCTCCTGCAGATTTTTCTTCAACTCGCCCTCGCTGCAGTCTGCTATCGACTACTCCGCGAACTCAATCTGCCGCCATCCTGGAGTGCCTACGGCTCGCTACCCGTCGCCTTATTTCCCGACCTCATCCTCTCCGTAACCAAACTTTGGGACCTCCCCCTCGGCACGTTGCTCTTCCTCCTCATCGTCCTCGCATGCCTCCATATTGCCCACAGCGTAGCCGCGCCCACGCTCAAACTGACCGCCACAGCAGCACTCATCTTCGCCGCCGCCATCTTCTGCCGCCCCAATTTAATCCTTCTGGCTCCAATCCTTCTGATCCTTCTTTTTCTCCGCAGCACCAATCTCCAGCCGGCACGAGCAGCCGCACATGCAGCAATCCTGCTGATCATCACAGCCGCAGGCTTCTCCCTGCTGGGCATAGCCAGCCACGGCTCCATCTACTTTCCCCGCAACGGCCCCTACAACCTCTACGCAGGCCACAACCCCCAGACCAAAGCCGCTCTCCTCAATCATCTCAACGCCGAATACTCCCTCATCCCCGACTTCTACGCCTCCCACCCCGGCGAACCGATCCCCGACTTCTACTCTCCCCAGATCGGCGCAACCTACAACCAGCGATCAATCGACTTTGCCATTCACCATCCTCTCGAAGAGATCAAGCTACTCTTCCTGAAACTCTTCATCTTCTTTCATCCCGACACCAAACTCCACGCCCTCTTCTCGCCCTACGGCCTGGTCAAGTCATTCCTCGCGCTCCCCAGCTTCTTATTTCTGGCAGCGCTTCTTCTTCCCGGACGCCTCCATCTCACCTTCGACGACAAACTCCTCTTCGCCTTCGAAGTCGTCTATATCCTTCCGTTTCTCCTCACCAACTCCGATCCACGCTTTCGCACCCCACTCGATGCACTCCTTCTCCTGCATCTAGTAAGCCTTCTCTACCGCCGCTACAACGCCAACCTCGCACAAGCCTCTCTATCATCCTCATAAACATGTAAAATTGAAGAGGAGCCGTTTGGCGCGGGGACTCGGCCGCCCGCATTCACCATCGCACCTTCACGATCAACCTCTGTTTCAGTGGTCTCGGTACGTGCCGAACCTCGGTTGGCCTTTGCCATAGGCTCATTTTGAAGGTCTGCTCCGAAGCACGCCGAGCGCTTTAGAAACAACGGTCCATTCACAGCGTTTCAATGTGCCGGCCCTATAAAATAGAAGGAAACCATGATCTCTGTCTCCAATGTCACCATGCGCTACGGCTCGAAGCTTCTCTTCGAGGACGTCTCCGTCACCTTTACTACCGGCCGCCGCTACGGCCTCACCGGCCCCAACGGCGCCGGCAAATCCACCTTCATGAAGGTCCTCACAGGCGAGATCGACGCCCAGAAGGGATCCGTCGTCCGCCCCAAAAAAGTCGGTGTCCTCAAACAGGACCAGTACGAGTTCGACGCCTACCGCGTCATCGACACCGTCATCATGGGCAACAAAGCCCTCTGGGCTGCCCTTGAAGAGCGCGAAGTCATCTACGCCAAACCCGAGATGACCGATGAAGACGGCTCACGCCTCGGAGAGCTCGAAGGCATCGTCGGCGACGAAGACGGCTACGAAGCCGAAGCCAACGCCGCAGTCCTCCTCCAGGGCCTCGACATCCCCGACGAGCTCCACGAACGCAAGATGTCCGAACTCCAGGGCGGCCAGAAAGTCCGCGTCCTCCTCGCCCAGGCTCTCTTCGGCAACCCCGAAGCCCTTCTCCTCGACGAGCCCACCAACTACCTCGACCTCGAATCCATCCACTGGCTCGAAGACTTCCTCACCCGCTATAACGGCACCGTCATCACCATCTCGCACGACCGTCACTTCCTCAACAACGTCTGCACCCACACCGCCGACATCGACTACGAGACCATCATCCTCTACACCGGCGGCTACGACGACATGGTCCTTCAAAAGACCAGCATCCGCACTCGGATCGAGAGCCAGAACGAGCAGCGCGAGAAAAAAATCGCTCAACTCAACGACTTCATCGCCCGCTTCTCCGCCGGCACGCGCTCCTCACAGGTGAACTCCCGCAAGAAAGAAGTCGAGCGCCTCGCCACCAGCGAACTCGCCCGTTCCAACATCGCCCGCCCCTTCATCGCCTTCAAGATGGACCGTCCCTCCGGCAAGCACGTCCTCGAGTTCGAGCAAGTCAACAAGTCCTACACTCAGAAAGACGGCCAGGTCGAGCACGTCATCAACAATTTCTCCGCCTCTATCCAGCGCGGAGACAAAGTCGTCCTCATCGGCCGCAACGGACAAGGCAAAACCACGCTCCTCAAAGCACTGCTAGCCAACGGCCCCGGCATCGAAGAGAAAGACGTCTCCATCGACTCCGGCACCGTCAAATGGGGCCACGAAGTCTCCATCGGCTACTTCGCGCAAGACCACACCGGCTCCATCACCAAGGGCACAACCGTCGCCGAGTGGCTCCACACCTTCGACCCCGAGGCCACCAAAGAAGACATCCGCGGGATCCTCGGCCAGATGCTCTTCCGCGGCGAAGAGGGCCTCAAGAAAACCGATGCTCTCTCTGGAGGCGAAGCCGCCCGCCTGCTCTTCTGCAAGATCATGCTGCAGAAGCCGAACGTCCTCGTCTTCGACGAACCCACCAACCACCTCGACCTCGAGAGCATCAACGCCCTCAACCAGGCCATCCAGAAGTACGAAGGCACAGTCTTCCTCGTCACTCACGACGAAGACCTCATCGAAGAAGCCGGCACACGCATCTGGCACTTCGAAGGCGGCCCCACCGACTTCCGCATCACAGACCACAAGGGCCCCTACGAGGAATACCAGCAGCAGCTGGCATTAGCTGCAAAGTAACGAAGGCGCTTCACGTCTGGAATACCAGCGACAGTTAGCTCTCGCAGCAAAGTAACTACGGAGGATCACGAATTAGAACCTTGAACAATCCGTTCTTATCCGTTTAATCCGTGGTCGCATTTGCCGATTTACAATGGACCCATGCCGACAGTAGAGCCCAGCAAATCCCGTGGCAAAAACGTCCTAGGCCGTCCCCTCGACACCTGCGGCTGCGAGCCCATGACCGGCTTCTACCGCACCGGCTGCTGCGAGACCGGCCCCGACGACCACGGCGTCCACACCATCTGCTGCGTCGTCGACGCTCCGTTCCTCGCAGCCTCCAAAGCTCTAGGCAACGATCTCTCCACCCCCATGCCGCAGTATGGATTCCCCGGACTCAAGCCGGGCGATCGCTGGTGCGTCTGTGCAGCGCGTTGGCTTCAGGTCCAGCAGGCCGGAGCAGCCTGTCCCATCATCCTCGAAGCCACCCACGAGAACACCCTCAGAATCGTCCCCTTCGAACTTCTCATTCAATACTCGGTCATCCCCAGCCAACTCCACTAGCAGCTTTCGTTTTGCTTCGTCTTCGCCGCAACCCACTTGCGACAAAAGCAATTGTTTACAACAAGCCTGCAAAACAACACATTGGAACCGGCTACGAAGCCGACGGTGGCATCTACGACGGTGCCATTGGCTCAAGCATCAGGCCCTGGCCCGAATTACGGGTCAAACACTAATCTTTGCGCAACGTACTGTCGCATACTAAACTTTAGAGAGGAAGAGTGGCCGAGTGGTTGATGGCTCCAGTCTTGAAAACTGGCGTACCTGAAAGGGTATCGGGGGTTCGAATCCCTCCTCTTCCGCCATTTCCTAGTCCGATGCAGTCCACACGGCGATCCCGTGCCGTGCGTTCCGTCTCCACTACGATGCGTTAGTTGTAGCTCAACCCTGCGCGGCTTCCACCGCCGTTTCAGGTGGCGTTGCCGGGGTTCGAGCGCAAGGCTGGGTTCTTTCGTCGCAGCCGGGTGTGAAATGCCGCGATGAGGAGCAGGAACAGCAGGAAATCCGGGACCGTGTATCGCAGGCTGTCCACAAAGAACGTGCTGCTCGCTATGGCGACGAGAGCAGCCAAACCGACGATCTGCGCATAGGGAGAAAATGGCAGGCGGATCGGCAGAGCCGCGATGCGCGCAGGCCCGAGCACCTTACGAAACGAAAGATGGGCCAGCAGGACAATGATCCACACGAAAAACATTCCTGCCACTGCGATTCCGTAAAGCGACAGGAAGGCGTGGCTCGGAGCGAAGATCGCAAGCAGAATAGCGGCGACCATACCCGCGGTCGACAGCAGCAAGGCAAGATAGGGGACGCCGTTGCGGCCGAGACGCCCTAGCGCCAGCGGTAGATAGCCATCGCGCGACAAGGAAAACAAGGTCCGGCTGGTGAGGTAGAGGTTGGTATTCGCGCTGGAGAGAGCGGCGGCGATGACCACCAAATTCATGATGCCCGCGGCATACGGTATCCCCGCGCTGCGGAAAGCAAATACGAATGGGCTGCCGGTGAGTCCGCTGCTCATCTTGTCCCAGGGCGTCATCACAAGCATTACGGTGATCGACAAGACATAGCAGAGGATGAGCCGCGCAGTAACCGTACGCATAGCGTGCGGGATAGTCTTCGCGGGCTGGTGTGCCTCGCCAGCTGTGACGCCGATGATCTCGATACCCATATAACTGGTGAGCGTAAGGCTCATGGCCAGCCACACGCCCTTTATCCCATGTGGCAAAAATCCACCATGGGCGGTCAGGTTAGAGAGTCCGGATGGTCTGGCCGGCCCCAGGCCGACGATTAGACCAATGCCAATCAATACGAACGCTGCGATGGCAACGACCTTGACGATGGTAAACCAGTATTCAAACTCGGCGAAGCTGCCGACCTGCATGGCGTTGATGGCGATCAGGGCGAGAGAGACAGCTACCACGATCAGCCACTGCGGCACCGTCGGAAACCAGACCGCACAGTAGATCGCTACGGCGGTAACCTCCGCGCCGATCGCGATGATCTGAACGAAGGCATAGGTAACGCGAACGGCGAAACCGGACCAGTCGTTGAGGTAGGTCTGGGCGTACACGCCGAAGGAGCCAGCCACAGGATGTACGACCGCCATCTCGGCGATGGAGTACGCGACGATAAGAGTGATGACAGCACCAAAGAGATACGCCAGGATAACGCCTGGGCCTGCAAGACGAATGGAGAGCGAACTACCCAGGAAGAGCCCGACACCGATGGCGCCGCCCATCGTCATCATGGTAAGTTGCCGCTGGGTTAGCCTGCGTTCGAGCTGGGGCTCGGGCGCGCTGTCGGCGCCTGGCGACGAGAAGGTTGATACTCGCGCTTGAGCGTCTGGCTTACGAATGCCGGGGAATGCCAAGCAGTACCTTCCCGAACTCTTGAATTTCTTCGATGGTGTTGTAGTGAAGAAGCGAGGCGCGCACAACGCCGGACTCCTGTGGGATACCGAGCTGTTGCATCAAACGCGGCGTGTACATGTGGCCATCGCGAATGCCGATGCCGCGGCCGGACATAACTTCTGTGACATGTGCAGGCGCGATGTTCGGCAGATTGAAGCAGAGAGTGGGTACGCGCTCGTTTGTGCGAGCGGGGTTGTCGATTCCGTAGATGGTGGCGCCCGCGGACTTGAGTACGCGAAACATCCCCGCGGAGAGGGTGGCTTCGTAGGAGCGAATTGCAGTCATGGCATGCACAATAGAGTCTCGCCGCGATGCAGGCGAGGTGCCCTCTTCTTCCTCGGCCATGCGTGTGCCAAGCGCTTCGAGGTAGGCGACAGCCGCCGCCATACCGGCAACGTTTTCGTAGATGAACGTACCCGCTTCAATCTTGAAGGGAGGAGCATCCGGCATGAAATCTTCGCGAAAGGTGGGCAACTCGTACAGCAACTCCAGGCGCCCCCACATAAAGCCCATGTGCGGTCCGAAGACTTTGTAGCCGGAACAAACAAGATAGTCGCAGTCGAATGCCTGAACATCGATCACAGCATGGGGAGAGTAGTGAACGCAATCGAGAGCCACCTCAGCTCCAACGGCGTGCGCCAACTTTGCGACAGTGGCGACATCGACCAACGAGCCCAGCGCGTTCGAGGTCACCGTGCAGGCGACCAGGCGCGTCTTTGCGCTCAGCAGCGGTGCCAAATCCTCAACGTGCAGGTTGGAATCCTCGCGCATCTTCCACCAGACGATCTTCGCCCCTTCACGCTCGAGCTGCAGCCAGGTGGCGATGTTCGCTTCGTGGTCGAGATCGGTTACGACGATCTCGTTGCGCGTGCCCAACATGCGGCCGATAGCAAGGCTGAGCAGGCGCAGAAACGAAGTGGCGTTCATGCCGAACGCGACCTCTTCAGGATGCCGCGCGTTGATTAGCACTGCGACGCTCTCCCGCGCCCTCGCAATGGTTGCGTCCACCTCCATGCTCTTCACATAGCGTCCACCACGCTGAACGTTGCAGTGCAGCAGGTGCCGGTTGACGGCGTCGAACACCATCTGCGGGATCTGCGCGCCGGCAGCGTTATCGAAGAAGATGAAACCGGGCTGCTGATTGAGCGCAGGAAACTGCGATCGGACCCAGTCAGATGGAAAGGCGATGGTGCTGGGGACAGTGAGCTGTTGATCGAACATGACACTCCTGATGCTGGGCTGAGGCGACGAAATTGGGCCAGCATCCACAACAGCACCATCATTCCCGTTGTGGATGCACGGTAAGTATACAAACCAGAGAATAGACTTGCTTCCGACCCCGGCTAGGGTCTGGGCATAACGGGATCCAGAAGCTTCTGTGCAGTCTCGACCCCGAATACCGGAAGCGATGGATCCGTGAGCAGGCCGATTTGTTTGAGCACCGAGGCCTGATCCCAGTAGATGCGCTCATGCGCCAGTTTTCCGTCTCGAAAGCCGACGACGACCACGAGCGGAATTTCTACATGCCGATGCGTCGGAGCCACGCCCGGAAGCATCCACGGCATCTCTTCAGTGTGCGTGAAGGAAAAGATAATCTCGTCGACTAATTGATCCTGACCGAGAGTGCGGGACACCAGTTGAATGGCGACGTCCGCGGGCATTGGAGTGATGAAGTCCTGCTGATAGAACGTGCGTAGCTCCGCATGCCCGTACCCGCCGGTCATCACAGGAATGTGGTTGACGTAGGCGTCTTCCACCATCGTATCGATCGTCGAAGCGACGTCGCGAGTCGAAAATTCATAGCCGATGTGCTCATCCCATTGAGCAATCATCTCTGCATGAGTCATGTCTGCACGCTCCTTCGACCATATCTTATAGGACCACCGGAGACCCTGGCTTGCTAGCCGCTTCCATCTCGAGCGATCGCCTGGAGACGAATCACGGCTGAGAGATGATTCTAATCAGCAGCGGCTGCCGCGTTTTATTGGAGACACATTTCCGATCTATTCGTAATGTATTGGAGATTGTTTTGACAGCTCCTCGGTCGCCTCATCCTGAAGTATTGCTACGCTATGGCGATTTATCACCAACTGTGACCTGCGTCTCTCGAACGTGGTGGGACATGTAAGTGATTGTTGAGTACGAGGCGGAGCCGACACGTTGTAATTCTCCGCTAATTGTTCGGAAGTTGCGCTGAATTCCATCCTCCGCCCAGCGCAATCTGTAGCTCCGCGCTGGCTACGATGCGTTCCGCTGCCAGCGATGCCGCTGTCCGCTCGTTAGCTAATTCGATCGTTTGGCTCGTCAGCACTTCGAGATAGGGGGCCAGTCCGCGTTTGAAGCGAAGCGTGGAGAGCTGCGTGCTGCGCTTCGCTGACTCGACAGCGCGCCCGGTGACAACGGCCTCATCTTCGAGTACGCGCAACGCGGCGAGCTGGTCTTCGACGTCGCGAAACGCGGAAAGCACCTGCTGTCGATAGAGCGCCGTCGCCTGTTCGCGCTGAGCGATGGCGAAGTCGACCTGGGCTCTCCTCCGGCCTGCGTCAAACAAAGTCTCGTTAACGGCCCCACCTGCACTCCACATGGCGCTGCCTGCGTTGAAGATTTGGCTGATCGCATCTGTCTCTACTCCGCCGGTCGCACCCAATACGATGTTCGGGTAATACGCGGCCTTCGCAACGCCGATGAGTGCGTTTGCCGACGCAACTCGCCGTTCCGCGCCTGCAATGTCCGGGCGCCGCTGGAGCAATTCGGACGGAATGCCTGTAGGTATGCTGGGCGGGCCATCGGTCAACGGCATCTCAGGAATGTGGAAGTTCGTGGCCGGCTGTCCGACGAGCACCGCGATCGCATGCTCATCCGCCGCGCGCTGCACACCCAGATCAATTAATTGTGCTTGCGTTTGTTCCAACTGAGTCTTGGCTTGCTCCACAGCAATGTCGGTGGTCAAACCACCATTGAGCAGAGACTGGGTAAGGTCCAGCGACTGTTGGTATGAGTCGAGCGTTGTCCGAAGCAGTTGCGCCTGCAAGTCAATCCCGCGTATTTGCAGGTAGGTAACAGCGAGCATTCCTTCAAGGCTCAGGCGTATATTGGCAAGATCGGCGGCAGTTGCCTGCGCGGTGGCGGTGCTGGACTCTATCTGCCTACGGATGGCGCCCCAGAAATCCGGCTCCCAGGAGATGGTTACCGGAATCAGGAAATCCCAATAGTTGGTCGCCACTCCCGGCTCACGTATCAGAGGCTTGGTGGTGGAGATGCGGCTTCTGGTCGCCGAACTTCCGATCGATACCGTCGGGTAAAGCGATGCCTTATTCTCCCGCACCAGGTCGTGCGCCTGCTCGTAGGCGTGCAGTGCCGCCTCGATGTTCTGGTTGGCCGTCGCGCATTGCTGCTCAAGATCGTTCAGCTTTGGATCGTGATAGATATTCCACCAATCTCCACGGCTGGCGTTATCGGCGGGGCTTGCCGTTGACCAGTTTCCATTATGGCCGTCGTCGCTGTAGGCAGGTGGAGCAGGCATTGCCGGCACCTTGTAGTTCGGGCCGACTTTGCATCCGCCCAACGCGATCACCACGAGCAAGGCCCCTGCCGTTGGAAAGCTTTGCGCTCTCATTACTTCGCTCCTGCCGGCTGGTTCGGAGTTACAACGCGGACCTTTTCGCCATCGATCAACGAGTCCGGCGGATTGGCGATGACGCCCTGCCCCGGCTGCAATCCAGTCAGGATCTCCACCGTCGTACCGAAATCGCGGCCCGCAGTTACATGCCCCAAATGCGCGATGTGATTCGCATCGACGGTCGCGACGTGCAGCCCGTCCGGCTCCAGGATCAGCGCGCTTACCGGCACGATCAACGCCGGCGTCGCCTTGGACGTATGCAGATGGACCTCGGTGTAGCTGCCCGGCAGAAGTTCCCCCGATGAATTATTCACATCCACCTCGACGAGCAAGGTCCGTGTCGCGGGATCGACTGCGTTCGAGGTCCGCACCAGCTTGCCGTCAAACTTGCGCCCCGGATACTGGGGCAAGGTTAAAGTCGCTATAACGCCATTTTTCGCATCGGGCGAATATATCTGCGGCACATTGACGAACACACGCAATGTGCGAAGCGCGGAGATGTCGAATATCTCCTTGCTTCCTATAATCGTGCCCGCACCCGCAGTGGTCGTGCTTCCCGTTGCCGTAATCAGCTGGCCGATGTCGATGTTGCGCGTGGTGATCACGCCGTCGAAGGGCGCGACAATGCGTTCGAACGATTGCAACTCCTCCAACCGGCGCACATTCGCCGCCGCCGAGTTCACCTGGGTGCTGGTCGATTGCAGTTGTGTGACCGCAGTGTCCGTGTCTTGTTGCGAAACCGCGTTATTGCCAATGAGGTCCTGGTAACGGCCAGCCGTTGTCTTCGCCAATGCGGCATTGCTCTGTGCGGTTGCCAGGTCTGCCTTCGCCTGGGCCAACTGCTGGTCCAGCTCCGGCGTCTCGATGACTGCGAGCAGTTCGCCCTTGCTCACGTGCGAACCTATGTCGTGATACCAGGCCTTCACGTATCCCGTCGTTCGCGCGTAGATCGGCGCGAGGGTAAATGCCTGCATGTTACCCGGCAGCACGATCTCCTGCGCGCTTTGTTGCAGCACCGGTTGCTCCACAGACACTGTAGGAGCGGCAACGGTGTCGGTATACTTCGCAAGTACGGTGCTCGCATGCTGACGCCGGACGATGCCGACGATAGCGAGCACGACCGTTACGACAAAGACAATGGCAACCGGCGTCAGCACCGATCCGCGCGAGACCTTCGGCGGCGGTTCATGCTTCAACAGTTCCGGGACGTGGCCCTCAGGATGTTTCGATTGTTGCTCGGTACTCATGCCCTATCTCCATGTGCGCCTTTGGCGCGATGTTCAGTGGACTTTGTCCATCTCTCGTTGCTCATGCATGTGCCTCATTCTGGGGATTCGCCGGCGGGTTTGCGTGGCTGGGGTCGTTGCGATGCATAAACGAGAAGAAGACCGGAACAAAGGTAAGCGTGCCGAAGGTCGCTAACAAGAGACCTCCAATAACGGCGCGGCCCAGGGGCGCGTTCTGCTCGCCGCCATCACCCAGTCCCAGAGCCATCGGCACCATGCCGATCATCATCGCCAGCGCCGTCATGATGACCGGGCGGAAGCGCGTGAAACCCGCGGAGAGCGCTGCATCCGCGGCATTTAGCCCGGCCTCCATCTGCTCCTTCGCGAAGCTGACCACCAAGATCGAGTTCGCCGTCGCCACGCCCACGCACATGATCGCGCCGGTCAGCGCGGGAACGCTGATGTGCGTTCCAGTCAGGAACAACAGCCAGACGATCCCGGCCAGCGCGCCCGGCAGCGCTGCAATAATGATGAACGGATCCAGCCAACTCTGGAAGTTCACCACAATCAGAGCATAGACCAGGACAATCGAAAAGATCAGACCGGAGACCAGACCGACGAAGGAGGTGTGCATCGTCTGGATCTGACCGCGCACAAAAATCTCGGTCCCGCGCGGCAGCTTACCCTTGTTGTCTTTCACGACCTGATCGATTTTGCCCGCGACGCTCGCCAGGTCGGAACCTTCAACCGAACCATAGACGTCGATGACTGACCGTGCATTGTAGTGACTGACGGTACCCTGCTCCGTGCCGCGATCAATCGACGCAATATTACCGAGGATCTGAGGTTGCTGACCCGAGCCGTTGGTGGCGATAGGGACATTCTGAAGCTGCTGTAGATTCTGTATGTCATACTGCGGTGTCTGCACCGCGATGTTGTAGCTCACATGGTTCTGAGGGTTGAGATAAAAGGTGGGGGAGGTCTGGAAGCTTCCGCTCAAGCTGGTCAATACACTGTTGGCCACATCATGCTGACTGTAACCCACTTGCTGAGCTCGTGTGCGGTCGACATTGACCGTCCAGCTCGGCAGATTGAAAGGCTGCTGAATTCTCAGGTCGGTCGTGCCGGGAATCTGACTGATCTGTTCCATCATTTGCTCGGCTAGAGTGTGGTTCTGCTCGATTGCATTCCCGACCACCTGTATGTCTATCTGCGCCGGCAGGCCGAAGTTCAGGATCTGACTCACCATATCCGTGGGCAGATAGTAGAACTCAGTGCCGGGAAACCGCTGCGTCAGCTTGTCTCGCAAATTGTGCGTGTACTCGTCCGTGGGCCGGTGCTTTTCAGACAGCGTTACCAGAATGTCCGCGTCGGCAGTACCAACTGTCGCGGAGTTCGAATAGGAAAGGTTCAGGCCAGAGTAGGGAATGCCGATGTTGTCGATGACGGTTCCCATCTCCGCTTGCGGGATCTCCTGGCGAATCACGTCCTCGATCTGGTCGCAGAGACGCGCCGTATCTTCAATGCGAGTTCCGGTATGTGCTCGCACATGCAGCTTGAACTGACCGCCATCCACCGAAGGAAAGAAATCTTGTCCCAACCAGGGATAGAGAAGAGCAATCGACCCGACCCAGAACGCGACGATTGCCAGCAGGAAGACCAGACGATACTCCATGCAGAAGCCCAAGACGCCGTAGTACCAGTTACGTAGTTTCTCGAAGTAGTGCTCGAAGGTGATCTGAAAGCGAACGAATGGATTGCGACTCGCCTTCGCTTGGTCCACGCGGTCGTGCTCATGTCCCTTCAGCAGGTACTTCGCCATTGTCGGCACGATGGTTCGTGAGAGAAAGTAGGATGCAAGCATCGCGAAGACGACCGCCTCGGCCAAAGGAACGAAGAGATATCGTGCGACGCCGCCGAGGAAGAACATCGGCACAAACACTATGCAAATGGAGAGGGTCGAAACGAAAGCCGGAACGGCAATTTGTGCAGCTCCGGTCAGAATCGCGTCTTCGACCTCTTTGCCCTCCTCCAGGTTGCGATTGATATTCTCGATCTCGACCGTCGCGTCGTCGACCAGGATGCCGACCGCCAGCGCGAGACCCCCGAGGGTCATGATGTTGATCGTCTCGCCCAGCGCCGCCAGCATCAGCAGCGAGCAGATGATGGATAATGGGATCGACACCGCGATGATGAGTGTCGAGCGCCAGCTTCCGAGAAAGATAAGGATCATCGCCGCCGTAAGGCAAGCAGCAATGATCGCCTCACGCACCACGCCGCTGATTGCCGCGCGCACAAAGATCGACTGGTCCGCGATCGGCGTGAGCCGCAAAGCGGGGGGCAACTGGGCAAGAATCGACGGCAGTTGCGCACGCACGTTCGCTATGATGTCCAGCGTCGAGGAGTTACCCGTCTTCTGGATACTCAGCAACGAAGACCGTTGTCCGTCCACGCGCACAATGTTCGTCTGGGGTGGGAATCCGTCTCGGACGTTGCCGATATCACGAATGTAGATCGTCGCGCCGTTCACGGTCTTGATCGGCATATTATTAAGTGCCGCAATCGAGGTCGGTGCGCTATTGGTCTCTACCGGATAGTCGATGTTGCCCATCTTCACATCGCCGGCCGGTAGAATTATATTTTCCGCGTTCACGGCATTGACTACATCCGAGGCGGAAAGCCCATACGACTGGAGCTTGTGCGTATCGATGTCAACCTGTACCTGGCGTTGCTTACCGCCGTACGGAAACGCCAGCGCGGCGCCCTGCACCGTCGCAAGCTGCGTACGGACAAAGTTTTGTCCGAAGTCGTTTAACTGCTGCTCGGTCAGTCCAGCACCGGAAAGTCCTAGTTGCAACACCGGAACGCTGGAGGCACTGTACTGAATTACCAGCGGCGGCGTCGTTCCCTGCGGATACTGGCGAAGTGCTGTCTGTGAGATCGCCGTTACCTGCGCCACCGCCTGCGAGATGTTCACTGTTGGGCGGAAGAATATCTTTGTGACGGAGACGCCGTTTAGCGTTTGCGACTCGGAGTGCTCGATGTCGTTGACCGTCGTCGTAAGGCTGCGCTCAAAGGGCAGCACGATCCGATCGCTTAACTCCTGAGGCGACATACCCGCATAGTTCCAGATAACGGAGACGACCGGGATGTCGATATTCGGAAAGATGTCGACGGGCGTCCGCAGCATAACTACAGGACCCACGATGAAGAGAAGCAGTGACAGCACGACGAAGGTGTAGGGTCTCCTAAGTGCGAGACGGACGATCCACATCGAGACTCCTTGGGTTTGTTTCCTCTACGGGGCTACCGGGCATAGCCTGCACCGTTGCCGGGACGTGCTGTGAACCTTGCGTAAAAACATTGATACTAAACATGTAGTTCACTATTTAGACGACCCTGAACTCATAAAGGACTCAAAAGATGCTTCGAGTTCCTTACGGCCCGATCGGTTCAGTTTTATTTTCTTGGGCATTATAGCCGGGCTGCCTCAGGCCACCGAAGACAGCTTCGATCATTGCCTCCGACTCGTGGTCGTTAAGCGAGCCGTGTCCGGCAAGCAGGCGAAATACCATAGGGCCGTAGATCAAGTCGAGTACGATTTCTCCGTCGATTTCTTTGCGAATCTCGCCACGGTCGACGCCACGACGCCACATCACGCGTGCCGTATCACGCCTCGCATACAAAAATCGATCTCGAAACAGAGCCAGGAACCCAGGGTTGCTCTGACCTTCGGCAATAAACTGGCAGAATAGCCGTCCAAGCGGGGACTTGTAGAAGGCGGTCACCGACTTCAATTGCACTGTAAAATCCATCTCTGCAGATCCTGTATCCGGTATTGCAACCCGCTCTGTCATACCTCCCAGGTACGCATCGAGCGCCACCAGATTCTTATTGGGCCACCATTTGTAGATCGTCGTTTTGCTCACGCCCGCCCGCCGTGCGATCGCATCCGCAGTAACCTCGCGCAATGGTTTGCGCTCCAGCAGATCAAGCGCTGCCTTCAAAATCGATGCCTCCGCCTCCAGGCTTCGATGCCGTCCGCGAGTCCTCAGCTCATTCACGGATGGAGCACTCGCGATTGCTGCTGTGGCCATTTCTTTTCGAAGATAGAACGTTCCCCGCAACTTGTCTTCCTTCCAAATCTATTCACCTTGCCCGTCGAAGGCTGGCGCAATTAAGACTTCTACTTGCGAGAAATCAGTGCGTCTTCTCTAATCTAATTCTAAACTGTACATCCAGTACACATAATCTACACAAGGAAAATATTACGCTTCCCGCCGGGGCAGCGCGCGCTCGCCAACAGATTCCCAAGTTTGCTATTTTCAACGTACAGTAGAGCGATAAGAGCAGGGACTTTACTTCGATCCAGATGCCAATCGAGATCGGACGATCTATGAACCTCCTAATCGGCGTCGCCCGCACCGGCGCTTCCAAAGCCTTATTAGGGCTGTTCGCGAAACTCGCTCTGTTGCACTGCGATCGGCTCCAACGTTGAAAGGTGACTGTTGATTCTCGATTCCAGTAAACCGAAGCGATTGATAGGGTGGTGGCTGCATGGGGTCTTGCTGACGGTTCTGTTCGCGACACCGGGAGGCCCTGGCGGCCTGGCACAAAGTGGGCATCCAGAGCCTCCGCCCCCACCCCCGGGAGCAAAGGCACAAAAATGCAGCGGCCGTCCGATACCGCAGTTTACTGACATCACCGCTCAGGCTGGCATCAACTTCAAGCACACGTCCGATCCGGAAAAGAAATACATCATTGAATCGATGAGCGGAGGTGTGTTGCTGTTCGATTACGATCGCGACGGCTGGCCGGATATTTACTTCACCAATGCGCCGACGGTAGCCATGGCGATCGAGAAAAAAGGAAGCCCTGGAGCGCTCTACCACAACAATCACGATGGAACGTTCACCGATGTAACTCGCGCATCCGGACTTTCAAACGCCTGTTTCGCGATGGGAGGAGCCGTCGGCGATTACAACAACGATGGCTGGCCTGATATCTACCTGACATGCCTTGGCGGAAACATCCTCTATAAGAACAACGGGGACGGGACGTTCACGGACGTCACGGCGAAAGCCGGTGTCAGTGACGGTAGATGGTCTACGGGCGCAGCGTTTGGCGATTACGATGGCGACGGATTCGTCGACCTGATGGTGACAAATTATGTCGACTTTCACCTTGATGATCTTCCAAAGTTTGGGAGCGAACTCTACTGCAAGTATCGCGGGCTCGACGTGCAATGTGGCCCGCGTGGTCTGAAAGGCGCAGGCGATTCGCTGTTTCACAACAATGGCGATGGTACGTTCACCAATGTTTCCGACGTCGCCGGTGTCAGCGATCCGCATGGTTACTATGGACTCGGCGTTTTGTGGGCAGACTTCAATAACACCGGCCACCCCGATATCTATGTCGCGAACGACTCCACACCGAAGTTCCTTTACCGGAACAAGGGTCATGGGCACTTCGAAGAGATCGGACTTGAGTCAGGCACGGCCATCAGTGAAGAAGGCGCCGAACAGGCATCTATGGGCCTTGCTGTCGGCGACTATCTGCACACGGGACGGCCTTCCATCTATGTGACCAACTTCTCTGATGAAAATGACGATTTGTATCGCAACGACGGTAATTGGGACTTCACCGAGGTTTCTTATCCATCGGGCGTTGCCGTACCTTCTCTTCCATTCGTTAAATGGGGCACCGCCTTCGCCGACTTCGATAACGATGGATGGCTCGATCTGATCGCCGTGGCAGGACATGTCTACCCGCAGGTCGATGCGCTTGCTAAAGGACCGCGGTACAGAGAGCCGGGACTCTTTCATCTGAACGATCGGGATGGTACTTTTTGCGACGCAAGCGGCATGACTGGGCCGGCACTGTCTGAAGCGCGTGTCTCCCGCGGGCTCGCGGTTGGCGACCTGTTCAATAACGGCAATCTGGACGTGGTCATCGAGACCCTGGATGGGAGTCCGGTAATCCTCAAGAATGCGGGAGTTTCTGGCCGCCATTGGGTGAGCTTCGAACTGGCTGGGGTCGCCAGTAACCGTATGGCGCTCAATGCCCGTGTTCGTATCGTCGCTGATGGAGTAACTCAGACGGAGGAGATTCACAGCGGCGGCAGCTATTTGTCGCAGAACGACACGCGCGTCCACTTTGGCCTGGGCACCGCCAACAAGATCGACAGCCTCGATATCATCTGGCCATCAGGAAAGGTTGAGAAGCTAAGCAACCTGGCGGCCGATAAGTTTTACTTCTTGCTGGAAGGGCAAGGTATTGTGTCCGCTGAAAAAATCCGTCCAGCTAAGAAGCCTTGATCGTTCCCACATGGACATTCTTTTTCGAGCGGACTTACTGAAGCTCTGGAGCTGCAGGCGGATGCGGCAAGGTACCGCTCTGTGCCTGTCTCCGCAGCATGTTGCTGGTTTCCATCTCTTTCTGCGCGTCTGCCGGCCGAAGAGCTGCTGTGTATGCATCAGCCAATTCCTGATGGAATTTCTCGCTGTTTGGCGACAGCCGCACCGCCGTCTCAAGCTCCGAGATCGCCGCCGCGGTGTCCTTGCTTTCGAGTTCCATCTTGCCGAGGTCGTAGTGTGAGTCGGCATCACGCGGGTTGAGCTGAATCGCAGTGCGGAGTTCCTCAAGCGCACGTTGCTGCTCTCCCTGACGACCCACTGCTTCTCCCAGCGCGCGATGTACCTCCGGAATCTCCGGATGTAACTTCTCTAGCGCTTCCAGCCGTTCCACGCCTGCGCCGATTTGCCGGGTCTTAATCATCGACTCCGCATAGACATACTCTACCTGGGGGGCAAGATCGCTCTTTCCGATTACAGCTTGCAGCGTCTCAATGCAACCATGGTAGTTGTCAGTCATAAACTGACTAATCGCCAGGACGCTGCGGGCGCCCGTATCATCCGGGTGCGACTTCACATAGCGCGACAGCGGCATAATGGCATCCGCAAATTGCGACCCTGCAAATGCTGCGCGCCCCCAGTTATAGTCGAGCCCCTCGAGCGACGGATTCCACGCGGCGGCACGCTCGAAGTAGACTACTGCGCCTGAATAGTCATTGTTTGTTGCCGCAATCGCGCCCAGATTGTTATAGCTGTCAGCCACAGGGAGCCTGACTTGCTCTCTCATTGCTTCGACCTTGCGTAGCGCCGACGCATCTGCAGGGGTAGCGACAAGGGAAGGAGATGCCTCGGATTCTGTCGCAGATGCTTGAGCATCCTGGGACCCCGATGTATCCATGAGCCCCGCCAGTTTACTTTTATCCTGCTCCAGCGTTTTGTTGGCCAGTTCGCGCGAGATGTCCATCTCTGTGTGCGCTGCATCCTGCTGACCATTCTTCATCAGAATTCTGCCCAGAAGATAATGCGCCTTCTGGACTTCATATCGATTGCGCGAAACATCCGTCGTAAGACGGATGCATTGACGAAGAACAGTTTCCGCTTCCGCGTAACGGTTCGTGTTGAAATACATCTGCCCCAGATACAGATAAGCGTCGGGGCTTTGCGGCCCAAGTAAGATTGCCTTCTTCAGATAGGTCTCTGCCTCGGGATAATTATTGCGATTCACCGCAATCTTGCCGAGTGCCGCATAAGTCATCGAATCGCCCGGAGAAACGGCCAGTTCTTTCTTCAACTCCGTTTCAGCGCTCCCCAGAGAACTTTCGTCGCCACCTGTCGCCAGCAAGACCGCGGCAAGCAGGTAATGCGCACCCGGCAAGCGCGGGTTCTCCTCAATGGCCCGCCTGAACTCCGTTACAGCCCTGGGCTGGAAATCCGAGTCACCGTAGGCGCGGCCGAACGCAATATGGATCTCCGGGGTATCCCCAAACGACGCCTCCATCTCGTTGAAAACCTGCACGGCGCACTTTTCATCGTCCAGGTCGAGACAGGCAACGGCCAGGTCATAGCCGTTGGGAAAAGTCGGATTCAATGCCACGGCTGCTTCCAGCTCTTTCCTCGCATCCTGATCCTGATTTAGTTTCAGAAGCGTGCGTCCAAGCACCTGGTGAGCCTGAGCGAGCTTCTCACGATCACCCGGATACTTCCGTATGAACTCTGTCGCCAGCGTCTTCGCATGGGCAAGATCGCCCGCTACCAGCGCAGTTCGCGCATAAACAAGAAGCAGAGACGGAGACTCTGGTTCAAGAATCAGAGCTTCATCGAATAACGGAGCTGCATTCGTATAATCCGGCACCAGCGCGTACCCAGCGGCTAATTCGCCAAGGGCATCGGCGAGAAACGCACGATATTCCCCCGCTGCCTCGCTAAGCTTACCCATCCGTTGCAACTCCTGGGCGTCGTTGTAGTGCTGACGCAACGACCCGCCACCAACGGTTCCGCGGTCTCCGGTCTGCCCCAGAAGCGCGACAGTAGAAATCAATAGGAAGACAGCGTATGCGCCACGAAGTTTGCGTAAGCTGGACATGATGAGCCAGGGATCGATGTACATCTTCTATCGATCTCACATCGTACACCCGCCATGCGCGGCAGACCCAGCCACTCTGCCGTAGGTCGTCGGATCATGAATTCCGCCCACTATCCGAAAACAAAAAAAGGAAAATTGGACGATCTGATGATCAATCCGTTGCCCAGGTCAATCGCGGATAGAATGTGCTCCTCGACTACGTGTTTTGAGTTGTCGATTTAGTATTGGTTCCGGAGTAGATCGATCCCAACGCCACAATGGGTCATGTCGGGAGGGCGCGTGCTTTTTTTTGCCAGGTCCATCGTTGGTCTGTTTGCTGCTGGTTGTGCCATCGGTGCCGCAGGAGCCGGCTTAGCTCAGAGTTCTGCTTCCGAACCAGCTTTTCCGCCGCCAGTAAACTTCACTGCCGATCAGGATCACCAGAATATGATGGATCAGCTCGGCGTCAAAGCCCTGCGCCCCGGTCCGAGCGGTGATGAAAAGGCTGCGAATCACGCCAATTACGACGATTCGCAAGCGAACCCTTTTCCGAATCTCCCCGACCCTCTCACGCTGAACAATGGCCAAAAGGTAACTACACCTGCGATGTGGTGGGACAAGCGGCGTCCCGAAATCCTGGAGATGTATGAGAAGTATGTCTATGGCCGCATCCCTGGCAACGTTCCCCGCGTGACCTGGACCGTAACCGCTGTTGACCATGAAATGATCGGATTCAGGCCCGTCATCGTGAAGGATCTGATCGGGCATGTCGACAACTTTTCGTATCCCCAGATCAACGTCAACCTTCGCATGACGCTGGTAACGCCCGCGAACGCAAAGGGTCCCGTACCTGTTCTGATGATGTTTGGACGCGCCGGCTTCCCCGCACCGAATGAGCCGATAGGCGCGGACATGGAACGCATCAACAAAGCCTTAAAGTCGCTGCTGGTCCAACAGGACCCCTCACTCAAAGAGGTGTTCGAGCAACATCCGGCATGGGAGCCCATAAAAAACACGCCGCTTCAGCCTCCGCAGCTCAACGCAGATGGTGGACCGCCCAATACCTGGCAGTTGATTACCGACGGCTGGGGCTTCGCGCTCCTCGATCCAGCCAGCGTGCAGGCAGACGACGGTTCCGGACTTACGCGAGGCATCATTGGCCTCGTGAACAAAGGTCAGCCGCGCCATCCCGAAGACTGGGGAGCGCTGCGCGCGTGGGCGTGGGGCGCCGGACGTGGCCTCGATTATCTTGAGACCGACCCAGCCGTCGATGCGAAACACGTCGGCATCGAGGGAGTTTCGCGCTATGGTAAAGCGGCGCTGATCACCATGGCCTTCGATCGGCGTTTCGCGATGGTGCTCGTCGGCTCATCGGGAAAAGGCGGAGCAACGCTCTTGCGCCGCAACTACGGCGAAGCCGTGGAGAGCCTCACCGGTGGCGAATACTACTGGATGGCCGGAAATTTCATGAAATATGGCGCCTCGGAAGCCACTTTCGGAAGCATGAACCCGGGCAACATTCCCGTCGACTCCAACGAGCTGATTGCGCTCTGTGCTCCCCGCCTCACGTTTATCAGCTACGGCGTTCCAGAAAAAGGTGATGCCCACTGGCTCGATCACCAGGGCAGCTTTATGGCTACAGTGGACGCCGGCCGAGTGTTCAATTTGCTTGGCGCAAAGGGGCTCGAGGTGCCAGGAGACTACCAGACGGCAAAGATGCCTCCTGTCGATCAAGGCCTGCTGAATGGCCAGCTCGCCTGGCGTCAGCACGACGGCGGCCACACGGACGCGCCAAACATGAAGTTTTTTATCGAATGGGCAGATCGCTTCATCGGTCACGCTCCAGGTCAACCATAAACAATCAGGTTGCTGAACACGCTCATGGCTGACACGCCTCGATGAGCAGGGTTAACTCATCTGTTTGGCTGAGCGATTCACGCACTCGTAATCAATGATCGCTAATGTTCTAGCAAGGTCTTATCGCGCAAACCGCAATTCGAAGAACAGGCGTAATGAAAATTCCATCATTTCGCATCGGTATCAGCTTGGGTTTCGAACCATGTTGAGCAGGCGACGGCTTCTTCGTCGTAGCGTTTACACCGCAGCTGGACTTACCCTGAAGAAGGGTATCCCGGCTTTTGGTCAGGCCATGGCTTCACCCACTCCCGTTCGCAGCGACGTCAAACTGACTCCCTACGTCGATCGACTACCAATTTCGCCGGTCATTCGTTCTACCGGCAACGCCGACGAATTAATTACGATCGAGATGCGTCAGTTCCAGCAGAAGGTGCACCGCGATCTTCCGCCAACGACACTCTGGGGCTACAACAGCTCATGGCCGGGGCCGACGATCGAAGCGCAGAGTGGGCACGCTCTTAATATCAACTGGGTCAGCAAACTCCCGACGACACATCTTCTACCCATCGATCACTCGATTCATGGTGCGGAATCCTCACTGCCTGCGGTCCGCAACGTCGCCCACGTCCACGGCGCTTGCGTTCTTCCGGATGACGACGGGTACCCCGAGGCTTGGTTTACCGCAAACGGCGAGCACGGCCCAAAGTTCAACCCTCGCCCCTCCTCTTACCCGAACTGCCAGCCCTCCACCACACTTTGGTATCACGATCACTGTCTCGGCATTACGCGCCTGAACGTATACACCGGTCTGGCGGGCTTCTATCTCATTCGCGACGAAGCCGAGAAAACGCTCAACCTTCCCCAAGGCGAGTTCGAGATCCCGCTCATGCTACAGGACCGCCTCTTTCATCGCGACGGCTCTCTGTACTACCCGAAAGTCGTCAATGGGCCGAAAGAGCACCCCATCTGGGTACAGGAGTTCTATGGCGATTACAACTGCGTGAACGGCAAGGTGACACCGTTTCTTGAGGTAGAACCAAGAAAGTATCGCTTCCGCATCCTCAACGCCGCAAACTCTCGCTTTTACCATCTGCGTCTGTTTAATTCGGATTCAGCCGGCAAGATACAGAACAAATCGTTTGATGTACCTGCGTTTCAACAGATTGGATCCGACGGCGGCCTGCTTCCCGCTCCCCTGGAGCTGCATTATCTTCTTTTAGGTCCTGCGGAACGTTTCGATGTTGTCGTCGACTTCTCGGACTTCGAAGGTAAATCTTTCGCTCTTATTAATGACGCTCCTGCTCCTTACACCATGGGCGGTCAGTATCTGGCGGAAGACGTCATGTTGTTCAAGGTAAATAAGCCCCTCTCTGGCAAAGACACAAGCTCTTTGCCAGAGACGCTCGTTCCCATTGAGATCCTTAACCCGACGTACTCCACGCGCGAACGTCTGCTCCTTGTATCGGAAAAGGAGCGCGCGTCGGATGGGTACGTCATCACTGGCCTCTTAGGCAATGCGCGCTGGCACGAGCCCATCACCGAAGATCCCAAGGCCGGCAGCACCGAGATTTGGTCTTTCGTCAATACCACCGGCGACGTCCATCCTCTGCACGTGCATCTTGTTCAGTTTCAGGTACTGAATCGCCAAACCTTTGACGTTCCAACGTTTCAGCAGACTGGCAAGCTTGTCTTTACCGGCAAGCCCATGGCTCCCGAAAGCAACGAGCGCCCCGCGCGCAAAGACACGATCAAATCCTATCCGGGTTATGTCACCCGTATCATTCAGCGCTTCGATCTGCCACATGGTGCGAACGTAGTTGCAGGTCAAGAACTTCTCTACGTATGGCACTGTCACATCCTCGAGCATGAGGACAACGAGATGATGAGGCCGTACAAAGTTATCGTGTGACTCAAGAGGTTTCGATGGAGCAAACATCCGATGCATCGAACAGACGAAGAAGTTGCTACCTCCAACAATAATTTTTCCGCGACGAAGTACGACCAATAACGTAACCGTAATTATTAATCATTTCATTTTGATTTGACACGGCGCGATTGCTATTGGTTCTACGTTTACCGGACTGAGGATGTTCTCCCCACAGATGATTCTGTTTCCCCTCAGTTATCTGGAGGTAATACCTTGAAACGTACTGTCAACGCCCCTCACGGGACCTTGAAGTGCGGCGCAATGATGTTGATTGCGCTGCAAGTGTTTGCGGGACTGCCACAATCCGCCTACGCCCAAACAGCCGCCGCCCCTGCTACCACTACTCCCATCAAGCACGTCATCGTCATCATCGGTGAGAACCGCACCTTCGATCACGTCTACGCCACTTACACGCCGAAGGAAGGCGAGACCATCTCAAACCTTCTCTCCAAAGGCATCGTCAAGGCCAACGGCAAGCCTGGCCCGAACTACTCCCTCTCCGCGCAGTTTTCCGCCCTAGACAACACTGCTTCCGGCGGCACTTTTTCCATCAGCCCTCAGTCCAAGAGCATCTACAGCACACTACCTCCAGCCTTGGCCGGCGGACCTGAAGCACCGACCGTTGCCGGTCCCGCGCCCTTCACCACGTTGAAGGTTGGAGAACTTGCAGATATGGGTCTTGCCAAGGACTACGATCAGTTTCTGACAACCGGCGCCACTGGAATCACTGGCGGGCAGCTGGATACCCGCATCACCAATGCCAACAACCTCCGCGAGGGCGTCTTCCAGCTCACTGGCACCAAAATGCCGTATGACGCTTACACCAACAGCCCGGTACACCGTTTCTTCCAGATGTGGCAGCAGGCCGACTGCAATGTCGACTATGCCACCAAAGATAACCCGAGCGGCTGCTTGAACGACCTCTTCCCATGGGTTGAGGTAACGGTCGGCGTAGGCAGCCAAGCCAGCGGCACGGGCGCGGCAATCCCCCCACCGGTTAACGACACAAGCACCGGCGAAGGTTCTACCTCCATGGCCTTCTACAACATGGCGCAGGGTGACGCTCCTTATTTCAAGGAGCTCGCCGATAAATTCACCATCAGCGACAACTTCCATCAGTCAGTCATGGGAGGCACTGGCGCCAATCACATCATGTTCGGCTTTGGCGACTCGATCTTCTACACAAACGCTAACGGCGCTGCTGTTCCTCCTCCTGCTGGACAAGCGGAGAACCCCAACCCGATGACAGGCACCAATAACTTCTACGATCAGGACGGTTACGGTGGCGGCAGCTATGTTAACTGCGGTGACATCAGCCAGCCTGGTGTCCCAGCGGTTATCAACTACCTCCAGTCCCTCAAGCGGCCAGTCAATCCGAATTGCGTTCCGGGCAACTATTACCTCGTCAACAACTACAACCCCGGCTTCAACGGTGACGGCACCTCGACCCTTGCTCTGGGAGCGACCTTCACCATTCCTCCCACCAGCCAGAAGAGCATCGGCGACGATCTCGTTGCTCACAACGTGCCATTCAAGTACTTCGGCGAAGATTGGGACCTGTATGTGACCGATCCTACCGAATCGAACACGTTCGATGAGTACTGCAACATCTGCAACCCCTTCCAATACCAGACCCAGTTCATGGGCACACAAGCCACTCGCGAAACCTACATCGGGGACACAACCGAACTCTACGAAGACATTGACACCGGCAATTTGCCGCCCGTCTCCATCGTCAAGCCCAGCGGCTTCAACGACGGTCACCCGGCATCCTCCAAACTCGATCTCTTCGAAGGCTTCGTCAAGAAGATCGTCAATGGAGTAAAGGCTAATCCGGCTCTTTGGGACGATACTGCAATCTTCATCACCTTTGATGAGGGTGGCGGATACTACGACTCGGGTTACATCCAGCCCGTCGACTTCTTCGGAGATGGAACTCGCATCCCGTTGATCGTCGTTTCGAAGTACTCCAAGGGCGGCCATGTCTCCCATGAATACGGCGATCACGTCTCGCTCATGAAGTTCATCGAGAAGAACTGGAGCCTGCCGCCGATCTCCACCCGCAGCCGCGATAACCTGCCGAACCCAGTTCAGAAAGATGCCAACCCCTACGTTCCGACTAATAGCCCTGCTATCGGCGATCTAACGGGCGACTTCGTATTCCCTTCTAACTAACGGTAGTTGCAAAATCAACCCACCACATTGACGGTCGGTTACGCCGGCCGTCGATGTGAGTTTTCTCAGAGAGCAAATCGTACTCATGAAGAATCTCTCCCGCAGCACGCGCAAACTGACCTCAAAAATCCTTCCCGCCGCTCTCCTCATACTGGGACTAAGAACATCGACCCTCCCCCAACTTCTCCACGCCGCTACCGTATCGGCGCAACCACAATTTCAAGTTAGGGACCAGTGGAACATCGGCGGCAAAGGCGGCTGGGGCTTCCTCGTCCTTGACGCTCCTGCGCACCGCCTCTATATCCCGCGGACCAATCGCGTGATGGTCGTCGACACCGAGACCGGAAAGCCGGTGGGCGAAGTCGAAGACATGAAGAACATTCGCGACGTCGCGCTCGATGACTCGGGAAGGTACGGCTACGTTACAGACGTCACCGACGGAAGCGCTGGCTTTGTCCGCGTCTTCGACCGCTCCACCTTGAAGCTGGTCGCCTCCATCCCCACCGGTGCGATACCCGACGCCATTGTCTTCGACCCATCCTCCAAATCCGTCTTCGTCTTCAACTCCCGTGGCCGCAGCATCACCGTAATCGATGCAGCAACCAACCAGGTCACCGCCACCATTCCCCTCGCCAACCGTCCTGGCTCCGCCATTGGCGATGGTAAGGGAGCAGTCTTCGTCGCGCTGCCTGCTCTTGGCGAGATCACCCGGATCGACGCCGCCGAAAAGAAGATCACGTCATCCTGGCCGCTCGGTTCCTGCACCGGCCCCAGTGGTCTTGCTATCAACAACACCGACCATTTACTCTTCACCACCTGCGAAAACCACACCTTGGTCGCAGTCGATACATCGACTGGACACACCATAACCATCGGTCAGGTGCCCCCCGGAGCTGGCGATATCGACTTCGCTCCAAAACAAAATCTTATCTATGTCGCGGACATCGATGGAACGCTCTCCATCTTCCACCGCGAATCCCCGAGCCGCTACACAAAGTTACAGGAAGTAAAGACGCAACCGGGTGCTCGAACGATGACCGCAAGTCCTCAGGATGCCAAAGCCTACCTTGTCACCTCGAAGTACGGACCGAACACAGCCGCAACCTCCGAAGAACTTCAATTTCGCCCAACGCCCGTTCCGGGCACCTTCTCTGTAATCGTCGTCGAACGCTAACTATTCTGCATGACGACTCATTCCAAACGATTGGTGAATTGCCGAACTTCGGGAATATCATCTTGAGGCAGGCGAAGAGTATCGTAGAGCGTTGCGAGCATCAAGCAGGTTTATTCACCAGCACCACGATGCTGCGCGCGTTCACCCGATACGATTGACCTGAGTACACCACTTCTTTGCCCGGGTCAGCGATGTCGGATGGGCTTGGCATCGACGTATCGACCACCCTTGCCCACTGGCGCCCTGTGATTACAGGGACATCCATATCAAGCGCCTCCCAATACATGTTCATCATCATGTGAATATCCGGATCCTGGTCGACTCCGGCGAGCGTGAATCCGAGCGCTCTCGCCTGACTGTCATCCCAGCCGGGGCTGTCAAGTTTCGTGCCGTGCCACGCCACATCCTTCAAACCACGCTTGTTTACTTCGCCTGTGTAAAAAGCATTCATGCGAACGACGGCGTGCCTCTTGCGGAACTCAATCATCCGCCGCCAGAACCGGAGAAGGTCGGCATGTTTCTCCGGCCTGCCCCAATCGAACCAACTGATCTCATTGTCCTGACAATACGCATTGTTATTGCCATGCTGCGTATTCCGCGCCTCGTCGCCAGCTACAAACATTGGTACGCCGCGTGAGAGCATCAGGATGGTTGCAAAGTTTCGGATTTGCTGTTCCCGCAACTTTTCAATGTTGGCATCTGACGTCTCACCTTCCGCGCCACAGTTCCAGCTTGTGTTTTCGTTGTTGCCGTCGTTATTGCCTTCGCCATTGCCTTCGTTGTGTTTGTTGTTGTAAGAAACCAGGTCGTTGAGCGTAAACCCGTCATGGCAGTTCACGAAGTTGATGCTGTTGGTTGGTTCGCCACCTCTGGCCTCATACAAGCTCGAGCTTCCCCCGATTGCATCCGCCACCTGCGCCACAACTCCACCATCTCCCTTGACGAAACGTCGAATTATGTCGCGATACCGCCCATTCCATTCACCCCAGCGGTCACCCGGGAAATGGCCAATCTGATATAGGCCGGCCGCATCCCACGCTTCCGCAATCAGCTTGGTGTCCATCAGGTCTTCATCGAGCTCCGCCTGCCACACCAGCGGCGGATGCACAGCCGGAAGACCATCTTCGCCGCGCGAAAGAATTGATCCCTCGTCAAACCTAAAACCGTCCACATGAGCTTCATTCACCCAGAAACGCAGACACTCAACAATCAGCTTCTCAACCATCGGATGATTGCAGTTGAATGTATTTCCGCAGCCAGAGTAGTCCGTATAGAACTGCATCGCCCAAGGCACAAGGAAGTAATAACTCCGGTTATCGATGCCACGGAAGCAGAGCGTCGGGCCCTGCTGGTTGCCTTCATCGGTGTGGTTGAAGACCACATCCAGAATCACCTCGATACCCGCTTTGTGCAGCGCCTTGACGGCATCGCGAAACTCCTTGAGATGTAACCCCTCTTCCGGCCTCACACAAAATGCCGAGTGCGGCGCGAAATAGCCCATCGTGCTGTAACCCCAGAAATTCCACAGCGGCTTGCCATCCATCATTCTTAGCGGCGTTGTTTCATCGAAATCGAAGACCGGCAAAAACTCCACAGCGGTAATGCCCAGATCCTTCAAATAGGGAATCTTCTCGATGAGGCCCGCGAATGTTCCCGGATACTTAACCTTCGATGTCGGAGACTTCGTAAAGCCCCGCACATGCATCTCGTAGACAATGGCGTCTTCAATTGGTCGGTTCAGCGGTTTGTCGCCTTCCCAATCGTACCCAGCCGGATCAATCACTACGGACCGCAGCGAAGTCGAAACGTTGTCCGAGCCGTTGCATGCATCACTGCGGTTCCAGACAGTCTTCGTATTCCCGCGAGCGTAGGGATCGATCAAAACTTTGTTGCGGTTATGTCGCAGGCCGCCCTCCGGCGCGAATGGGCCGCTCACACGAAACGCATAGTGCGCACCGGCTTTCAGCTCTTTCACAAATATGTGCCAGAAATGAAATGTCTTATTTTTGGATGGAATCAGTGGAATAGTCTGAAGCGCCTGAGGCGAATCACACTCATCGAAGAGAAGCAGCTCGACCCCTGTGGCGCTGCTGGAAAACAGAGAAAAATTCACGCCGTTCGCCTGAATAGTCGCTCCTAAGGGATGAGGAGCTCCGTCCTCTGTTTGGAATAACGTAGAGATCGCTGGTGCGGCCATGAGACATCTCCTCTCGGATTTAGACGGGTGATTTCTAGGTTGGCTAACTGATCTAAGTACCCGATTGCGCTAAAGGGAGCGTGGTCCATTCGGCTAAACACAAGTGCCCACCGAATACGAACGTTCGAGATCCGGAGCACTGTCACCATTTGCAAGCAAATCTGCAATGGTGCCTCGCGAGCTCGCCAATTGTATATCCATAGAGGACAGCCGAAATCTGTGAAAACTGACAGATGGCTATAGACGCTGTCCGGTTCACGGTCCAACTGCTAAAGATGGCTTCTGGAAAATCACCCGGCCAGGTAAGCTCCCTCCTCTCCCTCAAGTGGCGGAAAGCATTCTTGACCTCTCCGGAGAGCTAGTTCTTTTCACCATCCATCAACACGGCCATCGCGGCATTCCGTCCGTTGATGCCGATTACGCTGCCGCCGGGATGCGTGCACGCTCCGCAAAGGTAGAGACCCGGCATCGGCGTGCGTACGGATAGTCGATTGGACCACATGTATGCAGGGAGACATTCACCCTGGAAGATGTGACCGCCCGTAAGGCCTACCTTGCGTTCGATATCGGGGGGGCCCATGACCTGCGTGTCCAGCACGGCTTCTTCGATATTGGAGCAGAAGCGCGCTAAGGATCGAACTGCCAGTTGGCGCACTTCTTCTCGCCGCTCATCCCATGTGCCGTGCGAAAACATGTAAGGAACATATTGCGCGAAGACGCTCATCGTATGCTTACCTGCTGGAGCCACCGTCGCATCGTGAGCGCTTTGGAAGTACAACTCGCACCATAGGTACTCTGGCAGTTCCCCTCGTTGTGCAGCGCCAAAGCCAGCTTTCCACTCAGCTTTGGTGAGAGGCGCATTAATTTGACCATAATGATGCGGCTGATTCCTTCCTGGACGAGCCGTGAAGTCGGGCAACTCATGAAGCAGTACGTTCAGTTTCACCGTACATCCCTCAATGGGAATCTCCTCGACACGTCTGCTCCATGTAGAGTCCGCGCCAGCTCCGAGCAATCTCTGCGTCTGACGCGGGTCGGCATTTGAGATCACAACCGGGGCAGAGATACGTTCGCCGCCCTCGAGAACCACGCCTTCTCCCGGTACGATCTGCGCGACAGGAACTCCCGTTGCAACGATCGCTCCCGCTTCACGTGCAGCATCGCAAAAGTAAAATGAAACCATCCCCATCCCGCCTTTTACATAGCCCCACATGCCAGGCATTCCGCCTAGTCGGCCTGAAGAATGATGAAATCGAATCGAGGCCGTACCTGCGGTGAACGGACTTGCATTCGTACCGATCACTCCCTGTCCAAGATAAGCGGCCTGCAGACGCTCATCCATCAGGTATTGTTCGACGAACTCAGCCATCGACCAGTCGAAGAGAACGTGCCTCGCCTCCTCATCGCCATTAAGCCGTTCTTCAATCTGTTCTCGTGTGGGAGGCTCACCGATCCACATATCTCGATCGCTCGCTGGCCGCAAGGCGTCGCGCAACCTCCGGATCACATCGTTCATTGCGAGCCAGCCCTCTACATCCCGGGGAGCGAAGTTGCGAATCTCATCCTCGCACCGCTGATCATCGTCCCACAGTTGAATGCTGGACTCATCAAGGAATGGAACGAAGAGCCCATTGATTGCTGGAGTCCATTGAAAGCCGCGCTTAGCTAAATCCAGTTCCGCCACAACCAACGGATGCAGTAGGCCCGCGAGATACGCGCACGGAGACATGCGCACGCCCGGAAAAGGTTCCTCAATCGTACATGCGCCGCCTACACGCGGGCGGCTCTCAAGCACAAGAACGCGTTTGCCGGCACGCGCCAGGTAGGTTGCACAGGCAAGCCCATTGTGACCCGCTCCAACCAAGATTACGTCCCACCTGCGCGACGCCAATTCATGAATAGGCGCCGGCAGGCCTATGACGCCGAGAACTTCTGCTGTAGGAGAAACCATCCTCACAGTATCTACGCGTAAACGAGGGGTTGGAAGGTATGCGCTGAGTTTTTTGGCATTGAAACTGTCAGCGCATTTTGCGCCTCTAAAACAACTTACTTCTAATCACGCACTGCAACGGCCGATCCGGGCGGCAACAACTGCGAGTTCGCGTGGTAGGCGGTGATGTTTTTCGCGAACGATCAGACTCCCATACGCGGTTTGTTCTTACGCACGTAATCCGTATCCTGCGTTGGTTCGGATTCGCACTCCAATGCGATGGTGGTCATAGGGAAATCCGGAGCCTTCATCGGAAGGTCAAGCACCCGTACACGAAAGTCATCCTGGGCAAACTTCAACTCGGCACCCGTCTTCACCAGCTTGGCAGACTTTACCTTCGTCTCGAGGCCGGATATCGCCACATACTCTCCGGGCCAGAAATGCACATGCATGTAAAGCGTGTTGCTGATGCGCGTGAAGCTCGCATAATTCGATCGACGCACCTGGCAGAGATCAGATTCGTAAATCGAATGACCATTGGCCTGCATCCAAACACCGACCTCCGTCAGGACCTTCACTGACTCTTCAGGAATCGATCCATCCGGTTTCGGCCCGATGTTCAACAGATAATTGCCGCCGTCACGGGCACACGAGATGAGATTGCGGATCACCGTCTTCGATGACTTCCAGTTATCGTCTGCGCGTTGATAACCCCAACTATCATTCAGAGTCATGCAGCTTTCCCACGCGCGACCTCCTGTCTCGGCGGCGATCCTCTGCTCAGGTGTCGAGAAATCGCCAGCCAGCTTATTGCGGTTGTTCACGATAATGTCGGGCTGAAGCTCGAAGACCATCTTGTTCATGCGCTCAGACTCCCACCCCTTCGCATCGAGCGGCCACGCAACGTCATACCAAAGCACATCGACTTTCCCGTAGTTCGTCAGAATCTCGTGGATGAGTCCGTGCGTATACTCCACAAATCGCTTGCGGGCCTCTTCATCAGTTGCACACCGTGCACCGTCAGGATGATGCCAATCCATCAACGAGTAATAGAAGCCAACGTGCAACCCCTCAGCCCGCGCAGCCTCTACATATTCGCGCACTAGATCACGCCCAGGTCCCTGTTTCCCCGCACAATAATCAGTCAGCTTACTGTCGAAATTGCAGAATCCTTCGTGATGCTTCGTCGTCATCACCATGTACTTCATCCCCGCAGCCTTTGCGAGCCTAGCCCATGCGCGGGCGGAGTTCTTAACTGGATTAAATGTTGCCGCGTGAGGCTCATACTCCACCACTGGAATCGCTTCATCTTCCATGACCCATTCATGCCGACCGATAGTGCTGTAGACGCCGAAGTGAATAAACATGCCGAATTTTGCCGCATGCCACCACTGCATGCGCCGTATCTGGTCCGCCGTGGGAGCAGTGGAGCTCTCGACCGCCTGCGCGATGGGTGCGGCCGATCCTGTTGCCGGCATCGCCAGCCCTGCAAGCGAAGCTCCGGTTCCAAGCAACATTTGACGCCGATTAAAGTTGAGGCTTTGCATCGTTACTCTCCCTCGCCTAGCCGCGTAAGCTATAAAAACCGCCGTCCAGCGGGTAATCCGTTCCGGTAATAAATGAGGCCTCGTCGGAGCAAAGATAAAGTGCAAGCATGGCAACTTCACGTGGCTGCGCCATGCGGCCGATTGGTTGAGCCCCGGAAAGCTTTGCAAACGCCTCCGCTTCCTTGCCCGGATAATTCTTTTTCACAAAACCGTCGACAAATGGCGTATGCACACGTGCCGGCGAAATGGCGTTGCAGCGGATATTTTGGCGAAGATAGTCGCGCGCAACCGAGTACGTCATGCTCAGCACCGCGCCTTTGGTCATGGAATAGGCATAGCGGTCTTCAAGCCCGGCACCGGCTGCGATGGAAGCCATATTGACGATCACGCCGCCCCCTTGCGCGACCATTGCAGGAACCGTCTCCCGCATAGCATGGTGAGTTCCCAGCACGTTCACGCGAAAGACGCGTTCAAACTCATCATCCGTTGTGTTCTCAAGCCGGCCCACATGGGCAACTCCTGCGCTGTTGACCAGAATGTCCACACGGGAAAGACTCAATAGCTCCTGGAATGCTGCGGTCGTCTGTGCTGCATTGGCAAGATCGCACAAGTGCGCGGTCGCGGTTCCACCAAGTCGCGCAATATGCTCTACCGTCTTCTGTGCCGTATCGCCGTTCAGGTCGACGATCCGAATGGCAGCGCCATGTTCGGCGAAACAAACGGCAATCGCTTGCCCGATGCCGCTGGCCCCGCCCGTAACCAGAGCCACTTTATTGTCCAGGCGAAATGTCACTCGACAGCACCTTTACCCAGCCGATGAAAGGCGAAGAACGACCGCATAAAAGTTCTAGTCGGTTCTAATCTCATATGTCAATTTCTAAAAATTAGCGCTTCATTATTTGAAAATTTGAGGTAACTGCTCAAAACGATTCATACTTGAATCATTCCTCATCAGACATTTCGATCATCTGCGTGGAGCGAATGCAAAGAAGGAGAACAACAGTTGAGCCAGCGCTACTGCATAATTTGAAATACAAATTTCTCGCACATCCGCGTGAAGAACCTTTGAGATGAGCAATGTTAAGGTAGCTAGCTGTATGCCTCTTCCGGCTGCGCATGCAGGACGGTTTGCACCCCGCGACGCTGTACACGCAGAACGAGGATATCGTCTGACTGACCGAACTTCTGGGCCGCGGTCGCGATCTCCGCAGTCGTTGTCGAGTTGCGCAACATCTGCTCGATACGCTCGAAGCCGAAGAGTTCTCCCTGTGCGTTCTGAGCCTCCGCGATGCCGTCCGACATGATCAGAAGCGAATCTCCAGGTTGAAGTTGGAACGAAGTAACAGGAAAATCCATGCCCGAGACAATCCCCAGCGGGAGGGCACCTTCAATCTGCATCTCGGTGCCGTTGAGATAAGGAGGAAGCTGACCGGCATTTGCCAGTTCGACCCCTCCATTCTCTGAAAAGCGCAGGACCATGCATGTCGCACTGGCCGACTCCCGTTCGCAGAGCTGTTCGTTGAGCACTTCAAGCATGCGATGAGGGCTGTTATCGTGCTCGGCCGCAGAACGGATGGCGCCGACGATGAGGGCAACCAGCATTCCTGCCTGCAGCCCCTTGCCTGTCACGTCCCCGAATGCGATGAGAGAGGTGCCATCTTTTCCCTTCGGCACGATCTGAAAGAAATCGCCGCCGACCTCGCGCATCGGGCGATACTCGCTGTCGATATGCAGGTCGTCGAGTTGAGGTAGCTCGTGCGGAATAAGAACCTGCTGCACGTGTCTCGCCTGCGCAATCTCGAGCTTCCAAACTTCCTTTGCGCGTTGTGAAGCGACGAACCGGCGCAGCAGCATCACCGTGATGATGAGCAGCGACAAGATGGAAGACAAACTGCCAAGATGAATCGCGAAGCCGAGAATCGTAAAGGTCGTCTGGACGTGGATCACACGCAGCTCGCGGTTATAGTTCGCGATAACCGCAAGCAGCACAGCGACGCCCACCATCGCTCCCTCGCCCCGGTTTCTTCTGAATCCGCGGTACGCGACCAGAAGCAGGAGTATCCCAAACGCCAGCTTCACGGCCAGCAGAAAAGGTTCCAGATACAACGCAGTATGCACCGGAACATGTTCCCCGTATAAAGGTGGCCGGAGCATTGCAGTTCCGATGGCAAGGATAGCCACCAGCGTCCACACCACGCGATGGAGCAGATCGATCCGCTCCAGACGGAACCAATACCCCCAGAACAAAACCCACAAGCCCATGCGGAGAGGGATTGCAATGACGTCGGTTATTATCACGTACTCTGTCTGGCCCATCCAAGTCGTGAAGTTGACGAGAAGCAGAAGTCCCACACTCAACATCGTCGCTTCACAGACCAGCGCTAACCAGAGATACGATCTCTCCTGCCGATCAAGCCAAAAGAGGCTCAGTGCCACAATCAGCGCCGTGACGAGGATCAGCATCTCCAGAAAAGCGCTTCCAACGTAATGACCGACGGCATCCCAACCCAGTTGGACTTGGTTCGAGATATCGGCGGCATAACCCAATTGAGGAGGCTCGTGGAGGCCGCCGGCATCCGCGCTGTTGAAAGGTGTGGCGCTGTCCATCCACATGCGAATGGCTATGGTCAGCATGCCGTCGCGAACGCCTTTAGGCAGGCGAAACGCCGTGGGAAGGCTGCTGTAAGCGGTGACATGGGGACCGTTGAATTTTCCGAACTCACCGATGCGCGACCCGTTGACAAATACCTGATAGGCGTCATCGAAGTCGTCGGGCATCTTCAGGGCAAGAGAACGGTTTGCGCCCTGAACATTAACCTTAAGCCTGTACCAGGCATAGCCGGAATACCCAGCGTGTCCACGCTTCGTCCAGCCCAGAGCGAGCCCGCTGCTCCCCGGCGTCAAATCCATGTCTTCCCAGCCGGAATCGTCGAAATCCGGCTGTGCCCACGCAGGATCGTCACCAGCATGAAACTTCCACGGGCCTGCTAGTTCGACCGTCGATTCACCCAGAGTTACATGGACGAGATCATTCGCCGTTGCGGCGTTTTCTTTCGGAGACTTATCGATTGCTCCGTCGGCACACGCCGGCAGCGGCAGCAACAACAGGAGCAAAAGCAGGCGAACGCGAAACATAGGCACTCTCGCGGCAAAAAGTTTACGAAAATTAGAGATTACACGACCCAACCCACGTTGCGCCCGACGGCTTTAATAGGGCACACGGCTTCAAAGAAAAGCCCACACCCGAGGGTGTGAGCTTTATCATTCGCCAGCCGACGCGTAGACCACAAGAGTCCCCGGCAATCCGAAGAGGCTACTTCTTGAGGAACGCAAACAGGCGAGAACGCCCCGTCAGGTACAGGCCCATCATCATCATGCCCGTCGAAAGCAAAAGCAGAGAATCCGGCTCCGGAGTTGTTTCTACCACCCCCGTACCACTGAACGAATCCGGGTTAGCTCCCTCTTCCAGAATGACGAAGAGACCACCATTAAGGACGCCTCCACCACCACTGAAGGTAAGATCGAACCCCCCGTCTGGGTCTACGCTACACGCACTGTTTGTAAAAATGGTTGGAAAACTCGCTGGAAGATTCGTATCGCATCCGGTAACACCTGGAATGGCTGCGAAATCGAGAGTAATGCTGGTAATGGTCGCCCCAGTATCATTGGTTCCGAGAAAGCAACCGAAGGTCGTCGGGTCGGTGGGCAATCCGGAGAGCGGCGGTGTAATACCCCCAGCCGTGCATTGGGATGCGGAAAGCCCCACGTCAAACGTCATCCCGGCGTCGTCAATACCAAAGCCACACTCTGTGGGCAAGGCGGGGGGGTTGGCATTGCAGGATGGATCGACAGCCCCTGCGTGAAAATTGGGGTTGACGACGCTGGCGTGGCTGGCCACCGACCCGCAGAACAGAACCAAGCTAAACAAAAACAAGATGCGAAAGTATTTCATTACCGTATTCCTCCATAGTTGGCCCATGGCCGACGAACATCGTGCGCTTCAGTTGTTGTGCTTGAAGCAAAATAGTCGCTGTGCTACCCAAACGAAAGCACGTCATCGGCCAAAGTAAAACCCTGAAAATCCCGGATTTCATTGGACCTTCGATCCAGAAATGAGCAAAATATTGCACACTGGAAGGAATCAAGGGTGCATTTTGGATATTGAGCCCTGGGTGAGAAGGAGTTCTTTCGCTCCGAAGCCCGCTAAATATCCCGTTATTCTCGAACAGGAGGTCTTGGTCAGGTCGGCGTTGATTCCCAAATAGATAAAGAGGCAATTTGAAACGTGCCTTAATGGACAACCCACTGTAGACTCAGAATCATCGAATTCATGTCTTTCACCGAACAGACCGACGCACTTGACCAGAGCAGCCTACCTCTTGCTGAACAGGTTGTCCGCCTTCAGGCACTCCTTGAAGCCTCCAGGACGGTCCATTCGACCATCGAGCTCACCGATGTGCTTCATCAATCAGCCAGCCTCGCCGTACGTGAGCTCGAACTGGATGGCGCTCTCTTCACCCCGCAAGATATTGCCTACGGCAATGTTCCACCCGAAGCCGTTACCGAACCATGCGAGGGTTGCCCTCGGTTCGAACTGCTCTCTCGGGACGGTAAGATCCTCTCGAAGCTCGTAGTGGCAACGCCCGGAGGACGACCTCTCAGCTTCTACGAAAGCGATTTTTTGGAAGGCCTCGTTCTGCAAACTGCGGTCGCCCTGGAAAACGCCATCAACCACAAGCGCCACCTGGAATATGCGCGTCTGGCCCAGGATCTCGACGCCGCTCGAGCAATCCAGCAAAGCCTCCTGCCACAGGCCATGCCATCGATTCCTGGCTATTCCGTCGCAGCACGCTCACGGGCCTGCTATCAAGTCGGGGGGGATTACCTCGATATAGTTACAGAGCCGGACGGCTCCCATTTGATGGTGGTCGCCGACGTCGCCGGCAAAGGGCTCGCCTCCGCCCTCGTCTGTACTGCCTTCCGTTCCGCCTTTCGTGCCCTTGCCCGCCAGTCCCTTACCCTCAGGGAACTCGCGGGGCGCCTCTCCCAGCAGCATTGGGATGAGGGGTCTGAAGCCCGCCGCCGCTATGTAACGGCCATCTTCATGCGGCTTGACCCAGCCTCAGCCGAGATGGAACTTGTCAACGCAGGCCACAATCCCGCATTTATCGTCACCGGCGGCGACAACGCGGTCCGTCTGATCGAAGCCAGCGGAACACCTCTCGGCATGCTGCCCGGCGCCCGTTATTCCGTCGAACGCGTCCCCATCGAACCCGGCGCTCGTATCCTCCTCTACACCGACGGATTGACCGAGATATTTCGCGGGGAAGACGAGTTCGGCCAGCAACGCCTGATGGACGCCTTCAACACCATCGATTCCACTCAGCTTTCCGACAGTGCCCAGGATGCCGAAAATACCCTTGCCAGCCTGTGGACCACGCTTGATACCTTCTCAGAAGGTGCTCCACAGCAGGATGATATGAGTGCAATCGCACTTTGCCGACTTATGGGCAAGGCCAAGGAGAAGGCATCATTATGACCGTAACCAGCGGCAGCAAGGTCGAGGTGAGGCTTCCATCGCGTCTCGGCTTCGAAAAGGTCGCCATGAGCACCGCCGCAGGAATGGCCAAGCTTATGGGATTCAGCGAAGATCGTATTGAAGACCTCAAAACCGCAGTCGCCGAGGCGTGTATCAATGCGATGGAGCATGGCAACCAGATGAATGCCTCCATCCCGGTCAATGTGGTGCTCTCCATGAAGTCTGATGAGCTCGAAGTCAAGGTGATGGATAACGGCTCAGGCATTGAAACCCCAGCTCCCGCGCCCGATATCGATCGCAAAATGAGTGGTGAAGAAGAAGCCCGTGGAATGGGCATGTTTCTCATCCAGGCCCTTGTCGACCAGGCCGAGTGGGTACCCGGAACAGCAGAGGATGAACAGAGCTTCGTCCGCCTCGTCATTCGTATGAATAAGGAGATTGAATAAAGTGCAAGCCGCGACTAAGGTCTCACAGCAGCAATTGACAGGTGCAAGCGGCCAGCAAATCACCTGTCTCCGGTTTGCCGGAGATATCTCCTCCGCTTCCAAGGATGCGGTCGCCGGAACCTATCAGGCACTCGACAAGACAACGCACAGGAATATCCTGCTCGACTTCAAAGGCGTCGAATACCTCAATTCCTCGGGTATCGCGCTCGTCATCCAGGTCCTGATCGAGGCCAACAAAGCCAGCCAGACCGTCGCTATCTGCGGTCTAACTCCTCACTTCACCAAAGTCTTCACCATGGTCGGCATCACGAAGTACGCCTCACTCTACCCCGACGAGCCCGCCGCGGTGGCCGCGCTCTAATTCCCCTACCGACAAGGGTCGCATTTCGACCAGCCCCGCCGTGACCTTCGGTGCTCTACCTTCGGCACGGTAGCGAATTTCAGCTTCCACACAAGGTAAACGTAGGATGAAGAACCCTGACGGCAAGACAGCTCGCCAGAAAAGAACTCGCTTGTTCTCTCATTTTTGGGCACTCCGAGACTAAACGCCTTATAAAACAGGGGTTTTCCCGTTTCCAGCGTTCGTGGGGAAGCACCCACCCGTTCCTCTCCGCCCATCAGGCGCACCCGCCAGCACCTTCGCCTTAGACGGCAAAGACAAATGCAATTTCTTAAAATTTAAATTGCTTCCTCTCTAGTAAATCTCCGCAGGACGGGAGTAAAGTACATCCGATCAGTTAAATCAATACCGTTCGTCTTCATGATTTGAAGCTCTGAAATCGTTCGACAAGAGTAAGAACCGGTACATAAACAAAAAGCATGGCTTAAGTTGCGGCCGTGCCAGATTTGCAGTCCCTGGTTCCCTTCCCTCAAGTTTTCGCAGTGCGGGATTCCCATGTGGATTGTCGCGAGGCTTGCAGGTTTTCAAGAGGTATCGATCGATGAAGCATCCTCTTCGTACATTCGCAATTTTTGTTGCGGCCGTTTTGGGCCTGAATATTGTTTCTCCTGCCCGGTCCGTCGCAGTAGTCCTCGCGTCGAATCCGCCCACCGCTGAACTCGCCGGCTCTCCAACAACGCCGCCTCCTCCCGCGGAAATCATCACAATTCCAGGGCCGATGCGGTCCTTCATGCGCATGGCCGCAATCAGCCAGAAGGTTACGCCCGAAGATGTGTTGCCGTTGCTCGCCCGCAACGTCTTCATGCAGGGATATCAGAGAGGCACTCCAACCGAGTTCCTGCTCTTGCTCAACCGCTACGTTCAGCAAGCCAGAGAACTGCAAATTCTCGCAGGAACCAGTAACACAATTCGCGTGTCCAGTTGCGACGATGCCGGAACCCTTGTCCAGATCCTCGGCTACCGGCTTCGCGAGGGTTGCGGTTCGAAGAACTTCTTCCTCGAAACCGCAAATCCTGAGAGAGCTTTTCTCACCATCGACTCCGGCTTCCCTCTCACCGAACTCGAAGAGGCGCTCCAAAAGAACGTCCCCTTTGTCTATCCCTATGCTCCCTCCAGGGTTCCGGTGCTGTTCAAAGAGAGCGATTGGATTTCTCTTAGCGCGGGGCAGAAAAAAGGCTACGTCAACATCGTCGATCTGTTGATTAACGACCCCCTTGTAGCTCGCCTCTACTGGGCTCTCACCAAAAACGACGCCGAGACCAGAGAGGCGCTCCTGCACTCATCCGGGCTAAGAAGGCTTCTGCCCTATGCCGCGACCCTCGACTTCTACGGAAGCCAGATAACCATTCGTAATGGCCGCGTTATCGTTCCCGGAGAAGCCTGGACCCAGGTGGCCTGGAGAGATCTGGTAGGCGTCAGCCCCGAGTCGCCCGGCGAGTTCGTTCCCCGGCTCCTCGCCAAAGACAACGGCTGGCTAGCTGCTTACTACGATGTCCTCACTCGGGTCAGCGAGTCGCAGCGCGAGCACCTCACCGAAAACGGCAGACTGAAACGCTTCTACGAAGACCTCCGCGGAAATGATCTCGAACCGGCAGCGACCCGGGGAGTCTTCCGCCAGGGCCCCGACCTCCTTGTTCTCTTCACTCGCGTCGGATGGGACCCCAACGGACAACCGTATGTCCCAGGAAACCTCGCCATTTGGAAACAAATCCTCCGCCAGAAGACCGAGTCAAAGGCTGTCCGTGAGTGGAACAAGCGCAACCATGCCCTGGATCAGCCCGAACAACTGCTGGATGCCATGGTCGCCTTCTCTCGCGATGTCACCGATATCGGTCCCGTGCAAATCTACCTCACGATGTGCGAATTGGATAACGGACGATCCCCGGACAAACGCCTCTCCCCGGAGACGGTCTCCTTGCTCGCCAGTAAATTCGCCCAGTTCAACAACTGGTACCTCGTCTTCGCCGAATTCCCAGAGTTGACCGACGAGTCGGCAACTCACTTCGTCAATGTCGCAGACTCGATCGACAAAATCTCAAACGAAAGCCTCCGCGGAAACACCCTCGGAGCCTTTCAGGCCAACATCGGACTCTGGCAGATCCTCGCTCGCCAGGGAGAGATTCCAAGATCCGAGATCAACTCCTCCTGGCAGAAGATGGTCGAGCCTTTTACCAGAGTCTCCTCCTCGCCCCAGCTCTTCGACGCAGCCCGCAGCTCGTTTGGAGAGCTCCTCGTCGCAGCAGGCGGACACGCGAACGATTCACCCGGTGAGATCGTCGAACTCCTCGCAGGCCCCCGTCAGGACACTCCGGATGGCCAGCGCGTCCATCAAGAGCTCGCCCGCAGAATCAGCGCCGTCCTCGAAGACCAGCATCTCGTCGCCCTCGACACTCTCTTCTCCCTCAGCGATGGCTTTACTGACATGGCCCAGGGAAAACCCGCGAATAGCGGAATGCTCTCGCTCGCCGGAGAGCTTCGCGAATTTGAGATGCCCCGACCCATCTTTACTCAAAGCGAGAAGATCGACTGGGCGCCCCGTGTCTATACCACGCACCACGCCGAGCTACAGGTTCAAACCGACCTCACCAAAGTCATCAAGACTCCCGGCAACAAACAGCAGCTTGAAGCAGCCCGCGGCCAGCTCACACCCTTCTTCCGCGACACCCTCGTCGGCCTCAACTACGCCTACTACGAGCCGCCCGGCGCCCAGATCCTCCACAACAACCCACTCTTCGTCCGCTCCCACGACTTCACCGAAATCTCAGTCGTCGGCACCGAACAGTTCTGGCAGACTCCGATGCTCCTTGGCGTAGGCACACCTGCCGGCGGCGGCGCTTATCTCATGGGCTCGTTGACCGATCTCTCCTATGCCCTCGCGATGACAGAAGAAGATTTCATCGCTCCTGAAAACGTCCAGGCCCTCATCTGGAAAGAGTTGGTGCCTGACCTCCTGGTCAGCGCAACCCTTCCTCGCTGGTGGAATGTCACTCCTGCCGAGCTTCACGCAGTCACGCTCTACCAGCGTTCCGGAGAAGAACTCCTCGCTGCGGCGGTGAAAGACGAGCAGCTTCGCGCCAAACTGATCGCCATCCTCGCCGACCGGATGACACAGCAGCGCCTCGAACGCATCAGCAGGGCACTCCAGCGTGACGAAGACATCAGCGCAATGCTTCCTCGAATGATGCCCGCCGATACCTTCTATCTCGCCGCGGCGTTCAGCACAAAGTACCCCGGAGAGATCGCTTCCTGGGGACCGGCGGGACGACAGTTGGAAGATCTCTCCCATCAGCAACCCGCGAACGTCAGTTGGGAGAAAATCTCAAAGGACTTCGGCGTCCCTCATCCCACGCTCGCTCGAACCTACGGCCGCGAATTGCTGAACGTAAAACCGTTTCCCTTCTTTGGAGGCTATTCCAGCCGGTTGTTCGGCGAATCGTGGGAATCCAACAATCTCTACTGGGCCCGTCTGGCCGATGAGATGGGCTATTCGCCTGTAATACTCAACCGTCTCATACCTGAACTCACACGTCACATGACAGCGAAAATCTTTGCAACCGACCTCGAAGATTGGCCGGCCATGCTGCGCGCGATGCGAGAGACAGGGGACGACCTGAGGCAGGGCAGGATCGCCTCGTTCTCTCAGCCCGCCACAACTGCGCTTCGCCAGAATCAGGCTGACCAAACAGCCCAGGCTGTTCGAGACAGCAACATTCCATAGGAGAAAGATTATGAAGAGATACTTTCTGCTTCCTTGCTTGCTTGCCATTCCTTTCTCCGGCGGTGGCGTCGGAGCATCCGCACAGAACGATACCTCCCGCATTCGCGTTAGTGTTGTCCTGGTCCAGCTCAATATCGCCGTGACCGACAACAAGGGAAACTACATTAGCGGCCTCGGCCCCGAAGACTTCGTCATATCCGAGGACAAAATTACGCAAAAAACTGCGACCTTTGAAGAAGGAAACGGCCCCACGCGCAGGCTCGTGGACGTCAGTTCCTCCGAAGGCAAACCTATGACCGAAGTCGCCGCCAAACCAGGCGATCCGGAATCTGCCCTCGACGCCGCCAAGCGCTTCGCCGGTGCCAACGTCTTTATCCTCTTCGACACAAGCAACTATATGTACCGCGGATTCGTCTTCGCCCAGGATGCAATCGCCGACTTCATCCGCTCCCTCGAAGGCGTCAGCCAGGTAGCTCTCTACTCCTACAGCCGCGATCTCTCCCGCGTCACCACCCTGACGCCTGACCGCTCTCAGGTCTTGCGTGGCGTACGCAACACGGTCGCAGGCGACGACGCAGCCCTCTACAACGGCCTCCTGCTAACAGTAAAAGACGCCGCCCGCTTGACCGGCCGCAAGGCAATCGTGGTCTTCTCTAACGGTCCCGACAACGCCAGCCTCGTGCCCCCCGAGGATGTGGCAGAGCTGGCTCAATCAACCGGAACCATCATCTACATGATCAGCACGCAACAGGCGGAAGCAGAGCCCGTTTCAACAGCTGTGTTTGAGCGCATGACCAAAGCCACTGGCGGTAAAGCCTATTTTGCCAAAGACTGGCAGGATGAAAAGCAGGCCTTCAACTCCATCCGGGACGACCTCGCCCATCTCTACGCCATCAGTTACTATCCTCAGTCGAACCCCAACAGGGGATGGCGCGAAATCTCGGTGAAGCTCGTAGGCAAGAACCTGCAGAAATACCACATACGCACCCGGGCAGGCTATCGCCTCCTGCAATCGAGCCAGGCAAGCTTGCCGCCGGAAGCAGAGTCTGCCTCGAAATAACCTCGACGGCAGCTCTCTCCCTGCTCCAAAATCGTTATTTCGACCGAAGCTGCTCACGCTTTTGTGAGCAGCGCGGTGGAGAAACTCCCGCATTTTGCCGTTGCAGTTGTCTTTGCGACTTTGCTACTCATGCGTCACATAACCCATGCCCGCCAACACACCGCGCATGTAAGCAAAGCTTGCAATAACCCCAGGCATCGGATCGTCCGCGTGGATCTCATACTCCAGGTCGACGAAGCCCTTGTACTTGATCGCAATCAGCGCTTCGAAGATCTCGCGCATCGGCATGACCCCTTCTCCAACAGCAACCTGGCTCTCCTTGCTCGTGAAGCTTGTCAGATCCTTCGTGTGCATGTTGTACAACCGCGGCCCCACTGTATGAATGGCCTTGACCACATCGGTACCCGCACGCACCGTATGCCCGATGTCGATGCAGCACCCGATGCGCGGATCGTACTTCTCAACCACCTTCAACACATCCAGCGGAGAGTGCCACAACTTATCTTCCGGCCCATGGTTATGGATCGCGATACGGATGTCGTACTCCTTCACAAATTTCTCGACGCGCGGAAGAATCTCAGGCGCCGGGTCACCCGCAACAATCACCGAGATGCCCGCCCGCTTGCAGTATTCAAACTTGCTGCGGATATCGTCGTCCTCGTCCTTAAGAAAATAGATCGTCCCGGCAGCATGCAGCTTAATGCCCGCAGCAGCGTAGTCCGCGAGCGCGGCAGCCTCTGCCGTCGGATCCATCGGCAGATGATCCTTCACATCCTTCGCATTCAGATCGCTGACATTCAGCTGCTTCATGTAACCGATCATCTTGTCGCGTGTGAAGTTGCGGAAGGTATAGCTGGCTAGCCCCAGATGAATCGGCAATGGCTTACCGGTCTCCGGGGTTGGCTGAGCCAGCATGGGAACAGCCCGCGAAGTGATGCTCGCTGTTGCAAGCAGCGCACTGGACTGAACGAAGTTACGACGCGAAAACACATTTTTCATATCAGGCATACACTCTCGTGTTCTTAGATAACATGATCAGTTCTCAAACATGCGTATAGCTGAGCGCTTAGAGATGCGGCGCCCAGCCCTTCTCGTACTCGCGGCCCCACATCTTCATTGCTGCTGAATCGTTTTGAATCTTTCCGTCTGCCGTATCAAGCTGCAATTCGCGACTAACCTCCCACGCGACATTGGAAAGCTGAAGCATGGTCACAGCGACATTCCCTACCACGATCGGCGCATTCAACTTCTCGCCTTTGCGAATCCCGGCAATGAAGTTCGCAAAGTGCAAGTCCGTCATCGAGTCCCGGCCGGTCAGGTCGGAAGACGAGGTCTTCTCCTTGCCGGTTTTGAACTCGTCCGTCTTATTCCCCTTCAGATCGTAGACCTCATAGCCATCGCGATCGACCACCACCGAGCCCGTGGTGCCCACGATCGTCGACCCACGATCACGACCATAGAACTTCATTCCATTGCAGCACTTGCACTCCCACGAGATCATCTTGTCCGCGTAGGTAAAACTCGTCATCAGCGTGTCGTAGAACTGCCAGTCATCCTTGAATTGATATCGTCCGCCCGACGAAGTGACCCGTTCCGGATAATCCACCCCAAGCGCCCAGCGGCAGACATCGACCTCGTGCGTACCATTGTTAAGCGTCTCTCCCGTGCCCCAGATCCTGAACCAGTGCCAGTTATACGGCTGCACGTTGTCCTTATAAGGCTGCCGTGGAGCAGGCCCCTGCCACAGATCCCAATCCAACTGCGCAGGCACCGGCGACTCCTTCCCTGTCCCGATCGACTTCCTGACATTGCTGTACCAGGCCTTTCCGAAGTACGCCCGCCCGATCAGGCCGTTGTGAATCTTATCGACGATCTCGATCGTGTGCGGAGACGAGCGCTGCTGCGTCCCCATCTGCACTAGCTTCTGATACTTCTGCTGAGCCTGAACGAGCAGCGCCCCTTCAGCAGGGTTATGGCTGCAGGGCTTTTCGACATACACATGTTTTCCCGCCTGCAGCCCAAGAATTGCCATCGGAGCATGCCAGTGGTCGGGCGTGGCAATCGTGATAGCGTCCACATCCTTCTTCTGCAGAATGTGGCGGAAGTCCTTATCGGTCGCGGGAGCCTCGCCCATCTCTTTCTCGGTCGCGTCGGCAAACTTCTTCAGAATATTGCTGTCCACATCGCAGACATAGGCGATTCGCGCATTAGCCTTGTTAGCCCTCAACCCCGAAAGATGTGCATAAGCACGCGAATTCAACCCAATGACCGCAAAGTTCAGCCTGTCGTTCGAGCCCATGATCTGGCCATAACTCTTCGCAGTCGATCCAATAGCCAGTCCAGCCGCCCCTACTGCAAGCGTGTCGAGAAACTCTCGTCGCGTAACCATTCTTCTCTCCTTCAAAACATGCAACCCGGTTATCTCTGGCCGGCCGGGTCTCTTCGCTCAGACGATAAAGATGAATCTTTTATTGTTTGAAGAGCGAACAAACCCTATCAGGGTCCGTTCAAAATAGTCAACACTTTTAAAAGAAATCGTAGCGGCATTCTCGGCCCTCAAAAGAGACTGCGCCACGCATCTCAGGCCCGCACAGAGTGCCCCGAAGTTGTTATAGTTTGTTGCATGAAAACAGCCCACTCCCGCCTCCAAACCCCAGGGATATCTTTGCGCGCCCATGCATCCGCCTGTGCATTCACAGTGCGCCTCCTCACCTGTTTCGCTCTTCTCGTCGCCGCCTGCGCCCTGTCTGCTCAAACCAGCGCCCCCAAACAGCCAAACGACGAAGAATACACAAAGAAGATCAAGGAATATCTCTCCGACCCCAGGTTCACAACAGAACTTGTCGATCATCTCCCCGCATCGTCCAAGGTTCCCACCCCCTTGAAGTTTCTCGGATCGATGCCAGGCCAACCCGGCGAGCTATATTACACCGCCGACATCAACCGCTACTACGAGGAACTGGCCAAAGACTCGCCTCGCGCCAAATTCTGGAAGCTCGGCATGAAGTCCGAGGAAGGCCGCGACATGGTTGTGCTCGCCATCGGCAACGAAGAGTCGATCAGAAACCTCGAAAAATACAAAGCCGATCTCGCAGCCCTCACCGACCCGCGCAAAACAACCGAGGAGCAGGCGCAAAAGATCATCCGCACCAGCAAACCCATCTACTGGATCACCAGCGGTATCCACTCTCCCGAAACCGGGGGGCCGCAGATGCTCGTCGAACTCGCCTACCGCCTGATCGTCGAAGAAACCCCATTCATCCAGGAAATTCGCAACAACGCAATCGTGTTCATCACACCCGTGGCCGAGACCGATGGCCGCGACAAGCAGGTGGACACCTACTACTACGGCAAGGAGACCAAGAAGCCCCGGCCCCCGCTAATGTATTGGGGAAAATATGTCGCCCACGACAACAACCGCGACGGAATGGGTCAGGTTCTCCACCTCACTCAAAACATCACCGCCGGCTTCTTAGAGTGGCATCCCACAATCCTGCACGACCTCCACGAAGCACAGTCCTATCTCTATGTCTCCACTGGAACCGGCCCCTACAACCCCTCGCTCGATCCCATCGCCGTCGACGAATGGTGGATGCTCGGCGAAACCGAAATCATGGAGATGGCCAAGCGCGGAGTCCCCGGTGTGTGGACCTACGGCTTCTATGACGGATGGGTCCCCAACTACCTCTTCTGGATCGCCGAAACACACAACTCCTTCGGACGCTTTTACGAAGTCCAGTCCTACGGCCCCGATGTCACCGAAAAACTCCAGCTACCAGCAACAACGACCAGTCGCGAATGGTATCGCCCCAATCCACCACTCCCAACCGTGAAATGGGGACCGCGAAACAACACCAACATACAGGAATCCGCGATTCTCATCGCGCTCAACAAAGTCGCCAAGGATAAAGACCTCTACCTCGAAAACTATTGGATGAAAAACAAGCGGTCCGTAGAGAAAGGCAAGGATGGCCCTGTATATGGATGGGCGATTCCGGCTCAGCAAACCCATCGCGTAAACACGGTAGAGATGGTCAACGATCTGCGCCATCAGGGCGTCGAGATTGAAATCGCCGCCAAAGACGCCACCTTCAGCAATCTCAAAGTAGCTGCCGGCGACTACATCATCCGCGCCGACCAGCCCTATCGCACCCTCGTCGACATGTACTTCAGTCTGCAAAACTATCCCGTCTCCAACCCACTCCCATACGACGACACCGGCTGGACTATGCCGCTCATGCGCAACGTTACCGTGAAAGAAGTAACGGACAAGGCGATCCTCGAACAGCCGATGACCCCAATCGACAAAGACGTAGTCGCCCCCGGCGTAATTCAGGGAACCGGCGATGTCCTCGTCGTCGAAAACAACACGGACAACGTACTCACCACCTTCCGCTTCAAAAACGCCGACACGAAAATGGAGGCCGCTGAAGAAGACTTCGATCTCGACGGCCATCTTCTCCGCGCCGGTGCCTTCATCGTCCGCAACGGATCGGACCCAAAGATCCGCGCCTCCATTCAAGAGTTGGGCCTCACCGCATACGCAATCTCAGCGCCCACGGTAAAGACCCATCCGCTGACCATTCCACGCATCGGCTACGTTCACTCCTGGCAAAGAACGCAGGATGAGGGCTGGGTCCGCGCTGCATTGGATCACTACGGAGTCCCTTACACCTACTTCGCCGATCAGAAGCTTCGCGATGGCGATCTCCGTTCTAAATACGACGTCATCATCTTCCCCAGCATCGGCGGAAGTTCGGTCTCGCAGGTCAACGGCATTCCAAAAACCGGCCCCGACGCAATCCCCTACAAGAAAACCAAACTCACTCCGAATCTCGGTGTCGAAGACTCTAGCGACGACATTCGCGGCGGCATGGGCATCGAAGGCCTCACTGAACTCGTGAAGTTCGTCCAGGCCGGCGGTACCCTCATCACGGAAGGATCAACCACAACGATCCTCCCCGACTATGGCATCACAACTCAAATCACAGTCGAGCATCCCGGCAACCTGTACGCCAAAGGTGCATTGATGCGCGGCATCATCACCGACAAGATGAGCCCTATCGTCTACGGATATACAGGCAACCAGATGCCCGTCTACTTCAGCCAGGACCCCGTCCTTAACACGCGCGGCGGGGGCCTCCGCCAACAAGCTGCAGTTCCCGGTGTCGGAGCCGACATTACCCCGAATGCCGTTCCCATCACGCTGTCACCCTACGACTCTGACGACAGCACGGCAGAGCCGAAAGGTCTGCCCTCGCAGATAAGCGACGCTGCCGCAACTCGGCAGGCCCTCAGACAGTTCGGCGTCACCGAAGACACGTCCGCCGCGCCCCGAGTCGTCATGCAGTTCCCCGCAAAGGCAGATGAAATTCTGCTCTCCGGAGAACTGGCAGGCGGCCAAACCATCACCAATCACGCGCTCGCGATCGATCAACCGCTCGGCCAGGGACACGTGGTCATGTTTGCCTTACGGCCTTTCTGGCGTTGGCAGACCCAGGGAACCTACGCCCTCGGCTTCAACACGATCCTCAACTGGGACCACCTCGACGCAGGAAAAAAAGAAACAAAGCCTCAGCCACCCGCTGGAAACTGAGCCCTTCTTTAGACCAACTCAAACGGGTAGCCGATCCCTGCTGCCCGTTTGAGTTTTGTCCTTTAAGCCTCAGAAAACAAATGTGCTGACCCACCCAAACTATGCCGCGAGCGGTAATTCTGTCGAAGTTCGCATTAATCCTCCAAGCAGGAGTTGCCACATCTGTGCCGTTTGATTAGATTGTTGGTGATCAAATTGTCGGCAGGGAAATAAAATAGGCGCAAACAATGCTTCGGAACCGATTCTTTTGAACCGCTTCCGGCGTCCCGACAAACAGGTACATGCACTCCAACCAACAGGGAGCGGAAACAGATGCACAATGAGGGTTTCAACCGCCGTTCGTTTCTCAAAACAATGAGTTCGGCAGGAATGTTTGCTGCCGTGCCCGAAGCGGCATTCGGTCTCCACTCCGGCGAAGACCATATTGTCCACGAAGTCGCCGAACCCAGCCAGGCCGCCGACGCCAAGCCCAAGTACTCCATCAAATTTGCTGTCTGCGGCATGAGCCACGACCACATCAGCGGCATGATCGGAGCCATGCAACGCGGCGGAGGAATTCTCGTCGCAGCCTGGGGAGGCGAACCTGACAAACTCGCTGCATTCAAAAAACGCTTTCCCGATGTCAAAATCGTCGCCACCCAGGACGAAATAATCGACGATCCCACCATCCAGCTCGTCCTCAGCTCCCAGATCGCCAACGAACGCGCCGGCATCGGCATCCGCGCCATGAAACAAGGCAAAGACTTCCTCAGCGACAAACCCGGCGTCACCACCCTCGAAGACCTCGCCGCCATCCGCAAGACCATCGCCGAAACAAAAAAAATCTACGCCATTATGTACAGCGAGCGCCTCGAAGTAAAAGCCGCGGTCAAAGCAGGGGATCTCGTACAGGCCGGAGCCATCGGCAAAATCATCCAGACCATCAATATCGCACCCCACCAGATCTTCCAGAGCGCAGGCGACGCAGGCGGGGGCTCCGGACGCCCCGACTGGTTCTGGAATCCCATCCAGTACGGCGGTATCCTCTGCGACATCGGTTCCCATCAGGTCGATCAGTTTCTCTACTACACCGGCTCCACCGAAGCTGAAGTCGTCGAGTCGCAGATCGCCAACGTGCGCCATCACGATAAGCCGCAGTTCCAGGACTTCGGCGACATGGTCCTCCGTGGCAACCGCGGCCTTGGCTACGTCCGCCTCGACTGGTTCACCCCCGACGGCCTGGGCACCTGGGGCGACGGCCGACTCTTCATCCTCGGCACCGACGGATACATCGAGCTCCGCAAATACACCAACGTCGCCGTCAGCAAACAAGGCAACAACCTCTTCATTGTCGACAAAAACCAGGCCCGCTACATCGACTGCAACAACCTCACCCTGCCCTTTGGCCCGCAGTTCGTAGCCGACATCATCAACCGCACCCACACCGCGCAGGACCAGACCCAGTGCCTCCTCGCCGCCGAACTAGTCATCAAAGCGCAAAAGAACGCAAAACTGGTCCATCTTGAAAGCTAGATCGATCGCGGAATTTTTCGTTTTGAAGCAGCGCCGCTTGGCCTCAAAGTTTCGATGTTGTTTTGAAAAGGGTGCGGCTTTAGCCGCGCCGACTACCTCTGAAATAAGCAGGCTTTAGCCCCTGAGTGAATATACGGAGCACCCCATGAACCGTATCTCCCGCCGAAAATTCCTCAAAAGCGCCGCAACCACCGTCGCGACAGCCAGCTTCGCCACCATCGTTCCATCCCGCGTCCTGGGCCAATTCGCCCCAAGCAAACAGATCAACATCGGCGCCATCGGAGTAGGCCGCATCTCCCGCGTCCACGACATGCCCGCGATTCTCAAGGTCGACACCGCACGCATCGGCGCCGTCTGCGACCTCTCCGCCGACCGCGTCGTCCAGGGCAAACAATACGTCAACGACTTCTACACTAAGAAAAACGGCAAGCCTTACGACGGCACCCTCGGCTACGCCAATTACCACGACCTCCTCGCCAATAAAGACATCGACGCCGTCGTCATCTCCACACCCGATCACCAGCACGCTCGCGTAGGAGCAGACGCAGTCCGCGCAGGCAAAGACGTCTACCTGCAAAAGCCCGCCTCCCTCACTATCGCCGAAGGCCGCTACCTCTCCGACGTCGTACAGTCCACCGGCCGCATCCTCCAGATCGGCAGCCAGCAGCGCAGTTGGAAGCAGTTCCACCGCGCCTGCGAGCTTGTCCGCAACGGCCGCATCGGCGAGGTCCAGCACGTTGAGATCGGACTCCCCGGCGACCCCGCAGGCGGCGACACCACGCCCATGCCGGTCCCCGCAGGCTTCGAGTACGACGCATGGCTCGGTTCCACCCCCGACGTCTACTACACCCTCGACCGCGTCATGCCGCTCAACGACTTCAGCCGCCCCGGCTGGCTCCGCATGGAACAATTCGGCGCCGGCATGATCACCGGCTGGGGCGCGCACCATGTCGACACCGCCCACTGGGGCATGAACACCGAGTACACCGGCCCCGTCGAGATCTGGGGCACCGCTGAGTTCCCCACCCACGGCCTCTGGGACGTCCACGGCAAGTTCCTCACCCACGCCCGCTACGCCAACGGCATGACCATGGACATCTCCGGCGACTTCCCCAACGGCATCAAGTGGATTGGCACCAAAGGCTGGATCTTCGTCACCCGCGACGAAATGACCACCCCAACCTCAAACGGCGCCGCACCCGTAAAGATCGAACCTCTCATGGCGAGCGACCCCAAAATCCTCGACTCCGTTATCGGCCCCGACGAGATTCACCTCTACACCGCCGCCGAGCAACACGCCAACTGGATCGAGTGCATCCATACCCGCAAACCCCCAACCGCTCCAGTCGAGCTAGGCCACCGCGCCTGCTCCACCTGCCTCCTCCACCACATCGCCATGAAGCTCCCGCGCCACCTTCACTGGGATCCGATCCTCGAGCGCTTCCAAAACGACGACGAGGCCAACGCCAGGCTCTCCCGACCCCAACGCTACCCCTATATCGAAACCTAACCAGCATCTTTTTTTGGCGTGGCGAAAGGTGCAATTTTGCAGGGGGATTTGCGATTTCCACAGGGGTAAAATTGTGGTTTTTATGTGGTGATTAGGTGCATTTTCGTGGTCATAATGTGGTTCTTATATGGACACTGTTCGACTGCGAAAAATACGCCAACTTTTTGAGATTTATTTCGCAAACTAAATCCCGGGCACCTTCAACCGCACGCGGTACACACTGCTGCTGGCCGTAATGTAAAGGGTCTTGCGATCCGGCCCAGCCCAGTTTAGGTTCGCCGTCCTTTCCGGCATCAAAATCACTCCCAACACCTTCCCTGCGGGCGAGAACACCCATATGCCACCGGGTCCTGTACTGTACACATTCCCAAGGCGATCCACCTTCATCCCATCTGGGCCGCCCGGACGAGTATCGGAAGTCGCATCATAAAAAACCTTCCCATTGCTCAGCGACCCATTTTTCTCAACCCGATACCGCATCCACACCTTCTTAGGCCCGGAGTTATCGACGTAGAGATACTTCTCATCCGGCGAAAACGCGATCCCATTCGGCCTCGGCAAATCCTTCGCCGCCAACTGCAACTGATCGCGTGCAGGAGGTGCTCCAGGCTTTTGATTCAATGCGTTGGGGATGCGATAAACGCCGCTAAACGCAAGCTCTTTGATCGGATCGTTGTCCCCCTGCGTAGGCAATCCATAAGGCGGATCGGTAAAGTACAGCGAGCCGTCCGACTTATAAACCAGATCATTCGGACTATTCAGCTTCTTCCCTTGATAAGAGTCAGCCAGCACCGTCACCTGCGCTCCTGCATCAAGTGACTCGAGCCTCCAGACATCGCGCTGTGCATGCCCAGCCACCGTCAGACGCCCTTTCGCATCCAGTGTCATGCCATTTGATCCGGGCTCCTTGCCGCCGTAAGGGGCAGAACCCTTATATCCACTGGGCTGCATGAAGATACTCACCGTGCCATCCGGCGTCACTTTGCGGATGCTGTTGCTGGTAATCTCCGCGAACAGAAGATACCCCGCAGGAATCCACACTGGCCCCTCAACCCACGTAAACCCAGTAGCGACCCGCTCGAGCATCGCATCTGCAGGAACAATCGCATCCATCCCCGCATCCTGACGATCTATCTTCACCGGAGAGAAGTTCTCATCCCCAACAACCGCGACAAACGCGCTCTTGGTTCCTGTCATCTTGCGAGCACCCGCATCCACAATAGAAAGACTCTGAATCAGCACAATCAGCAACACCCCGCCCTGCAGCACGTTCATGGATCGCATCGGCCATCTCCTTACCCGTCTTTCTCGATGTCCATTCTCACACCGGAAGTTCTGCCGTGCACGCTCGTTAAATATTGGGAGGCTACTTCCTTTCTCAAACTCCGGGACATCATCGCCGCAACCGCCGCGCAGCACTTATCATCATCACACCATGAAGACGATCCTGCAGCGTCCGGCCGGCGATTCCATAAATCCCACGGCCGACATGCAATCCGATATGCGCAAGCGATGGCTCATCATTCTTCCCGCCGTCTTCGTAACCTACAGCCTTGCCTACGTGGATCGCGCCAACTTCGGTTTTGGAGCCGCAGCGGGCCTCGCCCAAACTCTTCACATCAGCAGCTCCCGTTCAGCGCTCCTCGCCGCTCTTTTCTTTTTCGGATACTTTCTCTTCCAAATCCCTGGCGTAGTCTACGCAAAACGCAGCAGCACTCGCATCCTCATCTTTTTCGCCCTTATCGCCTGGGGAATCCTCGCCTCGCTCACCGGAGTCATCCGCAACTTCTGGCTCCTCGCACTCGACAGAACTCTCCTGGGAGTAGCCGAAAGCTTCGTCTTTCCGGCCATGCTGATCCTCCTCACCAACTGGTTCACTCGTTCCGAACGCTCCCGCACCAACACTATCCTCCTCCTCGGGAACCCCGTCACCGTACTCTGGATGTCTGCCGTTACCGGCTACCTCATTCGAAGCTTTGGCTGGCAGATGACCTTCGTCCTCGAAGGCCTTCCTGCAGTCTTATGGGCCTTCGCCTGGCTGTATCTTGTTCGCGATCGACCACAGGACGTCTCATGGATGAGTCCCGCCGCCAGCACTCAACTCAATGAGCAGCTCGAACGCGAGCAGTGGCTTCTCCCTCAGGTCGCCAACTTCAAATCAACGCTCCGCAATCCAAACGTAATCCTGCTCTGCATTCAATATTTCTGTTGGAGCCTCGGCGTCTATGGGTTCGTCCTCTGGCTTCCGACCATTATCCAAAAGGGAGCAAGCAACGGTATTGAGATCGTCGGTCTTCTCAGCGCAATTCCGTACTTCGTCGCGATCATTGTTATGTTGTTCGTCGCTTACTACTCCGATCGCAGCTTCCGTCGCCGTCGCTTCGTCTGGCCTTTTCTCATCCTGGCGGGTATCGCGTTGTCTGGCTCGTTTTTCACCGTGACCAATACCTTCTGGTGGGCCTACGGATTTTTGATCGTCGCCGGGAGTTGCATGTACGCCCCGTATGGCCCCTTCTTCGCAATCATGCCGGAGATGCTGCCCAAAAACGTCTCTGGCCAGGTCACCGCACTGGTCAACAGTTGCGGCGCCCTCGGCGCCTTCGTAGGAACGTATTTCGTCGGGATGCTTCAGGCCTACACAGGGAGCTACCGCGCCAGTTTCCTTCTCATGGCTATCGCGGTCTTCGTCTCAGGCATTATCATTCTCTGCCTGCGCGGTCCGTCTAACGACACTCTAGCCACTCTCCCCGACCCCGTAGAGCCAATCTAACTTCACCCATTAATCAGGAGCGCCGACATTCCGGAAATCTCCCTCACCTCCGTACTCGAAACCGACGACTTCAAGCTCTCCGCCGTCGCGACGCACGCTCGCGGACCGTCCGGCTTTCTCCCGATCACGCCCGAGATGCTACTCACGCAACCCTCCGGCAACCTCTTCGGCCTGAGCCAGAACGTCGGCATGGGTTGGGACCCCACGCGCCTTCTTGGCCCCGAAGTCCTCATCCTCAGCACCCACGGCGGCCTTCGCGGCGAAGACGGCACGCCAATCGCGCTCGGATTCCACACCGGTCACTGGGAGGTCGGTTCACTCGTAGCCGAAGCCGCACGTGAACTGAAAGCGCTGCACGCGGTTCCGTTCGCCGGAGCCTGCACCGACCCCTGCGACGGCCGGACCCAGGGCACCACTGGCATGCTCGACTCCCTGCCCTATCGCAACGACGCTGCCATCGTCCTTCGCCGCCTCATGCGTTCCCTCCCAACCCGCACCGGCGTTGTTGGCGTAGCGACGTGCGACAAAGGCCTCCCCGCAATGATGATGGCTCTCGCTTCTTCCGGCCCGTTGCCTAGCGTCCTCATTCCGGGCGGCGTCACGCTACTTCCGGAAGACGGTGAAGACGCCGGCAGGGTCCAGACCATCGGCGCCCGCTTTGCGCAACATCAGATCACCCTCGAATACGCCGCCGAGATTGGCTGTCGAGCATGCGCCACTCCCGGCGGAGGGTGTCAGTTCCTCGGCACGGCCGCAACCTCGCAGGTCATCGCCGAAGCCCTTGGTCTCGCCCTTCCCCATTCCGCGCTCGGCCCGTCCGGCCAACCCATTTGGCTCGACGCCGCCCGCCGCTCAGCCCGCGCCATCCTTCGCATGCGCCAACTCAATATGGGAACCGCCGACGTTCTTACCGATGCCTCCATCAATAACGCCATGGTCGTCCACGCAGCCTTCGGAGGATCGACAAACCTTCTCCTGCATGTTCCCGCCATTGCGCACGCCGCAAAGCTTCGCCGTCCTACGTCGGGAGACTGGGCTCATGTCAACCGCCAGGTTCCGCGCCTCGTCGATGCTCTCCCCAACGGCCCTGCCAACTACGCCACAGTGCAGGTCTTCCTCGCTGGCGGCACTCCCGAGGTCATGCTGCACTTACGCCGAGCCGGACTGCTCGACACCACCGCAAAGACCGTCACCGGGGAAACCCTCTCCACTACGCTCGATTGGTGGGAGCAGAGCGAGCGCCGCCAAACCCTGCGGAAAAATCTCCTCGACCAGGACGGCATCGATCCTGACAACGTCATCATGTCCCCCGACCGTGCTCGCTCTCGCGGCCTCGCTTCGACCGTCTGTTTTCCCATCGGCAACCTCGCCCCCGAAGGGTCTGTCATCAAGAGCACAGCCATCGACCCAACACTTATGGACGCCGACGGAAGATATCATCACCTCGGTCCGGCAAAGATCTTCACCACAGAAGCCGCCGCAATCCATGCAATTAAAACCGGCCAGATCATCGAAAACGATGTCATGGTCCTGATCTGCTGCGGCCCTGCTGGCGCCGGCATGCAGGAGATTTATCAGATCACTGCTGCGCTCAAGGCGTTGCCCTTCGGCAAACACGTCGCCGTCGTCACCGATGCGCGGTTCAGCGGCGTCTCCACTGGCGCCTGCATCGGACACATCTCACCTGAAGCGCTCGCCGGCGGCGCAATAGGCAAGCTTCAAGACGGCGACCGCATCGAAATCATCATCGATCGCAACAATCTAACCGGTACTGTCAACCTGGCTGGCACCTCGACTCGATCTCTCTCTCCCGAAGCAGCAGCGCAACTCCTCGCACAACGCTCACCACGTACAGACCTCAAACCACATCCCGAACTCCCCGACGACACCCGCCTCTGGGCAGCGCTCGTTCAGGCCAGCGGAGGCATCTGGGGAGGGTGCGTCTACGATGTCGACGCCATCACCGCTCAACTCCAACGTGGGCAGGAGCTACTCGAATCCACCGCACCCTTCACCACATCCATTCCATCAGGAAGGTTTAAGCCTTGATTCTCTACCGCACCGCAGAAGCACTCTTCCTTCATCACGAAGACCATGCCTATCGTCTGCAAGAAACCTCGCTGGACACTCTGATCGCTCATCATGATCTTCAGCTCCACCTCATGGCCGCTATCGCTGATACTCCACCCGCCGATCACCTTTTGCACGTTCCCCTCCTCGCCCCCATCGGCAACCAGGAGGTCTGGGCCGCGGGCGTCACCTACTACAGCAGCCGCCGCGCCCGCATCGCCGAATCCAAAGATGCAGGTGGCGGCGACTTCTACGACCGCGTCTACAGCGCCGAGCGCCCTGAGCTCTTCTTCAAAGCAGTCGCCCATAAAGTCGCAGGCCCCGACAGTCTCGTCAAAATCCGTCGCGATGCCACGTGGTCCGTCCCCGAGCCCGAGCTCACTCTCCTTATCAATTCCCGTGCCGAGATTATCGGCTACACCATTGGCAACGACATGAGCTCCCGCGACATTGAAGGCGCTAACCCGCTCTATCTCCCTCAAGCCAAGGTCTATGATCGTAGCTGCGCTGTCGGGCCTGGCATCCTCATCCGCAAAGAGCCCATGCCCGCCACAACTCAGATCAGCCTCCATATTCTAAGATCGGAACGGTTGATGTTTTCCGGAACCACCACATTGGCTGAGCTGAAACGCAACCCCGCAACACTCGTCGAATATCTCTTCCGCGACCATAGCTTTCCTTTCGGATGTTTTCTGCTCACCGGCACTGGCATTGTTCCCCCGGACTCCTTCACACTGTGCAGCAAAGATGAGATCCGCATCGCCATCGAGGGAATCGGTACGCTGAAAAACATCGTGGAATAGTCACTCACTTTAAAAGAACTCTGGAAAGGGAATCACGAATGGATGCAGCTCATGTATTGATCGACGGCGAATGGCGCACCGCCGACGCTGAAGGAACATTCCACGCTGAGAATCCAGCCACAGGAAACACCCTGCCCGTGGCCTTCCCTATCAGCCGCTGGCCTGATTGCGACCTCGCTCTCACTGCGGCGACAAAAGCGGCGGACGAACTTCGCACCATCGATCCATCGAAGATCGCCGGCTTCCTTGAGGCCTACGCAGGCAACATCGAAGCCGCAGCCCCCGCCATCGTCGCGGCCGCAGCGGAAGAGACCGCGCTTCCCGTGACACCGCGTCTCAAGGACGTCGAACTCCCTCGCACGACGAACCAACTCCGCCAGGCTGCCGCCGCCGCGCGCGAAGAATCCTGGCGCAACGCTACGCTCGATCTCGAAAAAAACATCCGCTCCTGCTTCGCCCCCATCGGCCCAGTCATCGTCTTCGGACCAAACAACTTTCCCTTTGCCTTCAATGGCGTCAGTGGAGGAGACTTCGCCGCTGCTATCGCTGCCGGCAATCCGGTGATCGCAAAGGCTCATCCTCTCCACCCCAATACGACTCGCCTTCTCGCTGAACAAGCCCTCCGGGCCGTCGAAGCAACGAACCTCCCGCCGGCAACCGTTCAGATGATCTACAACGTCAGCAACGAAACCGGCCTCAAACTTGTCGGTGATCCGCGCGTCGGCGCCGTTGGCTTTACGGGCAGCCGCAACGCGGGTCTCCATCTCAAACGCGCCGCCGAAGACTCGGGTATTCCCATCTACCTGGAGATGTCGAGTATCAATCCCGTCATCTTCCTGCGCGGCGCTCTCGCCGAACGCTCTGAGCAACTCGCACAGGAGTTAGTCGACAGCTGTCTCGCAGGCTCTGGTCAATTCTGCACCAGTCCCAACCTCATCCTCGTCTTCAAAACTCCTCAAACCGAAGCTTTCCTCGAACAAATCGCGAAATCTTTCAACGCGCGCCCCGCCCAACCTCTTCTCTCTGCTGCAGGCCAAAAACAACTGCATCAGGGGGTTCAGGCGCTCACCGCAGCGGGCGCTCAACTCGTTACCGGCGGAGAGAGCGCGCCCGGTAAAGGCTATCGCTTCGCTAACACTCTGCTACGAGCCAGTGCCGCTCAGTTCCTCGCCGCACCTCATGACCTTCAGCGTGAGATCTTCGGCAATGCCACTCTCGCGGTTGTCATTGACACCGAAGCAGAGCTGCAGTCCATCCTGTCTCTGCTCGAAGGCAACCTGACCGGCAGCATCTATTCCGATAAATCGGGTGTCGACGATGCACTGTACAACTCCATCGCGCCGATCCTTCGGCAAAAAGTTGGCCGCCTCCTCAACGATAAGATGCCCACTGGCGTCGCCGTCAGCCCGGCTATGAATCACGGTGGCCCCTATCCCTCCACTGCAAATCCCGGCGTAACCTCTGTAGGTATCCCGGCTGCAATGAAGCGCTTCGCCAGACTCGATTGCTACGATGCAGTCCGTCAGAAGCGTCTCCCCTCAATCCTTCAAGACACCATCGCAAACCCCGGCACCTGGCGGTCGATCAACGGGACGTGGATCAAGGGATAGATTCGAGGAAGTGGATTTGCGATACCCAAACTCACCGATTCTGCGATCTTCCCCGACCCTCTCATCTCTTTCTTTTGCCTCTGAATAAAATGAGTCAATCAAACAAGTAGACTGCATGAGAAGAGGAACTGAACCTCGCAAATCTAAAATCGTTTCTTGTCGATAAACATTTGATAATAAACAGTATATAGAACACGGCTAACTCAGGAATCGCGCTTGAATGTTTGAGCTTCGTGACAGTTTGATTTAATTGTAGTAAAAGTCCTAATGGCTTAAGAAGAACCCCTAGAGAAGTTCGGAAGGCCATCGGTACTTATGTTTAGTCTTGCTGGAAAATGCGCCGTTGTCATCGGTGGAACCTCGGGCATCGGAAAAGCTATTAGCATCGGACTCGCAGCGACGGGCGCCGACGTCATCGCCTCCTCCCGATCAAAGGAAGCCGTCGAGGCCGTCGCCAAGGAACTGGAGGCATGCGGTCGAAAGACGCTCCGCGTTGCGTCCGACGTTCTCGATCGCGACTCCCTGCAACAGCTTCACGATTCGGTCCTCTCCCACTTCGGCCGCATCGACATTCTGGTCAACTCCGCAGGCATAACCAGGCGCGTACCTACTCTGAATTGTTCGGAAGAGTTGTGGCAAAGCATAATGGATGTCAATCTCAACGGAACCCTCAGGACCTGCCAGATCTTCGGCAAGACCATGCTCAAACAGGGAAAAGGAAGGATCATCAACGTCGCATCCCTCTCAACCTTTGTCGCCTTTCACGAGGTTGCCGCTTACGGCGCGAGCAAGGCAGCCGTTGGCGCACTCACGCGGTCTCTCGCTGTGGAATGGGCCCCGTACGGTGTCTGCGTCAACGCCATCGCACCCGGCATCTTTCCCACCGACCTCAACCGTGAGCTGCTCGACTCTCCGCGCGGCAGAGAGCTTATCATGAGAACTCCCATGGCACGCTTTGGCGCTGTTGACGAAGTTGCAGGCGCCGCCGTCTTTCTCGCCTCCGACGAAAGCACCTTTACAACCGGGCAGATCATTGCAGTCGACGGCGGACTTCTCGCCAGCGGAGTCAATCAATAGTTATGAAGTCAAATCAGCGTTCGAAGAACGGAACTCGCGGCATTAAACGCATCGATCTTGCCTACGTCGAACTTGCATCGAGCGAAAACGCTCGTGATATCAACCGCGACATCGTTCTCGAGATCATCCGTTCCCAACAACCCGTAGCCCGCGCCGATCTCGCCCGCTCTTCCGGACTCCAGCCAAGTACCATCTCAGCCATCGTCGAGCAGTTGATCAGCGAAAAATGGGTCTCCGAAGGCGCAATGGCCCGTCGTCCACGCGGGCGCCCGTCCACCCTGCTCTCGCTCAACGACGCTATGGTGATTCTCGTCGCCGATGTTCGGCCTCACCAGGCGATCGTTGCTCTTGTCGATCTCAACGGACGCTTCCTCGCGCGCGAGGCCGTGCCCCTTGTCTCCGAACCGGCGCGCTCCGTCACCAAGATCGTTCAATGCATGCAATCCATGCAGGCCGCCCACAGCGATCGTTCCTTTGAGGGCATCGGGATCAGCATGCCTGGCCGCGTCGACCCGGAAACTCAGCGCCTCATCCTCGCACCCAACCTCAAATGGTCCGACTACGACATCAAAGGCGCTATCGAGGAGCAGATGCAGCTCCAGGTCGAACTCGCCAACGCCGCCAATGCCTGCCTTCTGTCTGAACTCTGGTCCGGCCGCCTCGACGGCATCCGCAACGCCGTGCTCATCACCGTCTCCGAAGGCATCGGCGGCGCTATCCTCGCCAATGGCCAGATCATCACCAGCCGCAGCGGCCTGGCCGGCGAGTTCGGCCATAGTCCCATCGACCCTACAGGCCCCGTCTGCGGCTGCGGTCAACGCGGTTGCTGGGAGGTCTTCGCCTCGTCCACAGCCGCTCTGCGCTACTATGCAGAACTCGCTCCAGAAAGCCGCCCTCTCACCATTCACGACCTCCTGCGCCTCACCGAAGAGGGCGATGTCACCGCAATCGCTGCCGTCACTCGCCAGTCAACGTATCTCGGTCGCGGCCTCCGTCTCGTCACCGCATCCCTTGCACCGGAGGTTGTCCTCATTACAGGCGACCTCACCACCTCCTGGGCTCGCTTCGGTCCCATCATTCAAAAAGAAATGACCGGTACGATGCTCGCGGGCACGCCTCCAGACCTTGGCATTACCAAAGATGGCGAGCTCTCGCGTTTGCGTGGCGCAGCCGCCGTCGTCCTCCAACGACACTCCGGTTATCACACCTCCACTCATCTGGCGGCCTCGGGCAAGCGAAGCCGCCGCAGCGCAGCCGCCAGAAAATGAACGGACCGCCAGGACGCCGTTGCTTAATCAGCCGGACCATCCATCCAGCTTGACATTGCTCTTTTGGGTTCGATAAAGTTCGCGACACGTAGAAAATGACAGGAAGCCGGTTGACCCGAACAAACCTCGTAGCCCGCCTTCTTTCCAACCTAATACCGCAGTGCCCGGAGGATTCACTTACCATGCAGCTTCAACGACTTGCTGCTCTTCTTCTCGCGTTTGGCATCCTATCCTCCAGCTCGGCTCAATCGCAAAAACCGCTGCCCTATCTCGACCCCTCGGTTCCCACCCAACAACGTGTCGACGACCTCGTCTCCCGCATGACCCTCGACGAAAAGGTCGCGCAGCTCATCAACACGACCCCCGCGATCCCGCGCCTCAACGTTCCCGCGTACGACTACTGGAGTGAGGGCCTCCACGGGATCGCCCGTTCCGGCTACGCCACGATGTTCCCGCAAGCGATCGGCATGGCTGCCACCTGGGACGCGCCCCTCATCAACCAGATCTCCACAGTCATCTCCACCGAGGCCCGCGCCAAGTACAACGAGGCCGTTCGCCACGACGTCCACTCCATCTACTACGGGCTTACCATCTGGTCGCCCAACATCAACATCTTCCGCGATCCACGCTGGGGACGCGGCCAGGAGACTTACGGCGAAGATCCCTTCCTCACCAGCCGTCTCGGCGTAGCCTTCGTCAAAGGTCTCCAGGGCGACGACCCCAACTACTTCCGCACCATCGCCACTCCTAAACACTACGCCGTCCACAGCGGCCCTGAGTCCACGCGCCACTCCGCGAATATCGATCCCACCCCGCACGACCTCTGGGACACCTACCTTCCCGCCTTCCGCGCCACCATCACCGAAGCCAAGGCGTATTCCATCATGTGCGCCTACAACGCCATCGATAACTACCCCGCCTGCGCCAACAAGATGCTCCTCCAGACCATCCTTCGCGGCGACTGGAACTTCCAGGGCTTCGTCACCTCCGACTGCGGCGCCGTCGACGACTTCTTCGAATCGAACGCCCATCACACCTCGCCCGACAAGGACTCCGCTGCCGTAGCTGGAATCGAAGCCGGCACCGACACCAATTGCGGCCGCACCTATCTCGCTCTCACTGACGCTGTCAAGAAAGGCCTCATCACCGAAGCGCAGCTCGACGTCTCCCTCAAGCGTCTTTACCTCGCACGCTTCAAGCTCGGCCTCTTTGACCCACCAGAAAAAATGCTCTGGTCCAAAGTTCCGTTCTCCGAGGTCGGCTCGCCGGCGCACGCAGCCCTCGCCCTCAAGACTGCGCGCGAGTCCATGGTCCTGCTCAAGAACAGCAACAATATCCTTCCCCTGTCACCCGCAAAGATTAAAACGATAGCCGTCATCGGCCCCAACGCCGCCGAACTCTCCGCCATCGAAGGCAACTACAACGCCGTCCCCAAAGATCCCATGCTCCCTGTCGACGGCATCATCAAGCAGTTCCCCAACGCCAAAATCCTCTACGCGCAAGGCTCGCCTTACGCCGAAAACACATCGATCGTCGTCCCCCGCACGCAGTTCCGAACCGCGCAAGGCTCAAACGAAGAAGGCCTCAAGGCCGAGTACTTCAACAACGACACGCTTACCGGCCCGCCTGCCTTTGTCCGCACCGACAAACAGATCGACTTCGATTGGAACTCCACCTCGCCCGACCCCGCCAAACTTGATGCCAAGGCTTTCTCCGTCCGGTGGACCGGCACCCTCCAGGCCCCTGCACCCGGCGATATTGAAGTCACCGGCATGCTCGCTCACTGCTACCCCTGCAACAACTCCGAGCACTACACCATCCGCTTCGACGGCAAAGACATGCTTGCCTTTCAGGTCAGCGAAGACAAGGCCGAGCACGGATCGACGACCACCGCCGTTAAGCTTCACTTCGACGACACGAAGCCGCACGCCTTTGAGGTCACTTACGCTCACCGCGCCCGCCTCTTCGGCGCCGGCCTCTCGCTTCAATGGACTGCGCCCGTCGAACCCCTCCGCAACCAGGCCCTCGGCATCATCAAGCAATCCGACATCGTTTTGGCCTTCGTCGGCCTCTCGCCCAATCTCGAAGGCGAAGAGATGCCCGTCCATATCCCCGGTTTCTCCGGCGGCGATCGCACCGACATCACGCTACCCGCCGCGCAGCAGCAGCTCCTCCAGGCCGCCAAGGCCACCGGCAAACCCATCGTTGTCATCCTCATGAACGGCTCTGCCCTCGCCGTCAACTGGGCGCAGCAAAACGCCGGAGCGATCCTCGAAGCCTGGTACCCCGGCGACGGCGGCGCACAAGCTATCGCTGAAACCCTCGCGGGAGCGAATAACCCCGCCGGACGCCTGCCCGTCACCTTCTACACCGGCCTCGACCAGCTCCCTGCGTTCGAAGACTACGCCATGGCCGCGCGCACCTACCGCTACTTCAAGGGAAAGCCTCTCTACGGATTCGGTTACGGCCTCAGCTACACCACCTTCGCGTATTCCAATCTCAAGCTCTCCACCACCAACCTTCACGCCGGCGATACACTCACCGTCGAAGCCGACGTTAAAAACACCGGCAAGCGCGCTGGCGAAGAAGTAGCAGAACTCTACCTCACGCCTCCTCACACCAACGTCTCCCCCAACCTTGCCCTCGACGGCTTCGCCCGCGTTCAACTCGCACCTGGCGAAACGAAGCACGTCACCTTCACCCTCGACCCACGCACACTCTCGCAGGTCAATGACAAAGGCGTCCGCGCCGTCACCGCTGGCAGCTACTCCATCGCCGTAGGCAGCGCCCAACCCACCGAGACCACCAACACCCAGACCACAACCTTCACCATCCAGGGCTCGCAAGAGCTTCCACGCTAATGAATCGTCGTAGTGCAGCCTGCCTTTTGGCCTCGTTTTTGTGTGCGGCAATCCCCTTCGCGCACACTGAAACCGGAGCCGAAGGCTGGCTCCGCTATGCCCCCATCACCGACGCAGCCCGCTACACCAACCTCCCCAGCAAAATCGTCGTCCTTGGCAACTCCCCCACCGAACAAGCAGCCGCCAGCGAACTGCAGCGCGGCCTAACCTCCATGCTCGGCCGCACCTTCACCATCTCGCACGAAACCTCAGACAGCACCAGCGCCATCATCCTCGCCAATCTCTCTACCCTGAATCAAGCTTTCACTCTCTCCGGAGATAAACTGCCACCAGAGTCCTACACCCTCGGCGAAAAAATAGAAGGTAACTCACACCGTTACATAATTCTCAGTGCCGACACACGCGGAGAGCTCTACGGAGCCTTCCACCTGCTCGAACTGGTCGCCAGCCAACAACCTCTCCCCACAAAACCCACCACCGAATCGCCCTCATCCCCAATCCGCTGGGTCAACCAGTGGGACAACCTCGACGGCACCATCGAGCGCGGCTATGCGGGCCGCAGCATCTTCTTCGACAATGGCCACGTCCGCGAAGATCTCACCCGCGTCCACGACTACGGCCGATTGTTAGCCTCCATTGGGATCAACGGCATCACCGTCAACAACGTCAACTCCGACCTCCGCACCCTCGAACCCGAGATGATCCTCGAGTTCGCCCGCATCGCCGACCAACTCCGTCCCTGGGGCGTCCGCATATCGCTCTCCGTCGATCTCTCCAGCCCACAAGTCGTCGGCCATCTCCCCACATTCGATCCCGTCGACCCTACTGTCATCGCCTGGTGGAAGACCAAAGTCGACGAGATCTACCGCGCCATCCCCGACTTCGCTGGCTTCGTCATCAAAGCCGACTCCGAAGGCCGCGTAGGCCCCTCGCAATATCACCGCACTCCCGCCGAAGCCGCCAACGCCGTAGCCCGCGCCCTCGAACCTCACGGCGGCATCGTCCTCTACCGCGGCTTCGTCTACAACAATCACCTCGACTACAACGACCTAAAAGCCGACCGCGCCCGCGCTGGTTACGACAACTTCCGCGCCCTCGACGGCAAGTTCGAATCGAACGTCGTCATCCAAATTAAAAACGGCCCCATCGACTTCCAGGTCCGCGAACCCGCATCCCCACTGTTCGCCGCCCTGCAACACACCAGCCAAGCCATCGAACTGCAAATTACGCAGGAGTACCTCGGCCAGCAGCGTCACATGGTCTTCCTCGTCCCCATGTGGAAGACCACCCTCGACACCGACATGCGCGCGAACAACGAAAGCACGCCAGTCAAAGAGATCGTCGAAGGAAAATCCTTTCATCAACCACTAGGCGGCTTCGTCGGAGTAGCCAACATCGGCCTCGACACCAACTGGCTCCATCACCCCATGGCTATGGCCAACCTCTACGGCTTCGGCAAACTCGCCTGGAATCCCAACCTCACCACCGGCCAGATCCTCGACACCTGGACGCGCCTCACCTGGGGCAACAACCCCACCGTCGTCTCCACCATCGACGAGCTCCAGCGCCACTCCTGGCACACCTACGAGCAGTACACCGGAAACCTCGGCATCGGCACTCTGACAAACATCCTCGGCTACCACTACGGCCCTGGCATCGAGTCGGCCGAGCGCAACGGCTGGGGCCAGTGGTTCCGCGCCGACACACAAGGAATAGGCAGCGCCCGCGGCATTGGCATGGACCGCACCGTAGCCACCGGCACCGGCTACATCGGCCAGTACCCGCCCGAACTCGCCAAAGTCTACGAAGACGTCAACACCTGCCCCGACGACCTCCTCCTCTTCATGCACCACGTTCCGTACACTCACATCCTGCACGATGGAAAAACAGTCGTCCAACACATCTACGACGCCCACTACGAAGGTGCCGCCACCGCACAAACCTACCCCGCACGCTGGCAAACTCTCAAGGGCCTTATCGATGACGACCGTTACAACGAAACCCTCAAACTCTTCACCTACCAGGCCGGACACGCCATCGTCTGGCGCGACGCCGTCACCCGCTGGTTCGAAAAAGAATCCAACATCCCCGACCAACAAGGCCGCGTCGGCAACTACCCCAACCGCATCGAAGCCGAGAACATGACCGCCGAAGGCTACACCACCATCGACGTCAAACCCTGGGAGACCGCCTCCAACAGCAAAGCCGTAGTCTGCAACCAGCCCACCGGCTGCACCCTCACCACCACACTCAACCAACCCGCAGGCACCTATAACATCACCGTCCAGTACTTCGACTACTGGTCCGGAAAATCCCACTTCACCCTCGACCTCAACGGAAAACCAATCGGCAACTGGATCGCCGGCGACACCCTCCCACCCGCACGCGCAGAAAACCAACCCAACGGCGACACTAGCACCCGCATCACCTTCTCCTACATCCCCCTGAAACCCGGCGACATCCTAACCCTCCACGGCACCCCCGACAACACTGAACCGGCGCCTGTCGACTATATTGAAATCCGCAGATAAAGAGATTCTTTAATTCGAATGGGACAACATGAGATCTACAGATACTGATGAAGAGGATTTACCAAGTCATCTGAGGAGTTCAGTATGAAATTGCAATCGTCTCGGATACTTATTACGCTCCTGATTCTGTCATCTCTCTGTAGATCATCAAGTGCCGCTGACCATCCTCCAATTACCCTCATGATTAGCGGACCGCAGACAATCGCAGTGGGCGACCAGATTCCAATTCGCGCTGTATTCAAGAACGTGTCGAATCATAGAATCGGGGTTTGGTTGGGAGAAACCTACACAGTAGTGGCCCGCGATGAAAATCGGAGGGAGTTAAGCCGCAAGCCATGGCCTGTAGATGGTTCCAGTGGTTCCACTGAGATTGAGCCCGGAAGCACCGCAGAGGACTTTCGCACCGATCTGAAAGGGCTGCCCGCCCTAAGCAGACCGGGGAGGTATGTTGTGCAATTTACGCGACCTCTCGACTATGGAGATCCAAAGAGTCCCATCGTTGAATCGAATGAGATCACGATCGACGTAACCCTTCCAAAAAAGGAACCGTAGTCTCCAAAAAATGAAAATCACCGCCGCCAAACTCATCATCTGCTCCCCCGACCGCAACTTCGTCACCCTCCGCATCGACACCGACGAAGGCATCTACGGCCTCGGCGACGCCACGCTCAACGGCCGCGAACTAGCCGTAGCCTCCTACCTCCAAGACCACGTCCTCCCCTGCCTCATCGGCCGCGACCCCTTCCAAACCGAAGACATCTGGCAGTACCTGTATCGCGGAGCCTACTGGCGGCGCGGCCCCGTCACCATGTCCGCCATCGCCGCCGTCGACGTCGCCCTCTGGGACATCAAGGGCAAGGCCCTCAACACCCCCGTCTACAACCTCCTCGGCGGCCAGTCCCGCCAGGGCTGCCTCGTCTACACCCACGCCAACGGAGCTGACATCGCCGAAGCCCTCGACTCCGTCCGCCGACACATGGACGAAGGCTACCTAGCCGTCCGCGCACAAGCCGGAGTTCCCGGCGTGGCCAGCAGCTACGGAGTCCCCAAAGCCGGCAAGCCTTACGAACCAGCCGAGCGGGATACGGTTGGGGGCCTACCGTCAGAAAGCCTCTGGTCCAGCGAACGCTACCTCAACTTCATCCCCACCCTCTTCGAAAAACTCCGCGTCGAACTCGGCCCCGACATCCATCTCCTCCACGACGTCCACCACCGCCTCACGCCCATCGAAGCAGCACGCCTCGGCAAAGCACTCGAGCCCTATCATCTCTTCTGGCTCGAAGACCCCTGCCCCGCCGAGCTACAAGAAAGCTTCGAACTCATCCGCAAACACACCACCACCCCGATCGCCGTAGGCGAGGTCTTCAACTCCATCTGGGACGCGCACGACCTCATCCGCCACCAATTGATTGACTACATCCGGATGACCATCGTCCACGGCGGCGGCATCACCCACGCCAAAAAGACCGCAGACTTCGCCGCCCTCTACAACGTCCGCACCGGCTACCACGGCCCCACCGACGTCTCTCCCGTCACCATGGCCGCCGCGCTCCACCTCGGCCTCGCCATCCACAACTTCGGCATCCAGGAGCACATGCATCACTCCAAACTCACCGACGAAGTCTTCCCCCACCGCTACACCTTCAACGCCGGCTACATGCATCCCGGCGATGCCCCAGGCCTCGGCGTAGAAATCGACGAAAAGCTAGCAGCGAAGTACCCGTACCAACGCGCCTATCTTCCCATCGCGCGCAAACTCGACGGCACCCTCACCGACTGGTAGCTACACTGAGAAGAGAATGTGGTTGAAGACGTTGTAGATCGGAAAGAACAGCGCCGAGATAAACCTGCCGCCAACTAAAAAGAGAAGGAGGAGCGCGAACATCCCCATCCGGTCGTAAAGCTGAGCGGCTTTGTACGGCAGGAAGTGACGCAGGATGTGGCTGCCGTCGAGCGGAGGCAGCGGGATCAGGTTGAAGACGAAGAGCAGCAGATTGATGAAGATCACGAAGTAAAGAAAAAGCGCGATGGGAAAGAGCGCCGGAAGGCCCTCGGTCGCAACGCCTGGAACGTGCTGTGCAATCGCCACCGCTGTAAGGATCGACTGGTCATTGGCAGGGAGAATGTGCTTAATCACGATCAGCAGAACGAGCGCGATCGTAGCAGAAAGCAGGTTGCTCGCAGGCCCGGCGAGCGTGACCAGGATGTCGTCGCGCTTGTAGTTCTTAAAATTGCGCGCAGTCACGGGGGTAGGCTTGGCCCAACCGACGAGAAACCCTCCGTAGACCAACGAGATCAGCGGAAACAAAACAGAACCAACCGGATCGAGATGCTTCAACGGATTCAGCGTGACGCGGCCAAGCATCATGGCGGTGGAATCGCCAAGGCGCATGGCGGCCCAGGCGTGGGCACACTCATGCACGCTGAAGGCAAGAATCAAAACAACGATCTCAAAGAAGATGACGACGACGTTCAGGGGCATATCACCCCCAGTTTACTGAATTTCGCGTAATGACACCGTAAAGATAAGTTACCTATGGTCGATTCGGTTGATGCAGAGACGGGTCTTTGCGAACCTTGACCTGCGCGGGAATCCCGACGGCTACAGTGCTGGGCGGAACCGGTTTGGTGGCAAGGCCAAAGGCTCCGAGCATGGAGTTTTCGCCGATGTTGGCGCCGGCGAGAACCGTAGCGTGGTACGTGACACGCGCGTGAGGTCCTAGCTCGGTGACTTTGTTCGTGACGTCGGCCTGATGGTTGATGTTGTGCGTATGCGAGTAGACGTTCGCGTAATCCGAGACACTCGTTCCCTCATGCAAAATGATCTCGCCGCGGTCATCGAGCATAACGTTCTTATGGATCGTGCAGCTGTCTTCGATCGTGAGGTTATAGCCGTAGGTGAACTCGACATTGTGAAAGATTTTCACGTGCTTCCCCAGGTGACGGAAGATATGGCGGCCAAGCATGCATCGAAAACGGAAGCCGAGCCAGTGGTTGAGCCCGATCGGCGAGCGATCGAACATCTGCCAGAACCAGATAAGAGGTTTACGAACGGCGTATTTTTGGGCGTCGACATCCCCATAGTATTCAGGCTCAAGCGTGGCATTACGCGGGTCGAGGCTCTCGATCAGCGTGTGCATGGCAAGCTCGACGTTCAAGGTCGCCTTAGCTGGGCCGTGATAGGGACGGCCAAGGTAAAGCTGGACCAGCTCGTCGCGAACGATCTGCGAACGGGTGTCGGCGGTCTGGTGGCGGGTGAACTCGTCGTTGAGACGGGCAAGCCAGCGACGGTAGATGGCTTCGGCTTCGGGACTCGGTTTTAGTTCGCGGTATTCGTGGACGGGCATGGGGTTTCCTCTTGAAAAACGGTGACTATTCGATGGCAAAGACAGCATAGACGGTGGCACTTTTTTCGATCTGGCGCGGATTAATGGCAAGAGGAGGCGCTGCTACAGCGGCTAGTCCTCCGCCGCTGAACCGGTCTTTCATTATGGGACGAATCGGCTCGGCCTGTATCTCATTGCTCGCATAGACGAGTACTCCGAGCCTGACATTCATCCCCGCGGCCATCTGACCTGCAACCGACCGCGCACGCTGCAACGCTTTGGCCGCAGCCTCGGCCTGCGGAGCATTCCCGTCCTTGAGACTCCAATCGATCTGCCCGGACTGGTTGGCTCCCGCTTTGACGGCGAGGTCAAGCACTTTGGCGGCGTCACTGGCGTTTGTGCGTACGGTCCAACTTTGGGTGACCTGGAACTTGCGCTGCGCCTTCTCGGCAGGGGTAAGTTTATCGACTTGATACTCCTGCACCGGAGAGACACTCTGATTTTCGCTCTCAATCGCATCGTTGGGAACGCCTGCTCCCGTCAATGCCTTCACAATGCCATTGGAGACGCTGGAGCCGGCAGCGTACGCGGCATCTTTATCGGGGCCATAGGCGATAAAGCCAATGTGGACGGTTGCCGTGTCGGCCATGGCAATGACGGTGTCGGTCGCAGTGATGGCGATGGTGCGGTTGTCTTTACTGACCTGGATGGTCTGGGCCTTCGAAAGAACCGGGGAGGTAACCGCGAAGGCAACTAGTGGGATAGCCGCAATGGAGAGGCGGAGGGTCTTCATTGGTCATCTCCTGTGGAATTGAGCAAGTCGGCAAAAGTGGGCTTGTGCTTGGGTTCGGCGGCTAGCTTCTGCTTCGGATCGGGCAGAACGCGCTCAGGCGGCGGGGTCCCCACCCGCTCGCGGGCGTTGGCCTTCACAGCCTGAACCTTCGAAAAAACCTGCTTCTTCTTCCGCTTGCTCACATGCGCTCCTTGGTGGCTTTAGGGCCCATGCGTGATTATGCATGACTCTTGCCTGCAAGGGGCGATCTGATGCAGGATGACAGAGGAGCAGTGGCCGGGGTACCGGTCACCCGGCCGGATGAGGTGTGGCATGGAAGAGCGCGATTTTTTTGATGAAAAGTCAGAGCAACGAACGCATGTGATGACCTGTCCGCACTGCGGGCAACAGGGGGAGTACCAGATCGACTGGATCGTCCGAAAAAAGAAAGCGCAGCTTCCCCGAGGAGCCGATGACCGCGACCGAGCCCGTTTTGCTAAGGCGCAGAGCTACATGGTGCGGCGCGATGATCCCATGGGATGCAAGAACGTGAGATGCAGGAAGCGTTTCGATGTCGTGGGGATTCAATCGGTTGCTTTTATTTAGGCGGGGGCACGCAAAGATGGCGATTCCCCGCTGCCTGCCCGCTCTCGCAAAAGACATCGTTGCGGCCGAGGTTAGGACCGTGGTTTGGCAGGACAGTCTGTGATTTAATACATTCAGGAACGCTGATGCCAAAGCATCAATCCGTTCGAACCGGCAGAGTGATAACAGAGAACCACGGGAGACCAGAACGACATGGCGAACATATTGATTCCAATTGAAGAACGCACCCTGACGCCCGACCAGGTGGAACTGCTGGATAAGCGCCGGCGTCGCGGCCAACTCTTTCTTGTCCTCTGCCTTCAGACCTTTATCGTGGGGACTCTGGTAAGCTTATGGGCCGGACAGGATTGGACGCTTTCGCCGGGATGGATGCACCCGATGGTCTACTGGGACGCGGCCATGTTCACCCTTTCGCTTGTCTTTGGCATCGTTGGGGTGCGCCTGAAACGCGGCAGCAACGAGTTCATCAGCTACTAACGGCTTCACCCCCCCGAATAACTGGGGTTGCGACGAAGACTTTGGCTGCGCGACACCTGCGGGGTGTCATCCGGCGGTTGGGCCGGTCGCGCAGATCGCTTCAAAGCAGATCGCTTCAAAATCGAAGAAACGGCGCGAGGTTCGAAAGTCCCGGTCGCCTCGAGCAAGGCCAGGCAACGGGCAGCTTCACTTGAATTTTTGCAGGTCTGATCGTTTTTCTTTAGCCTATGCATCTTAAGTATAGAAATTGAAGCAGATGGCGACGACAATGCCCTTCTCCGAGATCCTCGATAATGCAGCCGAGTCCGTGCTGGAGCCGATGCAGAATCCAGCGCAAACCCACGGCAGGCTGCGCGACAGATTTGGCAGAGCCATCACAGATCTGCGTGTCTCCGTCACCGATCGCTGCAACTACAAGTGCGTCTATTGCAGAACCGGCAACGAAGGCGCGCAATACACTGAGCTTCCCATCGAGGCCTATCTTCGCATGGCGCGGTTGTTTGTCTCGCTCGGCGTCGAGAAGATCCGCTTGACCGGGGGAGAGCCTCTGTTACGGTCGGGTTTGGTCGAGTTGGTGCGCGAACTTACAGTCCTGCGCGCGGCCTATCTCCCGGACGGAACCTTGGCTGACGAAACAGACCGTGAGGGCAGGCCACTCGACATCGCACTCACCACAAACGGACATCTCCTCGAGAACCTCGCCCAGCCGCTAAAGGATGCGGGGTTGAACCGCGTCACCGTCAGCATGGATGCCGTCGATGCGGAGACCTTTGCCAACATCACGCGTGTCCCGCGAAGCTTCGACCGCGTGCTTGCAGGTGTCCGCAAGGCGCGTGCGATTGGCCTCGGACCGGTAAAGGTAAACTGCGTGCTGCTGCGCGGGTTCAATGACGCGCAGATCGAAAAGTTTGCCGAGTTCTCGCGGCGCGAGGGCGTCATCGTTCGATTCATCGAGTGGATGCCGCTCGAGGAAGACCGCAGTTGGAAGAGGGAAAGCGTAATCTCGATGGACGAGATCGTGGAACGGCTGAACGCGTATCGCCCTCTGGTAGAGCTGCCGTCACATGCGGCGAGCGAGACCGCAAAACGATTTACGTTTGACGACGGGGTAGGAGAGATCGGGATCATCGCACCCGTGTCGCGGCCCTTCTGCGGACACTGCAGCCGCGTGCGGCTCACCTCCGATGGCAAGATACGGACCTGCCTCTTTTCGCAAAGCGACCACGACCTCTACGGCAAGATGATTCGCGGAGGAACCGATGAGGAGCTCTCTGCGTATGTGCGGAGAACCGTGATGCAAAAAGAGGCCCGACACCACATCGGCGAACCGGGTTTCGAAAAGCCGTCGCGCAATATGGTCCACATCGGCGGCTGATACTTTTGTGGTAGTTGGCTGATTTTTTTGAGCCTGTCTTTGTGAGTTGACGTCGTATGATAAAGTCGGGCTGATATCTGATGTTTCACGACGAGGACTGCAGGTGAAAGAGAGACGGCAGTTTGAGGTGATCGAAAGCCGCCAGATGGACCACCTCCGGGTGTTCCATGACGTCGCGCGAGCCCTTACCTCGAGTCTGGAACTGGAGGAAATCCTCGGCGCCATCATGGACAAGATGGCGCAGTTCTTCGGGCCGGAACGGTGGTCGATGCTCATGGTCGACGACAAATGCGACGAGCTGTACTACGCCATAGCAGTCGGTGAAAATACCGAAAGCCTCAAGGGACTGCGCGTTCCCATGGGGGAAGGTGTCGCCGGGTGGGTAGCATCGACAGGAAATCCTCTGGTCGTGCCTGACGTGGCGTTGGACCCACACTGGTCGGCGTTTGCCAACAAGCATCCCGACCTTAGGATCAAGTCCATCGCCTGCGTGCCCGTGCGATCTGGAAACAAGACGCTGGGCGTCATCCAGCTACTGAACAGCAAACTCGATCTTCTGTCCGAGTACTCCATCTCTTTTCTCCGTATCTTGTGCGACTATGCAGCGATCGCAATTCAGAACGCCCGGTCCATGACGCTGATCCAGGAGCTCACCATCACCGACGACGTGACCGGCCTCTTCAATGCGCGGCATCTCTACACTCTGCTTGAGGAACAGGTCGCCCAGGGACGGGTATTTAGTTTAATGTTCGTCGATTTGGACCACTTCAAGTCCGTCAACGACACTCATGGGCATCTCATTGGAAGTCGCTTGCTGGCGGAGATCGGCGGACTGCTTAGACGAAACCTCGGACCGAACAACGCAGCCTTCCGCTATGGCGGCGACGAATTTGTTGCGGTCCTTCCCGGAATGGGCAAGTCGGCGGCAAGCGGAACCACAATGGCATTACGCGATGACCTCCGAGCGGCGCGTTTTCTCGAAGGCGCAGGTCTTTCGCTCTCCGTGTCGGGCAGCTTCGGCCTGGCAACCTTTCCGGAGGACGGCAATACCGTGCCCACGATTCTCCGTGCGGCCGACACCATGATGTACGACGCAAAAGTGACGCGGGACAATGTAGCCGTTGCCGGCAAAGGACTGATCGAGAGAGCGGCGGCGATGGCGATGGCTGGACACGGTAGCGGTTCCCGTCAGGCCGTCTCCGGCGCGTTGAAAAACGACGGATCGCCGCGCATCGACGGTCGCTGACCGGAGAGCCGGCCATCAGATCTCTGGGAATGACTAGCCGGGCCCATGCCGCTCCAGCGTAGTCCCGCGCCTGGGTTCGGGCTTGATGATGTCACGATTCTCAGGCGATACAGGATGGACACCGAAATCCCATACCCCCAGATTGACTGCCTTATTGGAGATAACCTCCATCAGCGCAAACTCGCCGAAGTCGAGCGGCTCCTTGGGGGTGATCTTGAGCCAGTGCCCGCCCGGCAGAAGCTCCGAGGTCGTCTCAACGACATCTTCCTGATGCTGGCCAGTCCCAAGCAGGCCGATCCGAAAGCTGGCGATCACGCGAATCCCGGTGCGGACATCGGCGCGAACGATAACGTAGCGACTGTCCGGGGAACCGCCGCCGGGATCATTCGGAATCCGGCTCGTAGCCCCGTGCGTGTCCACCGTCATTGGCGTTCCGGCCGTATTGCCGACGCTCTCATCGCCAATCCGCAGATACAGCACCGGGTCTTTCACATGAAGCTGAACCGGCGAAGTCTCCCCTTTGAGTTGGACGATCGCGTGGGCGGCGGAGAGTGGGTTCACCGCAGCCTTAAGCATATTGTGGCCGGTGTTCCGGTTGAGATCGCTGTCGGTCTGCGCCAGCGGCACAAGTTCGGGTGTACCCCGAAAAGTATCCAGGGCAAGCGTGCTGTCCTCCTCCGGCAGCCGCAGGTCCTTTGCCACCTCGGGTGTCAGCGCGGCGCGGTCCGCCTCCTCTTTCAACAGCTCCGGATCGATGGCGGGAGCGTGCGGGCTATCGGGATCGGCAGGCTGAGCATGCTGTTGCTCCCAGCGGTGAGTGGCATCCAGGTCGACGAGCGACAGCGGAATCTCCTCTTCCGCGCCACCCCGTTCCGCGCTCACGTAGCGAACGATATTGCCGACAACGCGGTAGCTCATGACGATCTGGTAGCTTCCGTCCTTGAGGATGAGCCGGGTACGATGCGGTGCAGTCGCGTCGGGTTGAAGCGCAGTCGTGTGCTGCGAAAACACGGGGACACCCGCACAGCCCAGCAGGAGCGCGGCAGCAATAACCTTCGGAACGTAGAACCGGCGGTTCATGGTCGACCTACAGTTTAGACGCGCCGAAGCTATTTCGCAGCGAGTTGGATGCACTCCTCAAGAATATCGAGCGCTATATCAGACTCCTGTTGCTTCACGATAAGCGGCGGGCAAAGCCGGATGCTGGTTTCGCCGCAGCCCAGGATCAGCAACCCGCGCTCGAAGGCCAGGTCGACGATCTTGTCTCGCATGGCCCCGGCCGGAGTGCGGGATTTTTTATCGCCAACGATCTCAATGCCGATCATCAGGCCGCGTCCACGCACATCTCCGACATGAGGGTGTTTCGCAACCCAGGGACGAAGCCGCTGAAGCATCGCTTCACCGACCGTAGCGGCGTTTTGGATGCCCTCGCGTTCAAGGACATCGATCGTCGCAAGCGCAGCCGCAATCGCAACCGGATTACCCCCAAAGGTGCTCGCATGCGAACCCGGAACCCAGCTCATCACATCCGCTCTCGCCATGCAAATGCCAAGGGGCATGCCGCTGGCGATGCCTTTGGCGATACAAACAATGTCCGGCTGCACGCCGGAGTGCTCGATGGCCCACCACTTCCCGGTTCTTCCCGCGCCGGATTGGACCTCATCCGCGATCAGCAGAATTCCATGGCGGTCGCAGATGCGGCGGATCTCCGCAAGAAAATTCGTCGGCGCCACAACATAGCCGCCCTCGCCCTGGATCGGTTCAAGAATAATCGCCGCAACCTCCTCAGGCGGAAGAATCGTCTTGAAGAGCTTTTCCTCGATGTAACGCGCGCAGCCCAGCGCGAACGCCTCTTCCTCCTGCGGGCCTCCGCTGCAGCCGCGGTACGCATAGGGATACCGGACATGCGTCACCCCTGGAACAAACGGCGCAAACCGGCGCTTCTGCTGCGGCTTCGAGCCGGTAAGCGACAACGCTCCCATCGTCCGTCCATGAAACGCGCCGAAGAAGCTGATAATGTTCTGGCGCCCTGTATGGTAGCGGGCCAGCTTTAAAGCGCACTCCACCGCCTCGGCGCCGGAGTTTCCATAATAGAAACGGTGCGGACCGGGCATCGGAGCAACACTGGAAAGCCGCTTGGCCAGGTCCGTCATGTGCTCGTAGTAAAAGTCTGTTCCGGACATGTGAATCAGCTCGGCGGCCTGATCCTGAATCGCCTTGACCACCTCGGGATGACAGTGGCCCGTCGAGTTGACGGCAATGCCTGCCGCAAAATCGAGAAATTCGTTGCCATCGACGTCGGTGACGCGAAGCCCACGACCCGATTTAGCCACCAGCGGATAGCTCCGCGTATAGCTGGGAGAGATAAATTGGTCATCCTCGACCACAACCTTCTTCGCGTTCGGACCGGGAAGAGCGGTCTTCAATTTGGGGCCAAACTGCGCATAGTTTGCGGTACTGGTGTAGCTCCGGGTAGGGTCCTGAGTCAGAGTGCTCATGCGGTCTCTCCTTGGTAGCAGCGGTGCGTTGGTGGGCGTTCGATCACGCCATGCCAAAAGGTGGGGACGGCAGCCTCACGAGTCGCGAAGGGAAGGTTTGCGCTGGGACTGGAGTTCGCCGGCTGGAGGAATGACTGTAGCTAATCGCCGGCGAAGACACTAGGTCGCGTGAGGCAGGGAACCCGGTGAGGCCGTGGCATCTGACGCCGCTGGCAGCGGCACTGCGGCCCCGACATCCGGTGCGATATCCGGTGATGCGTTCGGGCTGTCGCATTCGTGAGCTTCATAGGCCTCCGCCTCGGGCCTGAGTATACCTTTTTACGCGCGTCGGCGGCCACTCCCACAAACGAGGCACTCTCCGTTGCAGTTGCATCCTTCCTTGAGCCTGCCGAAGGGGGCAGGATCTACCCGTGCTTCATCTCTCCAGCTTGACAAACCACCCCATTGCCAATCCCCAAAACCCAGCCCACTCAAAGCACTTGGCACACCGAAGTCCAGGCATAAGCTACCTGTTTGGAATACTTCGCGCACTTTTCGCGGAGTGGGGGGGCACCCTGGGAAGAAACCTACCGGATCGCGCTGCCCGGAACCATCGGCTGAGGAGCATCCTGGTCGAACTGCATCGTAAACGCGAACATCAGCGTGTAGAGGTCCTTGTGCAAAGTCGTGAAATCGAAGCAGAGCACGTGGCGAGTCGGTTCCACCGGATCGGTCTTCTTCCGCACCTTGACCGGAATATTGCCGAGCACACAAGCCTTAGCGGCATAGGTCGTCCGCGGAAGCTTGTTCTCCGGAGTCACGGGCATAGGAACTGAAGCCAGAACGAGAGAAGCAGGGTGCCCGTCAATCGCATAGTTCGTGGGCTCCTGGGTGATCGTTGGCTCGCCGTACTGCTTAAGCTGCCGGAGAATCTGCTCGCGAATAAAGGGGCCAAGCAAGGCCGCCCCGCGCAGAACATTCGGGCAGGTATTGTCGATGGTCGATAGAACAAAAGACGCGGTGTCGACCGGGCTGATGGAGTTCGCAAACAGAGTCGAGTGGGCGCACTTCGGCGTCGGATCAGCCGTCGGCTTCGGGGCAAGGCTCGCAGCGTCCGGCACAAAGCGGCCCGGATAGAAATAACTGATGTTCAGAGCCGAATCATGGAAGCTCTTCGGAAGGTTAGGATTCGATTGATCGGGAGTTTGGGCTGCAGCAATCGCACAGACAAGGAGTAGCAGAAGAGCCGGAAAACGGAGTGCCATCCACTTATCGTAGCACCGCCAAAGGCCCCGGAAAGGAAGCGAAAAGCACGATACCATAGGGAAATGCCCTCCACCTCCTCCCCAAACCGCACGCGGATTCTTGTCTCATTCTGCTGCGTTTATATCTTCTGGGGCGGAACCTACCTGGCAATGCGCTACGGCGTGGAGGTGTTGCCGCCCTTCGTCCTGGCAAGCGCGCGTTATCTCATCGCAGGCCCCATCATGCTGGCGCTCAGCGCAATCTTCAGGCTCAAAATGCGGCCCAACCGGCAGGAGTGGATCAGGCTCGCAATCATCGGAGTCCTGATGCTGGGCTGCGGCAACACTGCCGTAATATGGGCCGAACAGTACATCCCCAGCGGTCTCGCGGCGCTCCTTGTAGCGTCGATTCCCCTGTACGCTGCGCTCATCGAGGTGGTGCTGCCACACGGCGAAGGACTACCGCCACGCGGCTGGATCGGAGTCGGCATCGGGTTTGTTGGGATGGTGTTTCTGCTGTGGCCGAAGCTTCGCCACGGACTGAACGGGGACTCGCAAGAGATCGTGGCCGCGATCGTAACCCTGGTAGGAACCCTGTGCTGGACCGCGGCCTCGGTCATCTCTCGGCGCTCGACGATCCGCATCAGCGGCGTCGCTTCAGCGGGCTGGCAGATGGTCTTCGGCGGCCTGTTTAATCTCTGTTTACTTGCGGGATCGGGCAACTATCACGGCGCAAAATGGGGACTGCAGGCATGGGGATCAATCGCCTATCTCGTAATCTTCGGGTCGCTGATCACCTACACCGCCTATATCTACCTGCTCGACAACGTTGCCGTGTCGAAGGTCGCGACCTACGCGTACATTAACCCGGTGATCGCAGTGATTCTTGGCGGAATCTTTGTCCATGAGCACTTCGTCGCAGTCGAGTACGTTGGCATGGCCGGCATCCTGCTGGCCGTGTTCCTGGTAACAAGCTCCAAAATGAAGAGCGGCAAACCGAATGTGGTGGACGAAGACTTGGCAGTGAGGCAGCAGGCTTAGTCCCAGCTCGTTTCCGCTAGTCTGCTCGGCATGTCGTTTTCCAAGACCATAAAGAAGCGGCAAAATAAGAGGGAACCAACTGACTTCTCTTCGCGTAGATGACTGCGAGAGGGTATGCCCATGAAAATTATTGCCTTAAATCTGGCGTTTTCAACACTGCTCCTGCCGGCAGTCGCAGTGGCAGCGCAGAGCGACACTACGTGGGACAAGAGCTACCCTGTCGCCGGACAGCCGTCGCTCTTCTTGACCACCGGCGACAGCCATCTCAACATCCATGCCTGCACTAGCTGCCAGGCGGTCCATATCCATGTCACCGCCCAGAACACAAGCCTTTCGCGATACACCCTCGAAGAAGACCAGACCGGCAACATCATCCACTTCTCCCTCAAGGAGAAACCTCACATCGGTGTACACATCAACTGGCAATCCTCGCATCTGAAAGTTGATGTGGAAACGCCGGTGAATCTCACGCTTGACGCCAGATCCTCCGACGGAAACCTGACGGCGGCTGACCTCCACGGCGACCTCACCATCCACACCAGCGATGGCAGCCAGGAGTTGACTGGATTATCAGGAAACCTGAAACTCCATTCCAGTGACGGTCATCTGCACGTTCGAAACGCCAGCGGGACCCTCGAAGCGCGGAGCTCCGACGGCAATCAGGATATCGCTGGGTCCTTCACCTCGCTGCAGTTGCATACCAGCGACGGTTCGATCACGATTGAGCTTGCCGAAGGGTCGCACCTTAGCTCTGACTCCCGAATTGAGAGCAGCGACGGAAGCGTGACGCTGCGACTGCCGAAGAGTTTCCCGGCCGAGCTTGCGGTCAGCGCCAGCGACGGAAGCATTGAGAGCACGCTTCCGCTGGTTGTTGAGGGATACAGCTCAAAGGGAGACTCGGGGCACAATATACGCGGTAAGTTCAACGGCGGAGGTTCATTGCTAACAATCCACACCAGTGACGGCAGCGTGCATCTCGTAACGCAATAGCAGAAATATCTGCCGCAAAGCTGCAGGCTCCCCTTACGACATGCCGATGATCTCGCCCGCAGCATCCACGTCGATACCGAGGGCGCGAGAGGCCTTCGGCAGACCAGGCATCAGCATCATGCTCCCCGAGATCACGACAAGAAAGCCCGCACCCGCAGAGAGCACCACATCCGAGATATGGAGTGCCCAGCCCGTAGGCGCGCCCATCTGCTTGGGATCATCAGTAAGCGAGTACTGCGTCTTGGCAATGCAGACAGGTAGATTGGCGTAACCCCATTCGGTGAAGCGAACAAGCTTCTCCTCCGCCTTCGGACTGAGCTCAACGGACGCCGCTCCATATATCTTTTGCGCGACTGCGGTGATCTTTTCAATCGGAGAAGCAGAGGATGGATACGTAGTTTCAAGCGTCACGCTGGGATTGGCCTCGATAACGCTGACAACCCTCTCAGCCAATGCGGCCGCGCCGGCGCCACCCTTGCTGTATGCCTCCGACAGCGCAAACGCTGCGCCCTGAGCCTCGCAGTATCTCTCCAAAAACTGTAGCTCTTCGCCGGTATCGTTCGGAAACCGGTTGATGGCAACGATAGCTGGAAGATGGAAGCCGCGCACAATGGCAATATGTTTCTTCAGATTAGCCAGGCCAGCCTCGAGATCATCTGCACCCTGATTGCGAACGCTCTGCACCGTCGTAACCAGCACAGCCGCGGCAGGCTTAATACCCGATGAGGGCATCACAATATCCAAATACTTTTCAAAGCCCAGGTCAGACGCGAAGCCGGTCTCGTTGACCACAAAATCCGCAAGTCGCAGGCCCATCTGCTGCGAAAGCACCGAACTGGTGCCATGAGCGATGTTGGCGAAAGGGCCGCAATGCACAAGCGCAGGCGTTCCCTCTGTTGTTTGCACAAGATTCGGCATAATGGCCTCGCTCAACAGCGCCATCATCGGACCTGTTGCGTTCAACTGTTCCGCAGTAACAGGTCTCCCCGAGCGATCGCTTCCAACCACGATTCGCCCCAGCCGCGCGCGAAGATCCTCCCTGCTGCCGGCAAGCGTCAGGATAGCCATAATCTCGCTGGCAGCCGTAATGACAAATCCAGTATGACGATTCGCGCCATCCCGCTTGCCGCCGCCGCTCACCGTAATGTGCCGCAGAGCACGATCGTTCATGTCCAGCGTACGCGGCCACGTAATGGCATGAGGGTCAAGATCAAGCTCATTGCCGTGAAAAAGATGCGAATCGATCAAAGCGGCCAGCAGGTTATGCGCGGAAGTAATCGCATGAAAATCGCCATGAAAGTGCAGATTAATCTTGTCTGCTGGTTCGACCTGCGAGCGCCCTCCCCCCGCGGCTCCGCCCTTCATGCCAAAAACCGGACCCAACGAAGGCTCGCGCGAAGTAATGATCGCCTTCTTGCCAATCTTTTCCAGCCCCTGCACAAGGCCAATGGCAGTAACAGTTTTGCCTTCGCCGGAAACAGTCGGAGTCGTCGCAGTGACGAGAATCATCTTGCCGCGAACGGGAAGCGCGCGATCGCTGAGGAGGTCGAGCTTGAGCTTCGCTCCGTAAGGGCCGAGCCGTTCGACGTATCTTTCAGGAAGGTCAAGCTTTTGGACGATAGCTTCGATAGGGAGCAGATCTTTGTTCATAAGCCTCGGTGCGGAGATAGAGAAATAGGCAGCGCAACGACGCACGCTGTTACGGCGCGCCGTTGCCAATGGTGAGCGGGTAGAGCGGCGCAGCCTGGTCGCGTCCGAAGCGGACAGTAGTCTTCGTGATGCGGTTGAGCGTATCGATACGATTCGAAGAGAAGTACCAGACCAGCAGATGACTATTCCAATTGGTCGAGATGCCCATCGTATAGACCTGTGCCGGCATTGGATTCGGAGTTGGCGGCTGCCCCTGCGCCGCCGCCATGTGCACCTTCTGCCAACCGATGGTGTAAGTGGAGGGCTGAGCAATGGACTTCATGCCGGGAGACTTGCTGACGATCTCAGCGATGTCATTGAGTAACGTAGTACTGCCGCTCTCTTGTTCGGCGTTCAGGCAATTAATGTCCAGCTCGGCAAGGACGATGGTCGCCACGGCGTCAGATGTGACCGCCACCTGCGCTCCGCCATCGGAAGTGGGTTCGGCCTTCTGCGATGTCGCGGGACCTGACTGGGCAAGCTTCAGCAGAAGCACGGGTTGCAAACAGTGCGCCACCTCAGCAAGCTTCGAATCCGTCGCACCCGTGACTCCGACGAGGTCAAGCCGTCCGTCGTGCATCACCTGATCGACATCGGCCTTCACCATATCCGAAGGGTAAAAGAGTCGCAACTTAAGAGCTTCGTTCTCCCATTCCGTTGTATTTGGGGCTGGGGTTTGCGTTGTTGCGAAGAGAGAGAAGGCAGCGAGAAAGACAACCGCCGCAACCGTTCGAATTCCAGAAAAGAGAGCCATCTATTTGCGCTTCCAGCGCACGCCATCTTTAGAGTCCTCTATTAGGATGCCTTTTGCGAGAAGGTCGTTCCGGATGGCGTCGGCGCGCGCAAAATTTCGCGTCTTCTTGGCCTGCGTCCGCTCGGCAACGAGAGCGTCGATATCGGCGTCAGAAAGCGAGAGCGCAGCAACAAGCTCGGGAGCCGCTTCGTTAATACGTCCTTCCACCTCGGCCCATGCCAATGCGGCACGGGTAATTGCTGCATCCTTATCTTCAAGAACCGCAAAGACACCATCGAACAGCGCAAGCACCTTCAAAATCTGCGCGGCGTTCCCGGCACGCAGTGTCCCGGCATCCGCAGCAGTATTGGCGGCCCGGACAAGGTCAAAGATGGCAGCGCGGGCCTCCGCCGTATTCAGGTCGTTGGCAAGCGCTGCAGTGTAGTCCTGTTCTGCCTTCGCAGTCGCAGCAGCGATCTCCGCATCCAGCCCGTCGGGGAATCCGCACTTCACCATGCGCTGATGAAAGGTGCGCAGCCGATCGACGGCGTTAGTCGACTCAGTGAGGCTGTCGAAGGTAAAGTTCATCTGGTTGCGATACGGTACCGAGATCAGCAGAAAACGAATCGCCGACGCGCGATAACCCTTGAGCAGCAGGTCTCGAAGCGTGTAGAAGTTCCCCTCCGACTTCGACATCTTCTTTCCTTCGACCAGCAGAAAACGCACATGCATCCAGTGGCGCACAAAAGTCTTGCCGCGAGCTGACTCCGACTGAGCAATCTCATTCTCATGATGCGGGAACATCAGATCCTCGCCCCCAGCGTGCAGGTCGATGTTGTCCCCTAAAAGCTTCGTCGCCATCGCCGAGCACTCGATGTGCCACCCGGGCCGGCCAGCGCCAAGCGGCGTCTCCCAGCTCTGTTCGCGCGGCTTCGCAGCCTTCCACAAAGCGAAGTCGCGCGCTGCATCCTTCTCATACTCGTCCACATCGACCCGTGCCCCGTCTTCGATACCCGCAAAATCCTTGCGCGACAGCTTCCCATAATCCGGAAAACGCGCGATACGAAAGTACCAGCTGCCATCCTCCGCGCGATAGGCGATATCCTTCGCAGCAAGCTCTTCGATCATCGACACCATCTCCGGAATGCACTGCGTCGCGCGAGAGAAGTGCTCCGGATGTTCGATGTTGAGCGCATCGAGATCCTCAAAAAACGCTCTCTCATACTTTGCGGTGTACTCAGCGATGGGAACGCCAGCAGCCGCAGCATTGCGGATGATCTTGTCATCCACGTCCGTGATGTTCATCACATGATTGACAGCGGTTCCCTGCTGGCGAATAAAACGACGCAACACGTCGACATGCAAAAACGTTCGGAAGTTGCCGATGTGGCCGTAGTCATAAACAGTCGGGCCGCAGCAATACATGCGCAGCGCCGGGCCGATTACCGGAGCGAGCGATTCAATCTTTCCGCCTAAGGTGTTGAACAGTTCGATGGTTGCCACGTACTCTCAGTTCCTGCCGCAGCCGGGCGCGTGGCGCGGTGCAGACTGCTTTAGCTTCGAATTCCTCATCGATTTTAGCCGATCGTTAAAAGTTATTTGTCATCGCAACATCTACTAATGCCCAAGCCGGAGCTGGGGCGTCGCACCCAGCTCTTCCGATGCAAGATCGCCGGCAAGCAGCTTCGACCACGCAGCCGCTGCAATCATCGCTGCATTGTCGGTCGAAAGCGCAGGCGAAGGAAAGGCGATGGGGAGCCCGCGGCGATCTGCCTCAGCCTGAAAACGCCGGCGAAGCTCGCTGTTGGCCGCAACCCCTCCCGAAACCACGATGCTATGAGCGCCAAAAGCCTCGGCAGCGGCAAACGTCTGACGCAAAAGGTTTCCCACAACCGCATGTTGAAACGACGCAATCAGATCCAGTGTCTGCTGATCGCACATCCCAACGCTGACTGAGGATTTCGGTGTTATCCCCGAATCAGCAGCGAGCGCGGCACGGCGAACCTCAATGCCATCACGCATACCATGCCCCTCAACATAACGCAGAACAGCAGTCTTGATTCCGCTGAAAGAGAAATCAAAGTGCGGCCCTTCCGTTGGTGCAGGCGCTTTCTTATTTTTGACACTATCGCGAGAGGGCCGTGTATTGATCGGGCCAAAGGTAAACGGCACTGCGCGCGGGTTGCCATGCGGCGCCAATGCATCAATCCACGGCCCTCCCGGATAGCCCAATCCCAATAGCTTGGCGACCTTGTCATACGCCTCGCCCGCAGCATCATCGACCGTGCGGCCCACGTTGCGATAGCTCAAAGCCTCGGCGTCTCCCCGTTGCCTCGCAAGATACAAATGCGTGTGGCCGCCGGAGACAACCAGCGCAAGCATCGGCAACTCCAGCGGAGCATCCTCGCGTCCACGCGCCTCCATCAACACCGCATGGATGTGGCCCTCAAGATGATTAACCGAAATCAACGGTTTGCCCAGGCCGAAGCTAAGTGCCTTCGCATAAGTAATACCAACCAGCAACGCCCCCGCAAGGCCCGGGCCTTCTGTAACGGCGATCGCGTCAATATCCGAAAAGCTGACATTCGCTCGCGACATTGCCTCACGAACAACCGGAACTATATTCCGCAGATGCTCCCGAGAAGCCAACTCCGGAACCACTCCGCCATAATTGGCATGCAACGACATCTGCGAGGCAACAACGTTCGACAACGCCGCGCTCCCGGCGCGCACAACCGCAGCCGCAGTCTCATCGCAGGAGCTTTCGATGCCAAGAATCAGCCCGGTCCCACTGTTTTCACGCATCTCTCTATCATAGAGCGAAGGGCCTGATGAATCGCTGGAGCGACAACCCGAACTATAGAGCGGCGCAAGAGATCGTAGCTGCACTGCGAAGCGCAGGCCATCAAGCCTACTTCGCCGGAGGCTGCGTGCGCGATCTCCTGCTCGGCATCGAGCCCAAAGACTTCGACGTAGCAACCAGCGCGACGCCCGGCAAAGTAATGGCGATGTTCCCGAAGACCTACTCAGTCGGCGCACACTTTGGAGTCGTATTGGTCTGCACGCAGCTCGAAGACACCCGCGAAATCTCCACTGAGGTCGCAACCTTCCGTCACGACGGTGCCTATAGCGATGGACGCAGGCCCGATGCAGTACGCTTCTCCACTGACCCGCGCGAGGACGTGCTGCGACGCGACTTCACCATCAACGGTATGCTGCTCGACCCTGTAATCTTCGAGCAAACCGGCGATGCCAACGCCGCAACCCTCGACTTTGTGCACGGTCGCGAAGACTTGAAAGCTGGCATACTCCGCGCAATCGGCGATCCGCCCCTGCGCTTTGCCGAAGACAAGCTGCGCATGTTACGCGGAGTACGTTTCGCCGCGCGCCTGGATTATGAGATCGAGCCACGCACCAAAACAGCGATGCACGAAGCCGCGGCGGAGATCAATCAAGTGAGCTTCGAACGCATCCGCGACGAACTCACCCTCATGCTCACCGAAGGCCGCGCACGAAGAGCATTCGAGCTACTCGACACAACGGGACTACTCGCGCAGGTCTTACCCGAAGCAGTAAGGATGCATGGCGTCGAACAACCGCCTCAGTTTCATCCCGAGGGCGACGTCTGGGTCCACACCATGCTTCTACTCGAAAAACTCCCAGCCGGTGCGTCTCCTACACTCGCATGGGGCGCGCTCCTGCACGACATCGGCAAACCCGCTACCTTTCGCCCGCCCGATCCTAATAAACCCGGAGACCGCATCCGCTTCGATGGACACGTCGAAGTCGGCGTTCGCATCGCGCAGGCAATCCTCTCGCGTCTGCGCTTTTCCAACGAAGACACCGAACAGATCATCGCCCTCGTAAAAAATCACATGCGCTTCGGCGACATTCTCCAGATGCGCGAGTCCACGCTGAAGCGTTTTCTCCGCCTGCCAAAATTCAGCGAACACCTCGCCCTGCACTGGATGGACGCAAGCTCTGCCCACGGCGATCTACGCTTATACGAATTCGCCAAGCAACACTTTGAAGCGACCCCCGCAGAAACGATTCGCCCCAACCTGCTCGTAACCGGAAAAGATCTGATCGACGCGGGCTATCCTCCAGGACCACAGTACAAGGCGATGCTTGAAGCGGCAGAAGACGCTCAGCTTGAGGGACTGGCCGCTACAACCGAAGACGGCCTCGCCGTAGTAAGAAAGCTGTTCGGTCAGCCGCCCGTCTGAAGCCGCAAAACAAAGTGCGCCGAGAGAACATGCGTCTTTCCGGGGAACGATCCGTCGAACGATATAGCATCCTCCTAACTTATGTTCCTTCGACTCTCCGCGCCATTCGCTTTGCAGTTTCTTCTCATAACGGCACCGCTCTCTTCCGCAGTAATCGGCACAAGCAAGCCGGCGGAGTCCATCACGCCTGCGCGAATCGCCTCACTGCCGGCAAAGGACCGCGCCGCGTGGACGGCTTACCTCGACCGTTCGCAGAAACAGATGCAGGTCGACAGAGCCACGCTCGCCGCCGAACGCATACGCGGTGCGCCCGAGCCTCCGCTCCCGAAGGAAGGCTTCAGCGCGCGCACCATGCCGCTCAACCACGACGCCGCATGGTACGGCACAGCAGACGCACGGCACATTGCAGACGTGATCGTCAGCTTCCAGACACCCGCAGGAGGATGGAGCAAGAATCTCGACATGAGCGGCGCTCCTCGGCAACGAGGCCAGAGCTACACCCCGGACAATCTCTCAAAACATCCCAGTGAAGACGACTTCGACACGCCAAAAGATCCGCACTGGAACTACGTTGGCACGCTCGACAACGACGCAACCAACACCGAGCTGCATTTCCTCGCCCTCGTCCTGGCCGCAGCGCCCGGCCCCGACGGCGAGCCGTACCGCGCCAGCTTTCTTCGCGGAATACGGTATCTATTGGCAGCGCAGTTTCCCAACGGCGGCTGGCCGCAGGTATGGCCACTTGAAGGCGGCTATCACGACGCCATCACCTTCAACGACAATGCAGTCACAGAGTCCGCCGAAACACTCTCAGCAGTCGCAGAAGGTGCGGGCAGTTACAACTTCGTCCCGACAGAACTCCGGCGGCAGGCAAAAGCAGCCGCGGACCACGCCTTGCAGTGCATTCTTGCGACACAGATCATCGTCAACGGTCACCGCACTGTCTGGGCGCAGCAGCACGACGCGCTAACACTCGCCCCCGTATCCGGACGCAACTACGAACCAGCAGCGCTCTCATCCGGAGAGAGCGCGGATGTCCTGACATATCTCATGCAACTGCCGAATCCATCGCCCGCTGTTGTTGTGGCAGTCAATGCAGGCTCCGCATGGCTAAAAAACGCAGCCATCACTGGACAGGAATGGGTCGGAGGCCGTGGCGCCCCAGGCGGTCGGCATCTCGAAGCCAAGGCCGGAGCCGGCCCCATCTGGGCACGCTACTACAGCATCTCAACCGGAAATCCCGTCTTCGGCGATCGCGACAAAACAATTCACGACGACGTCAACGAACTCTCGCTGGAGCGCCGTAACGGGTATGCCTGGTACAGCGCAGGCCCACAACAGGTCCTCGACACCTACGCCACATGGAGCAAGAGCCACGGCAGCACCCGAACACCCTGACCGCGCATCGAATCGCTCATGATGGATAGCACACACGAAATTGTAGTGATCGGCGCAGGAATGGCCGGATTGACCGCCGCCCGCGCACTGGCGGAAGCTGGCAGAAAAGTGCTCGTAATCGAGGCGCAGCACCGCATTGGCGGCCGCATCTTGACCCGTCACATAGGCAGCGAAGCGATCGAACTCGGCGCCGAGTTCATCCATGGCCGCCCACCCGAACTCTGGGCGCTCATCGAGGAAGCCGGACTGGAGACCTACGAGCGCAACGGCGCACAGGTCTGCTTTGAAGATGGCAAGCTGAGCGACTGCGGCGGTGAAATGGACGATGTCTTTGCGCCACTCGAAAACCTCGAGCACTTCACCAGCCCCGACCTCACCTTCGCCGAATATCTCGATCGCGAACAGATTCCGCAGGAGGATCGCGGCCCAATCATCGGCTACGTCGAAGGTTTCAACGCTGCCGATCACCGCCAAATCAGCGCAGCATCGCTTGGCGCGCAACAAAAAGCAGAAGACGCAACTGGAAGCGGCCACAGCTACCGCCTGCGCAAAGGCTACGATCAACTCCCTGTCTACCTCGCAGAACGCATCGCAGAGTTCGGCGGCAAAGTCCTCTCCGGAACACCCATCACGGAGATTCGCTGGCAGCCCGGTCAGATAGAACTCCTCGCCAAATCCCAAATCTTCCGAGCCCCGCAGGCAGTCATCACTCTTCCGTTATCCGTACTGCAGAGCGGCAGCGTCACATTCTCGCCGCGCCCCGAATCCATCTTTGAAGCCTCCAGCCATCTGCGCATGGGACACGCCCGCCGCTTCACGCTTCTCTTCAGCGAGCGCTTCTGGGAGCACCTCCAACCGCAGCCCGCACTCAGCCATCTCAGCTTTCTCTTCACCTTTTCCAGGATGCCGCCCGTATGGTGGACGCCTCATCCCGAGCCGAGCCACACCCTCACAGGCTGGGTCGGAGGCCCGCGTTCCTCCGCGCTGGCACAACTCACCGAAGAACAACTCGCCGCGCAGGCGATCTCCACGCTGGCAAAAATCTTCAACCTCGCCGAAGCCGAAGTCCGCAAGCAATTGCAAAGCTGCCACTCACACAACTGGCAACACGACCCATTCACGCTCGGTTCCTACAGCTACGTCGCAGCCGGAGGCCTGGACGCATCAAGGCAGATGGCGCAACCTGTCGCAAACACTCTCTTCTTCGCCGGCGAACACACTGACATCACCGGACACTGGGGCACGGTCCACGCAGCAATGCGATCCGGATTGCGGGCCGCGCAACAGATTCTCTCCGGCGGCCATCGCGAACCGGAGTAGCCCCACCCCGGCGGAATCGAACTCTCATCTTCGAGTCCGCAGCAGAACAAAATGAATTGCTTCAATATCCAAGACCCCCGCGAGGGGTGCTTTTTTTGGTCAACATTCTGTCAGCGCCGATTAGGTGTAATGTGGATGAGAATGGGAGGCACGCGGAATGCGCCCTGCACCCGCATCTCCGCATCAGATAGTTATGGCCATCACGAAATCGCTGCTCAACACGCCCGCCGATCACACCCCGAACACTCGTCTCACCATCGACGGCCTCGAAGTCCCTGGCCACGCCGGCGAACTCCTGATCGACCTCTTGAACCGTCGAACCGAAGCGAATGTGCAGAAGGCCGTACCTCAAGTTTGCTACGTGCCGCAGATGGGGCCGATCCAGAGCTGCGACACCTGCATCGTGAAGGTGAACGGCGAACTCATGCGTGCCTGCGCGATCAAAGTCGTTGCCGGCATGAACGTCGAGACCGCGGGCGAAGCCGTCGACATCGCCCAGCGTGAAGCATTTGATCGCATCCTGCAAAATCACATGCTCTACTGCACGGTATGCGACAACAACAACCAGAACTGCACCATCCACAACACAACAAAGGAACTCGACGTAAAACACCAGTCACGGCCCTATACGCCGAAGCCCTACGAAGAGGACATGTCGAATCCCTTCTACCGCTACGACCCCGACCAGTGCATCCTCTGTGGCCGTTGCGTCGAGTCGTGCCAGAACGTGCAGGTCAACGAAACCCTGTCGATCGACTGGGAGAGCGATCATCCCCGCGTGCTATGGGACGGTGGCACAAAAATAGACGGCTCCAGTTGCGTCTCCTGCGGCCACTGCGTCACCGTGTGCCCGTGCAACGCCCTGATGGAGAAATCAATGCTCGGCGAAGCAGGCTTCCTCACTGACACACCGCCCGCGGCACTGAACAACATGATCGACGTCGTCAAAGGGGTCGAGCCACCCATCGGATACGGGCCCATTCTCGCGCTCTCCGAGATGGAATCCGAGATGCGCACCCATCGCACCAAGAAGACCAAGACCGTCTGCACCTACTGCGCCGTAGGATGCAGCTTCGAAGTGTGGACGCGCGATCGGCACATCCTCAAGATCGAGCCATGGCACGGTCCCGCCAATGGTATTTCAACCTGCGTGAAGGGCAAGTTCGCCTGGGGGCACATCAACTCCGATGACCGCCTCGTCAAGCCGCTGCTTCGTGACGGCGAAGGCTTTCGTGAGATTGAGTGGAAGGAAGCGCTCGACATTATCGAACGCACCTTCAAGAAAATCCTCGCCGAGCACGGCCCCGATGCTCTCGCCTTCATCGCCTCCTCGAAGTGCACCAATGAAGAAAGCTTCCTCATGCAGAAGCTCGCGCGCGCCGTCATCGGCACCAACAACGTCGACAACTGTGCCCGCTACTGTCAAAACCCCGCGACCATGGGCCTGCAGCGTACCGTCGGCTACGGGGGAGACTCTGGCTCCATCTCCGATATCGAGAAGGCCGGCCTCGTCCTCATGGTTGGCTGCAATCCCGCGGAGAATCATCCCGTCCTCTGCACCCGCGTCAAGCGCTCCCACAAACACCGCGGTCAGCGGCTCATCGTTGCCGATATCCGCAAGCACGAGATGGCTCAACGCGCCGATATCTTCTTCCGTCCGAACCCGTCGACCGATGCCGTGTGGATGTGTGCCATCGCCAAGTACATTATCGATAGCGGCCTCGCCAAAATGGACTTCGTCAACAAGTGGGTCAATCACTTCGACGAATACAAAAAATCGCTCGAATCCTACACGCTCGAATACGCCGAGAAGATCACAGGCGTCCCCGTGGCCACTCTAACGACGGTGGCGCACGAGATCGCAGCAGCCGACGGCGTCTGCATCCTCTTCGCCATGGGAGTCACCCAGCACTGCGGTGGCTCCGACACAGCAACGTCACTCTCGAACCTGTTGCTCGTAACAGGCAACTACATGCGTCCGGGCGCTGGAGCCTACCCTCTGCGCGGCCATAACAATGTGCAGGGCGCCAGCGACTACGGCTCCATGCCTAACGTCTTCTCCGGCTATCAAAAGGTGGACGACCCGGATATCCGCGCAAAGTTCGAAGCCGACTGGGGCGTAACCCTGCCAACCAGCACAGGCAAAGACAATCACCAGATGCTCGATGCCATTCTGGAGGGTTCGATCAAGTCGTTGTACATCAAGGGCGAGGACACGATTACCTCCGACTCGAACGCAAACTACGTGGCCGAGGCATTGGAAAAGGTCGACTTCCTGATCGTGCAGGACATCAACTTCTCCGAGACCTGTCGTTATGCGGACCTGGTTCTGCCGGCCTGCCCTTCGCTCGAAAAAGACGGCACCTTCACCAGCACGGAGCGCCGCGTCCAGCGCATCTACAAGGCGATCGAGCCACTCGGTGAATCGAAGGCCGACTGGGAGATCATTCAACTGATCGCCAACCGCATGGGCGGCAATTGGAACTACTCGCATCCATCGGAAGTCATGGACGAGGTCGCACGGCTTACTCCGCTCTTTGCCGGAGTAAGTTACAAACGGCTGGAAGGATTCAACAGCCTGCAGTGGCCCGTGCACGCCGACGGCACCGACTCGCCGCTTCTCTTCACCGAAAAGTTCCCCTTCCCCGACGGCAAAGCCAGGTTCTTTCCGGTCGACTATATTCCGCCCAGCGAAGAGGTAAGCGAGCTGTATGACCTGCACCTTAACAACGGTCGCCTGCTTGAGCACTTCGAGCAGGGCAGCATGACCTTACGCACAGCCGGCATCAAGGAGATCACGCCGAACAGTTGGATCGAGGTCTCGCCCGAACTTGCGGCTGAGCGTGGTGTAACAACAGGCCGCTACGTCCAGGTGGCCTCGCCGCACGGTAAGGTGCGGGTGCAGGTGCTCGTCTCGGACCGCGTCAAGGGAAAGCAGCTCTATATGACGCTGAACTCCGTCGACGAGCCGGTAAACAAACTGACCAGCAGCTTCACCGATCGCAACACGCACACCCCGGCGTTCAAGGAGACGGCGGTAAAGATGACTGTCTTGCCGGAACAAGGCGACAATCCATTGCCGCGCAGAAACTTCCGCTACGGAACCCGCACACCCCAGTCCGGCGTCGAGATCGAGCGTAAATGGGCCAGGCCGGACTATCACCTGCCCGGGACGTCCCCAGGCGACAAGCTCGTCCAGATCACCTCCACCACCGTCTAACTTTTCGTCGCTCCGAAGGAGTCACCCATGGCAAAACCGCTCACATTCAAACCCGCCACCGTCGACTTCAAGGCCGACCTTCAGCGCCGCCTCGAAAAGGCCCCCGACGAACACGCCGCCGCGCTCCTCGCCGCCTACGACGTCCTCGAAGCCGCCTACGACCAGGGCCTCTTGGACATCCTGCACGGCATGATCGCCTCCAAAGCCACGATCATCACCACCCTCTCCAGCTATGCCCGCCAGCCCGAGGGAGTCGCAGGCATTCGCAATCTATTGACCGCCGCCAAGATCCTCACCGAACTCGATCCCGAAGTCCTCGATCACGTCTCCAAGGTGATGGCGAGCGCCACGGAAGAACACAAACGCGAGCAGACGCCGCCCAGCCTCTTCCAGCTTGCAAAACGAGCCACCAGCGAAGACGCCCGCCGCGGCCTATCCTTTGCCACCCTCCTTCTCTCAGGCTTCGGCCGCTCCCTCGCGGCAAAAGGACACGGACACTAGCGTCGACATCGATCCAAGCCAAGGGAGGGCCCTCCCGCTCAGCCCTGAGCAACGTCGAAGTGAATGATTTAATTGTCTTTGCGGTTTCTTAAAACTTTTTTCTTCATTTTCAGCCCAAAAATCGCATGTCAAGCCCCCAGACGACTTAACCCATTATCTTTCATCAACATCCGCGTGGCGTATTAGTTCCATTCCAGCCGCTATACTTGATATATAGATCAAAGAACAAGGACAAGCCCCGGACATCCTCCTGGGCTAAATTATTGAAAACAAGTATTTTGGACGCAACCGATTTATTATGAATATTTTACAGACACAACCACACCGCAACCCATTGAATCCAGGTATTTTACGCCCAAAATACCCCGAGAGGAGGGGGAGGGGGGTACCCGGAACTCATGAAACAGAAAGAAGACCGCAAAACCCGTTCCAAAGCAACTCGTCACCACGGTCAAAGAACGTGGTCAAATAAATCCGTGACCAATCCCTTCGAAATCGGCCAGGCACCCCATCAGGTTCCCGTCGGCCACGGCAAACTCTTCCTCATCGCCGGTCCCTGCGTCATCGAGTCCGAGCACCACGCCCGCTTCATGGCCGACGCCATCCAGCGCATCGCCTCCGGCCTCGGCATCCCTTACATCTTCAAGGCCAGCTACGACAAGGCCAACCGCACCTCCATCAAAAGCTTTCGCGGCCCAGGCATCGCCGAAGGCACCCGCATCCTCCGCGCCATCGGCGAAAACACGGGTTTACCTGTCCTCACCGACGTCCATACGGCAGCCGACTGCGCCCAGGTCGCCGAAGCCGTCGATGTCCTCCAGATCCCCGCCTTCCTCTGCCGCCAGACCGATCTGCTGATCGCCGCAGCCGAAGCCACTGCAAAGACCGGAGGCGCAGTCAACGTAAAGAAGGGCCAGTTCGTCGCCCCCTGGGACATGCGTCACGCAGTCGAGAAGATCCGCGAGAGCGGCAACCCGCGCGTCTCGCTCACCGAGCGCGGAGCCAGCTTCGGTTACAACAATCTCGTCGTCGACATGCGCTCTCTACCCATCATGCGCGCCCTGGCTCCAGTAGTCTTCGATGGCACCCACTCTGTCCAGACCCCCTCCGCCGGCAACGGCGTCAGCGGCGGCCAGCCGGAGTTCATCCCCGTCCTCACCCGAGCCGCCGTAGCCGCGGGAGTCGATGGAGTCTTCCTCGAAGTCCACGACAATCCGGCAGAGGCAAAATCCGATGGAGCGAACGCACTTCATCTCAATAAGCTGAAGGATGTTCTCGAACAGCTGCTCGCCATTCAAAAAGCCGTCAAGCTTTAGTCCTGCCGGACGGGCTTTGCAGGGGCGCCGGGATGCTTCGCGACCAGCGGGAGTGCCACGCGAAGCGGTGTACAGCACGAAGTGCAAAAAAACGGCCCCTCAAAGAGGGGCCAATCTGCCTTGGTTCTCTCTGGTTAGGAGAGGTTTTTGCGAGTGCGATCTAGGTCGCAATCCCGACAAACTTGCGGGCGGTACAGCATGACCATACCGCCCTGGGGGAGGGCCTTACTGGTTGCTTACCTCGCGAGGTGAAGCAGCTCCCGTCTGGGAGGTGTTAGGACCAGCGCTGTTCGACGCGTTATTGCTGCCCATTGTCGCCAGGCTGTTGTGCAACAGGGTCACGCGAACGCCGTTCACGATTGCCTGTTCTCCATCCGTCGTCTGGGCCGTATTCTTGCCAAGGCCCGTCTTGTAGATCCGGTAAACCGGAACCTGATGCTCGGTCACAAGGTAGCGCACAACCGAGTCAGCCATTGCCTGCGAGCTCTGGACTCCAGCCTTGCTAAAGCCCTGAACCTCGATGATGTAGCCTTTCTCGCCCGACAGCGTGGTTGCTAGTGCATCGAGATCCGACTTGCCCGTCGGTCCCAGAGTCGTCCTTCCCGCAGCAAACTTCACTGAAGTCGAAGACACTGTCTGATACTGATCCAGATTACCGACCGTCGTATTCAGAGCGTCGGTACGGGTGCTGGCGTTGCTGGCAAGCTGATTCGCCGAGTTGGCGCGGTTCGCCGCATCCTGCGCATGCTGATCCGCAGTATTCGCCGTATTCATTGCATTCTTGATGCCAGCCTGCGCCCGCGAGTCCACATCCTTGATGTCGTTAGCATTCTTGGCCTGCAACTGATCAAGCTCATTCACCTGATCCTTGATCGGATCAACCTGCCGATTCACCCACTTCTTACGGGCGAACGGGTTCATGTGACCCCAGAAGCCTTCTTTAGACTGCTCCTGCAGTGGCTTACCGGTCGCATACGTTGAATTGTCGTTCGGATTCATCGTACTGGACGAGGTGGGTGCACTCTGACCGGTCGTCTGCGTCGGAGCGGTACTGGTCTGTGCGAAAGCGGTGATACCAAGAGCGCTTCCTAACACCAGTACTGGGAGGCCGAAAGTGTTTCCAGATTTCATCATGGTTTGCTCTCCTCTAGTCAATGATGCGCCTGTGTTCCAGACGTCAACTCGCAATCACTAGAGCAGGTGACATGCCAAACGAAACACCCCAAGTAAAGATATGATAATAAGATACTTATTCAATCTACTCGAATATCGGACAGCGGCATATTAGAGCCAGTTCACGCAAAATCTTCCGAGCCGGCAGGTAACTATTACTGACGGCTCACTACCTCAGAAAACCTATCTGATCTCAACCCCGATAATCCGGATCTCCGGCATCTGGCTGTTCCAGTTCGACCGAATCGATTCGAAGATAAGGCGAAAATCCCGCTCATCCCCAGGCTTCAGCGGAGCCGCTTCGACCGGCTGGGTGTCGATATAAGGCTCTCGCGTCCGGATCAGCGCCATTGGCAGCGTCTCGATCTGCGGCGGCATGGCCTCATCGTTGCGAAACAATACCTGCACCGTGATGCCCGTGACGGTCTGACTCCCCGTGTTTTGGATATGCCCATCTACAAAGGTCGATTTGCCCCCAGAGAGACTCGTCGACTCACTCATTGCAATCTGCGACAGTGGCAGACTGCCGGCATACCCCGCCAACGGCTGCAACGTAGTAGGAGCAGCAGTCCTATGCCTTCCCATGATCATCAGCGCGCCAACCACTACCAGCACAGCGAGCCCCGCCACGGCCCATGCCATAACAGGAATCCCGCCACTCTCAGGTGATTTGCTCGCAAACATCTCGCCCTGCGTTTTCAAAGGGGAATTCAACGTCGAATTCGCGGAGGTGTCATCTGGCCGATTGAGTTCGCTCATAAGCCGAAATTCTATACCGTCGATCCCACCCTGCCGCGCCCACTAGCCACGCTCCAAAGCCGACGCCAATCTCCCGAAAATGAACCACAAAATATCCCCGCAACAAAAACTTCGCTGCATTTTCATCAAAGACCGGAACTTCATGCTCCAAAATCGCGTTAACGGACATCTATTGTTGTGTAAGCCATCCTCCCCGAAGCACTTGAAGGCCGGTCATGAACACACAGAATGTAAGTTCACCCCACTCCCCGCTGGAACTCTCACCAGGCTTGCTACCTGTAATCCCATCTGTCACCGAAAAATCAGCCACCACGCTGACCTCCGACCGTCTTTACCAACTGGCCGCCCTGACTGCCGGCGCTTTTCTGCTGGCAACACTGCTATAAACCCTGTCGCTGGAGCTTCAGCCGAAGCTCGCGCGTTTCACCTTCTGCCGGAAGTCCTCACCCTGCATCTCCACCACCACGCACATCTCCTGCAACCTCGACCGCATACGTTCCCCGATCCGGTCGCCCAGCGTCTCCTCACGCATCGACGCCCGCACTCCAGTCTCCGTACCCAACGGCCCAAGATTCGCATAATTCGTCGTGATAATCGTCGTCCGCCGGTCGTTGTACCTCGTGTTCAAAATATGCGCGACCGTATCCCAAACCCAGTCCGTCGGCTTCGAAGCGCCAAGTTCATCCAACACCAGCACCTCAGCCTCAAACACCGGCCGCAGTATCTCTAACTCGGTCTCGCGAACCTGCGCGTTGTAGCTGTTCTGAACCTGCTTCAATAGGTCTCGATAGTCGTAAAAGAGCCCCGTAGCCCCGCGTTCCGCCACCAGCGCTTGTAGAATCCCCACCGCCAGATGCGTCTTTCCTACGCCGATCGACCCCGTAAGCAACAACCCCCGACCGCCCGTCTCTAGCGGATAGCCCTCAATAAACTTTCTCGCCGTCAGCAGGGCCATGCCCTGCGATCTGTGGGAATAAGGCAGATCAGTATCGTAGTTTTCGAGCGTGCAGTGCTCATATCGCCGTGGAATATGCGCCCGGTCCATCATCCGCGAGACCCGTCGCTGCACTCGGCAGACGCAATCCTGGGCAAACTGCCGTCCGCCCTCCTGCACCACCCGCAGACCCGAACCACCGCAAATCGAACAAACTTCACTCATCGCCGTCCTTCCAGTATCGCAGCATCTGAATCCAAACCACACCTGTGCGAATCTTGGATATATCTGGGAAATCAGATAAACTTAAACCACTGCTTGAGCGCTCCCTCACCGGAGCGTAAGCGGCGGCGCGACAGGCACTTCGATGTGACGTGAACTCTACCGTTGCAAGCGATCCGCGGGCCGAAGGCAGAACAAGTTCAGAAAAAGGATCGAATCACATGCCAAAGACCGGAATTCACCCGAAGTACGAAAACATCCACGTCAAGTGCGCCTGCGGAACCACCTTTGAGACCCGCTCCACGCACAAAGGCGACATCGTCGTCGAAATCTGCTCTGCCTGCCACCCTTACTTCACCGGCAAGCAGAAGCTCGTCGACACCGCAGGCCGCGTCGAGCGCTTCCGCCGCAAGTTCGCCAAGTCGGACGCCGGCAAAGCCGAAGCCGCCGCAAAGTAAGCGGGAGACCACCCCAACCGAAAAGGCCTCTGCCAACGCGGAGGCCTTTTCACTGCTAACTAGCTAACTCGCTGACAAGCTACCTCGCTAAACCCATGAAGAAACGCTACACCCTCGAGCAGAAACGCTGGGACTCACCCCACGAGCACGCCATGCCCGAGCACACCCGCGTCCCTGCCAGCTTCACCATAGGCAATGTCCAAATCGCTCCAGCGACCGTACTGGCTCCCATGGCGGGTGTAACCGACACGGTCTTCCGACGCTTCATCAAAAACGCCAGCCAGTTCACAACTTCGGTCAACACTGCCGACGTAACTGAGGAAACCACCAACCAGCAATCCGGCTGCGGCCTCATCATGACGGAGTTCACCTCCGCCGACGGCCTCTCCCGCATGCGCGAGACCAAGCGCAAGCGCTACCTCACCTACTACGACGACGAGCACCCTATCTCCGCGCAGCTCTTCGGCTCGAACCCCGTCACCCTCGCCGATTCAGCCCGCATCGTCCAGGACGCCGGCTTCGACCTCGTCGACCTCAACCTCGGCTGCCCCGCCAAGCGCGTCGTCGCCTGCAACGGAGGCTCCGGTCTCCTCCGCGATCTCCCGCTCATCGAGACCATATTCAAGGCCATCCGCGCCGCCGTCACCATTCCCTTCACCGTCAAGTTCCGTATGGGCTGGAACGACAAGCACATCGTCTGCGTCGACCTAGCCCGCATCGCCGAAGACTGCGGCCTCAACGCCGTCGCCCTCCACGCCCGCACTCGAGAGGACGGCTACACCGGCCAGGCCCGCTGGGAGTACATCGCCGCCGTCAAAGACGCCGTCAGCATCCCCGTCATCGGCAACGGCGACATCCGCACCCCCGAGGACGCGGCAGCCATGGTCGACCAGACCCACTGCGACGCCGTTATGATCGGCCGTACCGCACCCTCCAATCCGTGGATCTTCCGCCAGATCGCCCAGTACACCGCGTCGAAAGAAGCCACTGGCATCGGCGCCTACGACCACCCCACCGACCAGGATCGCTACCGCATGATCCGCACCTACTTCCAGATGCTGGTCGACGAGATCGCCATTGAAGAGGCCGCCGAAGCCGCTCGCGCCGCCGCGATCACCTCACAAGGCCAGATAGCACGCGACCAGCGCCATCGCGACTGCGCCAGCAAGATGAAGCAGTTCGCCAGTTGGTTCACCCATGGCGTTCCCGGCGGCAGCGCCCTGCGCAAACAAATCTTCGAATCCAAAAACGGCCCCGCAGTCCTCGACGCCATCGAAAGCTTCTTCACCACGCGCGCAACAGCCGTCGAGAAGGAAGAACCCGTCGCAGAAGTAGACGAAACGATGCTCGCCTCAGCCGCGGCCTACTGCGACTGAGGCACCCGTTTCAGCGTCACATTCATCGTCGTATCAATCGGCTCCAAATCCCGACCCAGTTGCACCAGCGACGCACCGCCATCCTGAACCAGCAAAGCCTCGGAACCTTGTTCGCTATCAGGCTTCAGTTGATACACCGTCGCATTCTCGTCATCTGCATCCCCACGCAGCACCGCCCAATCGCCGCGATCCGAATAGGTAACATCGCCATGTGGCGCGCCGCGATAAGTCTGCGTCCGCACATAAAACGCATACGTCGTATCAAACTTCCCTTTCGCATACAGCCGAAGCACGGTATCCAGCCCTTCGCAATCCGCACACGGCAGCGTCCCTTTATAGACTCCAAGCAAAATCGCAGTTCCTACCCGCGGCGCTCCCGAAGCAATGTGCACTCGCACCGAATAAGCCGAAGTATCCTGCGGCGCCGCCCCCGGTACCTTCTCCGCAGTCTCAAACCCAAACACCAGCGCAGAATCCCCAACCTTCGCCGCATTGAAACGAAACCGTCTGACTTGCACCGGCACTGCAGCCTTCTTATCGGCAGGCAAAAGATCATTATTCAACGCCGACAATCCCGAATCCTTCGGCAGATGCAGCACCCAGCCGAAGCCATTCACATCGCCCGACGACAGCTCCACCACCAGCGTATCGCCCAGGTTCAGCGAAACATCCGTCCGATTATCCGCAGCACCCAGCGTCACCGTCTTCGCCTGCACCGCCATGGCGAAAGCCAGCACGAAACCAACTTCCATCACTCCCAATACCCGTCGGAAAGTCATCGACGCCTCCAAGCCTCTCAATCAAGTCCCAAAATCTATCGTGAAACTAGGCCCCACTACGCTTCCGCCAAACCACCTTAACGTTAGCTCGCCAGCGTTCATCGAGCGCAATCAGAGTCCACTCTACTCGCGGCGAAAGATAACGCAACACCACCTCGGTCGCCGGATGAACCCGCAGCGCCGGCGCAACCAGATACAGCCTTGGAGCCTCCGCCGACAACCGCATCCCGCCAAAATATCCATGCCGCTGAAACTCGCCCAGCCCAGTCACATGATCCGCATTCTGCAGATGATGCCACCGCACCCGAACCCAATAATCGAGCCCCTGCAACGCAAGATGCAGATCTTCATCCGCCTTCAACTCAATCACCGCCAGGCGTCCATCGTCCGTCACACCCAGCAGATCGAGCATCCCGCGATCCGCTGCCGCAAACGCCGGCACCTGCGTATAAACCTTGTCCACCTTCAAATGCGCATCGACTAACGAAACATCCCGCCGCAACACGCTCTCCAACCACCGCTCCGGCTGCATCCGATACAAAGGATCACGCCTATCCCCGCCAGCCGCGCGTCGTTCAAACAACCGCGCCACCAACTCCCGCAGCTCATCCTCATTCTCCTCAGTCAGTGGAGTCTCATTCGCACCCGCGCCAAACGTAATCTCCTGCGCGCTATTGAACGAGTTCCCCGCGTACCCCATCCGCACTCGCGCAAACTCCAGCCCATGCAGCAAAAAACCCAACTCCGTTCCACTGCGAAGACACCGCTCCACCACTTCACGCATCGTCTCCGGAACCAGCGCCATCACCCGCGCCTTCGACTCAGCAAACCGCTCCTTCGCGGCGTCTTCATTCGGTGAATGCATCAACCGCGTCGTCAGATTCCCATGATCCGCCGCATCCCTCTGCTCCAACTCCTCGGTCTTCTCATCCAGCTCCCACAACTCCCACTGCGCAACTTTGTCATTTAGCCAAGCCATTCGCGACAGCGTCAGCATAGCCATCCCACGCGGCACAATCAGCTTCAATCCCTGATAAACCCTTCGCCCATCCCCCGACTCACGACAGTGCTGCAGCCACAAAATCCCCAGCGTCAAAATCCCATCAACCGTCGTCTGCGTCTCGTCTTCATTCACCCCAATCACAGCCCACGCCTGCGATCCTTTCACCAGCGACCCTCGCGCATACGCCGGCCCAAAACTCTTCTCCAGATCCATCGCCGTACGAAACGCCTCAGCCTTGAACTCCGGAAAGCTCCGCAACAACACTCGCTCCAACACCCGCAGATACTTCACCCGAGTAGCCTCGCGCGTCGAAGGCGTCCGCCGGTCGCGATCAGCCACAAACTCCAGTGTCTGCGGCTTCGTCTGCCCAAAGCGAAGCGTACTCAGCCGCAGCGAGCCATTCCGAACCACCGCCGCACTCACCCTGCGGACAACATTCCGCTCCTCACTCCAAAGATGCAGCGAGCAGCGCCCATGCTCCGTCGCCAGCCTGTACTTCGCCGCACGCATGTCGAACAGCACCTTGCCATCTTCGAGAGCCACCGCTCCCTCATGCGCAGCAAGAAACTCTTCAATCGCCGCTGCAATCTGCTCAATTGTCTGTGCGGGCTCCTGCTTCTTCTCCGCGGAGGCTGCTCTGGGCGGCATAGCCGAACCCTAACACATCCACCCACCTACAGCGGAAGATGAAAATGAAACGAAGTAATCCTTAACCGCTGCCGCAGATAAAACGCATGCGCCTCCTGGCGTTGCGTACCCGAATCCAGGTCGAACGAAACACATCCAGCCTCACGCGCCAGCGCAATCAACCACTGGATCATCGCCTCGCCATGCCCCTGCGAGCGCGCAGCAGCATCGGTCACCAGATCGTCCACATAGAACGTCTTCCCACTCGACAGCATATTCTGAATCCGAAACCCCGCAACCGAAACGATCGCGCCTTCGTGCTCAAGAAAAGCGAGCTGATACCCCTCAGCCTGCTGTACCTGAACACGCGCAACAAACTCCCCAGCCACTAACAGCGGACGAAGCTGGCTCATCACAGCAAAACAACGGCTAATCTCCTCAGGTATCGTGGCAATCTGAATCGTCGCCATGCGTCCGTTTACCACCGTTCTTTCGTGCGCAACCGCACAATATGCGCCACATGGTGCAGCGAGTGCCACGCATACACCAGCGTCGTCTTCTCCACCGTCATTGGCCCATTTTCAGGATGGTTGAAACCACGCTTCCACTGTTCCTCATCCAGTGACTGCAGCAGCAGCACCCAGCGCGCATGCAGGCTCTCGATCAACTCGAGCGACCACTCCACCGGAGCCGCCACATCATGCAGCTTCGCCCACGCTGCCTCGTCATACGGCTTGACCGTCGGCCAGTCCTCAGTCAGCGCCAGCTTCACCCGAATCACCGCGTTCATGTGGCTATCCGCAACATGATGCACCACCTGGCGCACCGTCCACCCACCCTCGCGATACGGTGTGCCCAACTGCGCAGAGCTCAACCCTTCCACAGCATTCCGCATCTGTTCCGGAAGCTCAGCCAGCGTCGCAATAGCTCCTATCCGTTCATCGTTGGAGATAGTCGCAGGCGCGACGAAACGGCCAACCGGATATCTAGGGTCTGCATCGTGTATCGACATACGCCCCTCCCATAACTCTTTATTGCACCGTAGCACACACAGCATTGTGTAACCTCTATGCAGCGTCAAAAATCGTCAAATGCGATCCACAACCGCCCCGCTCGCCGCTCTTCTCATCCTCGCCGCAGCCGTCTGCGCGCAAAGCCCCGCAAACCAGGCGCACGCAACGGCATCGCCAAACCCCATCGGCTTCGACAGCAACGAGTACCCAGGCGACGCAGCTATTCCCAGCCTCCGCCACCACTTCGCCTTCGTCGGCTACTGGCTCACCAACCCACCCGGCGCGCACCACAACACCTGGATCGGCAAGCGCGACATCCTTCTCCGCAACGGCTTCGGCTTCCTGGTCCTCGCCAACGGCAAAACCGACGCCGAGATCTCACGCGCCAAACGCGCCGGCACCCCCCCCGCAGCCTTCGGAGCCAAAGACGCCGCGGCAGCCATCGCCGCAGCCCAGCGCGAACACTTCCCCGTCCACACCATCCTCTTTCTCGATCAGGAAGAAGGCGGCCGCCTCACAGCAAACCAATCAACCTACCTCCTCGCCTGGACTGAAGCCGTCGCCCATGCAAACTATCTCCCGGGCGTATACGCTAGCGGCCAGCCCGTCGACGACGCCCCCGGCAAGACCATCACCACCATCCAGAACATCCGCGAATTAGTCGCCGCGCAACACCTTCACGACATAGCGTTCTGGGTCTATCAGGACGCGTGCCCACCCGCCAACGGCTGCACCCTTCAACCCCCGCCCATTACGTCCAGCGGAACCCCTGACATCGTCGCGTGGCAATACGCGCAATCCCCCCGCCGCAAAGAGATCACCGCCGCCTGCGCTAAAACCTACGCCCCCGATGGCAACTGCTACACCCCCGGCATCCCCAACATCATGCTCGACCTCAGCATAGCCACTAGCACCGACCCATCCCACGGCCGCTGATACCGTATCGCCCTCAACGCCGTCTACAAAGAGCCTCCCTTAGGTGCTTCGGATGAAAATCAAGAAGACCGGCCTGATAACCGCGCTCCTCTGTTCAGTATCCATCGCCCTCGCTCATGCCCAATCTCCCACTTCCCCCGAACCCACGCTAAGCGCCCGCTCGACTCTCGTCCTCGTTCCCGCACTCGTCCGCAACAAAACCGGCAATCTCATCTTCACTCTCAACGCCGGCGACTTCACTCTCACCGACGACGGCATCCCACAAAAACTCCGCCTTGAACAAGACGCGGACAGCGAACCCCTCGCCCTCGTAGTCCTCATCGAGATCGGCGGCGCAGGAGCCCGCGAGTTCAACAAATTCACCTCCATCGCTCCGCCTCTTGCGCCCATGCTCGAATCCATCGTCGGCAACGTCCAACACAAAGTTGCCGTCGTCGCCTTCGATAGCCAGCCAACGCTCCTCCAGAGCTTCACGCCGAATCTCAACGCAGCAGCGGACGCCATCGAATCCCTCACGCCCGACTGCACTCGCCAGCATCACCTCGATAACTGCGCCTCACCACTCGCCATCCACGACGTCGCCCTCGGCGACAATGGAGCCGCCATCCTCGACACCCTCGGCTTCGCTGTCGATCTCCTCCGCAACCAGCCACCCAACTACCGCCGAGCTATCCTTCTCATCAGCGAAACCCTCGACCGCGGCAGCCACCTCACCCTCGAAGAAGCCCTCCGCGCCATCAGTGACACCAACACCATCATCTACAGCATAGGCTTCTCTACCGGAAAATCCGAAGCCGCCCACTACGCCGCTCGCGAGCTCCCAACTCAACCCGGTGGCCTATGGATGGAGAACCACCACCCCAACCCTCCCACGGGATGCATGGGCAAAGATCCCGACCCAAACCCCGACGCAACCAACAACAAAGCCATCCAGGCCTACGATTGCGCAACCCAGCTCCTGCCTCCACTCGCACTAGCCAAAATGGCCGCTATAGCCGCCACCGACGGCCTCAAGCGCAACATCCCCGAGACAGTCGCTCATCTAACAGGAGGCGAATACTTCAAACTCACCAACCCCAAAAACCTAGAACGCGACCTCGCTACCATCTCCAACCACATCCCCAACCGCTACGTCCTCAGCTTCCAGCCGCAGTCACCCCACCCCGGCTTGCACGCTCTCACACTGCAACTCAACAACTATCCCAACCTCCAAATCACTGCACGAAACACCTACTGGGCCGACGCCGATTCGCCAACTCGCTAACAACTAACGGCTGCCTGCTGGTCGAAACCCATTGCCGCATCCTCCCCACACCCCTATCATCAAAAGAGATGACCCTCCCACCTCCCGACCACAAGCATTACTTCACCACCAGGCTAGGGATCTCCGAACGCCTCATGGAACGCTGCCTCGGCGAAGCTCTCTCCGCCGGTGGCGACTACGCCGACCTCTACTTCGAATCCGTCACCTCCAGCGCCCTCGGCATCGACGAGTCCCTCGTCAAAACCGCCGCGCAGGGCATCAGCCTCGGCTGCGGCATCCGCGTCCTCTCCGGCGAGCGGACCGGTTACGCCTACACCGACGATCTCTCCGCCGACTGCCTCCTTCGCGCCGCCCGCACCGCAGCCCTCATCGCCAGCGGCCCCGCAAAAGAGCTCATGAGCGGCTTCCGGCACACTGAAACTCCCGCTCTCTATCCAGTAGCCGGAGCCACTACCGACGCCGAAATCTCCGCCAAACTCGCTCTCATCCAGCGAGCCGACGTCGCAGCCCGCGCCTACGATCCACGCATCGTCCAGGTCCGCGCCGGCTTCAACGACGAGCTCCGCCGCATCCTCATCGCCGCATCCGACGGCACCTTCGCCTCTGACACCCAGCCCCTATCCCGCCTCAACGTCTTCGTCATCGCCAAAGACGCCAGCGGTAACGGAGGCGCTGGCAGCACCGCTCGCGGCAGCAGCGGCGGAGGCGGCCGCGTCACCCTCGACTTCTTCGAAGGCACAAAATCTCCCGAGCATCACGCCCACGAAGCCGCCCGAACCGCCATCCTGCAACTCGGAGCCGTTAACGCCCCAGCAGGCGAGATGCCCGTCGTCCTTGGCCCCGGATGGCCCGGAGTCCTCCTCCACGAAGCTGTAGGCCACGGCCTCGAAGCCGACTTCAATCGCAAAAAAACCTCAGCCTTCGCCGGACTCATCGGGCAAAAAGTAGCCAGCGAAAAAGTCACCGTCGTCGACAACGGCCGCATGCCCAACCGTCGCGGCTCCATCAACGTCGACGACGAGGGCAACCCGACCCAGGAGACCACCCTTATCGAGAACGGCATCCTCAAGGGCTATCTCTCCGACAAGCTCTCCGCCCGCCTCATGAACATGCCCAACACCGGCAGCGGCCGCCGCGAAAGCTACCACCACATCCCCATGCCGCGCATGACCAACACCTACATGCTCAACGGCGAAGACATGCCCGAAGACATCATAAAGTCTGTCCAGCGTGGCCTTTACGCTGTCAACTTCGGCGGCGGATCAGTCGACATCACCAGCGGAAAATTCGTCTTTTCGGCCAGCGAAGCTTATCTTATAGAAGACGGGAAAATTACTAGCCCCGTCAAAGGCGCAACTCTCATCGGCAATGGCCCCGAGGCGCTCAAGTACGTCTCTATGGTTGGCAACGACCTCGCTCTCGATGAAGGCATCGGCACCTGCGGCAAGTCCGGCCAGAGCGTACCCGTCGGAGTAGGCATGCCCACAGTCAAGCTCGACCGTATGACGGTCGGGGGAACGGATCACTAAATGGCAATCGAGCGCGAAAAAATCTACGAGTGCGAAGTCAAGCGTCGCCGCGTCAAAGCAGGCGGAGGCTACGAGCCCTTCTGGAAGGTAAAACCTGTCGCCGACGCCCTCGCCGACAGCGATACCGAGTTTCGCTGCAAGGACTGCTTCGGAACCGTAAAGCTCCTCGGCCGCAACGGCAAGGCAGGCAGCGTGCCTTACGTCGAGCACAAGTCCCCCGCCGACTCCGAATACTGCCCCAGCGGCCTGCTCTTCAAAAAAGCCACCGACGGTCGCGAACCAAGGCAATCCGCAAACCCGGTCCAATAACAGAATCTCGCTCTACGCCACACGCATGACAACGGAAAGTAAGACTCAACACAGCAACTCAACCGAATCATGCAAACGAGGTTCCTCATGGCAGTCGAACGGGAAAAATTCTACGAGTGTGAAGTCAAGCGTCGCCGGGTCCGCGCAGCTGGCGGCTACGAGCCCTTCTGGAAAGTAAAACCCATCGCCATAGCGCTCGAAGACAACGACACCGAGTTCCGCTGCATGAACTGCGGCGGCGCAGTCAAGCTCTTCAAACGTCGCTCCGAAGACGGCCCTGCCGCGCACATCGAGCACAGGCTTAGAAGCGACTCCGAGTACTGCTCCGCAGGTATGTATTTCCTGAAAGCCACCGACGGCCGACAGCCACGGCTCTCAACAACCCCTGTTCGTTGATCCTGCTAGTTGAGGTTTTCGCCGCGAACCCAGGCACTCCGCGCACCCCGTCGAATAGCGAATCCCGCATCTGCATCGGCACTCCCCTTATCGTATCGGTTCGTTGCCTTCCCACATCTCATCGGCAACGGTTCCTTCCGGGAGGGGAAACATCTGGACAACGTGATAATTCTCCTTCACGAACTGACGAAAAAGCTCAGAATGATTGTCGTCCAGCGAAGAGCTTATCTTCGGGCGCATCACGATAAACCGTGCGGGGTTCTGCTTCAGCCAATTGAGAATTGCGTCAACCTGATCGGGCCGGGTGAAATCACTGTCATCGATAAACTCGGCCGCGACTGGCGTAGACAGAGAAAGATAGAGCGAAAGCGAAGTTCTGTTGAAGAACACGTCTCCTGGTTTGGTTCGCTCTGCCACCCATCGAAACTCATCGAATTCAGTGCGCTCAACAAAAGCAGTTCTTCCAATTGGAAGATTGAGAACGCCATGCCATTGCGTTAGGCGGTGAAGAGACAGCACAAGAGCAAAGACCGCAGCCGCGACCGCCAAAAAATTGCGGGCGATCTTCCTCGCGCGGGTAGGCTCGCGAAGAAGCCACACCAACACAAGGATGGCCGGCGGAGCTACCGTGCATAAACGGAAGAACCGTGGCCCCGTCACGACAGCCAGCAATAATGCCCCGCCGGCCAGATGAAGCAGAACAAGGCGCTGTCGCATCCTGACCGGTAATTCCCGGCCCGCGGTCCATAGCCGCAACCATCCAAACAGATAGACGTAAGGCACAATCGCATAGATCAACAGGTATGGAAAAACACGAAACGCGTCGCTACCTGAGTGAACGCCCGGAATCTGATGGAGGTAGGTGCGCGGCGAGTTGACCTCACCGGTTAAATATCTGACCGGGAACACGACAAGGTCAAAGAACACTTTGGAAAACCCTGCATGGCGAATGTAATACCCAAACACGCAGGCAAGGACCACCGCGAATGGTACGGTAAAAGCCGCAAGTTGTACCGTCAGGCTTTCCTGTTCTTCTCCGCTGCGCGCATGCCGAATCAGGTAAATCAAGAGGACAAAGAAAACGAGCATGCCCTGGGTCTGCGTAAAGAGCACAGCCAGGGCGCAAAATAAACTCGCCCACAGCACCTGCTTGATCTTGGTCCCTTCCATCAGAAAACCGACGGCACACAGTACAGCCAGCGTGCTGTACCAATGGTGCGTCATGTCGTGCGCGTTGCTGAAATCGAAGACGAGGAATAGCACTCCGGGAAGCAGCACCAGCGGCCCTCGAAGTATCTTTCCTGCGATCCACGTCATGACAGCGAACATTGCCATGCCAAACGCCATAGCGACTGCCTGTATCACCCATGCGTGGATGCCGAACACCCTGAACACTGCCGCATCAAGAAGATCTGTTCCCGGAGAAACAAGTTCGAAAAAATCGCGATAGATCATCTGACCGTGAAGAACGTGAACAGCGCGTCCCCAAAACAAACTCTCATCCCCCGTCACAACCAGAGGAGCACCGTTTATCAGGAAGCGCCTCAGATACAAAAAGAAGACCGCCCCAAGGCAAACAAGGAAAAAAGAAGACCGCGAAAGCCCCGACGCTCGAAGCAGACCCGGCTCTTCCTGCGAAGAATTGCTGATATTCTCAACTTCAATAGGCTTCACACATCGATCGTAAACAACAAAATCTTTTAAACCCAGCCCCGAAACAAGATAGAGAACAGAATCATTAGCCGGCCATGCAAACTGAAATCTTGATGAACTCCGAGCTAAAAAACATAGCTTCCGACGTGCTGTCGAAAGCTCTCAAAGCAGGAGCCACCGATGCCGAAGCCATCGTCTACGAAGGCGACGAGTTCTCCGCGCTCGTTCGTCTCGGCCAGGTTGAGACCCTCAAGGAGTCCGGTTCCCGAGCCATCGGCCTCCGCGTCTTTCTAGGTCAAAAGGTCGCCAACACCTCCTCCTCCGACCTCTCCCCCGAAGGCCTCACCCGTCTCGTCGACGGAGCCATCTCCCTCGCCCGCATCACCAGCGAAGACCCCTTCGCCGGACTCCCCGAACCGGAAGAATTCGGCCAACTCGAAGGCAACCAGCACCTCCACTTCGACGACGTCAACCACATGCCTCCTGCCGAGCGTATCGAGATCGCCCGCCGCACCGAAGCTGCCGCCCTCGCCTACGACACCCGCATCCAGAACTCCCGCGGCGGAGACTTCGACACCGCCACCTCGCACAAGATCATGCTCAACTCCCGTGGCTTCCTCGGCGAATACCGCCGTAGCTACTGCGGCTTCTCCGTCTCTCCCATCGCCCAGGACGCCAATGGCAACATGCAGCGCGACTACTGGTACTCGAACGCCCGCACCACCACCCTCCTCGAAGATCCCGAGACCATCGGCCGCGAAGCCGCACGCCGCGCCATCGAGCGCCTCGGCGCACGCCGCATCCCCACCCAGCGCGCCACCGTCGTCTTCGGCACCGAGCTCGCCTCCTCCATCATCGGCACCATCTTCGACGCCGCCAACGGAGACGCCATCTACCGCAACGCCTCCTTCCTCAGCGGCATGCTGGGCGAACAGATCGCCGGAGAAAACATCACAGTCATCGACGACGGCACCCTGATCTTCGACCACGACGGCAAAAAAGTCGGCGGCTTCGGCACCCGTCCCTTCGACGGCGAAGGCCTTCCCACGCGCCGCACCGTCCTCGTCGAACGCGGCATCCTCAAGAACTACGTCCTCAACACCTACACCGCACGCAAACTCAATATGAAGTCCACCGGCAACGGCTCACGAGGCCTCGCAGGCAACCCGGGTATCGGCGCCGGCAACTTCTTCCTCGAACCCGGCGCCATTACACCACGCGAACTCATCGCCGACATCAAATCCGGCCTCTTCGTCACCGAGACCATGGGCCACGGCGTCAACCTCGTCACCGGCGACTACTCCCACGGAGCCAGCGGCCTCTGGATCGAAAACGGCGAGTTCGCCTACCCTGTCGAAGAGATCACCATCGCCGGCAACCTCAAAGACATGTATCGCAACATCTCCGCCATCGGCAACGACCTCCTCTTCCGCGGAGCCAGCGCCTCCCCCACCATCCGCATCGAAGGCATGACCATCGCCGGCGCATAGCTTCTATTTCCAGTCGTCATTCTGAGCGAAGCGAAGAATCCCCGTATTTTTGCATTTGCCGTTGTTCGTTTCCAATCCGTGTCATCTGTGTTAATCCGTGTTAAGCCTTTAGCTCTCCGAAGCACCAACCCAAGTCAATCAACCACAGGCACGTCTACAATTTCTCTGTGGCCACCACCTTCCACTTCGATCACTCCCTCCCCTTCACGCCACAGAGCGCCGAAGAAACCCTCAAGCAAATCCCCGCCAAACCCGGAGTCTTCGCCCTCCGCGGCCCACGCCCCGAAGACGCGCCCTACCTCACGCAAACCACCGATCTGCGCCGTCGCATGCGTCGTCTCCTCGACCCACCTGAATCACAATCCAAACGCCTCAACCTTCGCGAAAAAGTAGCCCGCATCGAATACTGCATCACCGGCTCCGTCTTCGAGTCCTCCCTCGCCCTCTACGACGCCACCGCCGCACTCTTCGGATACGCCGAGGCCAGACGCCGCCTAAAACTCCACACTCCCTACTTTCTCCGCCTCACGCTCGACAACGAATTCCCCCGCGTCTACACCACCAACAAACTTTCCAAACGCGGCCTCGCCCAGATGTACGGCCCCTTCCCTTCACGCCTCGCCGCCGAACGCTTCTGCGACGCCGCACTCGACCTCTTCAAGCTCCGCCGCTGCCACGAAGACCTCCACCCCTACCCGGAACACCCCGGCTGCATCTACGGCGAGATGGAAAAATGCATCAAGCCCTGCAAACAAGCCTGCACCACCGAGCAGTACGCCGCAGAAACCGCCGCCGTAAAAAAATTCTTCGACACTCGCGGCGAATCCATGATCATCGAAATCGGCCTCGCCCGCGAAGAAGCCTCCTCCGGCATGCAGTTTGAAAAAGCCGCCGCCCTCCACGCCCAGTGGCAAAAAGTGAAATCCGTCCAGTCCCTCGTCGACTCAATCATCCGCCCAGTCCCTCAACTTCGCGCCATCATGGTCCAAAAGCCCACACCCAACGAAGACAATCCGGAAGCTCACCCTGAAGAGGCCGCGCTCTTCCTCCTCGAAGGCGGTTGCCTGCTCGGGCCTCAACGTCTGTCGACCCTGGGCGTCCGCGCTGTCCGCGAACAAACCAACGTAGGCAGCTCCCTCTTCGCCCAACCGCTCATGTTGCAAGCCGTACCGCTGGAAGAACCCAAAGCAGACTCAAGCTCAGAGTCCGGCACAGCAATCACCCCAACCTCGCCCGCCAACTCACCGGAAGAACGCGCAACCGATGCCATCGCCGCGCTGGAACAAAAAGCCGCCAAACCAAACGACCTCGCCCTGCTAAGCGACCACCTCTCGCTTCTGCGCCGCTGGTACTACCGCCCCGAAAAGCAACGCACCGGCGAGATCTTTCTCCCCAACGACGACGGCTCCTGGCCCATTCGCCGCATCCTTCGCGGAGCCGCCCGCATGGCCCTCGGCGATCCCAGGCCCATGGCCGAAACCAATCGCGACGCCGCCAACGAAGCCGCCAAAAACATCAAAACCAGAATCCTCCACGAAGGCCGCCCCGACGTCGAACGCACCATCCCCGTCCTGCCCAAAACCGCCCATCCTCATAGGAAAGATAGACCAGAAAGATAGACCGGAAAGATCAAAAGGGCTTGAACCAAGTTGCATTGCCGGAGCCTCCGGCGTGACATACCCTGGGCAAACTTCTTTCAACGCAACTACTTGCCACACTGGCTTTAGCGTCTTTATTGCGGCAAAAAAACCACCGGCGCAAACGCCCAAATTAAGCTAGAATCTCCGCCAAGATCAGGTTCAAAACCCTGGCAAGTCAAACGGCCCATCTCTGCGATCCGGGAAATCCGAAGGTTTAGTACGCGGCTTTCATGTGCACGTGGAATTCGAGGAGGTCCTAATGAAGCGCATTCTTGCCTCATCGCTGATTCTTCTGTCTGCTTCTCTCGTCGCAGGCGCGGAACAACTCATCCCTGCCGGTTCGACCATGCAGTGCATGGTCTCCGACAAAATCTCTTCCAAGGTCATGCACGTCGGCGACCCCGTCCTTTGCCAGGTCGGTCATTCCGAAATGTATGGCCGCTCCGTCTTCCCCTACGGTGCCTACCTCGTCGGCCGTTTTGAGGAGTACAAAGATCCCGGCCACTTCGTCGGCAAGGGATGGATGGAACTCAAATTCGACCGGATGATCGTCGGCAACGACACCGTCATTCCCATCTCAACCCGTGTCGTAGCAGACTCCGGCAAGTACCCCGTCGATAGTGATGGCAAAATTCACGGGACAGGACATCCGGTTCGCGACACCATCGAGTGGATGATCCCCGTCCTCTGGCCCATTGACATCATCAACCTCCCGCGACGTGGACCCTACCCAACCCTCAAACCCGAAACCCGCCTGACCATCAAAGTCCTTGATGACTTCGGCATTCCCACCAAATCCGAAGTTCAGCATCAACCCGAAATGATCTCCAAATACAACTACGCCGACACCACGCCCGCGCAGCAGCCCGTTCAACAGGCTGCGCCTATTCAGCAGTCATATGCCACGCCCCCGCAGCAATACTACCCGCAGCCCCAGCAATACTACCCGCAACCCAGCCCAACAGTCGTCGTCGTCCAGGCCCAGGCGCCCGCTCCAACGATCATTCAGCAGCCTGCTCCCGTCGTCGTGCACCACTACCCACCCGCCGCGTACTACGGTTATCCCCCACCACCACCGTACGCATACTACCGGCCCTACTAAATACTGCATCCGTCTGAATTGCATCGAAGAAAGCTCCGAAGGCAAATCCGGAGCTTTTCTTTTTTTGCGCCCACTATCCAACATAGCCGTCATAGACCCTGATCGGTGAAATCGGTGTCAATCGGTATTAAGCCTCTCCACTCACTGCTAAACTTCCCTACAGGAGTTTCCACCCAAGTGATCGAACTAGCCGCCTCCATCCTCGCCGCCGACTTCGCGCACCTCGCCGACGAGATTGCCGCAGCCGAGCGCGGCGGAGCCACCATCCTCCACGTCGACATCATGGACGGCCACTTCGTCCCCAACATCACCTTCGGGCCGCCCGTCGTCAAAGCCATCCGCCCCATCACCAAACTCCCCCTCGACTGCCACATGATGGTCGAGAACCCCGACGACTTCATCGAAGCCTTCGCCGAAGCCGGAGCCGACATGATGTCCGTCCACCAGGAGGTCTGCCGGCACCTCCATCGCACCCTCCAGCAGATCGCCCATCACCGCATGCAGCCCGCAGTCGTCATCAACCCCGCCACCCCGGTCGAGACCCTCGTCGAAGTCCTTCCCATGGTGCACCATGTCCTCGTCATGAGCGTCAACCCTGGCTTCGGCGGCCAGGAGTTCCTCCCCCTCTGCCTCGACAAAATCTCACACCTCGCCGAGCTCCGCGACGAAATGGGCCTCAACTTTCGCATCGAAGTCGACGGTGGTATTGCTCACGATACCGTCGCTCTCGTGGTCGAAGCAGGAGCGGATATGTTAGTTGCCGGATCGGCCATCTTCGCCCCCGGCAAAACCGAACACAACGCCAGGGAGTTCCTCAAACTGGCGCACGCAGCCTCGCCAGCATAAATCCGGCGGGGCAGTTAGAATAAAGCCAGCCTATGCGCGGTCGTAGCGCGTGGCAATGGGGTCATTTGCCGATGAACAAACGTTCCTTTTTCCCAAGCGTCTGGTTTCCAAGTAACCGGGCCGCCTCACTCGCCGGCCTGGCCGTCGCCGCTCTGCTCGTCACCACGCTAAGCGCAACAGCCCAGGTTACCGGCTCGACCACCACCACGACAGACGCGAATGGCAAGCCGCAGACAACCATCTCGCTCTCCGACGCGACCGCCAAGAAAAAAGATGACAAGGTCGTCCAGTCCAAGGACACCAAAAAGGAGGTGGCCAAAGAAAAGAAGATCGCCCCCGTCGACGCTGGCCTCCCCGACAAAGTCCTCTACGACAAAGCGCTCGACGCCACCAAACGCGGACACTTCGACGTCGCCCGCCTCGACCTCCAGACCCTCCTCAACACCTACCCTGACTCGCAGTATCAGATGAAGGCCAAGCTGGCCATCGCCGACTCCTGGTACAAGGAAGGCGGCACCGCTGCCCTCACCCAGGCCGAGCAGGAGTACAAGGACTTCATCACCTTCTTCCCCAACGCGCCCGAGGCCGCCGAGGCCCAGATGCGCGTCGGCGACATCTACTTCCGCCAGATGGACAAGCCCGACCGCGACTACTCCAAGGCCACCCACGCCGAAGAGGAGTACCGTCTCATGCTCCAGCAATTTCCCGAGTCATCGCTCGTTCCCCAGGCCAAACAGCGCCTCCGCGAGGTCCAGGAGGTCATGGCGCTGCGTGAATCCGAGATCGCAGCCTTTTACTCCACGCGCGGCAACTCCGCTGCCTCCATCGCCCGTTACCAGACCGTCGTCGACACCTATCCGCAGTACAGCCACATGGACGATGTCCTGATCGGCCTCGGCGATGCCTATGAGACACAGGCCCGCTACATCCGCACCTTGAAGCTTCCCGAAGCCGCCAAAGCCGCCCTCGAAAAAACCTATGACGATCGGGCAATCGCCGCTTACTCCAAAGTCGTCCTCGAGCACTCCGCCGCACCTCACGTCGAAGATGCGCGCGACCGCCTCGACGCCATGAACGTCCCAATCCCCACCCCCACGCCCGAACAGATCGCCGCCAGTGTCGCGCTCGAAAACAGCCGCCGCCAGTATCGTCTGCAGGATCGCGCTACCCTCCTGTTCATGCACCAGCCTGACGTAGTCCTCGCAGCCCGCGACGGTGAACCCACCCTCACAGACCCCGCCCCAACCCTCGCCCCGGCGGTCACCAAGAACCTCACCGATGTCTTCAACGCAGCGATGAACCCCGGAGCCGCTACGGCCGCTTCGCCGGCAGCAGCCGCTCCCGGAGCTTCCGCTCCAGCGTCCGACACCACCGCAACCGCCACAGATCCGGCCCAGCCCGCAACTCCCGCCGCGCCTCTCGCCTTCGAGAACATCCCTGCTGCAACCACCGCAGGAGCCTCCGGATCATCGGCTGTCACGACCGTGCAAGGTGCCCCCACCGCCCCGTCTCGTTCCGGCGGCAGCGGCAGCACTGCCGGCGTAGAGATCCTCGGCTCCAACCCCAACGTGAAGCCCGACAACGGCGGTCTCAAAGCCGTCGGCCCTGAAAACTCTGCGACTCTCCCTACAGCCCAAAAGCCCGCGGAGATTCCCACGCAGGTCAACGACATCGCCCCCGGAACTCAGCCCGCCGCGCAGGCTCCCAACGCCGATGGCAAGAAGAACGCCAAGCCCGAGTTCGACAAATCCGACGAATCTTCCAGCAAGCACAAGAAGAAGAAGGGCCTCGCCAAACTCAACCCCTTCTAATCTCGCCATTCAGCCAAAAACATCAAAAGGGATGCAGCCAATCGGTTGCATCCCTTTCTTATTCCGGAACACCGTCTCATCCAACCTAGGACGGCTGATTCACAACCACCCTCCGCCGAACCTGCGGCACAATAAGAACCGACAGCAGCAGAATCGCAGCTACCGCAATCAGCCATGAGAACATCGGGCTAAGCGACATCCGGCTCCGCATGCCGCTCTCCCCATGCAGCCGCGAGACACGCGACATATGTCCGCCCAGCACATACGCGCTCCCCGAAAGCGACTCATCGGTTTCATACACGGCATTGCCTCCAAGAATCACGGTATCGCCGCCAATCCGGGCCTGCGAATCCACCACAGCGTTGCCCCAGATCACTGTAGCGCTCCGTCGCACCTGTCCACTCACGTTCAGGCTGCCGAACAGCACCACCACGCGTCCCGAAACATCTCCCTCCACCTGCACCGAGCAGAACAGGCAAGTCGCGTTATGCACCTGCTGGCCCGACGCCACAAAAATATCCTGCCCAAAATACGTCCGGTTCCCCGGCGCCTGGCCAAGCGCGCCAACAGTAAGCAGAAGAGGCAAAACGAAGCTGCGTAGCGCGCGTAAAGGCAAAGCTCCCCCAATCAATACCCAACGACCAAGAACGAATTAGCTGTGAACTGAGAATGAGAACTCAAAGCTCACAGCGCAAAACCCATAGCTCACCAATACGCAACCCACAGCAACAAGGTTCCTCGGGTAAGGAAAACGCCTAATACCCTCGCCCCCGCGGATACGCCGGAAACTGATACCGGTTCCTCCGCACGATATACACAATCAGCCAAATCAAACCGATCAGAATCATCACTGGAGCGAGTGGTAGCAGCAGCCATATCCGTCCCGGGAGTATCGTACTCGAGCCGTGGATCATCGCTCCCTGACTCGCCTTAACATCCCCAGCCACAATCGCAACGTCGCCGCCCACAGTAGCGTCCTGTCCCAAATCCACGTCGGCGCCAAACGCCGCCACATCCCCGGCGATACTTCGTCCAGCGTCCACCTCAACCCTGCCGAACAGAACCGCGACATCGCCCTTCACTTCTCCATGGATGCGAACCGTGCAGAACACACAAGCAATGTCGCCTGCCATCTCGCCTTCGTCGATCGTTATGTCGCTCCCCACCGTAGCGTGGTCGTTCGTTGATCGGGCGAAGCCAGGAAGCGTTGTAGTCAGAAGAACTGCAACAGCAAAAAGCCATCTGCGCATAATTCCCTCATTGAAAACCACAGCCAAAAGTCTAAGCCTTTCCATCCCGCATAACCACTTGCGCAGTCCAAAGCTCAATCTCTCAAAGCTCACCTCTCAAAACTCAGTGCTACCCTTAAAGCATCCATGAGCGAGCAATCCAGCAATCCGCAACTCAAGAATCACGAACTGCCAAAAGCATACGATCCATCTGTCATCGAAGACCACTGGGCCCGGTACTGGGTTGAGGAACGTCTGTTTGACGTTGCAACCCCCGAAAGTACGCAGGATAATGTAACAAAGTTCACCATCCTCCTCCCCCCGCCCAACGTCACCGGACGTCTGCACATGGGCCACATGCTCAACCAGACCGAGATGGACATCCTCACCCGGTGGCATCGCATGCTGGGCGACCTCGCCCTCTGGCTCCCCGGCACCGACCACGCCGGCATCGCCACTCAGATGATGGTCGAGCGCCAGCTTAAAGAAGAAGGTACCACCCGTCAGCAACTTGGCCGCGAAGCCTTCACCCAGCGCGTCTGGTGCTGGCGCAAGCTCTACGGCGGAGCCATCCTCGACCAGATGAAGCGCCTTGGAGCCTCCGTCGACTGGCAGCGCGAGTACTTCACCATGGACGACCGCCTCTCCGTCGCAGTCAAAGAAGCCTTTGTCCGCCTCTACGAGCAAGGCCTCATCTACCGCGGAGCTTACATCGTCAACTGGGACCCCAGCATCCAGACCGCCGTCTCCGACCTCGAAGTCGAGCACGAAGAACGCCTCGGCAAGCTCTACCACATCCGCTATCCACTCGTAGACGGCTCCGGCTCCATCACCGTAGCCACCACCCGTCCCGAGACGATGCTGGGCGACACCGCCGTCGCAGTTAACCCAACCGACGAACGCTACACAGCCCTCATAGGCAAAAAAGTCCTCGTTCCCCTCACCGGAGTTAACGGAGGTCCAGCCCGCGAAGTCCTCATCCTCGCCGACGACTGGGCCAAACCCGAGTTCGGCACCGGAGCCGTTAAAGTCACACCCGCCCACGACCCCAACGACTTCGCCATCGGCCAGCGCCACCACCTCGCCGCACCAAGCATTCTCGACGAGACCGCCCACATCGCGCTCCCCGGCTCCCCCTACAACGGCCTCGACCGCTACGAAGCTCGCGAAAAAATCGTGGCTGACCTCGAATCAAAAGGCTTGCTAGCCGAAATCAAAGACCACACTCTGACCATCGGGGTCAGCCAGCGCACCGGCGTAGTCATCGAACCGCGCCTCTCTCTGCAATGGTTCCTCGCCGTCAACAAAACACCCAACACCGGCGCCAAAACCATCGCACAAAACGCCATCGACGCAGTCGAATCGATCGACGGGAAAGAACCCGCCATCCACTTCACGCCAGAGATGTACAAAAAGATCTACCTCGAGTGGATGACCAACATCCATGACTGGTGCATCTCCCGCCAGCTCTGGTGGGGCCATCGCATCCCGGCATGGCACTGCAAATCCTGCGCCGCAATCACGGTCTCACGCGACACTCCGAAGGTCTGCGCCTCCTGCAACTCCGCTGACATCATTCAGGAAACCGACGTTCTCGACACATGGTTCTCCTCAGGCCTGCTCCCCTTCACCACTCTCGGGTGGCCTAACGCAGATGCAACTGGCGCACCACAAATCACGCCCGATCTCGCAGCCTTCTACCCCTCCTCACTTCTCGTCACCGGCTTCGACATCCTCTTTTTCTGGGTCGCCCGCATGATCATGCTCGGCTGCCACTTCACACTCGACGTCCCTATGCCGGATGGCAGCAAGCGCACCCTCGCCGACGCAGTTCCATTCAAAGAGGTCTATATCCACGGCCTCGTCCGCGACGCCAACCGCGAGAAGATGTCCAAGACCAAGGGCAACGTCATCAACCCCATCGACATCATCGAGCGCTTCGGCACCGACGCCGTCCGCTTCACCTTAGCCTCCATGGCCTCGCCCGGCACAGACATAGCCTTCAGCGAAGCCCGCACTGAAGGCTACCGCGCCTTCGCCAACAAGATCTGGAACGCCGCCCGCTTCCTCTTCATGAACATCGACCGCGCCCGCGAAGCCGGCATCGCGACAGACCTCACCACCTTCAAACCCGCCACAAATCCGGGTGCCCCAGGCATCGATTTTGATGCCTGGGATGGAGTGGCACAAATCCCGCTCGAAACCCGCTGGATCGTCGACCGTCTCCACGCAGTCTCCACCGCAGTCGACAAAGCCCTCACCGACTACCGCTTCGACGAAGCCGCCAACGCAATCTATCAATTCTTCTGGGGCGAGCTCTGCGACTGGTACCTCGAACTCATCAAACTCCGCCTCAACTTCGACACTCCACCAACCTCAAACCCCGTCATCCTAAGCGAAGGCCCGGAGCGAGCCGTAGGCGAGTCGAACGGGGCGCAGTCGAAGGACCCCGAGAGTTCCAGTCTCACCTCAACGGCCAAAGAGTTTTCCGCCGCGAATCAAAGCACCACGGACCGAAATTCCACGGCCCTTACCCTCGCGTCGCTCACCGCCGTCTTCGAAGCATCCCTCCGCCTCCTCAGCCCGTTCATGCCCTTCATCACCGAAGAGATCTGGCACGCCCTCTACAACGGCAAACCACCAGCAAAATCCATCGCCCTAACCCGCTATCCACAACCCGCGAACTTCCCCGCCGACCCAGTCGCAGCCGGCGCGATGCAAACCATGCAGGATCTCATCACCACCATCCGCGCCCTCCGCAAAGACCTGGGCGTTCCCGAAAAAGAATCCACGCCAATCCACCTCCACGCGAACAACCGCATCGTCGCCCTCGCCGACGCAAACCAGGACATGCTCTCCCGCATGGCCCGCGTCGCCTCCATCGAGTTCGCCCCCGCCACGCTCTCCGGCACCAACGCCCGCAGCACCGCCGACTTCGACATAGCCATCATCTACGAGCGCCAGATCGATATCCCCGCCGAACGCGAACGCCTCACCAAAGACCTCGCCAAATACGAAAAAGGCCTCACCGCAGCCGACAAGCAATTAAACAACGAAGCCTTCATGGCCAAAGCCCCAGCCCACATCGTCGAAGGCCTACGCAAACAACACGCCGAAACCAAAACCCTCTTCGACAAAACCAAATCCGCGCTCGAAGCGCTTCCATCCGAGTAAAATCATCCTGTACACCATGAGCAGGGTCCTCATTATAGGAGATCGCAACGAGGTGGGCCGCGAAATCGGCGCCGCGCTCTCTGCCGCTTCCTTACCCGTGGAGTATTCCGCGGGACACGTCGACGCCCTGCAGCGGCTGCGTGCCCAGGCCATCGCCGTCGTCATCACCAGCGCATACAACGCCATCGAAGAGGGCCTGGCCTTCCTTGAGGAGGTCCGTTCCATCCGGCCCGGTGTTAAGTGCATCGTCCTCGCACACAAGAGCACTCCTGAAAAAGTCATCGCCGCCCTGCGCGCCCGGGTCTTCGCCCTCTTCACTCCTCCCTTCGACGCCTACGAGATCGCCGCCCTCGCCCGCAACGCAGCCACCGACCCTCAGGCCAACGAAGACATCGAAGTCCTCTCCGCCCGCCCCGGCTGGATCGCCGTCCGTGTCAACTGCCGCCTCGCCACCGCCGAGCGCCTCATGTCCTTCGCCAAAGAGTTCGCCGCGCAACTACCCGAGACCGCGCGCCACGAGATCATGCAGGCCCTCCGCGAGATCCTCGTCAACGCAATGGAGCACGGCGCCGCCTTCAACCCCGATCAGGTTGTCGAGGTCAACGCCATCCGCACTGCCCGTTCCATGACCTTTCGCGTACGCGACCCCGGAGCCGGATTCCGCAAGGACGCCATCACCCACGCCGCCTTCTCCTCCCCCGACCCCATCGCGCACATCGTGCAGCGCAACCAGCAAGGCATGCGCGCCGGAGGTTACGGTCTGCTCCTCGCCGCCGGAACCGTCGACGAACTCATCTACAACGAACTAGGCAACGAAGTCATCCTCATCAAGTACCTCGACCCGCCCACACAAAAACCATAGCGCCTCTCATCGCAGGCGCAATCCTTGATCTTCAAAAATCTTCAAATTAAATCCGCGCGGTAAATCGCGTTAATACGACCTTGCATAGCCGATGATCTAAAATCGAGTGATCCGCCGCGAGGCACACCATGAGCCGAGTCCTCATCATCGAAGGCCACAACCACATCAGCCACGAAGTCGGTGATGTTATTACCGCCGCCAATCTGCCCATGGAGTACGCCGCCGGCCACGCCGACGCCCTGCAAAAACTCCGTATGCGCTCCTTCGGCGTCATCCTCACCAACGCCGACGGCGGCATCGACGAAGCCCTCGCCCTCCTCCAGGAGATGCGCGCCATCCGTCCCGGCGTCAAATGCATCGTCCTCGCATCCCACAGCACGCCCGACGAAGTCATCGCCGCCCTCCGAGCACGCGCCTTCGCCTGTTTCACCCCGCCCTTCGATCCCCACGAGATCGCCAACATAGCCTCCAAGGCAGCCTCCGAGAGCTCATGGCGCGAAGACATCGAAGTCATCTCCGCCCGTCCCGGCTGGGTCGCCATCCGCGTCAACTGCCGCCTCGTCACCGCCGAGCGTCTTCTGTCCTTCGCCAAAGAGCTCAGCTCTCAACTCCCCGAAGACGCAAAGCTCGACATCCTCCAGGCCCTCCGCGAAATCCTGCTCAACGCCATGGAACACGGCGCAGCCTTCAATCCCGAACAGGTCGTCGAAGTCACCGCCATTCGCACCGTGCGCGCCATGGTCTTTCGCGTACGCGACCCCGGCGCCGGCTTCCGGCAGGAATCTCTCAGCCATGCAGCCTTCACCAATGCATCCGAAGACCCTCTCGCGCACATCGCCCAGCGCGAAGAAGAAGGAATCCGCTCCGGAGGATATGGCCTTCTCCTCGCCGCCGGAACCGTCGACGAACTCATCTACAACGAAATCGGCAACGAAGCCGTCCTCATCAAATACCTCGACACCTGAAACCATGCCAGCAATCCAGCTAATTCGGACGCCCCAGCCACGAGTACTGCCACGCCGCTGAGACATCCTGATAGTCCCCGCCGAATTGGATATACGTCCCTCCGCTATAACTGAACTTCAGCGACTGGTGCTTTCCAATTGGAATCGCCGCCGTCGCCCCAAGCCGCGAGTTAGCCTGCAGCGTCGTCGGAGTTGCCACGCCATTCAGACTCGTCTCGCCACCATGCCAGTAGTTGCCGTCGATCGAAAACCACATTCGCGGCTTCACATCGTAGCTCAGATGCACCTCCACAGCCTCCATCCGATTCTGCGTCTGCCGGTTCGCTCCGACAGTACCTGGCGCATTCGCGAAGAAATCATCGTTCGCCGTAAACAGCCACACCGCGCCATACGCATCGAGAATCCACTTGCCCCAACGCCGCGACAACCCCACCTCAGGCTTGAACGCCCAACGATTCGCCCCGATATTGATAAGCCGCGCCGGATCGTACTGGCCGGTCATCGTCGACACCGTCAAACTTACGCCGATCAGTGTCTTCTGCCTCCACTGCGCGAACTCGTCCATCGTCATCGCCGGCGCACCCATCAGATTAACCGAGAACCGCGCAACCATAGGCGCCAGGCCCGAACGATACAGCTTCTGTTCAACTCCCGACACCTCTCCTTCGAAGTGTCCAACGGAATAAGGTAGAGAGACATTCACATTCGCCGACCGCCCAAAGAAATCCAGCGTATGAAAGCACGTCACAATCTCCGTGCCGACTCTTCCATGCGAATTCTCAACCGGAAGCGCATCCCCAAACACGATATTGCCATCCTGCAGCGAATACGTCAGCGTCACCGCATTCGTGTGCACAGGCGTAATCACATAAGCCCGCGGGCTCAACCCCTGTCCGTTGCAAAGATACGGCGCAACCCCCAGACTCAACCAAACTGCGCCTCCGATCTTCGCGAGTAAACGAATCATTCGTCTCCCAACGCAAGAACGCAATCCACCTCGAGTCAACTCCTTAATTCGAATAAGGAAAAGAAGACCTCGGCGATGCCTGGAGACTCGCATCACCGAGGTTTTTGGTCTTATCTCTGAACTCTTCTGTAGCGGTTTTACTACTTCGGTTTCGGAGCCAGATCAACAAATGCGCCCGGATCGATCGTGAAGCTTGCAGGCGCCTGGCTTGGCGGAAACTCCTTGAACGTTTGTAGCAGCTCACCTGCAAGAATTTGTGACTGCGCAACTAAGTAGGCGTTGTGTACCTGCCAGTCGTCATACTGGTCCGAGATGAGGGGCGCTTTTTCATACGGATCCATGCGCAGGTTAATAATCGTCGGGACTCGAGTACAGGTGAAGGGATTCGACCAAACTTTGTAGCCCCCGATCTCTCGCTGCTCGCAGAAAACAAACTTCCAGTTCTCGCGCCTTACCGCAACCAACAATCCATCATCATTGAAGTAGAAGAAGCTATTCCGTGGCGAGTGGGCCCCCTGACCGGTTAGATAAGGAAGTATGTTGTAACCATCCAGGTGAACCTTGTGCGCCATGCCACCGGGCCCGGTGCCCTTCAGAAGTTGGTCGGTGATGTTCGGATTGCCAGCGGCTGCCAGGAACGTCGGGAACCAGTCCAGGCCGGAGACAATCTCGTTGGACCAGACATTCTCTTTGATATGTCCGGGCCAGCGAATCATCGCCGGGACTCGGAACGCGCCCTCCCAGTTCGAGTTCTTCTCGTTCCGGAATGGAGTCATCGCCGCGTCAGGCCATGAAAACATATTAGGGCCATTATCGGTTGTGTAGAGCACGATCGTGTCATTCGCAATTCCAAGATCGTCCACCTTCTTCAACAACTTCCCTACGTCCTGGTCGTGCTCCCACATCCCATCCATGTACTCATTGCCCGGCATTCCACTCTTTCCACGAAACTCCGGCCGCACATGGGTAAAGATGTGCATCCTCGTAAAATTCATCCAGCAGAAAAAAGGTTTGCCGGCCTTTACCTGCTTATCCATAAAGTCCATAGCAGCATTCGATGTCTCGTCATCGATCGTCTCCATGCGCTTCATGTTCAATGGACCCGTATCCTCGATCTTGCCGTCGGCGAACGAGTGAATGACACCGCGCGGAGCATACAGCTTTAGGAAAGCCGGATCGTCCTTCGGCCAATACGGCATCTCCGGCTCCTGCTCAGCGTTCAGGTGGTACAGGTTGCCGAAGAATTCATCGAAGCCATGATTAGTCGGCAGAAACTGATCTTGATCACCCAGATGGTTTTTGCCGAACTGTCCGGTCGCATAGCCCAGCGGTTTCAGCGCCTCCGCGATCGTAATATCGCGCTTCTGAATACCCACAGGCGCGCCTGGAATGCCTACCTTGGTCATTCCGGTTCTTACCGCGAGTTGACCGGTGATGAAGGTGGCTCGCCCTGCCGTGCAGCTATTTTCAGCGTAGTAGTCGGTGAACGTCATGCCATGTTCGCCGATGCTATCTATATTTGGGGTCATCATCCCCATCAGGCCATGCGAATAGCGGCTGATGTTGCTCTGACCGATGTCATCGCCAAAGATGACCAGGATATTCACCTTCCTCGCCTGCGCATTTACATACTGAAAAGATGCGAGACAGCTCAGGAGACACACAACCTTGATCATCAAGGAAAAACTGCTGCGGGGAGTTCCCATGATCGTGTCCTTTCCTAACGAAAGCTTTTTGTGAGAGGAACCAGTAACGAATTCCCACGGAGCGAGCCAAAGCAGAGATCACAAGCATTGTCACGTCAGAGACTCTTCCTGACACCTGTCAGTAATGGCAGTTTCGACCCCATCACTCCCGAACGAAATGCAACATGCAGCAGCAGCGCAACTTCAATCTTCTTCACATCCGCCTGCGAAGATTGGGTCTGGTCGTAGAACAGAGCACCTTCTATTTCACCTCTTCGAAGTCGCCTGGCTTCCATGAGCCGTTGAAGGTTGGTGGTTCGGGGCCGTAGATGCGGAAGTAGGCGAACCAACCCTTGCCAGGTGTGGTCTTGATCCACTCGTTCTCGTGGCTGGGGGGAGCGGTAGGGCCGAAGTAGAGATCAACGGACGAGCCGGTCTTGTCCTTGAGCTCGAAGAGCGAGCGAAGGGCAGACTTGTCCTGATCGGTCTGGATCATGGAACGGGTGACGGTATCGTAGAGGGTGACCGACCAAAAGAGCTTGTCGGGGACGGGTAGAGGAACTGTGAGCTTGTAGCTCTTGCCGCCGTCAAGGTAGGCTCCGGAGCTGTCGCGAACGCCGAGCCAGTAGAGTGAGCCTGCTCCTTCGGTGCGGCGGAACATGGCAGGTGAGGTGACGATTGCCTGGATGAACCAGCGGTCGCGTGCCTCGATGTCCGGGCCCATGGCGGTCTCGAAGGCGGCCTGGTTGGGGACGAGACCCGCCCACTCCCATTTACGGTCCGGCCATGCCATTTTGTCAGGGCGATTGCTCGCGAAGGCGGAGACGAGCATCTGATCGCGAGCGGTCTTCGCCGCCCGCTCGAGCAGGGACTTCATCTTGTCGTCGGGATTAAACGCCTTGCCCTTCTCGATGCCGAGCGTGGCGAGGTAGCTGTACATGATGGGGAATTTGAGGTCGACGGGCTCCTCATCGACGATCTTCTTGAGAACCTGCCAGAACTGAAAATTATCCTCCCAGCGGAGGCAGGTAGAGTCCATCTTCATCTGGCTGGTGTCGACATACTTTATGGACTTTGTGTCCTGGCCCAGTGGATGGAACTTGATGAAGCGGAGAGCCGCGTTCGCCTTGGCGACATCGCCGCCGACGGGAAGAGCACGGACGGCGACCAGCAACTTGTTGGTGTCGGAGTGGCCGACCTGGTAGCCGGAAGGAATGGGGCCTTTGTATCCGGGACCGACGATGAGGTGTTTGCCGCCCTTGCCGGCGTTCGGGCCGGGGATGCCCATGTCGAGAATCCAGGACTGGTTATGGTCGTCGACGAGGCCGATGAAGGGGCCGGGTGGCATCTCGATGACCCACGGGCCCTGCGAGAGATCGAGGACGGCGACGCCGTAAGGTGTGTCGGCGTTGGCGGTAAAGGCCACCTGGCGCGGGCCGGCGTTAGCGACGCCTATGGCTTCGTTGTCCCGGACCCCCACGTCGCGGAATCCCTGGAAGATGCCCTCGTTGGAGACGGTGGGATACCAGAAGTGATAGGCCTGCACGGCACGGCTAAAGGCATTGTCGTCGTTGGCCTTTTGGACATCGCCGGAGGGGTAGCCGCGTTCGAAGGTATAACTTGCGCCGCTGGATGGTGCCGTTGTTACAGGTTTGGGTGGCTCGCATGCGATGAGGGACATGGCGAGGATGCCTATTGTGAGGATGAGCGAGATGCGATGGAAGTATCTCATCGTTTTTTCTCTGAACTGCGATACACCTCGTCGAAATCTATGGAGTTCGACGAGGTGTGCATTACTTCGCCTTGAGCCTGTCCTGCGTGGAACTTCATCATGGGTTCTCCTGAAGCGAACTGGTAGGTGCGGAAGATTCCGTGCTCAGAGCAGGTCCTTCAGAGAAAGAATGCTGCGGTGCTGATCGTGCGTCGGAGCACGGTCAGTGTCGGAGCATGTTGAATCACGAAACCATATACAATCGCCGCAACCAAGACACCTGCTACTTTTGGCAGTCGTGCGGGGTACTCCCTGATCTCTACCTGATATCCACAGAAATATTTTTAAAATGTGGCGTATTTTTCGTCGCAGAAAAACGTGCGCATAAAAACCACGCTATGGCGCGTTATCACCACAAATTCACCATCAAAAACCACGTTAAAAACGCGCACTTTTCCAAAACCCCCTTCAAAAAGCGCCCAAAAATCGCAAAAAATCCCTCCTCCACCACGCCAAAAAAAAATCTGCCAAAAAAGAGGTTTAGGATGACTAAATGGACTGGAAGAGCAAACGGGTCAGCGCCATCCTCGAAGCCGCCCTCGCCGAAGACAAAGTTGCCAACGACATCACCACCGCCCTCACCATCCCCCCAAACCTCCGCGCCTCAGGAACCATCCTCGCCAAGCAACCCTGCGTCGTCTCGGGCCTCGGCTGCATCCCCATCATTCTAGATATCTTCTCCAGAATGTCTACCACGCCCGTCGGCCGCTTCGAGGTCGTCAGCCATCCCGAAATCTTCGACGGAGTCAAAGTCAAAAAAGGCCAGACCCTCGCCGTAATCCGTCACAACGCCTCCGCACTTCTCTCCTGCGAGCGCGTGATTCTGAACCTCATGCAGCGCATGACCGGCATCGCCACCCTCACCAACGAGTTCGTCAAAGCCGTAAGTGGCACAAAAACCAAGGTCTTAGACACCCGCAAAACCATTCCAGGCCTTCGTGCCCTCGACAAATACGCCGTCTCCTGCGGAGGCGGAGTCAACCATCGCCTCGACCTCCAGGACGGGATCCTCATCAAAAACAACCACATATCGCTGGTTGGTGGCATCCCATCCGTCCTCGAACGAGCCCAGGAAAACCGCAAAACTGGCCAATGGATACAGGTCGAAGTCCGATCCCAAAGCGAACTCGACCAGGCCATCGCCGGCCACGCCGACTCAATCCTGCTCGACAACATGACGCCATCTCAAGTAAAGAAAGCAGTTAAGCAGATCCGCGCCCAACTCCCGAACGTCCCCGTTGAGGCCTCTGGCAACATGAGCCTGAAAACAGTCCGCAAGTATGCCCTAGCCGGTGTAGACTTCGTCTCTGTCGGCGCGCTCACGCACTCAGCAGCAGCAGCCGACCTGAGCATGCGCATCACCGCGGATATCTACTAATTTGAACGAAAAAAACACCTTCGATCTAAGATTTGTAGAAGAAGGCATCGTCGGCACAGAGTTTTCTGGCCGGATAATGCACTTTCCCTCCGTCGCATCCACCAGCCTCCTCGCCCTCGACGCAGCGCAGTCAGGAGCTCGCGAAGGCGTTTATGTTGCCGACGAGCAGACCGCAGGGCGAGGGAGGGGCGATCATAAGTGGCATTCTTCTCAGCTAGATGGCCTATACGCAAGCGCTCTCGTTACTCCTCCTATCCCCATGGACATGGCGCTGTGGCTTCCGCTCGCGACTGCGCTCGCCGCGCAGACTGCGCTCAAAGAAGTAACTGGATTGGAAGTAGATATCCGCTGGCCCAACGATCTTTTGCTCGACGACCGCAAATGCGGTGGAATCCTCGTGGAAAGCACTGCAATAACAGCAGATCCAGGCGCAGGGCCGATGCTGCGCTATGCAGTCGTCGGCGTCGGAATCAACGTAAATCAAAAAAGCTTCCCGGCGGATCTGAATCCCATTGCGACTTCCATCCGCATAGCCGGAGGCGTAGTTACGCGCGAAGTCCTTCTCATCGCATTACTTAGAGCGTTGGATGCCGAAATCAGGAGTCTCATCGAGCAATATCGCGGAACATTGAGTGGGCCAGGGTTATTGGAGCGTTTCGCTAAAGCATCCAGCTGGGTCAAAGGCAAACGCGTTCGCGTCGACGAAGGCGGCGGATATACTGGCGTGACGGATGGCCTCGACTCACGTGGCTTTCTGCGTGTCACAGGAGAGGATGGTGTGCTGCGCACCGTCATTTCGGGCGGAGTCCGCGCACAATAATCTTTACGGGAGACGCAGCAATGCTATTGGTACTGGATGTAGGCAATACCAACACTGTCCTCGGGCTCTATCAATTGGCCAACGAAGCCACAGAACCAGTGGCGGGACCAGAGCTTGTTGCGAACTGGCGGATCACTACCCCGTCCTCGGTTCAAACGAGCGACGAGTTTGGGGTTCTCCTGCGCAACCTATTCGAACTAAAGGGCCTGAAGATTGACGTTGTCGATGGCATCGCGATTTCGTCTGTAGTGCCTCCCTTGGACTCGACCCTGCGACAGGTATGCGAGCTTTATTTCAAGGTGAAGCCACTGTTCGTCGAGCCCGGCGTAAAGACCGGCATTCCCGTATTGACAGACAATCCGGCCGAGTTGGGTGCCGACCGCATTGTCAACTGTGTCGCTGCCTTCGAGAGCTTCGGAGGGCCCTGTATCGTCGTTGACATGGGCACTGCAACCACCTTTGATGTGCTCTCAAAAAAAGGTGAATTTCTAGGTGGTGCGATCGCACCTGGCCTCGGCGTCTCCGCTGAAGCTCTGTTCGCGCGCGCAGCCCGGTTACCTCGAACTGATATAAAAAAACCGGCCAAGGTCATTGGCACCGGCACAGTCGATAACATCCAGATCGGCCTCTACTACGGCTACATCGGACTGGTCGACGGAATTCTGGAACGCATGATCAATGAGATGGGGCCTGACACCAAAACAGTAGCCACGGGCGGTCTAGCCAAGCTCATCGCCGGAGGTTCAAAACACATCGGTGCAGTCGACGACATGCTGACTCTCACAGGACTGCGCCTAATTTACGAACGCAATCTCGATCGACACAAAAAGCGCGGGGCATAACTTTGGGAGCGCTCGACGAGGCGGGTTTAAACTATAAGAGCGCATGCGGAACTACTTCAACTACTTTACCGAGATCGAAGAGCGGTTTCAGCAACGGCGCGGCTCTCTGCTGATGTTGTCTACGCTCGACTGGGCGCTGATTGAGACCTGGCGCGAGTCCGGCGTTCCGCTGGAGGCTGTGCTGAACGGTATCGACAATGCATTCGATAAGCATGATGCGAAGGCATTTCGTTCAGCTAGAAAAACGCGTAAGGTGAATGGCCTGGCGTGGTGTGCGCAAAGCGTGATGGAGGCGGTTGAGCATGCCATGGAGGCTTCAGTCGGCGCGGCATCCGTTACAAAGCCCAACGCCCCCGAAAGTGGCTTTGAAACCCCTCGGATCGGTCAATACCTGGAACAGAACGCGACTTTTATCGAGGCCGCGAAACTAGGTCCACCTGCGGATGCAGTAGCCGCCGAAATCTCTGGCCGGCTGCGCTCTCTGGCCTTAGGTCTTGTCTCTGAATCCGCTCAATCTCTTGAGGAACTTGACCGTACACTCAGCGTTCTTGAAGAGAAGATGTTCGCAGCACTGCAGACCTCCGCATCGGAAGAGGAGTTAGTCGCACTACGCGAACAGGCAGCAAGAGAGTTAGCACCATACCGCGGCAAAATGCAGGCGGTGCAGATCAAGCAGGTCCAGCAGCAGTTTCTACAAAAGAAACTCTTCGAAGCACGCAAGCTACCGAGGCTAAGCCTTTTTTATATGAGCAACGAATGAAGTTACAAATTGAAAAGGCGATATATGGTGGAGCTGGCCTCGCTCATCAAACAGAAGGCGTCGACGCAGGCAGGACGGTATTTGTACCCTTTACGCTGCCTGGCGAGCTCGTCGAGGCGCGACTTCTCGAACGACAGGCTACCTTCAACGAGGCTTCGCTGGTTCAGGTCCTGACCTCCTCGAAAGATCGTATTGAACCCGTCTGCAAGCATTTCGGCCAGTGTGGTGGATGTCAGTATCAGCATGCTGCGTACTCCGCACAGGTACAAATGAAAACCGCGATCTTGCGCGAGAGCCTTGTTCGCGCAGGACTCAACGCGCTTCCTGCGATACAAACAAGCACTGGAAAATTTTGGGCTTACAGAAATCGCACACGGCTTCGCCTGGCAGAACTGGACGGAAGTTTGAGAGTTGGCTACAACCGTCGCAGTTCGAATGAATTTCTTGCAATCCAGGAATGTCCTATCCTGGCTCCGTTGCTCTGGAGAGCGGCTGAGGCACTACTTCATTTAGCAGCAGAAAATTCCGCTGTGTCGCGCTGGCTTCGCAATGCAGTTGAGGCGGAGTTCTTTGCCGCACCGGATGAAAAGAGATTGCAACTAACGCTCTTCGTGAGAAAAGAGCAGCCCGGACTCACAATGTTCTGCGAACGAATGCAGGAACTTATTCCAGAACTGGCTGGTGCGGCCACTCTGCTCTCATCCTCGGGCTCGCGGCAGGCGAAAGTCCCTCGTGAATTGGAGACCTGGGGAGCAGAGGGATTGATCTACCGCGCAGCCGGAGAAGATTACTGGGTGAACCGCGGCGGCTTCTTCCAGATTAATCGTTCTCTCCTTGATGAACTCGTCTCGATAGTGACGGCAGAGCGGCGAGGAGCAATCGCATGGGATCTGTATGCGGGCATCGGGTTGTTCTCTAAGGTGCTCGCAAGATCATTTCAGCAGGTTGTCGCAGTCGAAGCGGCGGCAAACGGCCTGGCCACTTCATTCAAGGGACCCGGAAGGCGAGCGATCCAGTCGACGACACTGGAGTTTTTGCAGAGAGCGGTAGTGCAACGAGAGCGGCCGCAACTGATTGTCGTGGACCCTCCCAGAGCAGGCGTGGGCTCCGAGGTTTGTTCACTGCTAATCAGAATCTCTGCGCCTGAGATCGTTTACGTCTCCTGCGATCCTGTAACTCTGGCACGCGATCTGAAGACACTTGTCGAGGGCGGATACAACCTTACGGAGTTGCATATGGTCGATATGTTTCCACAGACATTTCATCTAGAAACGGTTGCCGTTTTGCGCAGGTAATCGCATCGTTGTGGTGAAATGGTAGTTAGTGCGGTCCGCAGGTAGAGCTTCGAAGACCGAAAAAACTAACGTGCCGAACCCAGAACTTTGGCCGAATGCAACCGCACGTGTCCCTCCACTCGAATTCCGTCGCGCTCCTCTACTGGCAGCCGTCTGCTGGTTTGCACTTGGCGAGTGGATGGCGCGCAATCATCAGCCTGCAGTTGTCTTGCTTATCGCGACGGCTCTCCTGTCTTTACTGACTCTGGCCGCATTGCGATGGTCGTTGCGAATCACAATCATTCCAGTGGCAGCTTTTTGGGTGGCAGTCGGTTGTTGGTGTGCACAGGTAAGGTATGTACCTCCGGCGCAATACGCCTTGGCGAGCTATGCGGACGGTCTGAGTCGACAGATTCGCGGCCGGGTCATCAGAGTGCGCGATTTACCTCCTCAACAAGAGAACTCCGATCAAGATAGAGAAACCGCCTGGTGGCCAGAAAAAGAGGCCAACGAAGAGGCTGCCACGAAAGGCGAGCTTTCAGTGGATATCGCCGTTGATTCGATCGAAGAGGTGACACCCGACATTTCGCGCATGATCCCCATGACAGGTGGAGTGCGAATGAACGTGGTCGCAGATAGACCGCCATCGGCTTTCAACCCGGCAACTGCAATTTCTGCAGCCGGAAACATCTCCAAGCTGAAGTGTGGCGATATAGTGGAAGCCCCGATGCGGATCAAACTGGCCGAACGCTATCGCGACACGGGCGCTTGGCAATATGCGGACTATCTTCTGGCGCAAGGGATCGGAGCCCATGCAAATGTCCGAGCTTCGAAGATCAGGCAACTCAATGAGCCGGAAACAACTGCTGTAATGCGAAGCGGACGTCTAGTGCAATTGCAGTGCAAAATTTTCGCTGCACAAAGCTGGGCTTCGGGACGCGTGCTTGACTACGTGGATTCAAAGGCAAATCGAGATCTGCCAAGGCCGTTGCGCCTGACTCAAGATGATGCGGGAATGTTGAACGCGATGTTGTTTGGCGATCGAGCTGGATTAAGCAAGACGCAGCGCGTTGGCTTTGAACGTACCGGGTCATTTCATCTATTCGTGGTCTCGGGAATGCATGTGGGCTTATTGGCCGCGCTGATCTTCTGGCTGACCAGACGATTCAAGCTGCATGACTGGCTGGCAACACTCATAACCCTCGCACTCACCTTCGGTTACGCTCTGTTGACGGGTTTCGGCGCTCCAGTCCAAAGAGCGCTGTTCATGACGACAATCTTCCTGCTGGCACGTTTGTTGTCGCGGGACCGCAATGTTCTGAATGCTCTCGGTGCGGCAGCACTTGGTGTTCTTGTATGGTCACCAGGAGCTTTGTTCGAGGCCAGTTTTCAGATGACCTTTCTGGCTATCATTGCCATCGGCGGTATCGCGGCTCCGCTGGCTGAGCGCAGCTTTCTTCCGTATGCCGGCGCCTCCGCCAATCTCTGGGATAAGTGGCGGGACTTCGCACTACCGCCTCGCGTAGCACAGTTTCGCCTGATGTTGCGCCTCTTGAGCGAGACCCTGTCCGACCTCGTCGGAAATTGGGCACGAAACCTGCCGTCTCTGTTCATGCGGTGGTGTCTATGGGCAATCGACTTAGCCTTGATCGGTGCAATTGCTGAAATGGTAATGGCGCTCCCCATGGCCATCTACTTCCATCGCGCGACGATGTTTGCCGTGCCAACAAACATGTTGAGCGTGCCGCTGGTAGCGGTGCTGGCTCCGGTCGCGATTATTACCTTTTGTTCATCTCTCACTAGCTCCTGGGCCGCGATGCTGCCCGGTGCAGCCACAGCTCTGCTCATACATGGAGTCACTGGTGTCATTGATCGCGTAAGCGCTGTGCATGCCTCCGATCTTCGAGTGCCGGCCCCGGCCTTGTGGGTCTCGTTAGCAGCAATTGTGACGTGGGCCTTCTGCTGTTGGGCTGTGCGCCAGTCGGGCAAATGGGCACGATTGGCAGTGGCCGTATTGCCTCTGGTTGTAGTGATCGTGCTGGTACCGGAGCGAGTAGACGTCTCACCGGATATGTTGGAGGTAACGGCTATTGATGTTGGGCAAGGGGATTCCATCTTCGTTGTGGGGCCGGGGGGGCCGACGATGCTAGTCGACGCAGGAGGTCCCATCGGGGGAGTGACGGAAGCGGCGGAGGTGACGAGCCACTTCGACGTAGGGGAGGAGGTGGTGTCACCGTACCTATGGTCGCGCAGACTCCGGCACCTTGATGTGCTGGTGTTGAGCCATGCGCATAGCGACCACATGGGGGGCATGCCGGCGGTCATGCGGAACTTCCGGCCACGGGAGCTTTGGGTCAGCGTCGATCCTGACTCGGAGGCGTATCGAGCCCTGCTGGCGGAGGCACAGGATCTTGGTGTGCAGGTGCGTCACTTCCATGCGGGAGATCGGATGGCGTGGGGTGGAATGCAGGTGACCATACTCGCGCCGGAGGCTGGCTACAGCAATCCGCGAGATCCCGTGAATAACGACTCGCTCGTAATGCTGCTGCAGTATGGCCAGTCTTCCGTGTTGCTGGAGGGCGATGCCGAGGCGCCGAGCGAGCGGCAGATGCTGGCGCATCGGCGAGTGGGTCCGGTGACGCTGCTGAAGGTGGGGCATCATGGAAGCCGCACCTCGACGACACAGGCGTTCCTTGAGGCCGCTGCGCCGAAGGATGCGGTGGTATCGGCGGGCAAGGGGAATCCATTTGGGCACCCCCGTTATGAAGTGGTGGAACGGATTGCGGAGGCCCGGTCTAAGCTATACCGGACGGATGAGTTTGGGTTGACGACGTTTCTGCTGGGGCGGGACGGCGGAATCCATGAGGTTGTCGGCGCATCCGATCAGTAGAGGCGTTGGCTGGAGGTTTAGATGGAGTTGAATGAGGCGAGCCCCGAGATCGTGACGCTCAGCGCGGAGGAGCGTGCGGAAGAGCAGAGGCGGCTTCGTCGCATGCAGATGCTGATGAACATGGTGATGCAGGTGATCGCGCAGGACAGCTCGCTTACGGTGGACGATGCGGCGCAGATGATCGCGGACAGCCGACGAGCGGCGCTGGTCATGTTCCCGGGCAAGGAGCTGGCGTATGACCTCATCTGGCGACCGCGTTTCCAGCGGCTTATGCGCGAACGCTTCCGGATCATGTAACTGCGGATCGATGACAGGGATACGACTTGCGACCGAAGACGATCTTCCCGCTCTGCTGCGGCTGGTGCGGCGTGTTGTTCCACTGATGCGCGCGGCAGGAAATCTGCAGTGGGATGAGAACTATCCGGATGAGGCGGTTTTTCGACGCGATCTTGGCCTGAAACAGCTTTGGGTCTGTGAGATTCGTGGCGAGATTGGCAGCGAAATCGCCGGGATTGCCGCAGTAACGATGGACCAGGAGCCGGACTATGCGCAGGTTGGGTGGGACATCGACGAACCTGCGATCGTCGTGCATCGACTTGCAGTCGATCCTGCGTTTCGCGGTGCGGGCGTGGCCAGCGCGTTGATGCAGAAGGCTGAAGACGTGGCCGTCGAGCGCGGAGTCAGCGTGCTTCGCGTCGATACCAATACACAAAATGAAGCGACGCAGCGGTTGTTTCCGAAGCTCGGTTACCAGTTTTCCGGGGAGATCGGTTTGCAGTTCCGGCCTGGGTTGCGCTTTTACTGCTACGAAAAGCGATTGCACAGATCGTGGTCATAAGCTGGTCGTCAGGGCAAATTCGTGTTCGTAAGCTGGTCGTTAGAGCAAACCTGATTTTGCTTTGCCCACCCTTGAAAGCTACGATCTCCTCAACGCCGACCCCCTCCCCCCACCTCTCGGGGTATTTTGGACATAAAATACCTGCATTCAATGGCTTACGGCATGATAACGCCTGCAAATTATTCTAAACAAACGAATTACGCACAAAATACTATTTATCAATAACTTAGCTCCGGGAGGGTCTCCGGAGCTGCTTTGTTTTTAATCTCTATATCCAGTATAGCGGGTTGAATCGAACTAATGCGCCAACCGTATCTCCTTGACTGACATGGGGATACGATGTTTCAGGGCTTGACATGCCGATTTGGCCGGAAACCAGCGCTATTTTCTTGCAGATTATTGAAATTGCTCGGTCTAGCCAGGCTTTGTTGCGAGCAGAAAAGATTGCCGTCTGCGAGGGCAGACGGCAATCTGGTTTGAGCCAAGACGTTGGGGTTAGAAGTCGATGCGGCCCGAGAGCTGGACGGCTCTGCGGTTGTAGTTTGCGTTTGTGGTGACATCTCCGAAGCTCGCGTTGCCGACTGCCGTGCTGGCGACACCGAAGAAGGTGTGGTTCGTGGTGTTGTACATCTCCGCCCGGAGGTTCAGCCTTGCCACATCGGTGAAGCGCAGCGGGAAGCTACGTACAAGAGCGATATCCAACTGATAGTTGCCGGGACCGTAGATGTCATACGGAGCGGTACGGGGTGAGTTGCCGAAGGTGTACGCCGGCGCGAAGGGCGAATTGAGGCAGGTTGAGACCGGGTTGATGAACGGGCCTGTCGGGGTTGATGTCGTGCAGGTTCCGGCGCTGGTGGCGATATACGAGATCGCACCGGTATTGGCCGCGGTGATTCCCTGACCCCACTTGCCGTTTACCCGCGCAGGACCGGAAAAGGCCGGATTCAGCATCGGGGCGCAGGTGCTGTCAGCAGGATTGGTCTGGCAGGAAGATCCAGTAATTGCCAGCGGCGAGCCGGAGAAAGCCTGGAAGATCTCAGAGAACTTGTAGCCTCCGAAGATCGCGCGCTCCCATGCATTGTTAGCGAAGAGGCTCTTGCCAAAGGGCAGATCCCAGACGCCGGTGATCACGAGGTGCTGCGGTTGATTGCTGGTGGAGACGGAACGCTCGATGCGATCAGCCGCCCAGGCAGTTCCCGTGTTGGAGAAGGCGGCCGGAATCGGATAACCGGTGCGGAAGGTGCCACCGTCATCGATCGAGCGCGACCATGTGTAGTTGGCCATGAACGTCAGACCGTGCGACGCACGCATGTTGAGCGAGATCTGCAGAGCGTTGTAGTTGGCGTTGGCTGCGTAAGCGAAGGTGTCGCTGACGCCCTGGAAGGGAAACGGCTTGAGCAAGGTGGCAAGGTTCTGGCCGGTATTGAAGATGCTGACCGAGGACGGGCAGACACCCGAGTTCGCAGCGCAGAACGCTGTGAGCTTGGTGCCGCTGAGGGTCAGGTTGGAACCGAGCGAAAGATACTTCGGATCGAGCTGGTCTGCCCAGAAGCCGCGCGGATTGCCGCCGTCGGTTGGGAGAAAGTGACCCTGCGAACCCACGTAGGTGACCGTGGAGGTGAGCGCGTCGGTCCACTGGTGCTGAAATCCGAATGTCCAATTGATGTACTCCGGAGCGCGGCCGCCGAGGTAGGGATCGGCGTATCCCACACTGGACGGAGTACCGGTGAACCCCGAAGTTGTCGTGTAGCCCGTGCCAAACGTCGGACCCGACGCCGCGCCCGAGGCAACCGCATAGGCCGGGATCGCTCCGTTGGTACCGGTGAATGGAGCCGAGCTGAGGAAAGTGCTGGTGCTTGAAGAGAAGCTCGGCGCGGAGGAGAAGCCAAGGGTGCCGAGGCTGGTCGTCGATCCGCCTACCGCATTGCCATGCGTGAACATGATGCCGTAGCTGGCGCGAATCACGGTCTTCGGGTCGATCTGATAAGCAAGACCAAGGCGAGGCCCGAAGTTCTTGAAGTAGTTGTTGACAGGCGTTGCGCAGTTGCAGGTGTTGGGGCCGCTGCCAGTGAACTGGAGCGCGCCGTTGATGCCTGTGACCGGGTTCGCCAGATTGGGATTGAAGAAGCTTCCTGCGTTATGCACTTCCGTCAAAGAGGGGAAGAAGTCGTAGCGAAGCCCGAGATCGAGGGTCAACTTCTCGGAGACCTTCCAATTGTCCTGAACGTAAGGCGAGATGGCGCGAAAACGAGTTCCGAACTCCTGCTGGAGGTAGTCCGTGAAGCTTAGCTTGTCGGTCTGCCCTAAGAGAAAGCTCGCGTAGGAGAGACCGGTTCCCGAGATCGTAGTGCCTTTGCTGATGCCGGCTGTCTCCGTGACCGCGCTGGCGAGGGTGATTGGGGTCGATCCGCCGGTGGCATTAACCACGTTGTAGAGCAGCCAGGCGATCTGTCCGCCGAAGGTGAGGGTGTGCTTGCCCTTCACCCACTGCAAGTTATCCAACAGCGTGTAGTTTTCGGCAAGCGTGAGGGAAGGACCCTCACCAGCCCAGTTGGTGGGGGCGTCTGTTCCGGCAAATGTGACGAATGGGAATGCCTCTTGCGCGGGGCCCGACGGAAGGCCAGACACGCCCAAGGACGTAGCGGAGTAAGCCGGAAGCTGGTCAGCGTCGAAGGTTGGTCCATTGTAACGGGCATAACCGTACTTCAACTGGTTGACGATGTTGGACGTGAAGACGTGGGTTTCCTCGATGACCCCCACGGCACTCTTCGGAGCAAAGGCCTGACCGAAGTTATAAGGAATGGGGCCGATGTTGCGTCCCGCGGTGGTCTGGGCCGCCGGAGTAGAGCTTGCCTGACGTCCGATGGCCCCAACCAGGGTGAGCGTATCGCTCTTCGTGATGTCGTAATCGATGCGTTCCGTGGTCGACCAGTTCACCAGGCCGTTCGGGTTCGGGGCGACGTAGTTGTTCTGCAGATTCTGGTTGGAGAGCGCAGGCAGGAAGCTCTGCTGCTTCGCCGAAACCGAAGAGAACTCGGAGGAAGGAATGATATTGCCTGGGTAAGCATAGCGGCACAGGGTTCCAGCGTTCGCCGCAGTACATGCTGCCTGGGTGCTGGGGTCGTAGATGGTTGGGAGTCCGGGGGCGCTGAAGTTACCCTGCTGCTGGGCCAGGGTTGGGAAGGTCATGAGCGTCGGGGTCGCGCTGGAGAAGCGGAAGCCGTTGTAGTTTCCGAAGAAGAAGAGCTTCTCTCTCCAGGTGCCGATGGGAATGAGCGGGCCGCTGAGGTTGATGCCGTACTCGTTGCTGTGCTCGATTGGCTTAACCGGCGTTCCGGTGACGGGGTTGGGAACCGATCCGAAGAAGCCCCATGTGTCGAGCGCGGTGTTGCGGAAGAACTCATAGACCGAGCCGTGATACTTGTTGCCGCCCTGCTTGATGGCGTAGTTCTGAAGGCCCTGTCCTTCGTAGATGGCGGAGTAGCCGCTGGTCTGTAACTGGAACTGGTCGACTGCATCGACTGAGATCGTGGTCCATACATAGCGGGGGTCGCCGTTGCCGCCGGCGCGCACAAAGGGAAGGCCTTCGATGTAAACGTCGGTGACCGCGCCACGGCTGCCGGAGCCGTTGACGATGCCGGTGTTGGTGGTGGCGTTGCCGGTGGTGTTGTTGGCCTGGACGCCGGGCATGAGGAAGGCGAAGTCTGTGGCGCGGCGCTGATCGGGCTGGCCGTAGGCACCCATCTCGATGGGAAGCGCGGAGTAGAGATCGTTCTCCATGGTGGCGCCGAGGGTCGCGTTGCTGGTCTCAAGCGCGGGGGGCGCGGTGGAGACGTTGACGCTCTGGGACTCAGACCCGACGGTGAGGGACATCTTAAGATCGGAGACTTCGAGAGCATTGACGTGAACGTCCTGCTGCGTCAGGGTCTCAAAGCCCTTGGCCGTGATGGTCACGGTGTAGATGTCGGGGTTGAGCGGGGTGAGATCGAAGTCGCCTGAACTCGAGGAGGTGCGTGTGAGTTTGACTCCAGTGGAGGTTGACGTCGCTGTCACAACCGCGCCAGGAACAACTGCGCCGCTGGGATCGGTGACGACACCCTTGATCTCGCCTTTGCCGGCGAGCTGGGCGTTTGCCGAGTTGCACAGGAGCGCGATGGTGATGAGGAATGCGAACAGTACGGAGAACACACGGACGTTTAGGGTTCCACGGCGGACCGGGGGCGGTGTTTGAATCTTTTTCGACGTCATGATCTAACCTCAAGAAGTAAAGTATTTCGGACGGACTCTGTTTTTTTTGTGCGCCGCTTGTGGCCAGCGTTCCGATTTTCGCGAACTAAGGTCGGACCACCTTGAACGCGATAGAAAGCTTCTTCCCTTGCAACAGGTCCTGTCAAGGGCTAAGTGGAACTTTTTCCAATAGGGCACCAGGAATTGGAACACAGCTTGCAGCCTGCATGGGATGGCAAATTAGGAGTTTCCTCCTGAGGGAAAAGGGGGTTTGAGAGGGGAATGGCGTTGGGGGAGGTGGTTATACCTCGAAAAACGCTAGAGATTGAATTGGGCGAAGTGAGGACGGTTTGAAATCCGCGCCGGGCCGGTTCCTTTATGGAGACTGGACTGGGCCGATTTGGGGGGTCTTGACGGGGGTGGCGAGGCCGACGATCTCGGTGAGGGTGTTGCTGAAGAAGTTGGTAATCCAGAGATTGCCGCTGGCGTCGATGGCAATGGCGAAGCCCTCGTCGAGCTTGGCGTCACTGGCGTAGCCGACGGTGGGGGAGAGGATTTGGCCGGGAGAGTTGGCGGCGGAACCGGCGAGTTCGGTGATGGAGTCGCCGAGGTAGTTGGTGTTCCAAACGTGGCCGGCACCGTCGATGGCGATGCCCTGGGGATGGTGGATGCTGGCCAGGTTGTCGGAGTAACCGGAGGAGATGACGGTGCCGTCCGCGGCTAGCTGACTGATGCTGTCGCCGTAGTAGTTGGCGACCCAGACGAAGCCGCGCTGATCGATGGCGATGCCAGAGGCTCCGTTGCAGCAGGCGTAACTGGTGATTTGGGAGCCGTCAGGGGAGACTTCGGTGACGGTGACGTCTTCCTGGTTGGCGAGCCAGGCGTTGTGGCTTGCGTCGATGGCGACGGCGACGGGGAAGACGAGCTTTGGCGAGGTGTAGCCGGTTGCGCCGGAGAGCGGCTGACCGGCGCTGTTAAGCAGGGTGAGGCTGGAGTTGCCGTAGTTGACGATCCAGGCGGTGGCGTTGGTGTCGATGGCGACGGCGATAGGGTAGTAGATGCCGCCTGCGAAGTAGCCAGTGGCTCCGGAGGTTACCTGGCCGGCGGAATTGAGGGTGGTGATGCTGCCGAGTTCGTTGTTGACGCCGGTGATTGGGCTGTCTTCGTTGGGGATCCAGATGTTGTTCTGGGCGTCGACGGCGAGGCCGTAGGAAAAATACAGACCGCCGGAGGTGATTCCTGACGGAAAGACCGGGTTGCCGGTTGGGGTGAACTCGGAAGCTGCGCTGAAGTAGCTGGCGACCCAGACGTTGCCGGCGGCATCGACGCCTACGCCGGAGGGGGAGTTCATGCCGCCGCCGGTGAAGTTGAGGAACATCGTCCAGTCTGCGGGGGCCGTGAGCGCGGGGGTGAAGGCAGTGCTGGCGGTGGACTGGTTGTAGAGCGCGGCGACGTTGGTTCCGGGGTTGAGGACTAGGTTGAGCGCGGCGTCGAGTGTGTTGGTCGGAGCTGTACCACTCGCAGGTGTTGTCGCGGAGAAGAGAGCACTGCAGCCTGACGAGGAGGTTGCTGCCGTGCAGGTGTTGAGCAGGTTAGCAAGGGAGTTGATCTTTGCGGCTG